>Ga0116149_1002029_pt1 | contig 23162 bp, 25 predicted proteins | sample AD_UKC057_MetaG_FD_89787 | JGI IMG/M metagenome (GOLD analysis project Ga0116149, IMG submission 89787) | Active sludge microbial communities of municipal wastewater-treating anaerobic digesters from USA - AD_UKC057_MetaG | ecosystem: Engineered > Bioreactor > Anaerobic > Digestate | place: USA... | reverse complement strand
ATTGTACGTGCTTACAGGTGACTATGAGCAACCTACAAATCCAGAATATACTACAGTTATATCTGAATGGGCAAAAGCTGGTATGCTTTATGTTTCTAGCGTAATGGTAGACGGAGTAGAACCAAAAGTTGCTCTTAGAGCATATCTTGAAACAGTTATGGCATTTAATCCTCAAGTCACATTGGATTTCATGAATGCTAAATTAGGAAAAACTTCTACTCAGAATTATTCCGAAGTATGGAACAGCATTAACTAATCAGTAACAAACCAATAAAACTAAGAACCCGGTAATCCGGGTTCTTTTTTACTTTCAATTTGCACTTTTAGTTATTTGTTTGCACACAAATTTAGAAACCATATGATCTTCTTAGTTGCTGTAACTGTTCCAAAAATTGCGGGATTTTTGGCCCAAGAACAATTATAAGTACAACCCAGAATATTACTGAAGCGATTATAGAAGCAGCTATAAGTATAAGTTTAGCTTTGAAGTAGTTTTTTTTACTCTCCTTGTCACCAGTAAACGCATATACGAAAAGCATTATTACATTAACACAAGGTATAGACATAACTATAATAGTTAGGACCCAGTCAAGAACGGAAACAGTCGCAGATGTATCTGGTTTCTGCATATATGGCTGCTGATAATTGTATTGCTGATTGTTAGGCGCATTATCATTAACGATGTAAGTTTTTTCTACATTAGGAGTATCTTCTACCTTTTGATTATTTTGTTCATTATTTATTTCAGTCATTATTTAGTCCCCCATTCCATCTAAATTATATTATGAGATTAGATAATGTCAATAAAACAAATGAGCAATTTGGAATAATATAGATTTGTCATATAAAATCAAAGGTTCAGTACCAAAAGAAGTTAGTATACGAATGACGAAAATTATTATCAGAAGCGATAACGAAATAATTAGCAATAGTTTAATCCATTTGACATTAGTATTTAAAATATATCTCATTATCATGAAAATAATAAAGGTTATTAACATTACATATATACCTGGATGCATAATAAATGCTTCTTTAAATCTTAAAAGTAAAAGCAGAATGAAAGCTCTAACCATTCCACATCCAGCACATGGAACCCCTATTATTATTTTTGAAGGACATACCTCCCCAACAACAAGAGTCATTATGACTATATATGCTACACTTGCTGTAATGGGAATCCATGCTTTTTTAAGATCATTAAGCAGTCTGTCCCATGATTTTTTAAGCATTTCAGTATCCTAACTCCTCATTAACTATTATTACTGTTATTCTGCCTTTATCACGTTGCATTGCAGTTATGACATAATTACAGCATATCCTGTCAGGACTAGCACATCCTATATTAATATCATCTGATATGCATCTGCCTGTATGTGCGCATGGAGTTTTTCGATTTAGTCTTACGCAGTTTTTTGGAGCTGCTATGTGCTTTACTCTTAGAACAGCCTGTTCAATATTTTTAACAACTTTGTTAATGCCTGCAATTATAATTACCTTTTTTGGTCCATAACATAAACAAGCTACTCTATTACTTGCTCCATCGACGTTATACAGTATACCGTCCTCAGTAAGCGCATTCGTACTGCTTAATAAAAAATCCGCATTGAACATAGCTGATTTATCAGATCTATCCAAAATATTATATCCTTCATCTGACAGCATTTGAGTAATTCCGCATTCGCTGAGAGTAACTGAACCTCCAGTCACGATTGAAGCATTTTTAAATAGCATTTCTTTTACAAGCTCTATGGCTTGGCTCCTGTCTTCGACATAAACAGCCTGCATATTATTTTTGTTCAAATTACTTATTACATTATTAATATCCATATATATTGACACAATTGCTCCTTTCTTTTTTATTATATCATCAACAAGACAAAAAACGCCTAAGGAACTTTTAAATAGCGTACCCGTCTAAAAGCTGTAAGAACGAAAAAGGATGGTAACAAAATGAAAAAGCTGATATCAATTTTATTAATGCTCATACTATTATTAACAGGTTGTACAAACACCTCTACGCCAACTTCTGAACCGACTGCTGTTACGTTAGATAACAGTATAAAAAATATTTCCAGCTTAGCACAGTTAAAGAATCTTCTTAATGCTTCAAAAGACAATATTTTCTCAAGATGGTACAGATCAATAGATATGCCGATGATGTATAAAAGTGCTGAAGATGCAAATGAGCAATCCGTATCAGAAACTGGATCATATTCGCAGACTAACACGCAGGTATCCGGTGTAGATGAAGCTGATACTGTAAAGACTGATGGTAAATATGTATATTCTATTAATGATCAGGGTAGGGTTAATATCGTATCTGTCGATGCAGAAGGTTCTTTGGAACTTGTAACACAGATTACAAATTTCGGACAGAATTTCACTCCTAACGAGTTATATGTGGATGATTCATACCTTATTGTAATCGGATCCTCATACAATGAGGAAGGCTCATATTCAACTGCATATATATATGACAAGAGCAACATGCAAAATCTTAACCTGCTAAAGGATGTAATGATAAAAGGTTACTATTCAGATTCCAGAAAAATCGGTAACGCGTTATATCTTATCTGCAACTATACTCCATATTATTATTATATGAAAGATACTGACTTGCTACCCTGCTATATTGAAGATGGAAAGACCACATACCAGACACCTTCTGACATATACTATTTTGACCAGGCAGATTACTCATCATATCTGATACTTGGTGCTATAGATTTATCCGATCTTACTAAAGAGATAAATCTCAATACATATCTGGGAAGCGGACAGACAGTATATATGTCAAACGACAATCTTTATGTTACATACACACAATATCAGTACAGGACAGTGGGAATTATGTCAGATGAACCAGCAAATTACAAACAGGAAACTGTAGTGCATAAATTTAATGCAGCAGACGCCACACTAACCTATTTGGCTACAGCAAAACTAACAGGATATCCTATTAACCAGTTTGCTATGGATGAGTATAATGGCTTTTTCAGGATAGCTGTTACTGATTTTACAACTGGTGATTCTACTAACAACGTGTATATATTTGATTCGAACATGGTTCAGACCGGTTCAATCCTTAATATGGCACCAGGAGAAAAGATTTACTCGGTGCGTTTCAATGGGGATATCGGTTATATGGTTACATTCGTAACTGTTGATCCTCTTTTTGTTATGGATCTTTCAGACCCATACAATCCTAAAATTGACGGGGAACTGAAAATACCTGGATATTCATCTTATATGCACATGTACTCAGACACCCTTATACTTGGCTTTGGAATGGATACTTCTGAAGAAGATGGAAGAACATTGAACCAGGGTATAAAAATTGCTATGTTTGATGTATCGGACAGAGCAAATCCTAAACAGCTTTTTACCACTTCAATCGGCAGTCGTGGAACTTGGTCTGAACTGAACTATAATCATAAAGCATTCATGTTTGACCGTTCAAAAGACATATTTGCTTTTCCTGCTTCTATATCAGGAAACAACTATGAAATGAAGGATCAGGGTCTTGTCGTATGCAAGATAGACATGCAAAACAACCAGTTTGAAGTCCTTGATATATTGTCACAAGATTACTTTACAAACTGGTCTAATTACGTACAAAGAGGTCTTTATATAAATAATGTACTTTTGACGATTTCATCTAATGCGATTTATTCATATAACTATGATACTCTGCAACTTATTGATAACGTCATTTTCGACTGATAAGCGTTTCGCCCAATCTTTTTATACTCTCCCTGTAGATAGCGGCGCCTTCATATAGGCGCTGCTTCTTTATGCATTCATTCGCTTGATGGGCATTTTCAACATCATCAGGCATATTCATTCCGAATGCTACAAGATTAGGCATTGTTCTTGCATATGTCCCTCCTCCTATCGCAAGTGGTTGTCTATAATCCTTAGTCATACTCCTGTATACAGAAAGAAGTGTCGATACCAATATTGATTTCTTATCCACATAAAGAGCTGGATTATCTGTTATTTGCTTTACTTTCAAACCATATTTCACGCAAATTGTTTGAATTTTTTCTGAAATATGCATATGGTCAACAGTTACAGGATACCTAATATTTAATATGCAATATGATTTTTCATTATCAATAGACATAATACCTGGATTTACAGTGAGTCTTCCACTTTCATCACTAAGGTTGATATCAAGTCCTTCCCCATAATGCTTGTCTGCAAGACAATCTTTAAAAAATTCAATCATCGGATGCCCATTTATAACCATACTATTCTGTGCAGCTATTTTAATCGCATTAATCCCACTAAAAGGGGCAGCTCCGTGTGCAGGTTTTCCTTCATATACGATTGTTTTACCCTTATATTCCACAGTGCATTTGCCTGGAACGACATTAGGCCGATCTCCTGCTTTCAATAATATGCTTTCGCTTCCTTCTCCTTCTATTACAACAGTAAGAATACCTTTTTCAGCATAAATGACTGGAAAGTCAGCATCAGGTACAAATCCCATTGTCGGAAGCTCTTGTGTCTTAACATAATGAGCCATACATGATGAACCGCATTCTTCATCAAGACCAAATATTAAACGCACCCTATACCCTTTTATTTCATTCTTTTTTATAAGATCGACTAAAGAATAAAATACAGCTATTGCAGGGCCTTTGTCATCCGATGTCCCTCTGCCATATAAATAACCATCTCTCTCCGTCAGTACATACGGATCACTTATCCATCCGTCCTGCTCTGGAACTACATCTAGATGCAGAAGAACACCTATCATATGTTTGCCTTCCCCATACTCGAGATATCCAGCTCTTCCATCTACATTTACGGCTTTCATGCCATATTTTTTCCCAAGATCAAGCATATATTCTAAAGCTTTCAGTGTACCTTCCCCATAAGGAGCATTTGCAACCGGCTCATCCTTGACGCTTTTAATAGCGATAAGGCCTTTTAAATCCTCTATCATATCATTAAGATATTCCTTCATAAATGTACCTTCTTTTTTCTGATTTTATGACATCATTCCTATTATTATTTTATATCATTAAATAAAAAAAAGGAACCCTTTTGAAGGGGTTCCTTATGCTAGGATTTTTTTATTATACAAATTACTTGATTTCAGCTGTTGCACCGACTTCTTTGAACTTGGCAACGAGATCTTCAGCAGCTTGTTTTGATATAGCTTCTTTAATTGTGCTTGGAGCGTTATCTACAAGATCTTTTGCTTCTTTAAGTCCTAAACCTGTAGCTTCTCTGCATACTTTGATAACTTTAATCTTTTCTGCTCCGATTTCCTTAAGGATTACATTGAACTCTGTCTGTTCTTCAACTTCCTCAACTACTGCTGCAGGTCCAGCTGCTGCGCCGGCTACTGCAACAGGAGCTGCTGCTACAACACCGAATTCTGCTTCAAGTGCTTTAACCATATCAGCAAGTTCCAATACTGTTAATGTTTTGATTTCTTCTATTAATTTCGTTATTTTTTCACTCATGATTATTTATCCTCCAATTAGTTTTATTTATGCTTATGCAGCAGTTTCTTCTTTCTTTTCCATTATTGCCTTAAGAACGAGTGCCAATGAAGTGATAGGAGCCTTCATACCGCCCATCATCATTGCAAGCAAATCATTCTTAGCAGGAATCTTAGCATATGCTTCGATACCTTGCACATCGACTATCTGATCACCTATGACACCGGCTTTGAGCAGGAATTTGCTATAATCCTTCATGTTTGCATACTTTGACATAATCTTAGCTGCAGACAGCTCATCTTCACTCATTGCAACTGATGTTGGACCTTCTAGATGAGGCATCAGACCCTCAAACTTTGTTCCTTCAACAGCTTTAACAAGCAGCCTATTCTTGATGACCTTATACTCGATATTAGCTTTTCTCATTTCAGAACGCATTGCTGTATCTTGAGAAACTGTAAGTCCTCTGTAATCTGCAAGTATAACAGATCCCATGGATAACAGCTTTTCTCTTAATTCAGTCATTTGCTGCTTCTTAACTTCTAATATCTTTTCACTAGCCATTATTTCATTACCTCCTTATAAAAAATCCTCGCATACTGCACGCAATACGAGGATTTGATATCAATCAATCTTTGTATCTTCCTCGGCAGGACTTACGCTTTTCTTTCGAATTGCACCTGCTGTCTGCGGCAGATCACTTTATTTACTTATAAATACTATGCTATAAACCTTTATTAGTCAAGTATTTTCTGAGTATTTACTTTAATTCCAGGGCCCATCGTTGAAGCTAATGTAACACTCCTCAAATATTGGCCTTTTGCTGCTGCTGGTTTTGCTTTGACAACAGCACTCATAAGTGTCTTGAAGTTGTCCATTAATTTTTCGTGATCAAATGATGCTTTCCCGATTGGGCAATGGATAATGTTAGTCTTGTCCAATCTATACTCTATTTTACCAGCTTTTGCATCTGTAACAGCTTTTGCTACATCAGCAGTAACTGTGCCTGCTTTTGGATTGGGCATTAAGCCTTTAGGTCCCAAAATACGACCGATTTTTCCAACGACACCCATCATATCAGGGCTCGCAATAGCAACATCAAAGTCAAACCAGTTCTCATTCTTAATCTTATCTGCAAGATCGTCTGCACCTACATAATCCGCTCCTGCTTTTTGTGCGGCATCAGCATTAGCGCCTTTAGCGAATACCAACACTCTAACCTTTTTACCAGTTCCGTGCGGTAATACTACAGCACCTCTGACCTGCTGATCTGCGTGTCTTGAATCAACTCCCAGCTTGATGTGTAATTCTATAGTTTCATCAAACTTAGCTTTAGCTGTTGATTTGACAAGGCTAATAGCTTCTGAAGGATCATATGAGGCAGCTTTGTTAAATAGTTCTAAACTTGCTCTGTAATTCTTACTTCTTTTCATTTATGCTTCCTCCTATCATTCCTCTACCTTGATGCCCATACTGCGTGCAGTACCTGCAACCATGCTCATTGCAGCTTCAACGTCTGCTGCGTTGAGATCCTGCATTTTCTGTTCTGCAATTTTCCTTAAATCAGCTTTTGAAATAGTAGCGACCTTCGTCTTGTTAGGCGTAGCTGAGCCACTTTCCACATTACATGCCTTTTTAAGCAATACCGCTGCTGGCGGAGTCTTTGTTATGAAGGAAAAAGATCTGTCCGCATAGACTGTCAATACGATTGGTATAATTAGTCCTACGTCATTTCTTGTTCTTTCATTGAATTCTTTGCAAAATCCCATAATGTTTACACCGTGCTGTCCTAGTGCTGGTCCAACCGGCGGTGCTGGCGTTGCTTTGCCTGCGGGCAATTGCAGTTTTACGTATCCGATAATCTTCTTTGCCATTCATTCCACCTCCCAAATGTATTTTCTAGCTTAAAGAATAATCTGTATCTGATCATAATCCAGTTCAACAGGGGTCTCCCTGCCGAATATAGAAATATGAACTTTAACCTTTCTTTTGTCTTTATCGACTTCCTTGATAACGCCGACAAAGTTTTCGAAGGGACCTTCAATAACTCTGATATTGTCTCCGACATTAAAGTCAATGACTGTTTCCATCCCTTCAAGTCTCATCTGAATAACTTCATCATCAGTAAGTGGTACTGGTTTTGCAGTAGGTCCTACAAATCCTGTAACACCTCTAGTATTTCTTACAACATACCATGACTGATCATTCATAACCATCTTAATAATTACATAACCAGGGAAAATCTTCTTAAAGGTTATTTTTCTTTTTCCGTTCTTTTCCTCAATAACCTCTTCCAAAGGAACGACTATATCCTGTATGTATTCCTGCATTTCTCTGTTCTCGACTATTTTCTCAAGGTCAGCTTTAACCTTGTTCTCATATCCGGAATAAGTATGCACTACATACCATTTTGCCAAAACCTGATCTTCCCTCTTTTCGGTTATATCAGCATTTAATTTTTCATCCATTGAAATGTTCTCCCGTTTATCCGTTAACAAGCAGCTTGATCAGGGAAGATAAACCCCAGTCAAACAAGCTTATAATAACAGCGACAATGGCACATACTACTAAAACCGTCACTGTGCTTTTAAAAAGCTGTTTGCCTGTCGGCCATGTAACCTTCTTAAGCTCCTGGGCGATTCCCTTAAAGAATCCTATGAATTTTGATTTCTTAACACTTTTTTCTTTTTCTGCCATCGTCGTCACCTTATTATTTCGTTTCTTTATGAAGAGTATGCTTCTTGCAGAACTTGCAGTATTTGCTTAATTCAAGCCTGTCAGGAGTATTCTTCTTGTTCTTCTTTGTCGAGTAATTTCTCTGTTTGCACTCTGTGCATGCAAGTATAATCTTGTCTCTCATTTTCTCTTCCTGCCTTTATCTTATTGAAGACTTTTCTACAAAAAAAAAGAGCCTTCTAATAGCAAAATTTATCTTATCATGTATATATATACTATGTCAATATATTTTTTCATTCTGCTGTCAATAATAGTCGAACTGCTTGCTTTACATTATCTAGATTGGCCGACTCGTTAGATATACACAGTATCATGGGGTATTCCTCATTTACATATACTCGCTCTGATAACAGATTGTTATCCTGTACATTAATGCCATATATCACTTTCTCACCAGTTGACGGTTTTATACCGTAAACGATATTCTTTTGATTAACCTCGATCCCGTATTCCATTAAGATATCATCAAGTTCCAAAAGATAATTATATGACAGTATATATCTATATACTGCATCATCACAGACTATTATCTCCAAATCCCCTGACACTAACAATAAGCTAAGCTTTTCTACGCTGGATGCATCATATGAATCCTCTTTATATCTAGTGTCATTCCCAGCAGCTGTTGCATAAATGGTCTCCATAAGGATATTTTTTAAATTAGGCATCTTTTCATACAGATAATTCTCAATATCCTTAGTATTCTTTGCTGTATATGGACCTACATATGAAATGGTAAGATCAGGTTCCTTATTTGTAAACATAGGAATAGCTACAGCTAATACTGTTGCGAATATTATCAATATTATTGCGATGGTGCCAATATGCTTGAACCAAACTTTACGGTATTTTTCTACTATCGGTTTTACAGGTTTCGGATCCTCTATGTTCAGGTTAAGAAGATAGTTATATGCTTTAGTCGCTTCATCAATATCAATTGACTTGTCATTTCTTGCGCGCATACAGATATAATCATACTTAGTGTTTATCTCAGTTTCAGTACAGTCTTCTTCCAGTCCAAGTAATTCAAGATACTGTTTTCTTAAATCATCCATTAGACTCAGGTTTCATTGTCGGGAAGAACATAACATCCCTTATTGATGTGGAATTAGTAAACAGCATGATCATACGTTCCAATCCGAGCCCCATACCACCTGTAGGAGGCATTCCTATTTCCAAAGCATTTATAAAATCATCGTCGATTGTGAACTCATAATCACCAAACTTGCTCTTTGCTTGTGCAACAAGACGTTCTCTTTGATCTATGGGATCGTTCAGCTCCGAAAAGGCATTACCCATCTCGCTTGCAAGGATAAAAAACTCAAAACGCTCTGTAAGATGTGGTTTTTCCTTGTTTCTTTTAGCTAAAGGTGAAATTTCTATTGGATACTGATATATAAAAGTAGGTTGTATAAGGTTTTTCTCAACAAATTCCTCGAAAAAGGCATTTAGTATCATTCCCCAGTTCCAATGGCTTTCAATATGCACATTTTTCTCTTTAGCAGCCTTTTTAGCGGCAGCGTCATCAAGTGTGAAGGAATCAAAGTCAACTTCGGAGTATTCTTTTACAGCTTCAATCATTGTAAGTCTTCTCCATGGTCCTTCAACATTTATAATCTGCCCCTGGTAGTCTATCTTGCGTGTTCCTAATACATTATCAGCAACATAACAGTATATCTGTTCGGCCCTGTCCATCATGGTATAAAGGTCACCATATGCTTCATACAGCTCCATTAGCGTAAATTCGGGATTATGTCTAGTATCCATACCTTCATTCCTAAACACCTTACCTATTTCAAAGATCTTATCTAGTCCTCCGACTATAAGTCTCTTAAGGTGCAGTTCCAATTCTATCCTTAAATACATATCAATATCCAGAGTATTGTGATGTGTGGTGAATGGTCTTGCATTAGCATTGGTAGCTTGATTATGAAGAACAGGAGTCTCAACTTCAAGATATCCCAAACTGGACATAAATTCCCTTATCGCTTTTATTATTTTTGCTCTTGTAATAAATACTGATTTTACTTCCGGATTAACAATAAGATCTACATATCTTTGCCTATATCTTAAATCCATATCCTTTAAACCATGAAATTTTTCTGGTAAAGGCTGTAAGGATTTAGTTAAAAGAACCATACTTTTTACTCTGATGGATTTCTCACCCATATGTGTGACAAAAGGAATTCCGGTTATCCCTGCAATATCGCCTATATCGAATTTCTTGAATTCCGAATAAGAATCTTCACCAATCTCATCAACTCTTACATAAAGCTGTATCCTATCAAGCCCATCTTGTATGTGGCAAAAACTGGCTTTGCCCATTATTCTTTTTGCCATTATCCTTCCTGCTAAAGATACTTCTTTATCTTGTAAATCTTCAAAATTTTCAAGTATTTCTTTTGCAGTATATTTTCTATCAAAACGGGTCATGTCAAAAGGATTTCTTCCTTCTCTCTTAAGAGAGTCAAGCTTTTCCCTTCTGACTCTTAATATCTCATTCAAATCCATCTCGGTATTTTCAATAATTTTATCCATTCATTTCTCCTTCAAAATAGCAGCTCTTCTAAAAAAGAACTGCTATTAATTATATCTGATTTAATATGTCAACACAACCAAACAGTTCTGTTACTCCATTATATCCAATATTTTGACTTTTACTGGCCCTGATGGGCTGGTAAACTCAACAACATCTCCAGCTTTCCTGCCAAGTATCGCTTTTCCTATGGGAGATTCATAAGATATCCTCATATTAAATGGATTAGCTTCTGTAGGTCCTACTACCTGATAAATTTCTTCTTCATCGTACTCAAGATCCAGTATCTTAACCCTGCATCCTACAGTAACATTTGTAGTGTCAATATTATCGCTGTCAATAACTTCAACATTCATAAGTAAATTCTCTAGAAACATAATTCTCGCTTCTACTTGTGCCTGTTCATTTTTGGCTTCGTCATACTCACTGTTTTCTGTGATATCACCAAATGAAATAGCGCTTTTCAGCCTATCTGATACTTCCATCCTTGTTTTTCCTTTAAGAGTCGCAAGCTCGTCTTCCAGCTCTTTAATACCCTCATAAGTCATTAAAACCTTTTTTTCTGCCATTCTACGGTCTCCTTTCCTTGTTTGGGATTTTGAAATTATATTGCTTTACCCCGCTTTTGTCAACCACTATTTTCTAGCTTAGGACTTATATTATATTTTCCATTTATTTATTTGTTTTTATCAGCATAAAAATCTTAATGACTTTAATTAACATCGATTGACTAAATATACTTTACATATTACTATTTGAATATAAGTTTTGAGAAAAGGATACCGCCATGAAGCAATTATTTAAAGAACTGGTTTTCAAATCTGAATCCACATGCAAGGATTTCTTCAATGATGTAACTTTTGATGTCTTATTCACTCATCCTGACGGAAGCAGTATTACCATACCGGGTTTCTGGGCAGGAAAAAACATATTTAAAGCAAGATATGACATTTCCATACCTGGTAAGCATAAATATATCACAATTAGCAATGATGATAGCCTGAACGGAATATCAGGCGAAATGGATATAACCAAAGAGCAGACTGAGAATCCATTGTATCTTCATGGAGCTGTTTGCAGATTCGGTCAGAATATGCATCTTTCCCATAAAGATGGCACTCCTTTTTACTGGCTTGCTGATACCTGGTGGATGGCTTTGACCAAAAGGTTAACATTTCCAAAGGATTTCATGACACTGCTTGATGACAGGATAGCAAAAGGTTTCAATGTTGTTCAGATAATTGCAGGTCTTTATCCGGATATGACTATGTTTGATCCTAGAGGCGAAAATGAAGCAGGTTTCCCATGGAAAGAGGATCTTTCTTCTATAAATCCCGAGTATTTTGATAAAGCAGATGAACGCATAATGATGCTGGTTGACAAAGCAGTTATGCCATGCATTGTAGGTTCCTGGGGTTTTTATATGTCTTATGCAGGTAAAGATACTCTAAAAAAGCATTGGAGATACATAATTGCCAGATGGGGCGCGATGCCTGTATGCTGGTGCGTTGCAGGCGAAGCAAACATGGCTTTTTACAACGACCATGTTTCATATGAAGAGCATATAAGACAGTCCCGTAAGGACTGGAATGAAATGACTTTGCATATTAAAAAGACTGATCCTTACGGAAGACTGATTACAATACATCCCTTTCCCGCTACCGACGGTTATGACCAGATAAAAAACGGGGATCTTCTGGATATAAATATGCTCCAAACCGACCATGGCGGATTCGCTTCACTAGTGAATCAGATGAAAAAGATAAAAAAAGCAGTTGATAGAAAAGTCCTTCCTGTAATAAATGCTGAAGTATGTTATGAAGGCATATGTGGTTCTTCATATGCTGATACTCAAAGATATGTATATCTATCAGATTTCCTTTTAGGAACAGCTGGTCATACATATGGAGCCAATGGCATATGGCAGATTAACTCTGAAGAAATGCCATATGGAGCTTCACCTCATGGAGCTCACTGGGGAAATACGAGCTGGAAAGAGGCAATGAACCTGGATGGTTCAAAACACATATCACATTGCATGAAATACCTTACTTCATTTGAATGGTGGAATTTCAAGTATCATCCCGAATGGGTGGAAAAACCCTGCTCATTGGATGCATGTGATGGTCATTTTTCAGCAGGCATACCAGGAAAAATCCGAGTCATATACAAGCCTCATTTCGGAGGAAGCTTCTTCGGAGAGATTAATGTTCTGAACATTGAAAAAGACGTGAATTACAAAGCTTACAGGTTTAATCCGATTACCGGTAAAGAAACCCCTCTTGGGGATGTTACACCTGACATAGAGGGTAAATGGAAATTTCCAAGGGTAGATGCCTTCCAGGACTGGATATATGTGCTTAAGGCTGAATAATAATATATTTAACCTATTCCCCTATTATCTGAACCTCTGCCACTCTCTTCCTTTCACGTACCTGGTCCCAGTCTATAAAGTATATAAAACCAAAATCACCAAGCGACAGCTTACCGTCATTAAGTACTATTGTTTCTGATCTTCCAAAGAAACAGGATCTTAAGTGCGCATCGGTATTCAAGCTTCCTTTTGGTTCTTCATCAGGGAACGTAAGTGCAAAATCTATATGTTTAGGGCCTGGATGCAGGTACTGTCCTTCATATCTGCATGTTGGAATTATTTTCTCCATTATGTTGATAAGGTCCTGCTGCAAATATTCCCTTCCGAAGAATGTCGTATCATGCGAGCATTCCTGTGTCATTACAGAGCATGTTGTGTGGTGTGAATAAACCACGCATATGCCATTCTTCACTCCGGATTCTTCAACAATTTTCTTTACCTGTTCAGTAATGTTGTGAAAATCCGGCATGTGATCCTTTGACTGCATTTCTATCTTTGCTGTATATACTGTCATTTTATCCTCCTAAATTATTTACAATGTATTTCATCCCATGCTTTTCTTAGGTTGTATATCATTTCCTCAACCATAGCATAAGGGTCTTTAGCTTTAATAATTCCTGATGTGCTTCCAGTTGCCATTGCTCCTGCCTTTATGACGTTATACACGTCTTTTCCATCCTTTATCCCTGCTCCCTGAAGCACCATTATGTCTTTGTTTATACGTTTAACTGTTTCAATGGATTCCTTTACATACGAGATATCCGAAGTCTGACCTGTTCCTATAAGCTCAGTCGGTTCTGCTACGATAAGGTTCGGATTCATCATAGCGATCTGCTTCATCTGTTCTATAGTATCCGAACAGACTATTGTACCCAGTCCTACCTCATCAGCACGTTCAATCGTTTTTTTTATTTCCTCCATTCTTAAAGACTTTTCAGCATGGTTCAGCATAACACCTACAGCACCTGCCGCTTTAACAGCTTCAGGAAGAACAGAACCTAATCCTCTGCCTATAGGGAGATAATCCATATGCTGAGCGAAAACCAGGATTCTTTCAGTGTTTGAAGCAAGTAAAGATATGTCTGTATACTGGGGTGTTACGATTATATCCACATCATACTTCATAGCAGTTATATCTATAACCCTAGCCAATGAAAGCATTTTCTCACCATAAAGATATGCTTTCGGCCCTATCTCGAAAAATGGAGCAGAAATTTTCAATCCTTTATACATAAATACCCTCCTATTTCTTGTTCAAAAGTTCGCCTACAGCTCCGCCAGGATGAATTAGACCGAACTGTTCTGCAGTAAAACCTGTCTTTACAATTAGTGATGCCAGTAATGCGTCAAACAAAGCGATTGTCGCTATATAGCTCGAAGTAGCCATCAGTCCTAACGGATCACTTTCTTTCTCAATACTGAGTTTCAACACAATGTCCGAACTCTGTGCAAGGATTGACTGGTCATTCTCAGTTACTCCTATTAGTGTAGCCTTCTTTTTATTGCATACTGATATTATGGGAAGAAGCTCCACTGTCTTTCCTCCTCTTGAAACCATTACCATTACATCATCCTTATCCAGAGCTCCTAGCCCTCCATGAACAGCTTCACTTGGAGACATGAACATAGCATGTCTTTCAATACAGCATAATGAATGTGCAAATTTCTTTGCAGCTATGCCTGATGATCCCGAAGCGACTGTCATAATGCATTTACAATTTGAAAGCGCTTCAACAGCCTTTAGAAAACTTATTTCGTCCAAATAGCCTATAAGTCTTTCTATTTCCTTTTTTTCTCTGTTTAAAGATTCTAATGCTGCTTCCATTATTTCATTTTTCATCTTATTACCTCAATATCCAAAAGCCTGCATAAATCTGCCATCTTATCAGTATTATCTTCATATGCGATGATATAGTGCTGGCTCATTACGTTTACTGCGAATGATTCAACATCATCCAGATAAATCTTAAGTCCTGGAAGCTGCGGTGCAGGTTGTGTCCATCCCGCTTCTTCCCACCTTCCGGCATTAACAGCCTTTCCCTGCACTATATGCATACAGAATCCCTGTTTATTCTCCGCTAATCTGTACATTGTGACATTACCGGTCTTAACTTTTGATACATTCAGAATACCTTGTGAAAGCTGACCGAAAGCTGCAGGCATAACAGTTGTTTCACCTTGTGTTATCTCTTTTGGCACATAATCTGGAACTCCTGCAAGCACGCAGTCTTCCATAAATTCATAAAACTCCATATATGCTCCGCACTGGCCTGTCAGATATTTTACCATAAGCTGCGTTACCATTCCGTATGAGTCATTCTCAGGGACAGTACTCAAACCACCAACATCCGATAAAAGCATGAAAACCGGTGCAGGAGGATAAGATAAAAGCTTTTTCATTCCGTCGACATCTTTTAGCGAAACCGCTTCATATCCCCTTTCCTTACAGATATCTGATACAGCCAAATAATACTTTGCAGCCTTTTCCAGTGTTGAAATCTCGCATTTACTTATGAAATTCCACTTTTTGATTCTTGTATTTATTACCTGTTCAATCCTGTCTTTTGCCATAACTTCAGCTCTTTGTGCGACTTCGAGCATTTCAAAGCTTTCAATGTCCGTTCCGATATGCTTTTTTAGTTTAGCACCATCAAACATAGTGCCATACAGATTCATATCCCTATAACCCATCATTCCAGCCTTTGAAGACCTTAATCTGGTCATTGCGTCTGCTGCTTTGCAGAAATCCGCTACTTTCTTTGAATTCATCGTTTTACCGACAATGTCATATACATATTTGAATCTGTATCCAAGATCGTCCATTACTTTTCGTATTGCGCTTGTCGCAGCCTGGTCTGCTGTAGTAACAAGCCTGTTATCTTCTATCCAGCCTGATAATCCCCAGAGTACCATCGGAATATGTCTGAATTTCTCAGTAATCGCTATTATCGCATGCGACGGTATCCATCCTGCAACACATATGATTATTGAACTTAAAGATACATTTGTCAGTTTCTTAATCGCGTCATTTACATCAGTTCTTTCGTAATCATCTGTTACAGGGTACACGCTTAAAAGCTCAAGGCCTTGTTTCAATAATGCCTCCTCAGCTTTTTTACATTTATCAATAATTATTGCTTTGGGCGTATTAACCTCACCGAAACCTATAAACGCAGCCTTAACCATTTATCTGCCTCCTTTACCATATATCTTTTCATTCATCTTCATGTACTCGTTATATAACTTCGTATAGCTGTCATATCCATCACTTTTTGCCTGGTATATCTTATCTATGTAAATAGTCTTTTCACAAGCTTCCTGGATAGACAAGTACTCTTTAGTCGCAATACCTGCAAGTATCGCGCTTCCTTTACATGCAGGCTCTGATTCCTTAAGAGTTTTTATCTGTTTTTTTGTCACATCAGCCTTTATCTGGCACCACAAATCAGATCTGGCGCTTCCGCCGATGGAATGTATCATTGATATATCCTGCTTAAGCGATGATATGCTGCTGTTTAGCATATATGCTATTGATTCCAATATTGCTCTTGAAAAGTGCTCTTTACCATGCGATAGTTTCAAACCGTAAAAGCAGCCCTTAGCTTCAGGATCATATATAGGATGTGTAGAACCGCATAAATGAGGAAAGAACATAAGGCCATCAGATCCTGCAGGTATATCTTTTGCCAGCATATCCAGCTCGGAATAATTAGCTTCTTTAATGAAACTGTCCCTAAACCATTTTAAAGCCATTCCTGCTGTCGAAATCCATGGCATTACAGCGTACTTCGTCGTCGCATTAAAATGACAGGGTACTTTAATGCCTTCATGATATGCAGGCATCGTGTCAGTTGGGCTGAATAAAGCCATTGCGGTACCGGTCATCTCGCTTATCATTCCTTCTTTGTATATGCCCGCTCCTATCGCCCCTGCAGCCTGATCCATAGCTGATGTGGCAACATGGATACCTTTATAGTCCCCTACATACTCACCGGAATCCATAAGTTTTGGAAGCACATCATCCTTTATACCTATATATTCCAGCATCTGATGCCACCAGCATCCGTTTACTATGTCAAAATACAGGCTGGAAGACTGCAGAGTCTTTTGTGTGACAAATCTTCCTGTTAGCTTATATAAAAGCCAATCTTCCAGTAGAAATATCTTTCTGGTCTTAACCCATACTTCCGGAAGATTATTTTTAATCCATAACAGCTTGCATGCAGGCCATATGCCGGATATATCACATTGTCCTGTTTTTTCATATATCAGCCTGGTTCCAAAATCATTTTTTATCTGTAAAGCTTCCTTCTGCCCGCGGTTATCCAGCCATACAATAGCGTTACAAAGAGGGTTGCCATTATCATCTGCAAGTATCATTGTCTCGCACTGGGTATCTATTGCTAGAGCGTAAATCGAACAGATATCAGAAGCTGCATTTATTGAACTTAACAACATGCTTAGATATTCATCAGCATTAAATTCTATAAAGCCATCATGATGAATCAGGTCATATGTTGTTTCATGGGTAAAAAGGCATTCGCCTGCTTTATTGTATACAGCAGATTTTAATGAAGTTGTTCCGAAATCCAGTCCAAGTAAGTTCATTTGCCTTCACTTTCCCATAACTTCCGTATAGCATCCAATGATGTCTCAACAAGTTTTTTCCCGCCCTCATGTCCGCATATCCCGCTGGATATATATGCGCTGTAATGCCCGTGTTTCTCTGCTTTTTCTGTAGGAAGATATGCACAGCTTCCATTAGCCAACTGTACTATAAATGTCTGTGAAGCCGCAGACCTTGCCTTTATAATATTTCCATAATCAAGAAACAACTCAAAAGGATTAGTGGTAATTGCAATATCCCCCATCCTAATAACATGGATTTCTACTTCACATTGGTCTTGCTTCTGCTGATATATATACCTAGCGACAGTTCCGGCATACATGTGCATCTTCGCATAATCATTAAAGTCATATGACATGGTTTTCCTTGTTTTTATGAATTCCTCAATTTTAAACAGGGCTAATTTATATTCTTCTTCGGATGCTTTTCTTAAGGGTAGCTGTAAATCAATATACTTGTGATTTATATCGGCGTTATCCTTAAGACACTCCCCAACTTCGCTATAAACATTAATTATCTCATTTGCTATCCTCTTAGCTGCTTTCCATGAACCTTCGATCTCGAACATCGAAGGATCAGCAACTCTTTTAACCGTATCTTTACGAGCGATATTGGGATCATCTATCGGATTTATTGGTGCTACCCATCTGATCAAATCCCTTGGGCATTGGTCACCTGCAGCGCTGCATAAAGGTAATAAAAATACTTTATTACCAAACTTTTCCCGTAAAAGTATCTTTACCTTCCCCCAGTAATCTGAGGATATGAAGCTTCTGTGTTCCAGTATCTGGCTTGGGCATGCGATATTAGCAGCTACCCCGGTCAGTTGCTTTTTTTCATCAAAGAAATATATTAACTCTATTCCTGAATCGTTACCGCCTTCAAGGCTTACAAAGTCATCTCTGCTTGTGTCTCCCCACATTAAACCGGTATTATCTGCATATACAGCTCTCCTGCACATACCGACAGGCGCTCTTCCGAAGGCATTAGCATAAACAGAAGGTGTACGGTTGTTCCATGCTTTTATTATTACATCGCTAATCCGTTCTGCCAGAAATTCCTCCGCTTCTTCAGGCTGCATAATCGAATCATCTTTTACCTTTTCAATATATGAAAAATCTTCCGGCATATATTCATTCAGAATATCAAGAGAAGAACCATATTTATTTTCCTGTCTCTGATAATCTATTGAAGTATGGGTATGTGTCGCATTTATTATTACATTAAAAGGATCTAGTCCTTCACATTTACCGGTTATCTTTTCTCTTACATTATCAACAAGATAATCATCAATATGTACCAGATCGCATGAACATATTACGAAATGATTAGTTCCTGATGATACCGCAAGAGCTGTACAAGTTATATCAGTTTCCACATACTGGGATACCCTCTCATAAAACTGGCCTGCTAATTTGACTTTTTTATCTGGGGTTATACTGTTTTCATACCATCCTGTATATATACGGTTTTTCATGATTGCCTTCCTATACTAAAAGTACTTTTATACCAAGCTCTATTAATCCGTCTATTTCCTCTTTAGGTGCATTTGTGTTAGTAACTAGGTAATCCGGCCTGCATGCAGATGATATCTTTGAAAGAGCAGCTCTCCCTATTTTCGTATAATCTGCCGCTATAATTGTAAGATTAGAATTATCAATCATCCCTGATGCGATTTTCCTTTCCTGATGATAGTATGTGGTCATTCCTGAATCCATACTCACTCCGTCTACTGACAGTATCGATTTATCTGTATGATAAGATGAAAGCTGGCTTATCGTGTCATCACCCCACGTAAACTGATAATCGGTATTGACCGTACCGCCCAAAAGCAGTATTTTGTGATTACCATTACCAGAAGCTTCCTGTGCGATTGCTACTGAATTAGTGATTATAGTCAGATGCATACTTTTCGACAAAGCCATATAAGTAAACAGCGTGGTCGTGCCTGAGTTCATCATCAGCGTGTCATTTTCCATTACCATCTGTGCCGCTTTTGCAGCAATAAGCTTTTTTTCATTCCCATTAGCTATAACTCTCTGTTTGAAGCTCATGTTATAGTAATTCTTATATGAAGATACCGCTCCTCCATATACCCTTGATAAAAGCCCGTTTTCCTCTAAATCAGAAAGGTCCAGTCGTATAGTAACTTCAGACACATCAAAAAGACGGCTAAGCTCATTTACCTTAACTTTGCCATCTCTGTTAAGCATGTCCAGTATCTTCTCTTTTCTTTCTTCAACAGCAATTTCCATACGTTTCCAGGTTTCGATAGATTGCATTTTGGTTTCGTTTTGCTTTCAATTAAATAATATATCATAACATATACTGATTCAATATTTATCGTTACATCACATTGCTAATTCGTAAAAATTTATATAAAAATGATAAAAGAGTTTATCTTAGAAATCAGTCTGAATAAGTAACCTTATAATTGGTTGTCAAGCTGAAACGACTTTATTGCTCATATTCGTTTTCTATTGTTTCGCTAATACATCCCTTGCATCTTCTATAATTTTATTTACTTTTTTATTATAAATTTGAAGAGTGCTGATCCAATTTTCCAAGCATTCAAGACCCTTAACGGTTATCATATAATTCTTCTTTGCTGGGCCAGATATATCCATTATCCATTCAAATCTTATCATACCCTTGTTTTCCAGGTTTGCTAAAGTACGATATACACCGGTATTGTCCGCTTTTTCCTCTTCAAATATGTTTTTATGTTCTAATTCTTGTATGATCATATACCCATGCATATTTTGTTTGGCAAGAATAATCAAAATATTAGGTTGTAATAATTTATCAAGATTATTACCTTTACAAGAACATTTTATCTTTTCGCATGATGGTTTTAATTTACTGCTTAACATGTTGAAATCACCTCTTATCCTATAATTGTAAATTCATATTCTAGAGTTTACTAGTCTTTTGTATCTAAATAAGCCAGAATATTTCCCATAGTACAATCATCACCGTCATCAATGCTGATTTCCGCTAAATAACCATCACATGGTGAATAAACTTCCAAAGTAGTCTTTTGTATTTCAAGCTCACAAAGAAGCTCTTCTTTCTTTACATAATCCATCAATTTTGCTATCCAAAAGACCTTTGCTTTCTTTCCTTCTGTTTTAAACTCAGTCTTCTGGCATTTACATGCATAAATGCTGTTTTTTGGTATTGCCGATTTTGGAACAACTATTTCTACCTTTGCCATAGCTTTCTTACTTTTTGCATTTTAATGGGTAAAACGGACATTCTGTCTTCTTACACTCTTCTTCATTATGCATATAGTGTGTACATTTAAAATGTTCTGTTTTTCCTAAATCAATGTCAAACTCTTCCTTACTGAAATCTTCAGCGATTTGCAGTGCGATGTATGAACTACGTTTACAGCATCTTGGTCCATCAATTTGAGAAATCTTTATAAGACATTCTCCTACAATTCTATTTGTAAGAGCCCAAGTATGTGTGGAATACTGGTCTGAATCCAGTAGAATACTGGTGTATATACCAAGACCTACAGCAGCGCCGCAGCTCCCGTACAGACCGCAAAAAGCTGGCAGCACATTTTTAGCTCGCATCATCGCTTCCATTAGATCATTCTGTAGCATTTCCAAAGGTCTGCCTTGAGATTTATAAGCAGAGGTCAGCATAGCTGCAGGAATTAAATAATGATGTTGTGGGCAATGCATTTTCAACTGAGAATAATTCATTAAATGAAGAGCTAATTCTGTTGCATTAATAATATCCTTTTCTATATATATACGAATACATTCCTCGGTAATGTATCTGGTAGCCTCATCATATGATTTAAGATTCATAGTTGGTCTCCTCAGTATAAAAACTCTAATGCCACTTATTATTTTGACTTCAACTCTTATATGACATTATAACTTATTAGACTAACTCTAATATTCTTTTAAATCATACCATTATTAAATCATCACTGTCAATCAATTAATTTCATATATCTTACCATTAATTTCTAGAAAAATAGGTACAGTATGATAGCAATCGTTGACTCGAGCTGTTAACACATTGATTTATGCGCACATAAAATTAGATCTATTACTAAAAATTGAGATTATACTCCTACTTTACTCCTACTTTTTGAAAGTGCTCAAAATTCCAGATAACAAAAAACCCCTTTAAAAGGGAGTTGGACTTAGGGATTTACGAAAACAAGTATATTTTTGACCGACTCTCTTCAGGCGGAGACAGCAAAGAAAGGACTGCACTGAAGGATAAAACCTTTGGTGCAGTCTTTCTCGTTGAATATATTATTTATATCGTGCCGACAGTATTGCTAACACCTAGAAGTCTGTTACAACTTCAAGTAACCCTGCTTGAAAGCATCTGGGAATAAGAAGAGTTTTTCCCCAACTGCAAACTTCACACGAATGTGTTTCCCAGCTTTATCGATCTTTGTAACTATACCATCACCGAAGCTCTTATGCTTAACCGCATCGCCTTCCGAAATCTCCGGTATAACAAACTCTTTCATTTCCTCATCGGCTTGCGTGCTGGTGCTATAAGGGTTCTTATGCTCGGCTACTTTCGACAGCGGAGGCTTAATTCCAAACTGCCCCGTAACATATGTTGTAGCAGATGGTTTTGGATCAGGCTTTGGCACATCTGCAACGGGCTTAACATCTTTTTCAATTGCTTCTTCGAACGCCGAGTTGATGGATTCCATTGTAGCCTGTTGATTGTAAAACAGTCTATCATATTCTTCGCGTTTGATGACGGTATCCCAGCCACCGACATCTTTACCTTCGTGCTTGTCGATACCGGTATAGGAAAGGCTGCTGTCTTCGTAACGCTTGAACTTAAAAATGGCATCGTTCATCAGGCTTGCATTAAATACCCCAAGGCTGCAAAGAAGTTCAAAATCCTTTACGTTTAAGCCCGTTACCTTTTTAAACAATCCCGGCTCAAGCTGGGTTATAACATCTCTGAGTGACCGCTCGCGATAATCAGTGAGATACATAAATATCGGAATACGGGTAGCAAACTTGATGAGCTTTTCCTGAATCTGCTTCCGAAGAGACTTATATTCCTTTTCCTCTTCTGAGATTTCCTTTTTCTCCTTCGGAGTCATCTTCTCGGATTCTTTCTTGGCTTTTTTTACCGCTTCTGACTTGTTGATGATTGTCTGAATATCCTGGTTCAGCGAACGGAAACCTTCAATGCTCATAAGAGCGTCGAGAGCTTCTTTGTTATTCATTAGGCGTTGCAGAGTGTCATTATCGACATTAACAAGTAGCGCAGATTCCCAGCGCTTTGCAAGCAAAGTAGCAGAAGTCCCGGCCATTGCGATGTCGAGAATGTCCTGCGCATTAATCTGCCGCATGGTGCTGCCGTCATAGGCCAACACCGGCAGGAAATTAATGAACTCTGCTACCTTCTTTTCGGGATTGCTTT
>Ga0116149_1002028_pt1 | contig 23166 bp, 23 predicted proteins | sample AD_UKC057_MetaG_FD_89787 | JGI IMG/M metagenome (GOLD analysis project Ga0116149, IMG submission 89787) | Active sludge microbial communities of municipal wastewater-treating anaerobic digesters from USA - AD_UKC057_MetaG | ecosystem: Engineered > Bioreactor > Anaerobic > Digestate | place: USA... | reverse complement strand
TGAGCAACACGGTCAACGCCGAGAGCTCGTCGCGCCCGGCGGGCACCGGAATGCGCTCCCCGAGGTTGTCGCCACGGATGCGGCCTGCTGTCTCGCGGATCGCGCGCACCGGACGCAGCGTCAACCGGGCGAAGCCCCAGCCCAGCGCCACGCTCGCGAGAGCCACCATGCACAGCAGTGCCACGCTGACGGTCGTGTAGTCCTCCAGCACATGGTAGAAGGGCGAGAGCGGACTCGCCACCTGGATGTGCCAATCATCGTCACGGTCCTCGGACATGCGCATCGCGCCGAGACCTGGGAGGCTCATCGTCACATGCCGTTCCTCCGGGCCAAGGTCGGGCAGGACGAGCGTGCCAAGGTTCTCGGAGCGAAACACGATCTCGCCACTGGCCCGCTGCACCTGGATGTAATACAGGCCAATATCGCTGTCGGCCTCACGCCGGATGCTGTCGGCCATCTCGGCCAAGTTTACCGCCGGATGCGCTTCTACGATCTTCCTGAACTCGACAAACTCAGCCTCGTGCAAGGCGTCGAGGCTGTGCGCCGCCTGCCTGGCCAGCAACAGCCCGCCGGCGACCAGCACGATCACGGACGTGATGGTGACGAGCAGCGCCAGACGGATCGTGAGCTGCCAGGTGAAGGAGCGAAACCTGGGGGCGGCGGGGCTCTCCGCGTGGACCTCGGGCGTCATATCAATTGGTATCCCGATCCGCGCACGGTCTTGATGAGGGGCTTTTGATCGGGGCCCTCAAGCTTCTGGCGAAGCCGGCGCACGTAGACGTCGATCAGATTCGTTTCCAGATCGTAGCTCGCCTGCCAGACGCGCTCGGCGATGAACGTACGCGTGAGCACACGGCCTGGGTTTTGCAAAAACAACTCCACGAGCGCGAACTCCCGGCTGGTCAAATCGACCAGCTTGCCATGGCTGGTCGCGGTGCGCGCCAACAAGTCGAGCCGCACCGTCCCATGCGTGAGCACGGTGGCCTTCACTCCCGCGTGCCGGCGCAGCAGCGAACGCACACGCGCCAGCAGTTCGTCGATACTAAAGGGCTTCGGCAAATAATCGTCGGCGCCGAGGTTGAGCCCGCGGATGCGGTCCTCGACGGCGTCGCGCGCGCTCAGGATGAGCACCGGCTCGTTGAAGCCGCTGGTGCGCCACTCGCGCAACAGGTCGAGGCCATCGCCGTCCGGCAATCCCAGGTCGAGCACGACGGCATCCACGGGCGCCTCCGCAAGCGCGTCGCGGGCCGCCGCGCACGAGCCGACCAGCCGCGTGGTGTAGCTCTGCTCGGCGAGCGCCTTTTCGACAAAGGCGGCCATGCGCCGCTCGTCTTCAACAATGAGGATTTTCATGGGGCGTCAGTGTGCGTTGCCAAAGTCTGCAAGGTCTCCCGCTCCGCCCCTCGCGCGAGGAGCCAGAGTTGCGCGACGACCAGGCCGTAATCCGCCGCCGTCACCGTGAGCCAGCCGGCGTCCAGCCAGTTGAGCAGGACCGCGCCCAGCACGTAGGAGCCCGCCGCGAGGCGAAACCACAGGGTCGCCCCGAACACCACGCGCAACCGCTCGCCCGGCCGCCCGAGCGCCCACAGATAACACGCGCCAACGGCGGCGACAAAGGCCCCGACGAAGCGCACGAAGGCGAGCGCCTCTCCACCAGGCACGGGCAGCCGCATGAGCGAGAGCATCGTGGCGGGCATCGCGACAAAACCGAGCCCTGAGCCGAAATCGAGGGCACCTGCCAGCAATGCCAGCCGGCGCGCAAGCCAGGTCGGGGAGAATCTCATGGTGGGGGAAGGCCTCGCCGCAATCGGATCGATCGGGCTGCGCACCAGCGTTCCGACGCACGCGCGCCCTGCAAATGAAAATGCACACGCCGTCATCATGGAGTGCTGGCCAGCGTGGCCGCCTCGGCGGCTTCCGGCGGAGCGTAGGCCCGATGAGTGTAGAGGTAGCTCGCCGTCTCGTACTGGGCAATCGCCTGGGCCGTCAGCGCATCGTCCGGCGTGGCCGGAGTCAGTTTCATCGTCGAGAAATCGTAACGATAGGCGGAGGCCTGCCGTACGGGTTTTAGCACGGCCAGAGATTCGCCCGAGAGCAGGCCGAGCTTCTGGTAGTTGCCAATCAATGCGCGCCCCTGTGCGGGGTCGATACGGCGCACATCGAGCCCGAAAAATCGGGACGCGTAGCTCCAGTGGAGCAGGCCGAGGAGTGTGGGCGGCACATCGATCTGGCTCATGAGTGTATCGATCCGGCCCGGAGCGATCTGCCCGCCAGGCGCGTAGATGAGCAGCGGGATCCGGTATTTCTCGACGGGCAGTTCCGTCTTCCCGGCCGATGAGCCGCAATGATCGGCGACTATCACGAAGATTGTGTTCTTGAACCAGGGCTTCGTCGCAGCCTCCCGAAGAAACTCCCCGATTGCATAGTCGGTGTACTTCACACCTCCAGCACGACCGGCCGCCTTCGAGGGCAGATCAATACGGCCCTCTGGATAGGTGTAGGGCCGGTGATTCGAGGTCGTCATGACGAAGTGGTGAAACGGTTTCTCCGCCGCGTATGCGGCATCGGCCTCGCGCAGGGTCCAGCGGAGGAGATCCTCGTCGCAGGCGCCCCAGGCGTTGGCGAAGGTGATGTCGGCCGTGGCCACAGCGGCGCGATCCACCACGCGATAGCCGTTGTGGCCGAAAAAGTAGTTCATGTTGTCGAAATAGCCGTAGCCACCGTAGATGAAGGCGGTGTCGTAGCCACGCGTCCGCAACACGCTGCCAAGGGTGCAGAGGTTTTCGTTGAAGGGGCGTTTCACCAGCGAGCGTCCCGCGGTCGGCGGCAGCGAGAGCGTGAGAGCTTCCATGCCCCGGTCGGTACGCGTGCCCGTCGCGTAGAGCTGTGTGAACATGAGGCTCTGCGGCGCGAGCGCATCGAGATTGGGCGTGAGCTTCGACTCTGGATTGTAGCAACCCAGAAACTCGGCGCTCAAACTTTCGACCGTGATCTGGATGATGTTCGGATGCAGCTCGGGCCCCGGATTGTGGATGGCGCGCAACGTGTCTCGTGAAGCGGAGACCGGGAGCTGCGCACCATCGGCACCCAAGGTTTGATGGAGCGTGGCAAAGGCCTGATCGATGGGCGTCGTACGGTAGAATTGTTCGTAGGCGAGCTCGTTGTTGCGAAACGCAGCGAAGAGCGACCACAGGCCGTTCTTCGCAAGCTCCCGATGATAGTTGTTGGCGAAGCTGGGAATATAACGTTCCTCCAGCGCCACACCCGCCACGGCGGCTGCAATGAGCCAGCACAGTCCGGCCCGCCAGCGACGGCGCCACGGCTCCGCCGGCCCAGACAGCCATTGCCCCACCAGCCCACTTTGGACCAGCAACACGTAGCCGACGACTGTCAGCACGCCCAACCCGACCAGAATCGCCGGCATCGGGTACGACTCGCGGATGTTTCCGACGACCTCCTGCGTGTACACGAGGTAATCGACCGCGATGAAGTTGAAACGCGTGCTGAACTCGTCCCAGAAAAGCCACTCCGCCACCGCACCAAACAGCAGCGCGTACAACGCCAGCATCAGCGCGATGTGCGCAAATGCGCGTCCCCACCACCGGCTAAAAAAACCAGCCGGCAACACCGTCAGCGCCAGCCAGAGCGGCAGCGCCCAAAGCAAACCGGCCGCACAGTCGTAAACGAGTCCGATGGCCCAGACTCCCAGGAGACTCATATCCCACGACACCGACCGAGCCGCCTGCCCAAGCAACACCAGGCGGGAAAACTGCGCCACGCCGACAAACATCAGCAAAAACAAAACGAGCCCGCCATAGCGGCGGGGCAGCACGCGGGCCACCATTGCGAAAAAACGTGAAGACGATTTGTCCATTTTCAGAAGGTTCAAAGATCGGGCGCCACGTTGGTTTCACGGCGCACCGGGGCCCGCCGGACGCTCGTTCTCAGTGAACTGACGGCGCCAACCATCGCCCCAGCGGCCGGCGCGAGCGGGTACCGCTCCGGCCATTCCAAGCTGCGCGAGAACACCCAGCTCACGCCTGCCGCCACCGACATCCCCCACACGGCGCCGCAAAGCACGTCGCCGGGAAAATGAAGCCCCATGTACACACGACTATATCCCACGACCAACGCCCACCCGAACCATGCGACCGTCAGGAAACGCCCCCTCACCGCCATCGCCGCGAAGGTCGCCAGTGCAAACGCATAGGCCGTGTGAGTGGAGATAAACCCGTACATTCCACCCCGGTGTCCCCCCACCAGATGCACCACCGACGACAGCTCCGCCTGCCACGACGGGCGCAACCGTTGCGCAAACTCCTTGATCGCGTGCACCCCGCTCAGGTCGATCAGGACGATAAACAAAGCCAGGGCCGCCAGCGCACCGCACTCGCGCCAGCGCGGCCGATGCACGATCCCCAGGATCAAAAGCAGATGCACCGGCACCAGCACCCACACGCTGGAAACGAGCGACATCGCGCCATCCCATCCGGTCGAGTGCAGGCCATTGAGGAAGAGAAACGCCTCAGTATCCCACGCGTTGAGCTGCGAGAAAACACCACCGCCAGCCGCACCAGGGAAAATCATGCGAGAAAGAGAATGTTGAGTGGAGCGAGGCGTGCCCGCGGCGAGGAAATGTTCATCGGATAATGTGCCGCCATCCTAGCACCCAAGGATGAAGCATCCATGAACGCGGCATGAATTCCCCTTCATCACCTCCCCTCGACAACCGCGCGCCCCTGCGTTAACTTTCGAGCACGCGCCCGACGCCCCCCACGGATTCACGCGCGCCCGCCAAAAATCCCCTTTCCCCATGAGCTCGACCGACTCCACCTTTGCCGGAGCCTACGATCCAGTGCTCCTCAAGCTGGCCGACTACGTATGCCAGCCGCCCGCATTCAGCCAGGAAGCCTACCGGACCGCCGAGCTCGCACTCCTCGACGCGCTCGCCGGGGCCGTGCAGGCCCTGCAAGACCCCGACTGCACACGCCTCCTCGGCCCGATGGTGCCAGGCACGACACAACCCTTCGGCGCACGTCTTCCAGGCACCGACTACGAACTCGATCCGGCCACCGCCGCCTTTGGCCTGAGCTGCTGCGCCCACTGGGACGATCCCTATGGCTCCGGCTCCGGGATACGCCGCAGCTACCCGTCGGACCACGTCGCAGTCCTTCTGGCACTCGGCGACTGGCTCGGTCGCAACGAAGGACACCCGCACCAGCTCCAGGCATTCGACAAACCACTGCCAGAACGCCCGCCACCCACCCTGCGGCCACTTCTCTCCGCACTTATCCAGGCGCACGAAATTCAGGGTCTGCTCGCACAGGAAAATGCCGCCGCCAAGCGCCCACTCGAGCCCCTTCTCCTCCTGCGCGTCGCCTCCGCCGCCGTCGCCACACGCTTCCTTGGCGGAGAGCGCGACGCCGTCCTCGCCGCACTCTCCCACGCCTGGCTCGATGGATGCCCACTGTCTGCCAACCGCAGCGCCCCCTTCGCGCGCGCCACGGGCGATGCCGCCTCCCGCGCCATCCAGCTCGCACTCCGTGCGCTCGCCGGCGAGCCCGGCTGCCCTCGTGCCCTCAGCGCCCCCCAGTGCGGCTTCGAAGCCGTCGCCCTCTCTGGCCAGCCCGTCCTCTTCGAGCGCACTCCGGGGTGCCTCGTGATGGAAACCCTCCTCTTTCAACTCGGCTCGGCCGCCGCTCCTCACGTGCAACCGGCACTCGACGCCGCCTGCCGCCTTCACCCACAGGCGATCGCACGCCTCACCGACATCGCCCGCATCGAAATCCACACCCACGGACAGGATCTCCGCCCCTTCAGCCAGGCGCTCCCAAGTGCCACGCGTCACGAACGCGCCCGTCACCTGCCCCTCGTCGTCGTCCTCGGGCTGCTCTGCGGCCGGCTCCTCCCGGAGCATCTCGGCGACGAAGTCGTGGTCGATCCGCGCGTCGGCGCCCTGCTCGCCCGCACCCGCGTACACACCGACGCCTCCTTCGCACGTGAGTTTCTCGCCCCCGAAAGACTCGCCGCCCCGCACTCCGTGCAACTCTTCTTCAACGACGGCAGCTGCACCGAGCGCATCGTCGCGCGGTATCCCGCCGGCCACCGTCACCATCGCAGCCAGTCACTCCCCCTCCACTTTGAGAAAGCCATGGCCGCGCTCGCCACCCGCTTCGAGGAGGACCGCATCGAGGACATCCTGGGGCTTTTCGACGACTCCGAGTCGCTCCAATCGATGCCTGTCTCGCACTTCGTCAACCTCTGGGTGCCCTGACCACCCGCAGCGCTCCCGTGCATCGGGCACTTCACCACGGCGAATTCCCGATCACCGCCCGCCGCTTGACCGCCACGCGCCGCCACGGTTAGCTCGCCTCCTATGCCGACGCCCAGCGCAGCCCCACTCTGCCTCGCTCTCCTCCTCGGAGCGCTCACAGCACGCGCGCAGACGACGGACTCCCCCTTTCTCCCGGCTGGAGGCAACGAGGCTGCAGCCACCGAAGCGACTGCCGTCCTCGAACTGCGCGGCCTCGTCGTCGATGCCACCGGCCCACTTTTCAACCTCGTGGATGCCTCCACCCAGAAGGGCGCCTGGGTGGGCCTCCAGGAATCCGGTCACGAATTTGTGGTGACGAGCTACGATGCCCAGGACGGCAACGAAAGCGCCACCGTAAGCTACCGCGGCCAGTCACTGCGGCTCCGGCTGGCCAAAGGCAGGGTCGGCGCGGCGGCCCCCGGTGTCGCCCCGGCCGCCACCACCGCCGGAAAGCCCGCACAAGCGCTCCCGCCCGTCTCGCCCGTCGTACTCAACCCGACACCGGCCGACGAGGCGCGCAGGCTCGACGCCGTCGCCGCCGAGCTGCGACGCCGCCGGGAGCAGCGCCAGCTCGAACGCCAGCAGGTGCGACAGGCGCAAAATCAGATGCCCACGGGCGCACCGCCGCCCGCCAAGCCATAGAGGCATAGCTCAGCCCCGGCCAAGCGATTGCAGCAACCTGCACCATACCGGAAGCCCGCGAGCGCGCCGCCTCCTGCCCGCGTCGCGCACACAAAGCAAATATGTAAATCGCTTATTTCCCCTCGGCACTATGTCACTTTTCACTCGGCAAGCGCCGGTTTTTGGCTCTAGAACCACCACGCTTTATTTAAGCACAACTCTCAATCATACCTCACATGGCCAAAAAATCCGCCCGTAAACCGAACGCCGCGTTCATGAAGCCCGTTACGCCTGATGCCGCCCTCGCCGCCGTTGTTGGCGCCAAGGCGATGCCCCGCACGGAGCTCACCAAGAAGATCTGGGACTACATCAAGAAGAACGGTCTCCAGGACAAGAAGGACAAGAAGCAGATCAATGCCGACGACAAGCTGAAGGCCATCTTCAATGGCAAGAAGCAGGTCAGCATGTTCGAGATGACCAAGCTCGTCTCGGGCCACGTTTCCTAAACTTTCCACAGGATTCAAAAGCCGCCGACGGGAAACCGACGGCGGTTTTTTTATGCCCCGAAGCGCCCCCATGCCCCAACCTCCGCACCGTCTGCACGCACTCGGCATGCTGCTGCTCGCCACACTGTGCTGGGGCCTGAGCTTCCCGCTCATCAAGGCAGCCGCGCTCGGCATCTCCCCCACGGGAGGCGGCAGCGGATTTATCGCCGCCATGCTGCTGGCGCCGAGATTCGCCATCGCGACGGCGCTCCTGCTCCTCTGGCAGAATCGCGCGCTCATGCGCACCACCCGCAGCGAGCTCCGCCAAGGGCTGGAACTCGCCGCGTTTTCCGCCGGCGGCATGCTTTTTCAAAACGACGGCCTACGCTTCACCGAAGCCTCGACCTCCGCGTTTCTCACGCAGCTCTACGCCATCCTCATCCCAGTCTGGCTCGCACTCCGGCAACGGCGCAGCCCGGGGCCCCTAGTCTGGCTATGCACCGCACTGGTGCTCTCCGGCGTCGCCATCCTCGGCCGCTTCGACTGGCACAGTCTCACACTCGGTCGGGGCGAACTCGAGACACTCGCCGGCTCCGTGTTTTTCATGGGACAGATCCTTTGCCTCGAGCGCCCCCGTTTTTCAAACAACGATCCCCTGCGCGTCTCCTTTGTGATGTTTGCCGCGCAAGCCATCCTCTACTCCGCGCTGCTCGTCCCGGCCGCTCCGAATTTGGGCGCCGTGCTCGAACCATTCGCCTCGCCATCCTGGCTCGCGATCTCGGTCATCCTCGGAGTGGTCTGCACCGCGTGCGCCTGCACGCTGATGAACACCTGGCAGCCCGCGATCAGCGCCACCGAGGCCGGGCTGATCTACTGCTTCGAGCCCATCTTTGCCTCGCTATTTGCCCTCGCACTACCCGCCATGCTCTCCCGGTGGTGCGGCATCGCCTACGCCAACGAAACCGTCACCTGGAGCCTCCTCGGCGGCGGCGCCCTCATCACCCTCGCCAACGCGCTCCTGCACCTCCGCGCGCCGGCGAGCCCCTGACACCAGACCGCTTCGCCGGAAAACGAAAAAGGCGGCCCGGACGGGACCGCCTTTGCCAGACAAACCGCGCGAGGGAGCCAGGTCAGGCTTTCCGCTCGGCGAGCTTCTTGGCCACCGGGCCATCGAAGACGACCGTCTGGGTGGGGAAGGCAAACGAGAGCCCGCGCGCGAGCACCGCCTTCATGATCTTCAGATTGATGCGCTCCCGCAGCGCCATGTGTTTCGCCCAGTTGGGATCCGCCGCAAAGAAGACGATCTGGATGTCGAGGGACGACGCCCCGTAGTTGGCAAAGTTCACCACGATCAATTCCTGATGCACTCCTGAATCCTCCCGCAGGATGCGGCGGATGTCCTCGAGCACCACCTCCATTTGCTCCGGCGTGGTGTCGTAGGTCAGTCCGATCGTCTGATCGACGCGCCGTTGCGGCATCCGAGTGAGATTGGTCACCGCCTCGGCGGCCACCGTCTTGTTCGGAATGGCGATCACCGTGCGCGCCCCCGTGCGGAGCTTGGTCGAGCGCAGACCGATATCCTCGACCGTGCCCTCAAACCCACCGATACGCACAAACTCGCCCACCTTGAAGGGCTGATCGACGGCCACGACGACGGAGCCGAAGAGGTTGGCGATCGTATCCTGCGCAGCCAAGGCGAAGGCCAAACCGCCGATACCCAGACCCGCGAGGAACGCCTTCACATCGTAGCCGAGGCTCTGGATCGTGATCAGCGTGCCAAAGATCACAAAGATCGTGATCAACGATTTCTTGATCCAGGGCATGAACGCCGCGACGCCCATCCCGCGAGCCACTGCCAGTTTATGAACGTGATCGAGCATCGTGTCGAACGCCCGCAGCAGGATCCAGAAGAAGACCAGTGAAAAGGCCACCGTCACACCGTAGCCCAGCGCGCGGTCGCCCGTCTCCGAGAGCTTGAGCACCTTTAGCGAACAGACGGAACCGGCCACGACGATCAGCGTCGCCACCGGCGTCTCCAGCGCGGCAAACAACTCGTCGTCGAGCGTCGTCTCCGTGTGCTTGGTCAACCGCTTGAAGAAACCGAATATCACGAGCGTGACCACACGGCGCAGCAGGATGGCACCGACGAGGAAAAGCGCCGCCAGCACATAGTGGGTCGGCGTGTTGCCGCTGTTGCGCACGTTGAAAAGCTTCAGAGCCGAATCGACCGTGTGCTCCAAAAAATCGGGCGTGCGCACGCTGGCCGGGGCCACCTTGCTGGCGGCCGCCGCACTGGTGTTGAGCGCCTGCTCCGTGCCACCCGTGATCGCGGTCGGCGCCGATGCGGCCGGCGCGGGGTCGAGCGGCGACTGGGCCGAGCTGGCTTCGGCCGCGTGCAGCCAGCCGGCGCCGAGAAACAGCGCCGACGCGAGCAAACCTTTGCAATATGTCATCTTCATAAAGGGAAAGTGGGCTCTTCTGAAGAGCGGCCGCCCCGCCCTGTCAACGGTGCGGCCAGCGCGATACTGTTCCCGCTTGCGCACAGGCGAAGCCGGCCGCCATCATCGGCCCTGCATGCATGCACTACTTGGCATTGTTGACGCACTTCCTCCGCTCCCTTGGTGGGCCTGGGCCGGTTTCTTCACGTTCATCGCCGCCATGCTGGCGCTCGATCTCGGCGTGTTCCAACGCGACTCCCATGAGGTGAAGATGAAAGAGGCGCTGGGCTGGTGTGCCGTCTGGGCCTCCCTGGCGCTGGCCTTCAACGTCCTCATCTATTTCTGGCGCGGCCCCGAGCTCGGCCAGCAGTTCCTCGCCTCGTACCTCGTCGAGCTCTGCCTGAGCGTGGACAACGTATTCGTGTTCATCATGGTCTTCGCCTTCTTCAAGGTGCCGGCCAAGTGGCAGCACCGCGTGCTTTTCTGGGGCATCCTCGGTGCGGTGATCATGCGCGCCATCTTCATCCTCGTCGGCGTGAGCGTGCTGGCCCGCTTCCACTGGCTGATCTACATCTTCGGCGCCTTCCTCGTGTACACCGGCATCAAGATGGCCATCCCCAGCAAGGAGGAGGCAGAGGTCGATCCCGAGCACAACGTCGCCGTGCGCCTCTTCCGCCGCTGGTTCCCAGTCGCCACCAGCGACGATGAACGCGGGCACTTCTTCGTGCGCGACCAGAATCGCTGGGCCGCCACTCCGCTCTTCGTCGTCCTCATCGTAATCGAAACGACCGACGTCATGTTCGCCCTCGATTCGCTGCCGGCCGTGCTCGCCATCACACGCGACGGCTTCGTCGCCCTCACGTCCAACATCTTCGCGATCCTCGGCCTGCGCTCGCTGTATTTCGCCCTCAGCGGCATCATGAAGCTCTTCCGCTTCCTCAAGATCGGACTCGCCGTGATCCTGAGCTTCATCGGCGTGAAGATGCTCATCTCCGCCTACGTACACATCTCGACCGGCGTCTCGCTCGGCGTCATCGGCGGCGTCATCGCCGTCTCGGTGCTCGCCAGCCTCCTCATCCCGGCGCCGGAAGTGGAGAAGAAATAACGCACACGCGCGCCACGCCATTTCTCCCCAAGACCGGCCCCGCCAACGGGCCGGTCTTTTTTGTACCCCACGCCGGACGCACTTCTGCCAGCGAAAACTTGGGGATTGACTATTTCGCACTTCTGCGGACTAGTTGCCGGCAGCATGTCCACCACCACCATCACCTGCCGCAAACGGCGCGCTGCCATTTTCAAGGCTCTCGGCCACCCAGCCCGGCTGCGCATCGTCGAGGAGCTGCGCAGCGGCGAACGCTGTGTATGCGAGCTGGTCGATGTCTCAGAAGCAGGGTGGTCCACCGTCTCCCGACATCTGTCCGTTCTTAAATCTGCCGGTGTCGTCGAGGACGAGAAGCGCGGCCTGCAGGTCTTCTACCGACTGGCGCTGCCCTGCGTGGGGACCTTCCTCGACTGCCTCGCCGGCGATACCAACCCCACTTCCGTGAAAAAGGCCACCACGCCCTGCGCCTGCAGCTGATCTTTTGCCCTATATTTCTCAAAAACGCCAAACAGCGGACCAGCTATGGATAAGAAAAAAGAGCTCACCACCCTCGCTTGGATGGCCGCGGTCTTCGCCGCCGTCTATTTCATGCCATTGGGCACGCCACGTTTCGACGGGGCGGTGGCCGAGGCGCTGGCACTCGCCAAATGGTACGCGCAGGAACACGTGATCCTGTGCCTGCTCCCGGCGTTCTGGATCGCGGGAGCCATTGGCGCCTTCGTCTCCCAACAGTCGGTGATGAAATACTTCGGGCCCAACGCACCGAAAATCGCCAGCTACGGCGTGGCGTCGGTCTCGGGCACGATTCTCGCCGTGTGCTCCTGCACGGTGCTGCCACTCTTCTCCGGCATCTACCGCATGGGCGCCGGGCTCGGGCCGGCGACGGCGTTCCTCTACTCCGGCCCGGCGATCAATGCCCTCGCGATCATCCTCACGGCGAAGATCCTCGGGATGCAGATCGGCATCGCACGCGCGATCGGCGCGGTCGTGTTCTCAATCCTTATCGGCGCGCTGATGCACTGGCTGTTCCGCCACGAGGAGAAGGCCAAGGCGATCAAGATGGCGGCGCTGCCCGAGCCGCAGGCCACGCGTCCATTGTGGAAGACCGCCGTGTTCTTTGGCCTGATGGTCGCAATCCTCGTGTTCGCCAACTGGGGGCACACCGACGCGACGACCGGATTCTTCGCCGCCGTTTATGCCGTGAAATGGTGGCTGACCTCCGCTTTCGCTGCAGCGTTCGGCGTCGTGCTCTGGCGCTGGTTTAAGCTCTCGACGGTACGCCTCGCTCTCACCGCGCTTGCGACCGCTGCCGCCGCGCTGCTCATGCCGGCGCACCCGACGCTCGCGGTCCTCGTGGCCGTCGCCGGGCTGGCGTGGTGCACGGCCGGCCAGGAAGGCGAGGCCGGCGAATGGTTCACGCAGTCCTGGGACAACGCCAAACAGATCTTCCCGCTCCTCATCGGCGGCGTGCTCGTGGCCGGTCTGCTGCTCGGTCGCCCCGGCCATGAAGGCCTCGTCCCCAACGAGTGGATCGCGCAAGCCGTGGGAGGAAATTCCTTCGGCGCGAACCTCTTTTCCGCAGTCGCCGGCGCCCTCATGTACTTCGCCACGCTGACGGAGGTCCCGATTCTCCAAGGCCTCATGGGCAGCGGCATGGGCGAAGGCCCCGCGCTCGCGCTGCTGCTCGCCGGCCCGGCGCTCAGCTTGCCGAGCATGATCGTGATCAACTCCGTCATGGGGCCCAAAAAAACCGCCACGTACGTCGGCCTGGTCGTCGTGCTCTCAACCCTCGTGGGCTGGGCCTACGGAGCCTGCGTCTGACACTCCTCCACCAATCCACCCTTACATTCCATGAAGAAAATCCAAATCCTAGGCACTGGTTGCAAAAAATGCACGACCCTCGCTGAAACCGCCGATGCGGCGGCCAAGGCGCTCGGGCTCGAATACACCCTCGAAAAGGTCACCAATCTCAACGAGATCGCCTCCTTCGGCGTGATGTTCACCCCGGCTCTCGTCGTCGACGGCGTGGTGAAGGTCGCCGGCAAGGTACCCGGCCTGGAGGACGTCAAGAAGCTGCTCGCCTGAGCCCCCCCGATCATGAACACACGCAGCATCGGTTTCATCGGCGGCGGGCGCATCGCCCGCATCTTTCTCTCCGGCTGGACCCACGCACAGAAACTTCCGGCGCGAATCGTCGTCGCTGACCCGAGCGCCGAAGCACTCGCGAAGCTCAAGGAGCAGTATCCTGCAGTCGAAACAACCTCCGACCTCGCCGCCGCGGCGGCGCAGGACGTCGTCTTCCTCGCCACGCATCCGCCGGCACTGGCAGAGGCCGCCGGTCGCGCCGCCGCAGCGCTCAAGCCGCGCGCCATCCTCGTCTCGCTCGCACCGAAATTCCCCATGGCGAAGCTCTCGGAGTTGCTCGGCGGCTTCGCGCGCATCGCGCGTTCGAACCCCAACGCGCCGTCCATCATCGGCGCCGGAATGAATCCGCTCGTCTTCAGCGCCGCGCTCGACGCCGCCGACCGCGAGACGGTGCGCGCGCTCTTCGCGCCGCTCGGCGAAAGTCCCGAGGTGGCCGAGGCGAAGATCGAGGCCTACGCAGTGTTTACTGCGATGGGCCCGACCTACCTCTGGTTCCAGATGCAGGCGCTGCGCGAACTCGCTGTCTCTTTCGGGCTGACTGATGCCGAGGCCGACGCCGGCCTCAAACGCATGGTCTGCGGTGCATCGCGCACGCTTGTCGACTCCGGCCTCACTCCGGCCGAGGTCATGGATCTCGTGCCCGTGAAGCCGCTGGGCGAGATGGAGCCTCAGGTGCTGGAGTTCTACCGCACCCGACTTCCCGCGCTCTTCCAGAAGATCAAACCCTGACCAACCATGAGCGACCAAACTCCCAAATGCTCCTGTAGCTGCAACGAAGCGTCCGGCCCGGCCGCGCTCGTGTATCCGTGCTCCGGGGCGGCCGATGTCGGCGAGATCTCCGACCGCGCCAGCCGCCTGCTCAACACCGAGGACAAGGTCTGGATGTCGTGCCTCGCCGGCATCGGCGGACGCGTGAGCGGCCTGATGGCCAGCGCCGCCGCCGCACCGGCGCTGATCGCCATCGACGGCTGTCCGCAGGATTGCGCGAAAAAGACCCTCGAACTAGCCGGCTTCACCGGAGTCCATCACGTGCGCGTGACCGATCTCGGCTTCAAGAAGGGCCAGTCGCCTGCGACTCCCGAAGCCGCTCGCAAGGTCGCGGATGCCGCCCTCGCACTGCTGTGACTCTCCCAAAACTCCAACTCACCTCATCATGAAACTCACCTCTCTTCGTCCCCTCTTTCTCGTTCTGGTTTCCTTCTTCGTGCTCACGGCCGCCCAGCTCGGTGCCGCCGATGCGCAACCCACCCAGCCGCGGCTCGTCGATCTCGGCGCAGGAAAATGCATCCCGTGCAAACAGATGAAGCCCATCCTCGACGACCTCACCCGCAACTACGCCGACCAGTTCACGGTCGTCTTCATCGACGTGTGGGAAAATCGCGCCGAAGGGGCGAAGTACGGCATCCGCATGATCCCGACCCAGATTTTCTTCAGCGCCGACGGCAAGGAGCTCGCGCGCCACGAAGGCTTCATGGCGAAGAAGGACATCCTCGCAAAATGGAAGGAGCTCGGCGTCGAGGTGAAGGAATCCGTAACCCCGACCGCCAACTGAGCCGATGGATGCACTCTTCACCTGGTTGAGCGACGCCATGGCCGGCGCGCCGTGGCTGGCAGTGGTCGCCGCCGCCGGCTGGGGCGTGGCGAGTCTCGTGCTCAGCCCCTGCCATCTCGCGAGCATCCCGCTCATCGTCGGCTTCATCGCCGAGCGGAAGAACACAACCCCTCGTCAGGCCTTTGCCTACGCGTTGCTCTTCGCGCTCGGCATTCTGATCTCGATTGCGGCGGTCGGCGGCCTCACCACCGCCGCGGGTCGCATGCTCGGAGACGTGGGCCCATGGGCCAACTATGCCGTCGCAGTCGTGCTCCTACTGGTCGCGCTGCATCTGCTCAACATCCTGCCGCTGCCGTGGGAGCGAGGGCTCTCGCTACCGCGTTTCCAGGGCAAGGCCGCCGCACTGCTCCTGGGGCTGGTCTTTGGCGTCGCGCTCGGGCCATGCACGTTTGCCTACCTCGCACCGGTGCTCGGCGTGATCTTCGGCGTGGCGCGCACGCAACCCGGTTTCGCGGTGCTACTGTTGCTCGCTTACGGCATCGGCCACTGCGTCCTCATCGTTGCCGCAGGCGTATCGGCGGAGAAGGTCCAGCAAGTGCTCGACTGGAACGGCAGCTCCGGCGGTGCCAAGTGGCTCCGCCGCACCTGCGGCCTGCTCGTGCTGGGCGGCGCCGGATGGCTCATCTGGACGGCCCGCAGCTAAAATCTATTCCCCATGATCAAACTCGTCTTTTGCGCGCGCCGCCGGAGTAACCTCACGCCGGCGGACTTCAGCGACTACTGGAAGAATCACCATGGCCCGCTTTTTCAAAAGCACGCGTACCGCTACCGCGCGCTTCGGTACGTACAAAACCACACGCTCAATCATCCAATCAACGACGGCATGCGCACCTCGCGTGGATCGTCCGAACCGTATGACGGAGTCGGCGAGATCTGGTGGCGGTCGATCGAGGACTTCCTGACGGTCATACGCGACCCATCGATGGCCGACCTGCGCCGGCTCTTCGTCGAGGACGAGTCCCGCTTCGTCGATCTCGCGCGCTCCGCGGTGTTTTTCACCGAAGAGGTCGAGTTCCCGCTGCCGACGCCACCCGCGCCGGCAACAGCAGAAGATACGCCCGACCCGGAGACCATCCGATCGGAAGTCCGCCGTCGCTATGGCTCCATCGCCAGCGGAGAGGCGACCCTGAAATCCTCGGCGAGGACCTCGTGCTGCGGAGCCGCAGCACCGGAAACGCCCAAGCGCGCCTCCTGCGGCTGCGAAACCGATGAGCAAGCGCGCACACTCGGATATACGGAGGCGGATATCGCCGCGACGCCCGCCGGGGCCAACCTGGGGCTGGGCTGCGGCAATCCCGTGGCCATCGCCTCACTGCAGATCGGCCAGACCGTGCTGGATCTCGGCGCGGGCGCGGGCTTCGACGCCTTTCTCGCAGCGCGTGCGGTCGGCCCCTCGGGCCGCGTCATCGGCGTGGACATGACGCCCGAGATGGTTGCGAAGGCACGGGCCAACGCCGCCCGAAACGGATTCACCCAGGTGGAGTTCCGCCTCGGAGAAATCGAGGCGCTACCCGTCGCCGATGGCATCGTCGATGTGATCATCTCGAATTGCGTGATCAACCTGTGCCCCGACAAGTGCCCCGTTTACCGTGAGGCATTTCGTGTGCTCAAACCTGGCGGGCGCATCGCAGTCTCCGACGTAGTCGCCCGCGAGGAGCTCCCGGCAGAGGTGAAACGCGATCTCGCGTTGCAGAGCGGCTGCCTGGCCGGGGCAACGCCGCTCGCCAAGCTTACGGCCATTCTGCGCCGCGCAGGTTTCGTGGATATCGTCATCCGTCCCAAGAGTAACAGCGCCGAAGTGATTGAGAGCTGGGAGGCAGTCGCGAGCGTCGGCGACAAGGTCTTCGCCGCCGAGGTCCTCGCACGCAAACCGGCTCCAGGGGATCCCACGCCCGCCCACTGCTGCTGCGATGGTGCAGTACCAGCAGCCAAATGACACGGCACTTGAGCGCACTCATGGCCGAATGCCCCGGTCGCCGGCAAAGCCCTCTCTTGGAGTTCTCACCCGCATGAAAAAGCCCCGTCGAAAACCCGAGCGCCAACTGCCACGAGTCCAGCAGGGAAATCCAGGCGATCCCGCCGGGCTTTTCACCGAACACCGCGAGCGGGTGCGCCGCGTGCTGGTGCGGCTCGTGGGCGAGACGGAGGCAGACGATCTCACGCAGGATGTCTTTGTGCGCGTGGCACGAGCGCTGCCCGAGTTCCGAGGGGAATCAAACATCGCCACGTGGATACTCCGCATCGCACGGGGCATCGGGCTCGACCACCTGCGCAGCCGGCGTCACGGCGAAGCGAAGCGCACCGTGTCGCTCACGCCCGCACAGCCGGAGGCCGACAACGACGCGGACTCGGTCCCCGAGCCGCACGAAGAAGCCGAGGCGCCCCGCCGGCTCGTGCGCACCGAGATGAGCACCTGCGTGCGCGAATACGTGGCGCGCCTGGCGCCGGAGCATCGCGCGGTGATCGAGCTCAAGGATCTGGAGGGGCTGACCAGCCAGGAGATCGCCAAGCGCCTCGGCGTGAGCGTGGACAACGCGAAGATCCGCCTGCACCGCGCGCGGCAGGCGTTGCGGCGCGAGTTGGAGCACGGCTGCGAGTTCTACCAGAGCGAGAGGGGCACGCTCGCCTGCGACCGAAAAAAAACCGGTCCTGTTTTCGAGAAGTCCGTATCCCTCGCACAAACGATCTCGTCCAAGGAGGTGAGGCCGATTGCCCGCGCACAACGCGCCAAGGCGACCGGCCGGAATCAAAATATAACCGACACCTCTATGAACATGCCCTTCAACTGCGGCTGTGCCGCCCCTTCCGCCAGCGCCACCATGGCGACGCCCTCCGCCGCCTTTTCTCCGGTTGCCGCTGAGTACGTCGCCCTTGGGGCGGCGATCGGTGCCAACTGCGAACCGTGCCTGCGTTACCATGTGGCCGAGGCGCTCAAGGTCGGCATTTCTCACGCCGACATCGCCAAGGCCGTCGCCCTCGCTGCGAATGTGAAGGAGGCCCCGGCCCGCAACATCCTGAAACTCGCCGAGCGCCTCACCCAACCGGGCGGTGAAAGCGCGGGATCCTCCTGCGCGGCGCCGGCTCCCGGCTCGTCCGCCGGCTGCGGTTGCTCCTGAACCCCAAACGCGACGGAAACGCACCGCTTCGGGGTGATCCCGTCGGGCGTCGCAGGTCGGCTCTCCGGCCCGCGGAGGCGCTTCTCCGCCGCACCACACACCATGAAGACGAAGGACTTTTCCCTGAACGTGACCGGCACCAACGCCGTCTGCCCCGTGGGCGAGACGACCGGTCGCCACAACATCGCCACCGGTGCGATACCAGTGCTCTCCTGCGAGGGTGCCTGCATTCGCGGCGAGATCGCCCGTCTCGCGGCTAACCGCGTCGCGAAGACGCCGGGCTTCGCGCGGGGCTGCCACGGCGAGCTATTCGCTGCGCCCGATTCGCAGATGGCCCGCTGGGTGAAACAGGCTCCGCAGGTCGTCGTCATCGACGGCTGCCACCTGCGCTGCCATGGCCGCATCGTCGAGAACCTGGTCGGGCCGGGGAGCCTGCGCAGCTTCGACGCGCTCTCTCGCTACCGGAGATACGGCGAGATCTTCGAAATCGACGGCGTGCCCGAGCCCGAACGCCGCGCGGTCGCGGAGGACGTGGCGACTTGGGTGAACGAGCAACTGCGCGCGCCGGCGTACACAGCGGGCGCGTCTTCCGCCGGTTGCGCGACGAACCCGACATCGCCGGCCAAGGAGAGCCGCTGCGGCGGTTGACCACAACCGAAGCATCCACCGGTTCGACCTGTGAAGGAATACCATGCCTTTTCTCCTCGAGGAATGTGACATCACCGACGCAGTCGCCGACACGCGGGCTGCCTTGCTCGTGCCCTGCGGCTTCTGCCCGGCGGTGAGTTTTGCAGTGCAGACCGGGCGCCCTTACCTCGAGCCTATCCGCCATGGGTTCAGGACGCCCGTCTACGAGGAGCATGTCCGGAAGCTGAAGACGGAACTGGAGGCGCGGGGGCTCAAGGTCCGTCGTTTTGACTGGTGGAGCCCGCACCAGTTGGTCGTCTGCATGTGGACGGATGCCCGACGGACTGCGCTGGCAAGACAGGCGGCAGAGCATGATGTCGTGGTCGTGATCGGCTGCGACGCCGCGCGGAAAATGATTGAGGACTGCCTTGCCGGCGCGGGTGTGAGGGTAGTCCAGGCCATGCGGATGGAGGGGCTGATGGATGTGGTGCCCGTGCTGGAATTTCCCTGTCGGTTGTCGCTCAAGATGGGCGCACTCACCCGGGTGCTCGAACCGGCGGCGGCCGCGCCGGTCGCGGCTCCCGAATCTCGCATAGGGGCGCAGAGCGTACAAACATGATCGGAGAAAACCTCATTCTTGCGGGGCTGCTAGTCGCCTGGTGCACCGTTCATAGCGCAACGATATCGGGCCCGATTGCGTCGCGTGTGCAAGCGCGCCTCGGCTCGGCGGCCCGGATCTACCGACTGCTGTACAACGCGGTGGCCGGGGCGACGTTCATCCCGGTGGTGGCGTATGCGTGGGCGGTGCGGACCGAGCCGTTTTTCGCGTGGGAGGGTGGCCTGCGGGTTATCCAGTTCGCCTTTCTAGCGACGGCGTTGACGTTCTTCGTGCTCGGTTTCCGCCGCTACCATCTGGGGCAGATGGTAGGTTTGAGCCAGCTGCGGGGCGACGCTTTGGGCAAAGGGATCGCCGCAGGTGGGAGGCTCGATACTGGAGGAATTCTGGGCGTTGTCCGGCATCCGATGTATTTTGCAACCGCGCTGCTGCTCTGGGCACGGCCACTGGATGTCTCCGCGATCATCGTGAACACCATTCTCACCCTGTATCTGGTTGTCGGTACGCTGCTGGAGGAACGGCGACTGGTGGGTGAATTCGGGGATGCGTACCGCGCCTATCAGAAAGACGTGCCGATGCTGGTGCCCTACAAGTGGGCGGGGCAGCTGCTTCGCGCACGACGCGGGGCACGATAAGTTTCGCATCGACACAAGGGTGGATTGGCCGCGGCGGCTCGGCGCGACCGCCAGGGTGGCCCCATCGTATAAACCGCCCGAAAGGGTGCTTGTCGCCGGCAGGGCTTGCCAGAGAATGGCTCCCGCATGGCCCAAACCCACGAGCCCGGGAATCTGGAGCGAACGACGGCGAATCTGGAACTGTGGGCTTCGTCGTCGGTGCGCATGGTGGCCGGCTTCTGGGAAAAGGCCGGGGCGCTCGCACTGCCACGCGACACGCATGGCGAGGGCTACCGGGCGTTGCTGAAGGCACGCGGCATCGAAATCGCCTACTGCACGCTGTTCGTCTTCGCCTCAAGCCTCGGGCAGACGTTTCTACTTTCGCTTTTCAGTCCACACTGGAGCGCGGCGCTCAATCTTTCTCCGGCGACGATGGGCTCCCTCTATTGCGGAGCGACGCTGGCCGGCGGGCTGCTGCTGCCGGTGACGGGCAACTGGCTCGACCAAGCCCCGTCAGGCCGGGCCGGTCTGGCCGCCTATGGAGGGTTGTTCGCCGGCTGCCTGCTGGCGGCCTCGGTCTCCAGCGTCTGGACACTCGCGCTGGCGCTCTTCGTGCTCCGGTTTTCCGGGCAGGGCGTGAGCGTGAATGTCGGCATCACGCGCGTGACGCGTTGGTTCGAGCATAATCGTGGCAAGGCGCTGAGCCTGACTGTCCTCGGGTTTCCGCTCGGCGAGGCGGTGTTGCCGATCACGGTGACGGTGCTGATAGGCGCACTCGGCTGGCGCGGCGCATGGCTGGCACTGGCGGCGGTGTGTGTGCTGGTCGTGGCCCCGTCTGCAAGTGTGCTGCTGGCAAAGCGCCGGGCGAAGTACGGGCTGGCGCAAGCGCCCGAGACGAGCCCGCCGAGCTCCTGGGCGGAGCGCATAGCGATGCTGCGCGACTGGCGTTTCCATGCGATGCTCGTGGTCACGGTGCCGGTGCCGTTTGCAGGGACGGGGATCATCTTTTTCCAAAGCACGATCGCGGAGACGCGCGGCTGGGGGCCGGCCATCGTGCCAACGGGCTTTATCGTTTTTGCGCTGGTGCGTGCGCTGTTCTCCCTCTCGGCCGGCGCGTGGGTGGACCGGATCGGATCGCTGCGACTGCTGGCCGCACCAACGACACTGTTTGCGGCAGGCGTGGCGTGCCTGACCTTCGACTCGCCGCTGTTCGCCTATGCGTTTTTCGCGCTGTTGGGTGTCGGCTTCGGGGCGGCGAGCGGCGTGATGACCACGGCGTGGGCGGATCTTTTCGGCGCGGAGCGCATCGGGCAGGTGCGCGGGCTCAGCGGCGTGGTGGGCGTGGGCGCGACGGCGATCGCGCCGATGGCGTTTGGCTGGGCCCTGGAAGTCGGAATCCCGATCAACACTCTGCTGTGGGGCAACGTGTTGTTTATCGCAGGCTGCACGTGGCCGATGTGTGTGGTCCTGGCGCGGCGCGGGCAACATGCCCCGCGGCCCGCGAGGGCATAAAAAAGCCGCGCCCCGGAAGGGCGCGGCGCAGAGGTCAGAGCCGGGGCGGGCTCAGCTGGACCAGAACTCGTCGCCGGCGGTCTTTTTGCCACGAGCCGGCTCCTTGGCCTTGGGCTGGGGCGCTTTCGGGGCCTGCTTTTTTTCGGATTCGGAGGATTCGTGGTGAAGGAAATGCTGATCATCCGTCGCACCCTGCCCGGGTTGAGTCTTGGACTTGGAGATGATCGACTCGAGGGCGCGGACCGTGCCGCGCAACTCCTCGGCCTGGGCGCTGAGCTCTTCGGACGCGGAGGCCGTTTCTTCGGCGCTGCTCGCGTTGGACTGCGTGACTTTATCCATCTGGATGACGGCCGTGTTGATCTGGCCGACCCCCTGGCTCTGCTCCTGCGAGACATTGGCGATGTGGGCCACCTGTTCGACGACCTTGGCGGTGTCGGCCTCGATGGCCTTCATCAACGCACCGAGGCGTTCGGACGCTTTGGCGCCCGCGGCAGCGTTGGTCTTGGAGGTGGCGATCAGCTCCGTGGTCTCTCTCGCGGACTGGGCGCTACGCTGGGCGAGCGCGCGGACCTCGTCGGCGACGACGGCAAATCCGGCGCCGGCCTCGCCGGCGCGAGCAGCCTCGACGGCGGCATTCAGGGCGAGGATATTGGTTTGGAACGCGACCTCGTCGACGGTCTTGAGGATCTTTGCGGTCTCCTCGGTCGAGGTCTGGATGCGGGAGATCGCCTCGGCCATCTCGCCCATCGCACGAGTGGCCTGCTGGATACGCTCGGCGGACTGGCGCATGGCCTGGTTGGCCTGATTGGCACCGTCGGCGTTTTGTTTGGTCATGCTGGAGAGCTCCTCGAGCGAGGCGCTGGTTTCTTCGAGCGAAGCAGCCTGCTCGCTGGCGCCGGCGGCGAGGCGCTGGCTGGCGTTGGAAACCTGAGCCGCGGCATCGGTGGTCTGGTCGGCTCCGGCCATTAGACGGTTGATGAGATCGCGAAGGATGCGGGTGAGTCCACGAGTGATGGACCAGGCGAGGGCGATACCGAGGAGGATCGCGAGGGCGACGCCGGCATAGGTGATCGAGAGGGTCTGCCGCATGACGGCGTCGGTCTCCTCGGCTGAGCGGGAGGCGGCGGCCTGCGCCTGCTCGCCGAGAGCGGCGACCGAAGCGAGGGTGCCGCGGTAGGCTTTGAGGCGGGCCTGACGGATGCCCTCGTTTTCCTGCAAGAGGGAGACGAAGCCCTGCAGATTGGTGCGGAGGGCCTCGGCGCATTGTTTCGCGGCGAGCAGCTGCTTCCGGTTCGCCTCCTGCCGTGTGACGGCGAGGAGCCCGTCCACGCCTTTAAGCACGTGCCCGATTGCTTCGATCACGCCGACGACGGCTTTTTCGTCATTGGTGGCGTAGGCTGCCCAGAAATCGGCGCGCACCTCGCCGTAAGCCTGAAGGACCACATCGGCCTCGCGCAGGCGGTCGAGGCGGAGCCGGAGCTCGTCGGCCGAGTCGCCGCGCTTGAGCTGCATCTCCATCTGGCTGTCCTGCATCGTCCGGTAGGCCTGCATCTCGCGGGCAAATACCCGCGACGCGGCAATGGTTTCGTTGAAGTTGGCCTGGAAGGCGGCGGTGATGCGCTCGGAGTTGTCGATCTGCTTTTTGTACTGGGCGAGATTGGCCTCCAACCCGGGAAGTTGCTCGGAGAGTTTGGCAGCGAGCGCCGGATAACGGGCCTCAAGCGCATGCAGCTCTTGAAGTTCGGCCTCGATTTTGACGACTTCGGCACGGCCCTTTTTGAGCCAGTCATCCAAACGGTTGTAGCTATACCCAAGCATCTGATAGCCCGCCTCAAGCTGGCCCGATTCGACGGCGGCCGCCGATTCAAACAGGGGAACTTGGAAGCGCGCCAGTACCTGCGCGTCTGCCGCGACCATGCGCATCCGCCACGTCAAAACGCCACCCAATAGCAGGAGGAGGGCGAG
>Ga0116149_1002025_pt1 | contig 23195 bp, 17 predicted proteins | sample AD_UKC057_MetaG_FD_89787 | JGI IMG/M metagenome (GOLD analysis project Ga0116149, IMG submission 89787) | Active sludge microbial communities of municipal wastewater-treating anaerobic digesters from USA - AD_UKC057_MetaG | ecosystem: Engineered > Bioreactor > Anaerobic > Digestate | place: USA... | reverse complement strand
GTGACGCATCCCGGGCCTTGTAAACGTTTCCAAATCCCCCTTTTCCAATCAACGATATAATTTGGTAGTTTTTCACCGTAGCATTGATGAGGGAATCTACTTTTGTCGTGGCATAGGAGTTGTATTCACCGGGCTCTTTTCCCGCCTCATCTTCTAATCCAGTGCGATTGTTTCTGGAATCTGATTGCTCGTGGTCACTCATTTTTACTACTCCCCGCCTGACTTCATTCACTCCGGCTTAATAGGGCAACCCGTCAACAGTGCCGCATCCCGAAAAAACGAAACATAAAAAATATTCAGTACCTTCAATCAGGATTTTTCTGTGGAATGGGAATGCCGAAAGTATTCATGAAACTGTTAAACAGTGCAAGAAGAGCCTGTGCTAGCCCAACAAGCTGCAGGAAGGATTCAAACTGTGCCTTGACCGGTAAATCAGACGAAATCGTTATGATGTGTTTCACGTGACGTACTCCTTGGACGCATTGGCGCCTGATATGTTTATTGACCAGTGACACGGTTCATAGTTACTCCGACAGTAACTTATTAGCGCTTAATTATCAGCTCATGACCGCTATAAAAACAAGGACTAAAGCATTGTCACTATTCTATCATTGCCAGACCCACTCCTCCCACTGTGGCAATTCGCCGAAGAAAGGCAAACGCGTTAATACTATCATCACGAACACAGCACACAGCGAAGCGAACGCTGCCTACTACAGGCTTACTGTGGACGAGATTGCTTTACTTCGTTCGCAATGACAAGGTGCCTTATTTTATTGACATTTATAAAAATAAAAAACAAGCCAACGTAGTAATTGCTCAATTAATCTATAAACAAAACGCCGAAAACGGACCATTCCCCGCGATGTGAAAAGACTAGCGGCGAGAATAGATAAGCAATACTATGGATGCAAGCCCCATCAATAAACAATGGTCAAGTGTCGTTAGAAAATCTTTTACCTTGTAATCGGTAGTGTTGTCTTCATACGAGCAACAACAAGAACCGCAGCCGCACTTACACGGAGTAAGGAATGAATGAAGTTCCTCTTGTGTAATAAAACCATTTCCATCTTCATCCAGACGAACAAACTGGTCCTTCGTTATAAACACCAGTCGATTTGCATATTCCAGGTCAAGACCAGTGTTATTATCGGTCAATACTTCTGATAAATGTTGATATAACCGGGTTGCAACTTCTTCAATGGGCAGAAATCCAAGAGAGACACTAATGGATACCGCTGTATTTTGTTCGACTTCCACCCAGGAAACGGGCGTTTGACTCACGATTTGTCCCTCAGAAAAGTCTGAGTGGTACTCTTTGCTTATAGAACCGAGAACCAAGCCGACACTTGACAACATAAAAACGGCGTTGGCATCACTAAGGCCCGTCAAGAAAGGTACAAGAACCGGATCCGCCACTTTCGTTCTTGTGGACAACGTAATCGCAACCATCGCTCCCGGGTCCACCTTGGCACCCGCCAAAGGAGACTGGCTGATAACCTGTCCTGCCGGAAGGCTTGGATGGTGCTGTTCGCTGACCATGCCCAGTACCAAATTGTTTTCGGCCAAAATGTCTTCCGCCTGTTCTCGGGTCAGCGTTGACAAATCGGGAACAGAGCGAATGGCGAATTCATCTTTTATAATTTTCCTGGTCATGGCGATGGTCGTATGGCGTGTTTCTCCATCTGCCAACGGGATTAGTTGGGTTTCGGTGCGGTATCCCTCCGCGCCGACTTGGCAGAAGTAGTTATTGGCTTCCAGGTCCATGAATAAAAAGAGGTTGGCGTGGAGGTCAAATAAACCCGGCATGGAATTTAACATGACGGAGGGGTACGTGTTGGCAGGGAGGGGTTTGCGCGAAGAGGCTTCCAACAATTCTACGGTAATGGTTCCCCGAACTAACGCCTTCCCTATGAAAGGCTCAAAGTTAATATTATTTTGGCTTGGTAGAAGACGGTCAGTTACTTCTTGTTCCGTGTATAGGCCCCAATCATTACTTTCAGCCTGTAGTGCAACCCCGGTCTGATTATCTATGATGAGTCCCGTAGTTATGCGAAACTGATTGAATCCTGTTTCATCCATCCGTTCCCTGGAACCCAGCATTGGTACAAGTACCGCTCCCCCCTGTTTTTCTTCAGGGGCATGAATAGAAATGGCGCATTTGATAGTGTCCTTGAAAAGATTTCTCGTAATGTTGACGCCGGTGTTCGCGGCGTATATACCGACTTGAACACGCCATATGGTGGTGTAGCGAATGTCTGAAGGGGAAGAGCCTGGTCCCGTGATAGCGATGCCGCAACTATAGGGACTGTTCAGGCCATCTACCTCGCAATCAGATATCTTGATATCCACATCAGTAACCCGAATCAAGGTTACGTTCACGGAGACCGGCTGCGGCAACGTCACGGTACAGTTGCTGAGGGCTGTTTTCGGGGCTGCCTGGACTACAAAATGTTCCTCTTCTTCCGTATCAAAATACTGTAAGAAAGTCTTGCCAATTCCCGCGCCAATGATATGTGTAGCCGGGCGAAAAATAACCTGTTCATTGTAGACGCCCTCGCCGACATAAAGAATCATAGGAATTTCAGCGAAGGCTTCAGGCATATGAGAGAGTGCAAATCCAATAGTCTGCCAGGGCTGTGCGGAGGAACCGTCTCCCTCCGTATCACTCCCTTTCTTATCCACATAATACGTTGCAACAGGAGAACGCGGGTCCAATCCTCTTCTGAACTCCTCAAGGTTATTCAGTCCATCCCCGTCCGTATCCTCAGTATCATCGTTGATGGAATCGGGAAGAAACTCATATCGGCGTTCATACCAATCCGGTAGACCACCACCATCACTATCTTTCCCAAATTCATAGGCTCCCGCATCAAACGCAGTACCTTGCGGACGCGGTTCCTTATCAATGTCTTCCTTTGAAGTGCTCTCGCCACAAAGATCAATGGCAGGTGAATCCCAGTTAAGTTGCCCGGGAGGATCAGCCTGGCGAAAACCAGGATGCTCTTCCCTGTTGCCTTCCCCCGGATAATTCCCACGGATTAGCGTACATTTAACTTGAACGTCCGCTTTGGTATTGTTTTGTGGGTCTATTTCAATACTTGGAAGCGTATCATCCCAGACTATTGAGTTGGCTACCGTGAGGTAGGTCGTGTTGTCGGAGTCTGGGGCAATGGATATCGGTACTAAGTCATTTTCCGCCACGGTACAGTGCTGGAAATCTGCGGTACAATCCTTGCCGAGAGCGATAACACTGTCTGTTCCCTCATTTCGCATAAACAAACAATTCTCTGCGGTCAACACCGTGTCATTGTCTGCTGCCAAAGCCCCATTGTGGTTATCGAGGAAACGGCTATTACGGAGACTCAGCACCGTGCCCGACGCCGAAACAGTGTACTGATGCATATTGGATTGAAATAGACAGTCTTCAAGGAATAGCGACGGATAGGGTGCTCCCTCGTGGTTTTGACAGATACCAAGAGCCGCCCCGGGAAGAAGACTCTCATTGCTTGTAAATGTACAATTTTGGAATCGTATTTCGTTTGTTTGAGACTCACCCCCTTTGACAAAAACGGCTCCACCACTGTCGTTCGCAAAATTATTGTGGAACCAGCAGTTTGCAACAGTCACGGTCGCATTATCAATGTAAAGGCCTGCTCCGGATTGTCCTGTAGTCTCGTCAGTGGCGCGTCCCCCATAGAACATGAGTCCGTCCAGAAGATTCCTGGAATTGTGGTTGTTCATCACTTTTACCAAATGGCAGCTGTTGTCGGCAAAGTTACCTTTGTTGTCATCCTTGTTCAGGTCGCCACTGAGGATAACTTGGTATACCTTTGGGTTGCGTTGTTCTAGGCTTGTCTCCGTTCCCTCAAATCCTCCATAAAGTTTCACTTTATCCGGCAATATAAAGGACTGGGCACGGTCTTTCCCTCCCTTGTCCGGATAATAAACCCCGGTTTTAATCCATACTTCATATTTCCCATTCAAGGCTGCATGGTCCAAAGCTTGCTGTAAATCTTGAAAAGCATGAGCCCAATCAAACCCAGTGGCAGATTTGTTATTGGCTCCTGCATTAACGTAGGTGATTGAAGATTCGGTACCGCCTGCAGTAGCCACGCAAATCAAAAGTAATAGCCCAAATATCTGCATGTTTAGTAATTGCCTTTTAATTACGGTTCTTCTTCTCCTATGAGACCTCTGTTTGGCCATCGACCACTTACCAGGTCTGTATATCTTTCTTAATCGGGATTGAACTGAATGCTGACATTTATTCGGAAGTAATCATCCGTTTCCAGACCATTTTCATCCCGTAAAAGTCATATATCTACTATCTTATTTCGGGAGCGCAACTGGCAGCTAAACTGCCTGTTTTAAAAACAGGCAAAATGGGCTGCAAATATAAGAATAAACGTAATAACTTTTGGTTTGAAAGGTTCATAAAAGCATCGTCTTTGAATACCGTGGGATTAGAGCGTTTTAGCTACACATTCCGTCGACTGTGGTAAGCATTGGTATAGCACTATCCTCTATCGAGATATTACGTATCCTAAGTTCATTTAGAAATGTTGCGCTAAAATATTTTCTCTTTTTATCGGTTTTAAAATGGTATCCTAAACTCTATTTACTTTTCAAATGCGAAATGATAGTCTTTCTCTATGAAGAATGAAAGCCCTTTTAAAATCCGCTGATTTAACCTCCCCCCTTTATTCACGTACACGCACAGTGAAGGTCCCGCTACAGACTTCATCGTTCACGTCAGTTACGGTCAGGGTGACCGCGACTTCCCCCGATGTGTCAAACTTGCGGACCACATTTTCCTTGCGCACGCTATCGCCGCCAAAGTCCCATTCCACACGTTTGATCGATGCGGCCGGGTTATAGCGTGCGGCGGTGCCGGCCGGGAATTCCGGTGACAAGGTTATTGGCAATCTTCCTGAGGGCGCCTGAATCACCTCTCCCGCGTTAAAGGAGCGTGCCTCCCCGGCTTTCATGTCGATCGGAGCACCGAGAGAGAGTATGGAAAGGGGCGCATTGCCAATCAGGATGCCGGCCATGGCCTCCAGCGTCTGGGCGACCGCGATGGTATCGCAGTAGGCAAGCACCAGGGCGTCGGCGCTGGTCAGGCGGGCGGCGTTTTGCGGATGGCCGAGATAGATCACCACCACCCGGGGAGCGTTGGCTTTCAGGGCCTGCAACAACTCCATCTGGGTTTCCACACGGATGCCGTCCGTCAGTACACAGATCACGGTGCGTATCCCCCGCATATTTTTTGTCAGCCGTTCGATTTCGAAACGCTGTATCTCACCAATGTGGTGCGCGGTGGTGATGCGCTGCTGCACCACTTGTTTCAACTCCTTTTTCAGCAGGCTGTGCAGTTCATCAACGCCCACGGTTCCGGTAATGCCAACCGGGGTGCTAACCTTTTTTATCAGGGGAAGCACATTGCCGTCATTTTTGAGCAGTGTGATAGCATGCCGCTCCACCTTACGGCTTGTTTCGACCAATTCCTCCTGGCCCGCCTGCTTGGCCGCCTCCCGCTCGGTGACAGGTTTGTCAGGCGTGTTCAAAGACGCTTTCAGCGCGTCCAGACGCTCCAGGGAACGATTGATGCGTGCCTCGTCCAGCGCGCCGGTTTCCACTTCCGCCGCGATACGGGCTATGGCGTGGAGTACCGGCAACAGGCCGCCCTGCCAATAAAGCATATCGGCTCCGGCTTCCAGGGCCTGCAGCGCGGCTTCACTGGAATCGTAGCGTGTGCGCAATACCTCGTCATCCATGGGACCCGCAACCACCACCCCTTCAAAGCCCATCTCTCCGCGCAGTATATCCGTAATCACCACGGACGACATGCTTGCGGGCCGGTTTTCCGGGTCAAGCGTGGGTGAAAGCACATTACCCACGTGCATCATGCCGACACCCTGTTCCGCCAGTTTCCGGTAGGGCAGGGCGTCATGGTCGAGCAGTGTTTGCCGGGGTGTCGTCAATACCGCCGGGTTCCTGTCCGCACGGTTGGCGCCGCCGCCGGGGAATCCAGCCGGCATATACAGCACGCGGTTTTCCGTGAAGGTCTCGTGAAACAAGAGGCCGGCCTCGGCCGCGAAGTCGGGGTCGCTTCCAAAGGTATGAATGGTGTTTCTGGCGCCGGACAAGGTGGGCGCCAGTTCCAAAGTGGGACCGAAATGAAAATTAAATCCCATGAAATGCACATGCTGCGCCATTAAACGGGCCAGGTCTTTCACACTGCCGCGGTCTCCAGATGCCGTAATGGCCAGCAGGGACGGCAACTGTACAAATCCGGAAGGAACATGGCGCACCGGCTCGGTCAACCGGTATAAATCCGTCCCCACCAACAGGGGTTTCCCCGCGCTTTTCGCGATTGCATGCAACATATTGACATAGGCGGCAGCCGCGCTTGCCTTGGTCGCATGGGGTACCACCACGCCCCCGGGGAGCGTATCCTTGAGAAAAGCAAGATCATTTGCCGAGGGCGCGGTAACGCCTTCCAGCGTCACCAGCATGAGTTGAGCGATGCGCGCGATAAGGGGGCGTTCTGCGGTGGCGGTTTTCCCCGCCTCTCCCTCCGGGGCGACCCGCGGAACTTCCGGCATGTTCCAGTCCGGCGCGCCGCCGTCTGGATGAAAAGCGGAGGGCGGTATATCCGCCGCATCGCCGACGCCGCATAAGAAGAACAGCAACAAGGCGGTAGGCAGCAGGCTGTAGAAGAGGCGCATGGTCTTATTTCCTTTGGTAGTTGACGGTGTTTATCCTACCAGAGACGCCAGGCTGAACTGCAATTGGCACTGGAGTCGCGCGCCAAGGCTTCTGCTATAATGAACAGGCACTCCGCCTGTATGACAGATATCGCAAAGGACATGAAGGATAAAAGAACGGAAAGGACATCAAACACGAGAGAGTCTCTCGAACAAGATGTTCGGCTTTCACGGCGGAAATTGTTCCGGGACAAGGTGGATTTCGTTGCGTTTCGTCTACTCTGGCCTTTGGGCCTTGCCATCGGATTTGAATCCTTAACTTCGCTAAAAAAAATAATCGACGCATGTCAGTAAAATCTTATCAAGGAGGAAGAACATGATTTCCGCACTGCTCATTTCCCTGGTTGCTTCTGTCGCATTGCCCCAGGGCCCGGCGCCCGAGGCCCTGAATTTCGCCCATTTCCCGGACAGGCTGCATGCCTTTGTCTGGCGCAATTGGACGCTCGTGCCACTAGACCGTATGGCCGAGGTCGTTGGCGCCACGGAAGAGGACTTGCTGACCGTTGGTACCTCCATGGGGCTTCCGGTCCCCCCAAACATCCCGGAATCACAATTGCAGCGCACTTACATCACCATAATCCGGGCCAACTGGCACTTGTTGAACTATGACCAGCTGCTGGTTCTGCTCGGTTGGGATGCGGCGCACCTGGCATATACCCTGCAAGAAGATGACTTCCTGTTTATCAAGTTGGGCAGCCTGAAGCCGGCCTGCCCGCCGCTGGCCTGGGCGCCGCCGTCCGAAGCTGCCCAGGCCCGGGCTGCCCAAATTGCTGCCCAGGTCAAGGGACTCTTCGGTGATACGGCAGGCGTGACACCAGACCCGCCCCTGTCTTTTGTGGAGCACCTCTCCGCCCCGGTTAACGGAGGGTCGGAAGAGACCGGCGAATCCCTGTTTCATCCAAGGTTCTGTTACTCTTACTTCGCCCTGTATGGTGACCCCCTCATCGAACAGGATCCCTTCCCGGAAAATTACCTCAAACGGCTCCACGCTTCCGGCGTCGACGGTGTGTGGCTTCAAGGCGTACTCTATACCCTGGCGCCTTTCCCGTGGCAGCCGGATCTCAGTGTCAAATGGGAACAACGCCTGGAACGGCTGTGTGAATTGACCGAACGTGCGGCGGCGCAGGGCATGGGCATTTATATGTACCTGAATGAACCGCGGACCATGCCGCTGTCTTTTTTTGAGCAGCATCCCGAACTGAGGGGCGTTACCGAAGGCGATCATGCCGCACTGTGTACCAGTGTGCCCCAAGTGCGCGACTATATCCGGGAGTCTGTAGCCCGCATCTGCGCGGCGGCGCCGAAACTCGCCGGCTTTTTTACCATCACCGCGTCCGAAAATCTGACCAATTGCTGGTCTCATCACCGCGGAAACGAGTGCCCCCGTTGCGGCACGCGCAATCCGGGCGAGGTCATTGCCGAGGTGAACGCTTCCATTCAGGCGGGTATCGACCAGGCCGGAAGCGCGGCGCGCCTAATTGCCTGGGACTGGGGCTGGAACGACACATGGGCGCCCGATGCCATTGCCGCGCTGCCGGCCAAGGTGTCCCATATGAGCGTCAGCGAATGGAGCCTGCCCATCAACCGGGGCGGCATTGAAAGCACGGTGGGGGAATATTCCATTTCCGCCATCGGTCCCGGCCCGCGCGCGCAACGCCATTGGAAACTCGCCCGGGAACGGGGCCTGAACACGCTGGCAAAAATACAGGCGAACAATACCTGGGAACTCTCGTCGGTGCCGTATATTCCCGCCGTAGCGAATGTGGCGAAGCATGTGGCGGCGCTGCGCGATACCGGTGTTACCGGCCTGATGTTGGGCTGGACCCTGGGCGGCCACCCCTCGCCCAACCTCGAGGTCGTATATGAACTCGGCAAGAAGCGGGGGGACGGCACATATCCCTCGGCTGAAGAGGCGATGGAAATCGTGGCAACACGGCGTTTCGGCCCGGCCGCGCAGGAGGTGGTCGGAGCCTGGACTGAAATCAGCACCGCTTTTTCCGAATTCCCCTACAATGGCGGCCTTGTTTATTGCGCTCCGCTGCAGATGGGCCCCGCCAATCTGCTTTGGGCTGCTGCGACGGGGTACCGTGCCACCATGGTGGGCATTCCGTATGATGACCTCGATTCCTGGCGGGTCATCTATCCCCCCGAAGTCTTTATCGCGCAGCTGGACAAGGTGGCCGCCGGCTTTGACGCGGGCGTCCGGCGCATGCAGGATGCCGCCGAATCGCTCGCGGAACCGGAGTTCAAACAGGCCGTCCTGAAAGAGCATGACGTCACCCTGGCGGCCTATGTCCACTTTAAAAGCGTTTCTAACCAGGCCTTGTTTGTGTTGCTGCGTAACCGGCTGAATACTGATGGGCTTTCGGAAACGGATGCCAACGCGCTCAAAGAAGGCATTATGGAGATGCTGCGCGCGGAAAAACGCCTGGCTGAAGAAATGTACCACCTGCGCGCAAAAGATTCCAGACTGGGCTTCGAAGCCACAAACCAGTATTTCTACATGCCTCTCGACCTGATCGAAAAGACCATCAACTGTGAGTGGCTGCTGGCCTGTGACTGGCCGCAGAAAAGCCAGCAATAACACGACCGGTCCCGAGGCGGGCGCGCATGCCCGTGCTCCGGCCTCTTCAGGGATGGTTTTTAATGATGTCTACGGGTTTGCGGAGATGGTCGAACAGCCGTTCTTCGCCTCCGGAATAAATCAGGTGATTGTCAATTTCAAGGGTTTGTTCCGCCGATAAGGGCATGAAGGTGCCCTCGCTTTTGGCGTAGGTTTCTCCCTTCGCATCCACCAGCACGGCTTCCGTATAGGCGATGCGCTTGGTGGCCTTGCTTACCCTCGCGCGCACCTCGAGCCTTACTTTGGCGGGTACCAGCCGCTGGTACCGGATGCTCAATCTGCCGGTGACGCACATCAGGCCAAGGGCGCGCGTGGCTGCCCACGCCATGCACTCATCCAGCGCGCTGGCCACAATGCCGCCGTGGGCGACGTCCGGGTAGCCGCAATGATGATCCCGTATGGTAAGGGGCATGCGGACGGTATCGTCTTCCACATAAAAATGGCCCTGTAGCCCGGCGGGATTGTGGGCCCCACAAACGAAGCAGCTGGGAGAGATAGGCAAGGTCTTTTTTGAATTGGCTGTCACCTGGGTTTCTTCCTTAGGCATCCTGTCCCACACCGCATTCTCATCGGTGAGGGGAAGGCCGTTCTTACAGCAATAATCTTTTTTTTCACAAGGCCCCCGGGCGGTCCGGGACCGCGTTGCTATTGGGCGGGATTCATGGGAATGGGCCCGAAAACCGGCACGGCCATATCGGCTTCATCCGTAATGTTGACGCAGGGATCGAAACCACGTCCATACCAGAGATGGGGGTTTTCCGGAACACTCTGCAGCCAGAGCACGGCGGTGTCCGGCGCATCCGCCGGTAACTCGACCCTATACACGCACGAAATGGGGGGGCCGTCCGGGCCGCTGCTCAGGGTAAAGCCCGCGGGCCGGCCGACAGCGGTCAGGCGCCCGTTTACGCCCGTAAATTTCACCCGCGCCTGCTTGCCATACGGCGTATCCTGGAAGGTGATTTCGCCGGGCCGTGGGCCGCTCTGAACGGTGCCGCCATACAGGTCGCGCTCGGCCAGATTGGCCAGCCGTTTCCCAAGCCGTTTCAGCGAGGCTGTCCCGACGTGGATAGCATCATCGAGTTCCAAGTCGATGGCCGGAACCAGGCCCGTCCGGGGAATGGAGGGTTCGCATGCGCGTTGAATTTCCTGAATCCGGTTCCAGAACGCGGGGTCCGCCCCCGGATTCACAAACCGTCCAATCTGCACGTAATAAAACGGCAGGTCGGGATTTTCGAAATCCCGGCGCATAGCGGCAATGAAGCCCTCGAATTTTTCGCGGAAGACCGCCGCCGCCTCCGGATTGGCGTCGGATTCCCCCTGGTACCAAAGCGCACCGCGTACCATACCTCCGGCGCGCTGCACCTGGGCATACATGGAACCGTAAAGCGACGTACCACCCGCCTCGCGCCCGGCGGGATTCCATTGTTCCATGGACGTGCCGCCGTGGGCGGTACAGATCAGCCCCACAGGCCGACCGGTGCGCCGCACCATTTCCGAGGCGAAGGCCATCCCCAGCCCCGCGCCTTTGGGCCCGTTCTTGGCATTCTCGATGGCCGCCTGGCGTTCCTCTTCGCTGTTAAAGGTGCCATGCACCGTATCCGGCGACTCAGCCAGAATATGCAGCGGTTCCTGTGCGGGACGCCATACCCCGTTCATGGCGAGCATGTTTACCAGCGGATGGGGCGGCTCCACTTCCAGCATATTGCCTACGCCCTGCATGTTGGATTGTCCCGCCAATATCCACAAGTCACCGGCAAGCACGCCGTCGACCGACGTGATGGTATCTGCAATCCGCACGGCGACCGTATACGGGCCGCCCGCAGGGAGGGTGTCGATGATGGCCAGCCATTGGCCGTTTTCAGCCGCGCCCGCCACGCGCCAGTCTTCCAGAGGAACATCCTCCTTCAGGATGCGTACCGAGAGGGGGCCATTGCTCCCGGACCAGGTGCCCGAACACAAGATAAGCCCTTTTCCTTCGGCGTTGCATTGGGCCACCTGGTAGGGGGAAAGGCCCATGGTGATCTTCAGTTCCTGGGCAAAACCGCCCGGGCACAGGGAAAAGGCAATCACGGCTACCAGGGTCATGTAATGGATTCGGCGCATAAAAGTATCCTCCGTCTGTGTGTGGAAAACCGACGTTCCGCGGGTGCGGAATCTTCTTCAGAGTATACCAGAACGAAGGATGCCGACACAGCCCGCCATCTCAATTCTTATGTCTCGATTCAAGGGAAGGAATATCCGCAATGGCCTCGAAGTGAAATAAAAAGAATTTTCCTTCGCTTGGTTGCACCCGGTTCGCGGATGGGGTACAATCCCCGAATCGGAGGTCATCATGAGACACATCAATCGCAGGGAAGCCATGGGACTTCTGGGCACCGGCCTGGCCGGCGGATGGGCGGTCCTGGACCGGGCGTCGGCGGAAACGGTCACGGCATCGTGCCCGAATATCATTGTCGTCTTCGCCGACGACTTGGGTTATGGCGACCTGGGCTGTTACGGCGCGGAGAAAATCAGGACGCCGAACCTGGACAGGATGGCACGCGAGGGGATGCGCTTCACGGATTTCTATTGCAGCGCCGCCGTGTGTTCGCCGTCCCGCGCGGGTCTGCTTACAGGACGGTATCATATCCGTATGGGCATCAATACCGTGTTCTTCCCGCAGAGCAAAGACGGCCTTGAAAGCTCGGAAACGAGCATCGCCCGGCTTTTAAAGGAACGGGGCTACGCCACGGCCTGTATCGGCAAATGGCATCTTGGACACCTGCCCGAGTACCTTCCCACGCGCCATGGATTTGACGCTTATTTCGGGCTCCCTTACAGCAACGATATGTTCGTGGAAAAGCGGGGCGACCCGCCGCTGCCCCTGTTGCGAGGAGAAACCATCATCGAGCAACCGGCGGACCAGCGCACGCTTACCCAAAGATATACGGAAGAGGCTGTTCGCTTTATCGGCGAGCACCGCCACCAGCCGTTCTTCCTGTACCTGGCCCACAACATGCCCCATGTGCCGCTGCATGTTTCTCCGGCATTTGCCAGGAAATCACAAGGAGGGCTGTACGGCGACGTCATAGAGGAAATCGACTGGGGTGTGGGTGAAATCCTGAACGCCCTCCGCGACACTGGACTGGATGAGAATACCCTGATGATCTTTACCAGTGACAACGGCCCCTGGCTGGTGAAGGGTGAGCATGGCGGCAGCGCGGGCCCGCTGCGCGAAGGGAAGGGCTCCACCTTTGAAGGGGGGATGCGCGTGCCGTGTGTCATGCGCTTTCCCGGGCATATCAAGGCGGGGCGCGTTGAACGCGGCATCGCCGGTACCTTGGATTTTCTGCCTACCTTCGTGCACCTTGCGGGAGGGGCGCCGCCCGAAGGCCGCATCCTGGACGGAGAGGACATCAGCGCGGTACTGCTGGGAACAGGGAAACGTGCCCGCGAGGAATTCCACTACTTCCACCAAGGGCAGCACCAGGCGTTTCGTTCAGGCAAATGGAAACTGAAACGGCCCTTCAAAGGGCAAGTTTACGGGAAGTCCGTAGAGCATCCCGTCTTGCTGTTCGACTTGGAAGCCGATTCGGGTGAACAAAACAACCTGGCCGAAGCGTATCCGGACCGGGTAGCCGACATGCAACAGCGTATGGATGCCTTCTGGGCATCGCTGCAGCCTTTACCCCCGAACAAAGCATAGCCTGCGCCCCGCGCCAGGTTGTACAGGAGAATTTATGCGTAAAGAACCTTCCGGAAGCCGCGATGGAAATGTGAAGCGCCGGCCGGTCCGGCGGATGCCGGAAAACACGCGGAAAACCGGTGTGAAATGCGTCTGGAAACCGGGTGCCATGTTGTTCCCGTTGCCTGTGGTCATGATTACCTCCATGGGTAAAGATGGACGCCCCAACATCTGCACCGTGGCATGGACGGGTACGATATGCAGCGATCCGCCCATGGTATCCATTTCCCTGCGCAAGGAACGGTATTCTTACGATATTATCCGCGGATCGCGGGAATTTGTTGTGAATGTACCTTCCGTCAGGCAAATACGCGTCACCGACTACTGTGGCGTGGTTTCGGGTCGCGAGGTGGATAAATTCGAAAAGACAGGACTGACGCCCGCGCCCGCTTCCGCCATTAAAACGCCGCTCATTCTGGAATGCCCGCTCAACCTGGAGTGCTCGGTGAAAAAGACCCTTGACCTGGGTTCGCATACCATGTTTATTGCCGAGGTGGTCGCTGTACAGGTTAACGCGGGCCTGATGACGCCCTCAGGGCGGCTGGCGCTGGAGAAGGCGGGACTGGCCGCTTTCGCTCACGGAGGCTATTACGCGCTGGGCAAGAAACTGGGTTTCTTCGGGTATTCGGTGCAGAAAAAGAAGAGCAGCCGGAAATAAAAGCATCCTGAATGTCCGGCGCCTTCGGGCATCTGGCGGATTATAAGAGGAGACCGGCGTAAGGTCATGATGATATCGATGACAATAGGCTCCGCAATATGATTCACTTTGCATCGCTTGAAGCGGCGGGATTGCGAGTCGCCGCAATGTCCGATAAAAGTGACGGAGATTGCAGCAATCGTCCCGACGCGCAAACCACCGTTGCCCGTTTCTTGAAAAGCCTTTCCGTGCCGCCCGATACCCTGGTGCGGCTGCGCCAGATACATGGGAACCGTGTTGTGGAAGCGCAATCGGCCATGGTGGGACGGCACGCGGCCTTGGAGGAAGCGGACGGGCTTGTCTCCCGGGAATCCGGCCGGACGCTCGGCATCGGCGTGGCCGACTGTACGCCCGTGCTTTTGTACGACCCGCACCACAAGGCGGTGGCGCTGTTACATGCGGGGAGGGAAGGCACCCTGCGGAATATTGCCGCCGCCGGGGTGCGCACCTTGTGCAAGCGGTATCGCTGTGATCCTGCCGCGTTGCGGGCTGCCATCGGCCCCTGCGCGGGAGAATGCTGCTATGAAGTTTCCGCGGAATGCGCAGGAAAATGGCGGGATGCCGGGCTTCCCTTGCGGGGCCGTCATCTGCGCCTTCAGGCGTCCAACTGCATCCAGCTTGAAAACGCCGGCCTACTCAGGCACAATATAGAGGTCGTGCCCCACTGTACCATCTGTGGCGGTTTATTTTTCAGTTATCGTGCCGGCGAAATATCCAACAGGAATTTGGTGGTAATGATGCTTTGAAACCGTAAGACAACAGCAGTGTCTCCGGCGGAGACGCTCAGCGAACGCCCAGTCGGGCGTATTGCTGAGTGAGCCGGTTGCGTCTTGACAATAGTTTATGCTATAGTCTAAGAGCGATAATGGTTGGTTTAAAGTGGGTATAGGCCCACTTTTTTTTATTGTTTTGTTCGGTTTTTGGAAAGGCGACGCGATGAAAGCGGATTCCATGATGCGCCGCGCCTGGCAGGTGCTGGAAGAAGATCTGCAGAACCTGGGCTATGAATTGGTGGAACTGGAATTTGCGCGGCAGGGTGGTTCGCCCCTATTGCGTGTTTTTATTGACAAGGAAGAAGGCAAGATATCGCTCGATGATTGTACGCGGGCTTCCCAGGTGCTCAGCACGACCCTGGACGCGCTTGATTTTATATCGGAGCGGTATTTGCTGGAAGTCTCGTCGCCCGGTTGGAATCGGCCCGTACGTAAACGCGACCATTTTGTGCGTTACATTGGCTATTCCTTTCAGATAACGACGGAAGCGCCGGTGGAAGGCCGCACACGGTTTAAAGGCGTGTTGACCGGTGTGGAAACCGACCTGCTCCGGTTAAACGTGTCGGATACGGATGTTGTGTTGCATTTGGAAAATATTAAAAAAGCCAGACTGGACCGCTAGACCGTTGGTTTAAGGAGAAGGCCTTGACTGACAATTTGAAATTAATTTTACAACAGCTTGAAGCGGAAAAAAGCGTGGACCACGAAACGCTTGTGGAAGCGATTCGTAGCGCCATTGAAATTGCCGCCCGCAAGTCGATGATCCGGGCGGCCCACGTCTCCGTGGAGGTTAATCCCGAAACGTTGGCCTTCAACGTCTACGAAATCCGCCTGGTTACCGAAAAGGTGCAGGATCCCGCCTCCGAGATTTCTCTTGAAGACGCGCTTAAATTAAACGCCGATGTTGTGGTCGGGAACCGGCTCAAAGTACCCGCGGAACCCGCGAATTTCGGCCGTATTGCAGCCCAAACGGCCCGCCAGGTAATCGCGCAAAAAATAAAAGACGCGGAACGGGAACGTATTTTCGAAGAATTCAAGCAGCGCGAAGGCGATGTCGTGACCGGTACGGTAAAACGCATCGCTTCGGGCAACCTGGTCGTCAGCATCGGCCAGGTGGAAGCCATCCTTCCCATACGCGAACAATCGCCCCGGGAAAAGTACAAGGTCAACGACCGCATACGGGCCATTGTCATTGATGTGGACCGTGCCTCCCAGGGCGCACGGGTTGTTTTGTCACGCACCTCGCCTGACCTGGTGCGGTCCTTGTTTGAAATGGAAGTGCCTGAGATTTATGACGGTACCGTAGAAATTAAGATCATCGCCCGCGATGCGGGCAGCCGGACCAAGGTGGCCGTGGTGTCACGCGACGCCAACGTGGACGCGGTCGGCGCCTGCGTCGGGTTGAAAGGCGCGCGTGTTCGCGCCGTGGTGGAGGAACTCAACGGGGAAAAAATTGACATTATCCGGTGGAGCGACAACCCGATAGATCTGTGTATCCATGCCCTGAATCCCGCAGACATTCTGAAAATCGAACTGAACGAGGAAATGCAGCGGATTCACGTGCAGGTCCCCCAGGACCAGCTGTCCCTGGCCATCGGGAAGCGGGGACAGAATGCGCGCCTGGCCTCTCAGCTGGTGGGATTGAACATTGATATTCGTGGCGATGCCGAACCGGTGGAAAGTGTTCAGGAACCGGCGAATAAAACCGACGCGACACCTCCCGGTGAAGATTCCGGCGAAGACGCTGAAAAGCCCCTGGAAATACCGGTTGAAATTGCCGAAGAAGAAATTAACGCCGGGGAAACAGTCCCGGATTCGGATAGCGAACGATAACATCATGCGGAAGGCATCCGCGTTGGCAGCGGGGATGCAGTAGCATGTTTTCCCGTAGTGTGTAGCCTCAGTGTCCCAGGAGATCCGGCATATATGCAAACCATTGTCAGTTTTTCGGAGAAGCTAGATAGTATGACGGCCGAGGAGGCCGTCGAAGTCCTTCGTAAACTGCAAATTGACGTGGTCGATGTGAATTCGGAAATATCCGAAGAAACCGGCGACCTGTTGCTGGACATTGACGAAGATACCTCTGTTCTGGATAAGCGGCTGGCTCAGATAGAAAAACAGAAAGCCAAGGAACTCCAAAAACAGAAAGAACAGGAAGCCAAGGCTGCGGTTAAAGCCGCTGCGAAAGCCAAAGCCGCCGCGAAAGCCAAAGAGGCCGCAAAGGCCAAAGCCGCCTCGAAGAGGAAGGCGAAGCCCAAGGCAAAACCGAAAGCCGCGGCAAAGCCGAAAGCCGCGGCAAAGCCGAAAGCCGCAGCGAAGAAAAAAACCGCGCAAGCGGAAGCAAAGGAAGAACCTCAGGAAGAGACAGGCGAAGAAACGGTTATTGAAGCGGCTGTCGATCTTCCGCCTCAGGAACCGGTCACCGTGGAAGCGCCCCCGCAAGAAGCGCCGGAGGCGGTGCCCGTTGAAGCGTTGCCGGTCGAGGTCGTCGAAGAAAAAGTTCCGGAGCCCGTCACGGAAAAACCGCAGGAAAAGATACACAAACCCCTCGCCGAGATTGTCACCGTCACCGAAGAGGAACTCTTGGCGGAACGTGAGCGCAAGGAACGCAAACCGCAGGAGGAAGAGGAGGGTAACGCCGCAACCGGCGTGCTCGCCAAGGCGGAGTTGCGCCACGAGGCGGAGGAACGCCGCCGCCATGAGCGTGAACAGCGGCAACGTGAAAGCGCGACGTCCCAAGGCGCGCGCCTGTCCGATGTGAAGGCGGACCCGGAAATCGTCGCGGCCGTCATACGACGCGACCGGGAGCGCAAGCAGAAACAGGAAGAAGAGCGGGAGCGGCGCATTGCGAAACGGGGCAAAGCCAAAGATGACGGCCCGCTCACCGTCCCGCTGGCGATAAAAGAACCGGGCGCGGAAGCCACGCAAAAATTTAAGGCCAAACCGGAGCCTGTCGAAGGCAAACAGGCTAAAAAGCGCGTCAAGCGCGCGGAGCGCACCCGTATCCGGGAAGACAATATCCGCCGTGAGGCGGCCGCTGCCGTAAAGGAATTCCAGGCGGGTACCGCATTCGGCGGCAGCCGCAAGCGCCGCAGAAAAAAGCGTGAGGATGCTAACATCGAAACAACAGAACATGCCGTCGGCGGCACCATCGAAGTTGATGAAATGGTGACGGTGGAAGGTCTCGCCGCCCTGATGGAAGTCCCCATCAGTGAACTTATCCTCGCGCTTATGGACAACAACGTGATGGCGACCAAGAACCAGCAACTGGACATGGACACCGTCCGAAGCCTGGCGGAAAAATTCAATTACGAAGTGAAGGTGGTAATTCCGGAAGAGGAGGAATTGTTCGCGGAAGAACCGGACGCGCCCGAGAACTTGGCGCCCCGGCCGCCCGTGGTCACGGTGATGGGGCATGTTGACCACGGGAAAACCTCGCTTCTGGACGCTATACGCAGGACGAAAGTTGCTGAGGGCGAGGCCGGCGGCATCACCCAGCACATTGCCGCTTACGACTTTGACGTCGGCAACGGCCGGGTCACCTTCCTGGATACGCCCGGGCACCAGGCCTTCACCCAAATGCGCGCGCGCGGCGCAAACGTCACCGACATCGTGGTATTGGTGGTTGCCGCCAATGACGGCGTCAAACCGCAGACCATTGAGGCCATCGACCATGCCCGTGCGGCGGAAGTACCCATCGTGGTCGCCATCAACAAATGCGATTTGGCCAACGCCCAGCCCGACCGGGTCCGCCAGGAATTGACGCAGTATAACCTTATCGATGAAGCCTGGGGCGGCAAAACCATCATAAAGAATATCAGCGCCAAGATGAATGAAGGTGTCGATGAACTCATGGAATTGCTGGTGCTGCAGGCGGAAATGCTCGATCTCAAGGCCAACCCCGTGAAGCGCGCCCGGGGCACCATTATCGAGGCCGAACTTACCACGGGACTCGGGCCGGTGGCCTGGGTGCTCGTGCAGAACGGCACCTTGCGCGTGGGCGATGCCTTCCTGGCCGGCCAGGCTTATGGGCGCGTCCGCTCGTTGACCGACTGCCGCGGCAAGTCCCTCCAGGAGGCAGGTCCCGCGATGCCGGTCATTGTCACCGGCTTCAACATGCCGCCCGATGCCGGCGATGTGTTCGTGGTCGCGTCCGAAGAACGCGTGGCCCGCAATATCGCCGAGAAACGGGAGTCGCGCGCCCGCATCAAGCGCGGCCCTGTCGTCCGCCATATCACCCTGGAAGATTTCCATGCCCGCTTCGCGGGAGAGGAAAAGAAGGTGCTCCATATCATCATCAAGGCGGATGTGCAAGGGTCGGTGGACGTGCTCCAATCCAGTTTCGCCAAACTGGGCAATGAAGAGGTGTCCATCAACGTGGTCCACGCCGGGGCCGGCGGCATAAACGAGTCTGACGTGTTGCTGGCCGAAGCCAGCGATGCCGTCATTATCGGTTTCCAGGTAACCGCCAACGCCAAGGTCAAGAAGATGGCGGAAACCGCCAACGTCGAAATCAGGACCTACCGCATTATTTACGAGGCCCTCGACGAGGTGCGCAGCGCCCTGGAAGGCATGCTCACGCCCGAAACGCGGGAAGTTGTCGTTGGCCACGCCGAAGTTCGCGAAGTCTTCCGCTCCTCGGCGCTGGGAACCATTGCCGGCTGTTACCAGACGGACGGTGAGACGGAGCGCGGCGCCAGGGCGCGCCTGGTGCGCGATGGCGTTATCATTCATGAAGGAAACATTCAGTCCCTGCGTCGGCACAAAGACGATGCGCGCTCGGTGGCTGCGGGTTTCGAGTGCGGCATCAAACTGGAACGCTTTGAAGATGTCCGCACCGGCGATGTCATAGAATGCTACAAACATGAATCCATTGCAAAAACGCTGGAACAGGAAAACGCGTGACCATCGGTTTGCTTCAGCTGGACCTGCTTTTACCTGAAGCCAATTCGCTCAAGGACAAAAGGCGCGTCCTCAAAAGCCTTAAGGACAGGCTTCACAACAGGTTCAATTGCTCGGTCGCGGAAACGGAATACCAGGACACCTGGCGGCGCAGCCGCATAGCCGTCTGCGTCGTTGGCGGTGAAACCGCCCACGTCAACAGCCAGCTCAGCAGCATCGTCGCCTATGTCGAAGGAAACGGCGGGGCCGTCCTGGCCGATTATAGGATAGAGATGCTATGAAAGCCAAAGGCAGAACGCTCCGCGTTGGGGCGCTTATCAAGGAAGAAATCGCCAAACTCATCACCAAGGGGCTGAAAGACCCGCGCATTGGGTTTGTCTCCATCATGGATGTGCGCATGTCCAGCGACCTGCGTTATGCCAACGTCTACGTCAGCCTCTTCGGTTCCGAAGCGGAGCGCAAGAGTTCCCTCGTGGGGCTGCAGCATTCCGCAGGATGGATCCGGCACGAGGTGGGCCGCTACCTCCACATGCGGACGCTGCCCGAAATCCGGTTTTTCCCCGACGATACCTTGGACAAGGTGTATCACCTCGAGGAAGTATTTGAGGAGATACACGCGGAACAGCATCAGCAGCCGATGCTGGCGCTGACCCCGACGGAGGCCGTGGACGCGCTCAAAGGCGCCGGACGCTGCTTTATCGCCTCCCATGAGAATCCCGACGGCGACGCCATCGGAAGCATGCTCGCGCTGCGCCTGTTACTGCAGCGCCTGGGCGTGGCCGAAATCACCTGCGCGCTCCAGGATGAGGTGCCCGGCATGTACAAGGAACTTCCCGGGGCGCCTGCCATCGTTAATGGCGGTGCCAACATCCCGGAGTACGACCTTGCCGTGCTGGTGGATTGCGGGCGTCTTGCCCGGCTGGGTGAAATCGCCGATCTCGTGCTGCCCGGCCGGCGCCTCCTGATTTTTGATCACCATGCGGAACCCGGCGAGGCGGGCGCCTCGGGCATCGTGGATGCCCGATACGCCGCCACGGGAGAAGTCATAGCGGAGCTGTTCCATGCCGCGCAACTGCCCTTTACCCTGGACGCCGCCGCGTGCCTGTATGCCGCCATCGCCTCCGATACCGGCTGTTTTCGATTTTCCAATACCACCGCCCTCAGCCACCGTCTTGCCGCCGAGTGCATCGAGGCGGGCATCAACGTCGGCCTGCTGAACCAGCGCTTTTTCAACGACATGCGTGCCGCCAAATTCGAGATGATGCGGCGTGCTCTGGCGCGCGTGGAGACGCATTTCGACGGGGCTGTTGCCCTGTCCTGGCTAAATGAAGAAGATCTGCGCACCGTGAACGGCAGTCCCGAAGACGCGGAAAACCTGATTAATCTCTGGCAGGCGGTGGAAGGGGTGCGGGTCGCCGCGCTCCTCAAAGCGTTTGAACCCGGGGTTACCCGCGTGAGCCTCCGGTCGGACATCAGCTTTGACAGTGCCCTGTTCCTGCGCGATTTCGGCGGCGGGGGACATGCCCGCGCCGCGGGCGCCACCCTGGAGATGCCGCTGGATCAGGCTCGCGAAACCCTGCTTGCCGCACTGGCCCGTCAGGAAGGCATGACCGGGAGTGCCTGAGAACCCCACCCGCCGTACCCGGAAAACACCGTTTCATGGGAGTCTTTCAACACTATGCAGTTTGACGGAATTCTTCTTGTCGACAAGCCCCAGGGCATGACCTCGCACGATGTGGTGGATGTGTTGCGCAAAGTGACGGGTCTGCGGCGGATTGGCCATACCGGCACCCTCGATCCGCGGGCAACCGGCCTGCTGGTTATGTGCCTCGGCCAGGCGACGCGCCTGTCCCAATACCTGTCCGGCCTGGACAAAACCTATGAAGGCGCCATGCAACTGGGCGTGACGACCCGGTCCCATGATTTGGATGGCGAAGTGGTAGAGGAGCGGCCCGTGGATCCCGGCTTAACGCGGGAGGGCCTTCAGGCGGTCTGCAACCGCTTTATCGGCGATATTCAGCAGGTCCCGCCCATGGTCAGCGCCATCAAGATCGGCGGGAAGCGCCTGTACAAACTGGCGCGGCAGGGACAGGAAATTGAGCGGCCGGCCCGCGCCATTACGGTCCACGCCTTTACGGTCACCCGATGGGAACCGCCCTACGCCGATTTGATCGTGTCCTGCACAAGCGGTGCCTATGTGCGCACCTTGTGCCATGACGCCGGTCAATTGCTGGGCTGCGGCGCCGTGCTTTCCCGGTTGCGCCGCACGCGCGTGGGCAATTATGACATCGGCGGGGCGCTTTCGCTTGACGCCTTTCAATCGCCGGAAACAGTGGAACAGCGCCTGGTGTCCATGGACAACGCGCTGGACCTGCCCGTGGTGATTGTAGACCGGACACAGGAACAAATGATCCGGACGGGCGGTACCGTGTCCGGCCAGGACATTGAAAGCGCCGCGTCCGGTCACACCGGCCTGGTGCAGGTGAAAAGTAAACGGGGCAAACTCATCGCCCTTGCCCTGACCTGTCCCTCTGCCGCGGGACCGCGCATACAACCCAAAAGCGTGTTCGCGCCCTGATCGCGGCGTAAGGGAGTCTTTTCCGTGCACACCATCGAGGACATAAGAATCACCGCGGAAGTTTTCGACCATACCGTCGTGACGGTCGGTTGTTTTGACGGGGTCCATCTCGGCCATCAACAAATCATCCGCGGCCTTCTTGAAGAAGCCCGCGCCCTCGGCGGCACGCCCGCCGTCATGGTCATTGAGCCCAATCCGAGGCTGTTCTTTTCTCCCGAACACGCGCCCAATATTCTGACGCCTCCCGCCGTCAAGAATCGGCTCCTGGAAGCATTGGGTGTGCAAGTGCTTTATACCCTGCCCTTTGACCGGCAGACCGCCGCCCTGAGCCCCGGCGAATTCGTGAAAACCATCCTGCTGGAACGCTGCCGCGCCGAAGTATTGGTGGTCGGCCATGATTTCGCTTTCGGCCGGCATGCCGAAGGGGATTTTGATGTTTTGCAGGCCATGGCGCGCGATTGCGGATTCCGCGCGCGGCAGGTAGCGCCCCTTACCGTAGACGGGCAGCGCGTCAGCAGCACCTTGATCCGCGAACGCGTGGTCCAGGGGGAGATTGAAGATATCGAAGTCTACCTGGGGCGCAAGTTTTCCATGAGCGGAACCGTGGCATCCGGCGGCGGTATCGGCCGGACGCTCGGTTTCCCCACGGCCAATCTCGAGCTGGACACGGGCGCCGTCCCGGCCCACGGCGTGTATGCCGCCGAAGCCTGGACCGGCGGGCAGCGCTACAAGGCCGCCGTCAATATCGGCATCGCTCCTACCATTCGGGGCACCCGCCGCGTTATCGAAGCGCACCTGCTCGATTTTTCAGGCAGCCTGACGGGCCGGGAACTGGAACTGGTGTTTCACCGGCGCCTGCGTCCCGAAAACAAATTCTCCTCTCATGACGACCTGATACGCGCCATCGCCGCCGATGTCGAAAAAGTGCGCGCCCTGCTGGATTGAATAAAGTCCGCGTTCATCGATCGGTCTGATCGGACCGATCCGCCGGATCAGACATGCCTTTCAAAACTACCGGTGCACCCGGAATACCAGGTCGCCTTCCCGCGAAGAACGGGGGCTTTCGGTGCCTCCCTCGTCGGCGAGGTTGTCGCCGATGCTGTAGATCACGTACCCTTCACCCTCGCG
>Ga0116149_1002019_pt1 | contig 23241 bp, 12 predicted proteins | sample AD_UKC057_MetaG_FD_89787 | JGI IMG/M metagenome (GOLD analysis project Ga0116149, IMG submission 89787) | Active sludge microbial communities of municipal wastewater-treating anaerobic digesters from USA - AD_UKC057_MetaG | ecosystem: Engineered > Bioreactor > Anaerobic > Digestate | place: USA... | reverse complement strand
GGATACCGGAAGTTCCTCAAACTGGCCGACGAATACGCCGAATCGGTCGCCAAACGGACGGAAATCTAGGGTGAACAGCCGATAACCCTGCCGAAAACCAAAAATTTAGATGCGTCGGCCCTGCGATCAAGCCGGCGATTTGTTGACATGGCTTCCGGCATGGCCTACCATTACGGCATGAAAGCAATGTGGCATGTGGCGGTAATCGGATCGTTTTTTTTGACGGCAGCGGCTCGCGCCGTGGCGCAAGACTGGGTGACTGTCCCTTTTGCCGGCCCCGACCGTACCCATTTGACGTACTTTGCCTCTGCCCCCGTAGACGGCGAGGTTAAACTCGAAGCTCAAGATCCGGGCGGCGGGACGAGACAGCTTGATTTTGGGTCAGGCACGATTCAAGGTACGCTCCTTGACACAGATTTGGCGGTTGGCAACATCCGTTACGCGGTCATGAAACGGGGACCCGATCCGGCGACAGGCGAGATGGGGGCTTGGCAACAGAGTTTCATCACCGAAGCGGTGGCCGTTGACGGCGTCTCTGCCGGCGGCAGGTTGCTCTTCGACGAGGAACTGGAGAACGTGCGAATCCGCGGTGTTTTTGTACCGGCTGATTTCACCTTGACGCTGTCGGGCTCGCTGACGGCACCGACGAACGACACCACGGCGATCGAACTTTACGGCTCTTTGGTCCTGGACGGAGCCATCACCTTGCTGCCGCACGTGCGCGGAGGCGAGCTGGACGACATCCCATTCCGCGTCGACCTCGCCAAGCCGACCAGCCTCGCCGGCGTGTCCGGAGGCGTCTTTCTCCTGAATGCGGCGGGATCGTCGCTGAATGCCTGCTCCGGCATCCGCATCGTCCCCTCCTTCGGCGGAACGCTGATCTCGGTCACCAACGCCGTCGTCGAGCTGCGCGAGCTGCCGGAGGGAACGACCTTGGAGATCTCGGACAGCGACTGCTCGTCCGGGGTCACGGCCGGCGGCGGCTACCTCTACGACCGCCAGTGCATCGACGGCACCCTGATTTTGGACGGTGTCGTCTGGAACGGCCCCTTCGAGGCGCGAGGGGCGGCCGATGTCAGTGCGACGGATTGCGATTTCCGCGGCGATGTGTCAGTCCAAAACGATGAAGGATCGACGGACGATGTCGTCTTCTCCGCCACCCGGTGCCGCTTCACCTCCTACGGGACCAGCCGTCCCGGCAGCGGATCGGTCAGGCTGAGCCAGTGCCTCTTCTCCGCGCAGGCCGGCGCATACGGCGGCGCGGCCGAGTTCGAAGATTGCGAGTTCGGCGGGGGCTTCCGATTGCAGAACCGCAGCGCGACAGTCATCACCCGCAGCCGCTTTCTGACGGCGCTGATCTTCGCCAACGACTACCCCGAATACGATACCGACATCCCGCGCTGGCACGAAGCCAACGACCCCAGCCCGACCATCCAAGGCAATGCCTTCATGGACGATGTCGCCCTGCGCTATGAACACCTGACCGGGGTCGCCTCGCCTTCGGTTCCGATCACCATCGGCGCCAACTTCTACGGCAGCCCGGCTGGCTGGTACAACGACGTCTCCGGCCTGGAACGCGGCTTTTTACCCGACTCCTACCGCGCCCGTGTCCTCGGCAACTCAAGTGCGGCCCCCGTCTTCGCCATCGCCACGCCGCTGACCCAGTCGCCCCTCGCCGCCGTGCGCCAGGACACGCGCGTCTTCCCCCGCTTCTGGCTGAACGGACACATTGCCGGCCAGAACACCATCAACCACCAGAACGGCACGCTCGACAACACGGCCAGCCACATTCTGATCAAGGGCCGCGAGACGCTGCTCTCCGTCGACCTCTCCTGCACGGAAGAGGCCCTCTCCGGCGTGCGCGTCTACGCCGAATGGGACGGCAAGCAGATCGAAGCCGAGCGCGCCGTATCCCGGGTGCGACGCGACCCCGCGCAATTTCCGCGTAACGACATCCGCTACGCGCGCAGCACGTTCTCTTTCATCCTGCCGCCCGTCCAGGATGCCACGATGCCCGTCGTCGTGCGGCTCGACGCCTCGGGTGTCGCCGGCTTCGATCCGGACGCCTATCCCGAGGAGGACGCCGCCCTGCTCGCCGGCACGGTGACTTTCAAGGACCCGCCGTCGCGGCCTTTGCGCATCTGGGTGTTTCCGGTCGAGGTCTCCGGCCTCACCGGCTCCTGGGGCACCGGCAGCGCGGCGGCCACCGTCGAAACGCTCGGACGGGAAATCCCCAACCAGCTTGCCATACCGGCGGACAAGCTGCGCGTTGTCCAGAAACCCGTGCTCTCCGTCTGGTCGCCCACCACGTTCATCACCTCGCTCGGCCTGCTCAACCGCGTTTCGGCCCAGCTCGCCTTCGGCCGCTGGGTCGTGAGCGGACTCGACCAGGCCCCCGACTTCATCGTGGCCGTCATGCCGCACGGCCTCATCACCGACGGCGCCGAGGGCGCCTCCTTCGTCGGCCGTCGACGCGTGCTCTTCGTCGACGAGCTGCGTGCCCGCGCCGCGCTGCACGAATTGGGGCACGGCGTCGGGCTCTGCACCTCGAAGGAGCAATACGACGCCTATCCGCCCGAGGGGCTCCCTGTCGAGCGGGCCACGGTTTTCCGAAACGCAGAGGCGGGCAGCGTCAACCGCATCCAGCACCAGCCGAGTTCCAGCAGCACCTGGTTTGACAGCAACATGATCGTTTACGACACGATGGGCGCGGGCGACCCCTCCGCACCGCTCGTCGTGACCGTCGCCGCCTTCGACGACTGGGTGCGCGAGAACCTCGACGTTCCCGCGCCCACTGGAGTTCAGACCCTTCAGGCAGTCGACCTGTCCGACCCCTCCCCACTCGACATTCCCCCTGGCATGCGGCGGATTCTCCTTTCCGGAGCCACGGACTATTACTACGCTTTCAAGCCGAACACGCTTCAGATCTTCGATGTCACGCGTCTGGATGGCGAGGCCCGACCGCCCAACAGCGGCAGCGTCTACACCTTCGCCGCCTACGACGCCGACGGCACCCAGATCTTCTCGCAGGGATTCGTTCCGGCCTCCGAGGATCCCGAATGGGTCGGCACCTTCGATGTGCCGGCAGCCACCGCAGCCTGCCGGGTGATCAAAAGTTCGGACAGCTCGACCGCCATCGCCGTGACCGCGTCCGGCCTGCAGTCCGTCGCGCTGCTGGCGCCTGCCGCCTCCGGCACGCTCGGCGACACGCTTGCCGCTCACTGGAGCGTGGCGTTCACGAACACGCCCGCACCCGGCCAGGTGCGCCACCTGCTCTTCTGGCGCACCGATCCCGCGCAGCCCTGGACGCTGCTGGCCGGCCCCACCGTTGCCACCAACGTGCTGACCCTGACCACGGCTCTGCCCGAAACGTCGACGCTCGCGCTGCGGCTCGTGACCTCCGATGGCGTGGAATCGGTGGAGCACATCGTGGACGGCATCACGGTCACGCCCCGCGCCCCGCGCGTCACGATCCGCGCGCCGCTCGGCGGCGCCGTCTCGCAAAGCAACGCCGTCTGGCGCTTGAGCGCTGAGGTCACCGAATTCCCGCCGCAAACGGCGGGCGACGGCCTCTGGACCTCGTCGCTGCAAGGCGAGCTGGGAACCGACCGCGAGATTGACACGCTTCTCGACGCCGGCGATCATCTGCTGCGCTATGAAACCGGCACACCCGGCGGCCTCACCAATCACGCCGAAGTGTCGGTCTCCGTTCTGGACGCGCCCGACGCGCTGCCGCTCGGTTTCGAGGAGACGGATCTCACGCTGCATCACCAGGCTGCAGACCCCACCGGCCTGATCCCCGCCTACATGCTGGCCGGCGTCACCAACCGCTTTGTCTTGCGGCTGCGTACCGGCGGCGTCGGAGGCACGTCGCGCCTGCGCCTCTACCTCCAGAAACCCGTCGGCGGCGAAGTGCTGGCCGCGACGCACAGCGTCACGAACGAACCCTTCTCCGAGCAATTCATCGCACTCGACTGCCATGCGGACGAGACTGGAACGTACACGGTGCGCGCGATCCTCGACGAGGTGGATCCCGCCGATCCCGATCTTTCCGACAACGAGCGGACCTGGACCTTCTCGACCGTCACCCCCACGATCACACTGAACCGGACTCCGCTGGGCGGCGGCACGGTGGCTGGCGCCGGCACCTATCTGTACGGCGCGACCGTCACGGTCGGCGCCACGCCGAACCCCGGGTTCGTCTTCACAAAATGGTCGCAGACGGCAGGCGGCGCGGCGATCTCCACCGAGCCGGAGTTTTCGTTCACGGCCACGGAGGACCGCACGCTGTGGGCGAACTTCCAGTCGCTGCCCGTCATTACGGTGCAGGCCTCGCCCGTCGACGGCGGCACGGTCTCCGGTGCCGGCACCTACGCGTCCGGCGACACCGTGACGGTTGTGGCCACGCCGAACTCCGGGTATGCCTTCGTGAACTGGACGGAGTTCGGTTATGAGGTGTCGGCCGATGCCACGTACAGCTTCTCTGCCGCGCAGAACCGGACGCTGACCGCGAACTTCCAATTCACGGCGGGGCAGACCTACGTGGTCTCGCTGGGTTACTGGCCGCTGGAGGGCGGCAGTGTGGCGGGGAACGGCACCTATGCGTCCGGCGCGACCGCCACGGTGACCGCCACGCCGAACGACGGCTATGTCTTCGTTAATTGGACGGAATGGAGCAGCGTCGAATGGGATTTCGTCGAAGTGTCCACCAACGCCGTCTTCGCGTTCGTCGTCTCCGGCGACCGCAACCTTCGCGCCAATTTCGCCCTTCCGCCTCTGACCGGCGACCGAACGATTGCCGAAGCGTTGGATACGAGTGCGTTCTCGTTTTCGACAGGAGGCTCCGGTCCATGGGTCGGACTGGCGCTGCCAAGCGCCGTGCGTGACGCCGACGCCGCGCGCAGCGGCGTTACCGCGGACGACACGACCAGTTGGCTGCAGGCCACGGTGACCGGCCCCGGCACGTTCACGTTCTGGTGGCGCGCCTCCAGCGAAGAATATTGGGATCAAGGCTTTTTCCTGATCGACGGCGACGAGGCCGCCGTCATCGACGGGGAAACCGGCTGGATGGCCGTGACCAACGAGCTGGCTGCGGGCATCCACACCCTGCGCTGGGAATACCGCAAGGATTCGGGGTGGGGCGAAGGCGACGACTGCATCTGGCTCGACGATGTGCAGTTCGCATCGTCGGGAGGAGGCACCGCGACGGCTTCAACGCCGGTCGCCGTGCCGCACGCCTGGCTCGACGGGTTCACCGCGCTGCTGGCAGCCTCCGGCGGCGACTACGAAGACGCCGCATGGGACGATTACGATAGCGACGGCCATGCCACATGGCAGGAGTATGTGGCCGGTTCCGACCCGGAGGACGAGAATTCGATTCTGCGCGCCGGCTTGTCTCTGGAAGACGGCGCGCCCCGCCTCTCCTGGCAGCCCGACCTAGGCGGACAACGCGCCTACACCATCGAAGGCAAAGCCGAACTAGGCGACGCTGTCTGGGGCGCCACCAACAGCGCCACGCGCTTCTTCCGCATCCGCGTGGCGCTGCCGTAGCGGAAACCGTTACGGAGTGGTATTGGCTTGGCCCGCCGCGGTCTTGTTTTCCGCAGTTGCCATCATGGATCCTTGAACAGCCGGTAGAAGTGCGCACCGTAGACGACCGGCTCGGCGAACTCCATCCGTCCGCCAGCCGACGCATAGGGCGGCGAATGGCGCGGCCACGGCGCGGCCGCCTCGTGCGGCAGCGCGTTCGTGAAGCCCAGCACCCAGCCATCGGCGGGCAGCGGCCACGAGACATACACGATGCCGTTGCGGACAGCAATGGCGAGCTGCGGCGCGTTGGGCGTCTGCAATACGGTGACCACGCTCCAGAACCCGCCTTGCAAGGCATACGCGCCGCCGCTCGCGGCGCGCGCGTCGGGCTGCCCCACCGTGCCGGATACCGAGTAGACCGTGCCCGTGCTGACGCCGCCGCCGCCATCCACCGTATGCCAGTCGATGGCGAACTCCGCCGCCGCCGTAAACGCGCCCAGCAAGACCGGCCCGCACAAGCCAACCGTCGTCAACCGTTTTCTTCTCGCAACCGCCCGTACTTGATTCAACCTCTTTTTCATCGCGTCCTCCTGAATGTCGTCGTACACGCGATCACTGCCAGCGGTAGAGATAGTAAAGCCCCTTGGTCGGATCGAGGCGTTCGACCTGCGCAGGGTACGACTCCGAATCACTGCCCGAATAAATGAGCATGCGATTGCCATCCCATAACGCATTGTGACCGTAGCGTCCCCGAGGCGCACCGGACAAAGCGGTGGGCGTCCACGTGTCCGTGGCCAGATCATACACACCGCCACTCCGGTAGTTGTCGTCGATTCCGCGGCTTCCACCCCAGACCACCATCGCGGAGCCGGTCCAGACCGCCGCGGAACTACTGCGTGGCTCGGGTGCGCCGATCATCGAGAGGGGTGCCCATGTATTGCTGGCGGGATCGTAGATGCCGCCGTCGTTGAGCCTCCCGATCGTAACGCCATCCGGACGCAGGCCCCAGCCGCCCCAGACGATCATGCGCGATCCGGTCCACACCGCGACGTGCCTATAGCGCGGCGACGGCGCACCAATCGTGGACACGCTCCGCCAGGTGTTGTCTGAAACGCGGTAGCGCATGCCCGCCGCTAACGGAGTTGAATTGCTGCTGGAACCGCCCCAGACGATCAGCTCCGTGCCGGTCCAGACATGGGAGTGATCCGAACGCTTTTGCGGCGCGTTGACGGTAGAGCGGGGCGTCCAGACGTCCGCGACGGGATCGTAGAGAAAACACACTGTCGGGTACACATTGAGGGCTTCGAACTTTTGCCCAACAATCAGCATGCCGGACGGCGTCCATGCAAACGACATGCAGGCAGGCAACATTTTCACGGGTGCATTGTTCGTAGTGACGGGTCGCCAGGAGTCGGTGGCAGGCGTGTAGATCGCGCCGTCAGCGGCGTACGCGCTGCCATCCAGAAGACCGCCTTCCTGAAGACCGCCGAAGATGATCACCTCTGTGCCGGTCCACACCGCGGCGGAACCGTATCGTCCGGTCGGAGCCCAGCTTGTGCTCATGGAGGTCCAGGTGTCGGTCGCGGGGTTGTAGCGGGCGCCTGTGTTGAGATCGTCCTCTCCATAGAGAGCCCCGCCCCACGTGATCAGCTCGGAGCCGGTCCAGACGGTTGCCGACTCCCGTGTGCTGAGAGGCGCACCCACCCCGCTGGCGACCGACCAGGCATCGCCGATCCCAGAGTCCATGGCTCCCATGCGTGTGTAGCCCGGCTGCGGCGGGGTCGGCGAGGGCGAGAGCACGATGCCTCCGGGCGGCACGAAGCCGAAGAGCCCGGCAGCGTTGGTGAACACCGCGTCAGGCGCCAGATGAACGCGGTGCACCGAACCTGCCGCAAGGTGGTTGCTCTGGACGCTCGCGGCGCGCAGATGCGAGGCGTTGACCGTGTCCGCAGCCAGTCGGCTGCTGGTCACGGCGCCCGGCGCCAACTGCAGACTGCCGACGGCGTCCCACTCGAGATGGTCAGTCCCGACCGCCCCTGCGGCAAGGTGGGCGCCGCCGACCGCCCCTGCGGCGATATGGCCGCCATTAACCGCGCCCTCCCCGATATGGCCGCTGCCGACCGCGCCGACCGCCAACTGCTGGCCGCCGACCGCGCTCAGAGCGATCTCGTTGCGCCCGATGGCACCGGCTTGAACATGGGTACGAAGGACACTGCCGGAGACAAGCGCATCGGAATCCACTCCTCCGGGCGCGACCGTCTCGGCGAGATCCGCTTGATTGGCCGCGTCTGCCCGGATGGCCCACGGCGCGGACGTGATCTGCTGCCGCGGAGAAAGCGACTCGAATGCCACCTTGTTATCGTTCGTTCGCACGTGGATCTCCAGCCAGCGCGAACTGCCGTCGAAAACCTCCGCGCCGAAATCGAGCGTGCTCGTGAAAAGACCGTCCGAAACCTGCACCGCGGTGTTGGTTAACCAATCGGTCAGCGGATATTTGATGTACGAATTGGAAAACAGGGCAAAGCAGAAATCAAACTGCCCGTTCGCCGGCAGCCCGTCTTGCAGCAATCGGCCCTGATATGTAAAGGCGGTTGTCTGTGCCGCCAGCCGGGTAGCGCATAAGCCGCTTAATAGCAGTGCGCCGACCATCATCGTCATGCTCGTCCAATGCTTATTCATTACCGTTCCTTTCGTTTTTCGCTACAGCGTTATTCGCAAAGCGAGAAATTCATGCGAACATGGCAATACCGATGTTCCCGTATTTTTACATGCAACTTCCAAAGTTGAATTGTTGCACAGGCTATCCAGCCAATGCAACACTTAACATCATCTCATTCTTTTCGCATTCACACAAAGCATCACTCGGACTTGAATTCGATTGCGTTAAGCAACGCGACTTCCTTGAAGCGCTTCTTGTTGCCGCTGAGCAACGTGTCTCCGGTTTCGCAGGCGGTGGCGACGATGAGCGAATCACAGACACCGAGTTCGCTCTTGAGTGCAGTCGCTTCCATAATCGTTACTGCGCGATTGGAGATATTCGCGGTGACCGGCAGGGTGGAGAACGAAAGCCTGGAGAGGAACTTCTTCATCTCCCGCATTTCATACTTGCTGCGAACGCCCTGCAACAATTCCATATACGTGATGGCTGAGATTGCGCGCGAATCCGCATGGTCGATCGCCTTGAGCGCTTTCTTGTTGCCGCGGAACGCCCAGATCATGACATCCGAGTCAAAGATCATGCAAACGACCTCCGAGAGCGCAGCCGGCTGATGTACTCGGCAGGATTCGCAAGATCGTCACGATCAGCCCACATCCCCGCCGCCGCAAATTCACTCGCCTTGGGCGTTTCGGGCTTGAAGTCCTCCCAAGCGATGACCACCGCCCAAGGATGTCCGTGTGAAGTGACTGTGACACGCTCACGCCGCGACACCGCCGCTTGGATATCCCGCATCCGATTTCTGAAATCAACCAATTTCGCTTCCATAACAATCTCCAATATGCTCACTTAAACTGTGCATATGATAGCATGAGACGGTGCGCCGCACAAGAGGGCATGAACGCCGAAAGCCCAAACGGATTTAAACTTTCATTACTCAGTCGATGACTCTTACTCCAACTGCCTGATTTAGGGTCAACGTTCCGATTTCAGTTTCCGGGACAACGCCGCTTCCCGCCGGCGGCTAACCGCGATCCTTTCCGGAATCTCGCACAAAACGAGGCTTCTGTCGAGGGAATCGATTCTTTCGATTATCTCGATTCATTCGATTACGGCGCCGCGACCACCCGGTAGAACGCCTGCGGCAGCATGGCGGGATCGTTGAGCTGCAGCGGCCCGCTCACCTCGCACAGGATATCCGCCTGCCCCGGTACCGGCAGCCACTCGCCTTCGGTCAGGCTCTCGCGGCGCTCGAGCGTGTAACGCCAGCCGGCCACGCCGTTGACCGTCACCGCCATGCCGCCGCCCGGCTGCGCGACGGCCTGCCCCGCCGTCAGAGCCTCGAAGCCCGCCGCCAGCGTGTCCTGGCCGTTGAGGCGCTCCAGCCAAACGGCGTCATCCGCCGTGCCGCGCCAAAGCCCGGTGTTGACCCACTCGAAGATCATGTCGGGCGTCACTGCCGTGCCGTTGGTCGCCAGCGATACCGGCATCGGATTGAAGACGAAGGGTTCCATGCCCTCGTAGGGAATCACGACCGGTCCCGCCGGATCGCAGACGCCCTGTCCCGTGCAGGTCACGACCACCGTGCGCGGCACGCCCAGGAAGACCGTGCCCCATTCCGCGCCGGCAATGGCCTTGGCTTCCAGAGCCGAGGGCGCGAAACCCTGTAAGTCCTGAGCATAGACCGCCACGCGGCCGCCGCCGCCCGCGCCGCCGCCGTAGCTGCCATTGCATCCGCCGTTCGCCTTGAGAACGCCCGCGCCCGACAAAGCGGACACGTTCAGCAGAATCGAACCGCCGCTGCCGCCCCCCCTGTAAATGAATCCATCCTGTCCGTTCGCGCGCAGTTCGCCGTCCAACACGAGCGTCTCCGCCTCGATCCCGATGCGGCCGCCGCCTATGGAGGACCCATCCCCGACCCCGCCTGAGCCGAGATCGGTCGGCCAGCACGCATCGCCGTAGGTCGGCGCGGAACTCCCATACGAGTTGGCGCCGCGCCCGCCGTAGCTGCCGCCGGAACGTCCTTCGGTTTCAGGGAGGGCGAAGGCGCCTTTACCGCTGACATCGATCATCGAACCTGCGCCGATGGCCACAGTGGATGCCGCGATGCTCACACCGTTGGAGTCGCCGGCCGCATGGCTCAGCACGGAACTGCCGCGCAACGTCACGTCGAGTTCCGGTCCCGCCAGCGTCCCGGAAACCGTCAACGCGGCGTTTGAAAGCGCCACGGACGCCAACGTCACCGCCTGTGTGACCGTCAGCGCGACCCGTGCGCCTCTCAGCACCTCCACACGCTCAACAAAGTTTGTATTGCAGTCAAACGGCGTGGGGATGGCTTCTTCCGCGTAAGTGCCAAGATTGTTGAACACCAGCGAAGTCATCTCTTCTCCGCGTTTGAAATAAACCGTGCCGGCGCCGCCGGGCCGATTGCGGGTATTGCCGGCCGCTTCGATAGCCTGCGGTGTGAACGCGCTGTCGTCGTCGCAATACACCGCGATGCGCCCGCCGCCGCCCGCGCCGCCGCCCTGGCTGCCGGTACTGAAAGGATTGCCGCCGTTGGCCTGTATCGTGCCGCTGCCGGACAGCGTGCCGACATCGAGCAGGATGCCGCCGCCGCTGCCGCCTGCCGTGTAGTCGCCCCCACCGCTTTGGCCGTTGGCGCATAACGTTCCGTCCAGTGTGAACACGTCCGCTTTGAGATGGATGCGTCCGCCGCCGCGTGTGTGACCGTCAATTCGACCCGTGCACCGCGCAGCGTCTCCACACAGTCGAAGCGATTCGAGTGAAAAGCGATCACTGTGGGAATCTGTTCCGAGGTGGAGTATCCGCGATTGTCGAGCCTGAGCAATCCCGGCATGCCGTTGCGTTCGCGATACACCGTGCCGGCGCCGCCGACACCATTGTGGTTTCCGCCGGCTGCTTCGATAGCCTGCGGTGTGAACGCGCTGTCGTCGCCGTAATAGAGCGCGATGCGCCCGCCGCCGCCCGCGCCGCCGCCCTGGCTGCCGGTACTGAAAGGATTGCCGCCGTTGGCCTGTATCGTGCCGCTGCCGGACAGCGTGCCGACATCGAGCAGGATGTCGCCGCCGCTGCCGCCCGCCGTGTAGTCGCCCCCTTCGCTTTGGCCGTTGGCGCACAGCATTCCGTCCAGCGTGAACAGGTCCGCTTGGACATGGATGCATCCGCCGCCGCGTGTGTGCGCGGCCCTTTCTGAAATGCCGCCGGACCCGAGATTCGTGGGCCAGCATGCGTCGCCGTAGGTCATGGCCGAATCACCCATGTAATTCCCGCCCCGCCCGCCGTAGCTCCCGCCCGAGCGACCTGTGGTCTCGGGCAGCGGCAGCAACCCTTTGCCGCTGACATCAATCTTAGATCCCGTCGCGACAGACACCATTCCGGAAACGGTCAGCATCATTCCCGCCGCGCCGGCGGTGTGGGTGAGCGTCGCGTTGTTGATCAGGTAGAGATTGGTGAAGACGTGCGCACCGTCGATCGTGAGCGTGCAGCCGTCCACCGTCACAGGTTGCCCCTCGTAGGCCGCGTCCCCGTCGGGGATATGCGTGTCCTCGGTGAACGTCGCCGCCTGAGCGGCAAGCAACGGCAGTAGCGCCGCCGCGAGAAGCATCATCATCCGTTTCATGGTTGTTTCCTTTATATCGAGGGAATCAATAAAATCGAATGATTTGATTCCCCCGACAGTCTTGCCTCTTCACGGCAGCTCCACCTTGATCCGGTAGAACCGCGCGAATTACTACAGTTCGCTTTCAGGCAACTGCGCCTCGATCTTGAAGAAACGCGTCGCGCCGGGCAGCGTGTTGGTCCAGACGCCGCCCGCAGGTACCGCGATCTCGCTCCACTCGCCGGAATTCAGATTTGTCGTTGTGCGCACCACCGACCCGGTGCTGCCGCCCATTCCGTTCCAGTACACCACCCACTGGCCGCTCTCCCGCAGAACATCCGCTACCAGCGAGGGATGGAAGAGCACGTCGTCGATGGCCCAGTAATCCACGTTTGAAAGATCGCCCCGAATCGTCCAGGCCACGTAGGTCTGGTCGCCGTAAACGCGGCTCAGGCAAACGTTCGTGACCGTCGGATCAGTTGGCGTCCACACCACCTCGTCCACCCAGTCGGTCGCGTTTGAACTCGCCTGGATCACGAATCCGACGTTTTCCGGCATCTCGAAGAAATAGCCGAACGCGCTGCGGAAGCGGACGCAGATGCGGGCGCCATCGCTCGTGTCCAACGGCGGACTGACCAAACGCGAAACCGCGTCTTCCGACCAGTCGGAGAAACAGGCGAACTCGGGCAGGTTACCGCCCGCCCATGCCGGCGGCGTCTCATGCACGCCCCACAGCGTGTCGCAACCCTCGTTCTGCTGCGTCCAGCCCTCGTCCCAGGGGTCGGCGACAAAGGAGGTCTGGTAGCAGCAGGCCAGCGGCTGCGCGGAGCGCACACGGAAACTCCACAACGGGCCTGCGGCTGTCTGCCCGTCGCTACTGCGGGCGACCACCCGCCACCAGTAGCGCGCGCCAGCGGTCAGTGTGCCGGGATCGAAGGTGGCCGCGGTCTGATCCTCGAGCCGTCGCATTGCCGGATCGAGACTCTCAACCGCCGCCTGATCGGTGCCCAGATAAAGATCGACTGTCACTGTGCGCACACCATTGCTCCAGGTCAGCAGTTCAGACGCGTGCGCGGTGAGCATGCCGTCCGCCGGCTGCGGCGACCACGGCGGCTGCGGCGGCAGAGAGGCAGATACGGCGAAATCGTCGACCCACCAGCCGTCGATGTCCCACAAGACACCGTCGAGCGTCAGCGCCACATATGTCACGCCGCCGTACTGCGCCGCGACCTGCGTCACAAAGGTTTCAGTCTCGATATCGGCATTGATTTCAGCGACATAGTCGTCGCTCCACGTCACGCCGTCCGGGCTGGTCTGGATGCGCATCCAAACCGGGTCTTTGGCAAAGTCATAATAGTCGAGGTCATGCTTGAAGCTCAGGTTCAGAAATGACGAGCCGGCGGTCGCCAGCGGCGGGCTGACCAGCCGCGCCGTCCCGGCGCTGCCGGTTTCGCAGTGCATCTCCGGCATCTGGCCGCCCGCGACGGCGGTGGCGGCGCGTGACCAGAGGTTGGAGCCGTCGCCCTGCGGGCTCCAGCCCTCGGCCCACGGATTGAGATCGAAGCCGGTCGCGTACGGCAAAGTCTTGAGCGGCTCGGGCTGGGTGGTGAAGCTCCAGACCGTGCCGGTGGTGGCCAGCCCGTTGGCGGCATAGGCTACCACGCGCCAGGAATAATCGGCGCTGTAGGGAAGCAGAGCGGACGGGGGGGCGTAGCGGTTGGTCCAGACGCCGCTCACAACGCGCGCGCTTGGCGCGAGAGATTCGACTTCCGCGGCATTGTCAGAGAAGTAAAGATCCAGATTGTCGGTGTTGTCGCCGTTGGACCAGGTCAGCGGCGCAGTGACGAAGGCGGCGGTCTCGCCGTCGAGCGGCACGGGGCCGTAAGGCATGCCCGGCCCTTCCGCCTCGCCCTGCACCAGCAGGTTGTCGAGCAGGAGTCCCTCGCCATTGTACGCCTCGGAGTACTTGACACTCGACCAGAAGCGCAGCGCGAACGTGCCCACGGGGATCGTCCCCAGATCCAGCGTGACGCGCGTCCAATTGGCATTTGTCGTATCGGGATAGAAGTCCGGCCCCACTTGCTGCCAGCCGGCACCCTTGTGGATGTCGACGCGCAGGTTGATGTCGCGCACGTAGATGTAATCCAGCATGCGGTAGTCGAAGAGGAGCTGGCAGGGACCGCCGGGCGACTGCAGATACATCGTAAAACGCGCCGTGTTGCGCCAGTTGTCGCCGCCTTCGGCGGCATAGTCCCAAAGCAGGGCGGGATTGCCCGGCTGCCAGTAGACGACCTCGCTGCCGCCGCCCTCCATCGCCAGGACGCCGTCATTCGGCGCGGCCAGCGTGCTGTTGCGCGTGGCATCGTGGCGCAGCGCCGCCCAGGCGTTGACCTGGGTCTCGTAGGAGGCGGGCAGGCCGCCGCCGAAGGTTTGCGAATGCGGTAGCGTCAGCACGGTCGGCGTGACGGTGGTGAAACGCCAGACCGCGCCGGTGGTGACACCGAAACTGTTGGATGCGACCACGCGCCAATAGTAGGTAGCCCCGCCGTCGAGCATGGGCGGATCGGCGAGGCGATTGGTGGCCGGACCGTCCCAAAGCGCCGCGCCCTGCAGATTGGTTACAGCCAGAGCGTTTGTCGAGCCGTAGACATACACCTGCGTGGTGAACATACCCGGCAGCCACTGCAGCGGCGTGGTGATCGGCACCTCCGTCGCGCCGTCGGCAGGCGCGGGCGTGTGCGGTTCCAGCGGTGCGCCGCCCGCCTCGAACAGGCGCAGACCGTCCAAATACACCACCTGCGAGACCGTGCCGCCGAAGGTGGTGTAGTATGCGTTCAGATTGATGCGCACCATGAACTCGCCGCCCTCTGTGTTGTAGGGCGCGAGATCGACGATCACCTCGGTCCATGTGTCCGCCTCGCCGGACCAGACGCTGTAGTGCCAGGTGCCGTCAAAGATGTCCACGCTCAGGTCGGCGTAGTCGCCCATCGTGACACGGTACCAGAAGGCGAGCTGCGGATTCGAGGCGGGGCTGAAGGTGCGCGTGAGCGTCGAGCCGCCATAGGTGAAAGAGCCGGTGTTGTTGGCCTCGGTCAGCGGCAGCAGCGCCGCGCGGGCCGAGGTCTGCACGACCCAGGCGGAAAGATCGGTCTCGAAATCATCCTCGAACGGCAGCGCGGGCGGCTGCGCCAGCGTGGTGAAGGTCCAGACGGGAATGTTCGTGGCCTCGCCGATCTGGTTCTTCGGCGTGATCGCCCAGCGGTAGGCCGTGCCGTAGGCGAGCCCCGAAAACGGCCGCGTGGTGACATTGCCGAGCGCGACCCGGTTGAACATGTTCGAGGGCAGTGCGGAACCACTGCCGTCGGTGCCGAAAGAGAACAGGTAGTCGTCCGCGCGCGCGACCGACTGCCACTGCAGTGTGCCACGCGTGTACACGTCCACCGCGTTGTCGGCCGGACTGACCACCGTCGTCGCCAGGGGGATTTCGGTGTCGTCGTAGACCGTGACGTCATCCAGCCCCACCGGGATGTCGCCGTTCCACCAGCCGCGCTCCGAGACCTCGAAACGGATTCGCAGGTCGGCGGACTTGTAGGGTGTCAGATCGATCACCTTGTTGACCCAGCCGGAGGTCTGGCTGGAATGGCTCGCCAGTGATGTGCTGCGCCACGCGCCGTTGTAGAACACGTAGACATACAGGTAGTTGCCGGAGTTGTCCTTGCGGTACCAGTAGGAGAGTTTCGGATAGGTTGTGCCGGAGAGGTCGAAACGCGGCGAGACAAACGCGCTGGTGATCGCGGTGACGGGCTTCTGATAGTTGACATCGACATAAGCGTAATATCCGGAGCCCGTGGTGTGGTCGGCGTAGAAGTCGTTGAACACCCAGCCCGTGCCGTCGTCGTTGAACCCGTTGATCCATCCCGCTGGCGTGCTGCCGGCGTTGCTCATGTTCTGGGTGTGGGGAAAGGCGGCGACGGTCGTGCGCGCGCCGGTGGTGAAGCTGCGGATCGGCGAGGCCGGGCTGTCGCCGACACTATGGATCGACACGAGTTGCCAATAGTAGGTCGTGGACGGGGCCAGATCGTCAAGTCCGTACCGGCTGGCGGTTCCGGGCAACGCCAGAGCATTGTGAAGGCTCGAGGGCGTGACGGTTCCGCCGCCGTCGGTTCCGACATACAGCCGGTAGCCCGTGAGCCCGGCGCGCTGTTCCCAGCGTAGCGTGGCGAAAACCGGCACGCCCGAGGCGGCGTGCGCCGGTGCCTGGAGCGTCGGCATGGCCGGCGCGTTGGTGTTGTCGAAGATCCGCACGTCGTCGATGCAGACATCCTCGGCCGTGGCGGTCGAATCGGTCCGCACGCGGAAACGCAGCAGCGTGTTGGTGGATTGGTGGGCTGCCAGCGAATCGAGCGACTCGATCCAGAAATAGGGCGTCCAACGCTTGGTGGCGCCAACCGGCACCCAGCTTTCGCCCTGTTTCGCCTCCAGATAGAGGTAGGCCTCGTTGCCGCTGGCTGTTTCATCGCCCACGCAGTGCCAATAGGAGATCGTGGGCTGCGTCATGCCGGACAAGTCGAGCGGCGGCAGATAGAGCCAGGACTCCAGCGTCGTGCGCCACCAGTTGTTGACCCGCACAAAATAGCCCGAGCCGGAGGTGTGGTCCGCGTCGGGCCCGTCGATCACGCCGGTCCTGCACTCCCACGACTCGTAACCGCTTGCCGGATCACTGACCCACCCGGACGGTAGCGCGCCACCGTTTTCAAAGGTTTCCTTATGCGGAAAGTCGGTGATCACTGCTCCGGCGCATTGCGTTGCCATGCTTGCCAGCAGACATGCGGCAAGAAGCATTCTCGTTTTCATAATTTACTCCGTTTGATTCCATTAATTAACCCGTTCGACCTGCCTGTGCGCCCTGCGAGGTAGGGCGAGGCGTCCCCGCCGAGCCGTGGCGTCGCGGCTCACCCGGAGGGTTCGCCCTACCTCGCCCTGCCTGTGCGTCCCCGCCGACCCGCCGCGTCCTTGTGTTACACACATTACGCTCCGTCGGTCTCCTCGCGACGGATCCGCTGCTGCCTGCGGTTTCCCGTGATGATGCATAAAGGCAGCAGGATGCCGTAGGGAATCCACAGCAGATAGCGCCAGGGCATGGGCAGCAGGAACATCAGCGCCAGAAAGACCAGCCCCGCGATCCACGTCACCGCGCAGGCGCGGATCATGAACGCCCGCTCGCGCGGGCCTTTCGTGTTGCGGATGCTCGCCCAGGTTCCGAGGATACCGCCCGCCAGGCCAGTCAGACAACCAGCCGCCACCGCCACGATAATTCCGGAATCCATAATGTCTCTCCTGCCATTATCGTGAATCCGCACGATCTGTATGATAAAGCAGTCAAAAATCTCCCGCTTAACCGAGAGATGCCGAAGTCTTGCATGTAACTCTTGGTAGTATCTTCAAAATAAGCCTGAAGGATGTGACCGATCCTGCCAAATCCCCTTTTTTCTATCGTAACCACTGCGGGAGGTGCGATTACAATTTATTGTATCGTGCCTTGCTGCCTTGTTGGTCTGTAAGGCACAAATGGCTAACGCATTCATTTGGACTTTGCTATAGTGACCCAGCAGGCGAGGAGGCCGATTTTTAACGAACTGAATCAAACACTCCTTGCCGTGCACATGCTGGACAGTCGAAATTGACTGAGCCAGTGGTTGATGTTTAACAATAATTGACATGATTGTGATTATGAAAACTTTCATGATAGTTATGGTCGTGGTCGCCGCACTGATGATCGTACTGATTATCAGAAACACCGGCAGAGAAATGCGGGTGGCTTACGCTAACTCGCGGCAACAGCTCCAAGCCGCCGAAGCAATACTGCAAGGCTCGCGGCAACGACTCCAGGACGCCGAAGCGATGTTAAGCGGGCCGCGCCCCGTTGACCATGCTAAAGATGCGCCTCACGATTCCATCTCGGGCGAGTTCCAGCGTTTGTGCCAAGAATGGGAACGGCTTCAGCACGCAAGTCAATATGGCGGCCCACAAGCCGCACAGACCCTGACGAACGTGACCGCCAAATTGGAGTCAAGCATGGAGTTGATGATCTCCAGTGACGCCCCTGAACTCGGACAACAACTATGCCTGCTTATCGCCAAGGGCTCGCCTATAGAAGCCCATTGGGCAGGCCGCGTCGCGGCGCGGCGGCGCGATATTGCCTGCTTCGAGGCACTGTGGGCGCGGGTATCGTCCAGACACGGTCTCGCCAAGGAAGTGTTTGATTTGCTAGGCGCGGCCGCGGCCGAATTTCCGCGCGAACACACAGCCCCGTTGCTTGTAAAGGTCTTGGAATCCGAGGACTATTTTGTGCGCGAGGCGGCCTGCGGCATGCTGGAATGGTGCCCCTCCGCAGCCGCCGTCGAGGGCTTGTGCGCAACGCTGAAAACCACGTCCATGTCGGAACGCGACGCAGCGATCGCAGCGCTGGTGGCATTGGGTGACGAAGCCGTCCCGGCGTTAACTGCCATCGCGCAAGGTCCGCGCGGCAATGCCCGTGAAGCCGCGCTGATCGCCTTGAGCCAAATCCCCAACCCGGACGCCCTCCGTCTGGCCTTCGAGGCTTCTCTGATCGAGGATGCCCTGTTGCGCAGTCAGGCGTTCGCCACAAGTGTCGACCGGTGTGCCCAACGCTTGCGTCTGGCTGCCCATCAGAACATTCCAGATGCCGGGAAAGCCGAGACGCTCGGACGAAGTTTTCACGGGCTGCTGTGTGAGGTGGCGAGTTCCACGGACGCCAAACGCAGGCTTTTCGCAGTCGAACAGTTGGGGCAACTTCCCCTGCCTGAATCCATGGAACTGATCAGCCGGATTCTCGACACGGAAAAAGACCCGCAGATCAAGGCCATCGCCATGCGCAGCCAGCGCTACCGCAGCGACCCTGCCGTGCGCGAACGCGCCTGGCGCGATATCGTGTCCGAAAACGGCTCCTTGCGTAGCGAAGCCTTCTTAATTCTTGTGCGGAAACTTGAGGATGTCACGATTGAAAAACTTCATCCGGCCTTGACACATGCGGACATGAACGTGCGGGTCACAGCGATCAGCCTGCTGGGTCGGACTCGCGGCGACACTGTGCGCCGGTGCCTGATCGACTTCACCCGCGACCCTTCGCCAACGGTTGTCGCCCGCGCCTGCAATCTGCTGGAAAATGAGACCATCACGGAAGCCGACTTGGAATGGATGCGCCCGCTCTGCGCCATCCACGATGCCGCGATCCGGAACAGTGTCGCGCGCATGCTCATCGCCGTCGATTCCGAGTCATCCCGCGGCCTGCTTCTGGAGATGCTTGCTTATGATCCCGGCGGTATCATTGCCGATTATCTAGGCTTGTCCTATGATCCGCGCGTTTTCTGGCCACTTTTCGAGCAGAGCGCCCGTCAGGGTAAAAATGCGGAGACAGCGCCGTCGGCCGTTGTTGAACAAGCGGTTAATCATCAGTCGGAGTTGCTGAAACTGCTGGATAGCCCCAAGCGCAACATTCGGGTTTTGGCAATCTCGCTCCTGGACACGTTCGAGGTTCCCGCCGTGGCCTCGGAACTGCGGCGTCGCACTCTGGCCGGTGAAGAGGAGACGTTGATCCACGGGACGCTCGGCTTGGTCAAAAAAAACGATCAGGTGATCATCAACAGCATTCGGCAACAAATCGAGACGGATGGCAAATATGCCAATACTCTAGCTTTCAAATATTATGACACCAACACCCCGCTGCGCGAACCCGCCCGCACTTGGCTTGAAAATCACGGATATAGAATCATCACCGTTCCGGCAATACAGAGGCGCGGCCGCAGGTGACCGATCCTGCCATCTGGACGCGATTCAACTTAGTTGTATTCGCCCCCCTGCTATTCGCGCTACATTTTCCCCAACGCTTTGCAGGTGTTTTGACGACTGTCCTTGTGAAAGAAAGGCGGTAAACCCGGCGCGGGGACGCGGTCGATGGGGATGCAAAGCCGGCAGCGCATTGCCCGTCCCGCCATCAGCGGGAAAAAATCGCAGGCGCAGGTCGGCACATCGGCGGCATCGTGCAGCATCAGCATGCGTGTGTCACGCAAGGCCAGGCCGCTGACTGGCAACCAGCGCCGCGCGAAATAGTCCCATGCGTCCTCCAATTGGTACAAGGAACCCTCGAAGGGAGCGATCACATGACGGCCACCGGGAAGATCATAGACAAAAGGCGGAACAGCCGCTTCCTCGCACGTCCAATCGGCGGCGACAACCAGCGCCGCGTCGATCCGGGCATGCGCCGAAGGCGTGATCCCGGCATCGTCGTAGAGCACGCTCACCGGAAGCGTGTGGGTGGTAAGCAGACCGTGCCTGCGCCCCCAGTGTCCGATTTTGAGCCATGCGGATGCTGCCGGGGTTCCCGCGCCCAGATGGGGCCACGAAACGATGCGCATCGGCGGCAGCGCCAGTTCGTACGTTTTTCCCAGCGTCTCCGGACACTGTCCGGAAACGCGCCCCAGTTCCGCCCGCAGCCTCTGACGGAACACGCTGGGAGAGCAGCCGAAACGGGCGTGGAACATCCGCGTGAAGGCCTCGCGCGAGTCGTAGCCGCCGGCCAACGCCGCATCGATCACCGGAAAATCGGTATAGGCCAGCCACGCCGCCGCTCGCTCCAGCCGCAGCCGCATGACATGTTCCGCAGGCGTCTCTTTGATGACTGCGAGAAAACGGCGATGGAAATGACGCTCGGACAGACCGGCACTCGCGGCTAATTCCGCCACACGGAGCGGCTCTACCAGTCGCTCTCGGATAACGGTCGCCACCTGCCAGATTTTTGCGCTGCTGTCCATCACCCGTTCCGCCCACGCCCCACCCCTTCTTGCCTACAACCGATGTCCGCTCTCAGCGCCGCGCCTTACGGCATGCGCTCCACCTCGACCGTATACCGAACGGTGAGTGTCGCGCCGGCGTCCAGCCGCAGGGGCTCGTGAAAGATCAGCGACGGGCCGGCCAGAAAGTAGCCGCGCCCTTTGTGCGCCTTGAGATCGTGCCGCGCGAACCAGGGTGTCGGATGGCGCGGATGACCGCCGCAATCGCGGATTAGGATCCGCGCACGGGCGCCGGACGCCGCCGACACGGCCGTGATTTCCATGCGCTCGCTCGACTCGCCACAGGTTTGAACGTCGCTCTTGCCTTCAGCGTTCACATACCGGCAGGTGAGCGCGCCGGCATCGGGGAAACGCCACATCAACCCGGCATAGCCGCCGCTGGCCCAGTTGCCGTCCTTACCGCGTTTGGCCGGCGTGCAGGCGAATTCCACCGGCCGGTCCTGCGCCGTGAACACGCTCTCCCACGCGATGGCATAGTTGCCGTTGAGCGCCGTGGCCACGCGCACCGTGCGCGTTTCGCGCACCAGCTCGCGTCCGTCCCCCAGGTAGGCCAGCGTCGCCTCGATCGTCACCCGCTTGTCGGATCCCGGCGTGACCCGCTGCGCCACCACACACGTCACGGCGTTGGAGGTGGGCTCCCAGAAATTATAGCCGTTGATCAACTTCCAAGAGAACCAGAAACCCAGGTGCCAGGCGTGGTCCGGCGGGCGGAATGCGGTCAACGCTTCGCCCGTGCCCGGCACTGCCAGCGGATGAAAGTAGGGCTTGCCCTCGCGGCCCTGCGGCACATAGGTCCAGCACAGCGTCTGCCCGACATACATGGAGACTCCGCCGCTCACTGCGTCCGTCACCAACCGGCGCGCATCCTCAGCCGGCGCGCCGGCAGCCCGTATCGCGAGACACCCCGCCAGCGCCGCAGCCGCCCATGCACGCCACCCGCAGTAACCGGTTCCGCTTCCGTTCAATCCCTTTTCCACACTGCCCCCTCTTTTCAACGTTGACAGCAGTGTACACGTTCCCCGTCGGGATTCCAAGTGTCTCAGTTCACGCGAAGCAGCGTCCCTTGCAGCGGGACCGGCGGCGGGTCGCCGATGCCCGAGAGCGTTACATCATCCACGTACCAGCCGGCACTGGCCGTGCTGCTGTCGGTGCCGAGACGCCATCTGACGCGCAGCGAGTGGCCCGCATACTTCGCGGTGTCCGTCAGATTCACGACCACTTTGACAAACCCCACGCTGGATCCGGACCACGCGCTGCGTCCGGCCAGCGGATTACGCATGGTGGGCGACCCTATCGCACTCAACGTGGTGGTGTAGCCATTGGCCGCGAACGCGGCACCTGAGCCGGAGGCGGTCACGTCAAACCAACTGCCGCCGTCCAGAGAAAATTCCAGCACGCCGCCGTCCAACTCCGTTTGGAATGCGTAGTCGTGCCAGAACGAAAGACTCAGGCTCGTCGCCGAAGCCGGGATCGCGATCGTTGGCGAGACCGCGCTGGTGTCGGAACGCGTCGCCGCGCCCGGCGAGTGCAGGGAGCGCGTCGGCGAGACCGCTTTCGCGGTGCTCAACGCCCACTGGCTGGTGCCGACATCCGACAGAAATGTCCACCCCTTGGCGGCGATGTCGTTGGTCTCAAACGGTTCCTGCCAGAGTGCATAAGGCACCGCGAACGCATTCCACAGCTCGGCCCTCTGACCGTCCGGATTGGCGACCGTCATGCGCCACCAGCCGCCGGCCATGCCCGCCGTGTCGATCCGCGCGGCGGCGCTATCGCCCAGCACCTCGATCTGACGGCCAAACACCTCGTCCGCCAGCCGTTTCAAACTTATTGTGGCCCCCAACATGAAGTGCTCGCCGCTCAGGGCGAAGTCGAGCGTGCCGACGCCGCTGGACGGTGACGAAGCGGTCAGCTCGGGCGCGGGCGCGCGCTGATTCGGCGCGACACCGCTCAGGATCAGCGAGAAGGGCTGGCTGCCGTTGGTGAGTGTGCCCGCGAACGTCACGCGCACCGTGTACACGCCGGCTGCGGCGGGCGTGGCAATCAGCACCTGCTCCACGTTGTCCGTCGCGTTTGAACCGACGGTTGCGGCATACGCGCACGAGGCCACGCTCCAGTCACCCACGAACGGCATCACCCACGGCCGATGGACCGTGGCGTCAGGCCCGATCACGCGCAGGTCGAGGTTGTTGACCAGCCGCCCGCCGCGGTCATCGTGCGAGACGGTGGCGGTCCCGGCCGGATCGGTCCAGCAGAGCGTCGCTTTGATCGGGCTCGAGCCGTCCCACGCGAACGCCACATCGACCTGCGTGCGCGAGGTCGCCACACGATCCTCCACCATGCGCCGGGTGCCGGCGTTGGACCGGTAGGCCGCCAGCAGCTCGGCTGCCGCCTGCACGTTGACAAGGCCCCATCCGTATTCGTAATCCGGCCCCGCGTTGCCTTTATCGTCCGCCGTGTGGATCAGCAGCGCCTTCAGCGTGCTGGCGCGCATCACCTGGTTGGTGAACAGCGTGTGAAACAGGTGCACGAGCAGGTGCGCAGAACCCGCCGCGCTCGGCGTGGCCATG
>Ga0116149_1002018_pt1 | contig 23244 bp, 15 predicted proteins | sample AD_UKC057_MetaG_FD_89787 | JGI IMG/M metagenome (GOLD analysis project Ga0116149, IMG submission 89787) | Active sludge microbial communities of municipal wastewater-treating anaerobic digesters from USA - AD_UKC057_MetaG | ecosystem: Engineered > Bioreactor > Anaerobic > Digestate | place: USA... | reverse complement strand
GAGGAATTTAATAATCTGCGCCTGGTGCGTATCATCGGTGGAAACCAGGCTGTACTCTTTGAATATCTGAAAATGCCCGGACTCTTCTTCGAGGTGGAGGCCTTTTGAGGAAGCCCCTGCGCCGGTTACCTCAATTCCAGGGCGGCCACGGTTTCCACGTGCGGTGTATGGGGAAACATATCCACCGCTTCCACCGAAACTACGGCGTAGGCCTCGCTAAAAACGGCGAGGTCTTCCAGCAGTTTTTGGGGATTGCAGGATACATAGAGGATGTGCGCCGGGCGCATTTCCAGCAGACGCTTTAAGACCTTGGGATGCATGCCCCCCCTGGGTGGGTCCACAATCACGGCGCTTCCGGGAGGCAATCCGCCGGATTTCGCCTGGTTACTTAAAAATTCGCGTACCGTCGCCGTGACAAAGGACACATTCGAAATGCCGTTCTGCGCCGCATTGAACCTGCCGTCCTCGGAAGCCTCCGGAACCGACTCGACGCTGATTACCGTTTCGGCATACTGCGCGCAGCAGAACGCGATTCCGCCGGCGCCTCCGTATAAGTCGTAAAGGCTGCCCGGACGTATCCGACACACCCAGTCACGAACAAGGCGGTATAGCCGTTCCGCTGCGAGGGGATTGGTTTGAAAGAAACTCAACGGCGAAATGCGAAACCTCAATTCCTGAACCTTACGCTGGTCCTGCCGGATAAAGTGGGCCGGGGTCGCGGATATCAAATTTTCTTCACCGCCTTCCCCCGCCCCGGACACGTGCAGCGTTTCCGTAATCCAGGGGACACCGTGCAGTAGCGTCAGTTTTTCCGCCGTCGCCACCTCCGCCCTTCTTGAAAATTCGCCATGAAAAATGCTGTCCGCGGGAAACTGCTCCTGAACGGCCGCCACAAAAGCGTCGGCATCCGGCAATGCGCCGGGGGCAGTGATTATTACCACCATGCGTTCCCCCGAACGTTTACCGTCGCGTACCAGCAAGTTCCGGAGATACCCCTTGCCTTTCCGCGTGTCATAGGCGGTTAATCCGCTCTGAATCCTCCAGCGGCGCAGTGACTCCAGCAGCCCCCTGACACCTTCCGGGCCGATAAAACAGTCTGCAATGTCCACGGTCCAACGCCAGCGGCCCCGCTCTTTGAACCCCAGAATACTTTCGCGTACAAAATCCGCAGGCGGCGGTTCGGGATATCGTTTTAACGCAAATCCGGGGTCTATTTTATTCCGATAATGGAATAGCACAGGCGACGGAACAATCGGTATCGGGTCTGCCCAAAACGTGCAAAGCAGTTTCTCCAGAAATGAAGCCTTGTGCTGTAACTGGATATCATAGGCAATGTCCTGTGATACACAACCGCCGCAACTGCCATAATGGGGGCACAATTCCGCTTTTTGAAACATGGAAAATTTCTTTATTCAGTAAGTAAGCAAGGCTGACACCATAAGTGGGGAATTGTCATCAGAAACAATGCCCTATTCGAAACGCCGCAGACAACTATGAATTTCAAAGAGTACACTCCCGCCGGCGCGATGTATTTCAGTTGCGAATGGCGGCGCCTTTTGTACAGGCTCTTCAAGTAATAGTAGAAGTATGGGATAGACATTCGCCTCTTCGCACAGAGCATCCTTATCCCTTTTGTCCAAAGCGGCTAAAATAGCTTCCTGACGTAAAGTCTTGGGTCCACGGTCCACATAAGGGTTGAAATAAAGAAGCATAGGGTTGACCAGTTTGCGGCCCGAAGGAAGTACTGTCTTGATACCCAAGGTCTCCTCTGGACAAAGAACTGTCGCCTCAGGGGGCATAGTATCCCGTATCCATTCGTACATGGGCACGTGGCGTTCGTAAAGATCATAGTGCGCCGCACCGGCCGGCGGCAGAAAATCCACCCGGCGCGAATAGGGGTTCGTCAAATAGAGACACAGGCCGGCGATGATAACCAAGGCGCCTGCACAACACGTTTCCATGCATAAACACTTGTTACAGGATAGTTTCAGGCGAAGAGCCAGGAAAGCAAGAAACCGGTAAGACCATTTGCCCGCAAAGACGATTCCCGTTCCGAAAAGAACGGTACGGACCGCTGCCAGATGAATCACGGCATGATGACCGGGAACAATGGACGGAATGACAATACCGTTCAGTCGCAACGCTTGCCAGGCATAGTGTTGCACCATTAAAGCCATTACCACGAGGCTCCAACAGGCCAATGCTCTGACTTCCAACCGGCGCCATTGGAAACAGAGTCCGGCAGCCCCGAAAAGGGCAATCAAATTCCTCATGCTGAGAAGTGTCCAAATTTGTTCTGGCAGTTTTTGCAGTTCAACGTTTTGAGACGCATACAGGGAAGGCCAGGGATTGAGGACATGGAACTGATACCGCCAAAGAATGGGGCCCGTAAAAGGCAGGCTGATGAAGAAGGCGATACCCAAACTCAGCAACAGGTGAAAAACCAGGCGACGCGCCTCTTGGCGGTTATCTTTTTGTCTTGCCATACGGCATGTTTCCATGCCGGTCAGTAGAACCATGGAACCTCCGGCAATGACAGCCGGCGCGGTATGTCCAAGAAAGGTAAGACCAAGTAGCAGTCCTGCTGCAATAAAAACGCCCGAGGTCTTCTTTTCCAAGGCCTTTTTGAAAGTGGCCAAGGTCAAAAACAACAGGCCGGCGGAATAGGCGGGAGCCAACAGCCAGGGAGAATAGGCGCATGTCCAAGTAGAAGGGGATGTTCCATCTTTACCGAACAAATATAGGCAAAGCCCCGCCACCGCGGCACCCTGCCCGAACCAGAGAGCCGTGAGCAAGTAAAATGCAGCAGGCGCAAGAAGATTGATATACGGGCCGGAAACAACCGCAAGCCGCATCAGGGACTGTTCATTAAACTTCCTGAGAACGGCAAGGAGCGCCCCCGTCAACGGATTATACCAGGAGATTTCTCCGGCAAGGCTTGGATCTTCCGGATACCTTCCTTCTTCCAGGGATTGGGCTATGCCGATATCGCGCAATACATCCCATTCGCGGGGCATTTGGCAGGGCGCCACCGTGGAACAGGCCCGGCTCAGTGACCATCCAAGCAAGATAACAGCTATACCCGTGGAAAGCAGAACCTTTAGATAGCTGATGCCTGCGGGCGTGTCTGTGGATTCAGTGAACGTTGACCCTATACAGAATTTCACGATGTGTTTCGACTCCCCCGCGTCCCTTCATGTTTTGTGAATGGTATTTATTTTCAGTCAGGTGTCTCTGGTGCGGCAGGTTTAATGGTAATGTCAGGACTGTCTTCATGTTCCTCCAGTACTTCCCGGATGGCGGCGGTTACTTCGGACCGTTTCACGGTAACCTGCGTAAGGCGCCCGGCTTTCAGATAACTATCATGGTCAACAATATCCCTGCGCATTTGTTTACCGGCAATCAGGTTTTTTACGGCGACTTCCCCCCGCTGCAATTCATCTTCCCCCAGTATTACAGCGACGGGTATCTCATAACGGTCGGCATCGCTGAGTTGTTCGGCCATATTCTTTTTGCCGCCAAGATATGTCAGGGTGTTGTATCCGGCCGCACGCAATTCCGACGCCAATTTCATAACCTCGACCGGCGCGACCTTGCCCACAGTAGCAATACATACCTGTGCGGTGCTCTTGGGGCACGCAAGCAGGTCCAGTTCACGAAGCGCCATAATCAGGCGATCAAGACCTATGGAAGCGCCCGTAGCGGGAATTTCCTGGGCAAGGAAACGGCTGCACAATTCGTTGTAACGCCCGCCTCCGCCCACCGAACCGATGGACGGACAAGCGGCAATTTCGATTTCAAAAACCGGGCCGGTGTAATAATCCAGTCCCCGGGTCAAACTGGGATCAAATACCGCTTCCGCTTCGGAAATGCCCTGTGCATCCAGATACTTGGCAAGATCCAACATCTCTTTCAGGGCGTTTTCCGCTTGGGATGTTTCCGGCAGGTTTCGTTTCAGCGCATCTATAACCCCGTTCCTGGTCGCCGCCGTGACGCCTATAAAGGTGATGATATTTTCGATGAGGGATTCGGAAAGATGCACTCCGGGAATGGGATCGCCGGAATCATCCATGCGGCCTTTCCCGAGTTCTAAACGAACGTTTTCCAGGCCGACCTTGCTCAGTTTGTCAATAACGCGCAGGATGTGTTTTATTTTATCGGCCTCCACCATATTGTTGCCCAGGAGCAGGGCATCCATCAACTGGCGGTTGCTGATGCGTACCCGGTAAAGTGCATCCCCTTCTCGACGTAATCCCAGGGCGCGCATTGCTTCACAGAGAACGGCGATAATTTCGGCGTCCGCGGCAAGGCTTCGCGCACCGGCAATGTCAATGTCAAACTGGGTAAATTGACGATAGCGCCCCGGTCCCGGCTTGTCCGCTCTGAAAACGGGCCCCACATGATATCTGCGAAAGGGGAGCTTAATCTGGTCGCGATACTGGCTTACGAGGCGCGCGAAGGGAACCGTAAGATCGAAACGAAGCGCGGCCGCTTCCCCTTCGGGGGTGGTAAGGGTAAAGATTTCTTTGTTAACGTCCAAACCCGCGCTGCCCGTAAGCGTTTCCAGGGATTCCAGAACCGGCGTATCCATCTGGACAAATCCAAACCGTTCATAGACTTGACGGATTCGTTCAATGACCGCGGATCTGGCAATCATTTCTTCAGGGAAAAAGTCCTGAAATCCTTTTAGAATTTGTGCTGTGATTCGTTTTTGTTTCATGGAATTATGCCTTGGCACCCTGTAAAAAAAAAGGTGTTAAACAGTCAAACCCGGGAAGAACCATGCCGTATTCATGACCATTGTGCCGTTTCCTCTCGAAACCTATTCCTCGGGCGCAGCCCGAATGATAAGTTTTTGGCCGATATGGATGGTGGATTTCTTGGTCAGCTGATTCCATTTGAGCAGGTCGTCAAGTTTAATCTTGTACTTTCTGGCAATATCATAGGGATTATCGCCTGCCACAACGACATGGATGCCTTCCTCTGGCGTGCTTACTGTTGACTCCGCTTTTTCTTCGGGCTTCTCTTCCTTAACGGATTTTTTCTTCTCCGGAGCCGGTTGTGGTTTCAATTCCGGTTGCACTTCCATTTCCACTTCCGGCGCTGCGGATTCCCCTTCGGGAACAAGTTCGCCCTCCGGACCTTCGCCCTCCGGAATTTCAGCCGGTATTTCGGGTTGCGGCAGAATTTCGGGGGCTTCTTGCGGTACGTCCGCCTGTGCGGCGGATTTCAGACATAACCCTCTGGCTTCCGCCAGAGCGGCGATTGCGCCGGCTTCTATTTTGCGTTCCGCCTTTTCCATAAGTTCGGCTTCTTCAACCAGGCGGCGCACCTCGCTCAGAATCCAATCGCCGCGTTCCCGTGATTTTGCCGTACCGGCCGAACCTGTAAGATACAGGGACTGGGACTCTTCCGTTCTGGAAAGGGTGTCTCGGAGGGGATCCATGAAAAGTTCTCCTCGGTCTTCTTCCAGTATAGCCATGGTCTTGGCCATCTCGGTTATCAACAGGATGGCGGGTACGATAATGTGCTTGGGAACCTGCCGGGTGTGCCACTGTTCCTCCAAACCGGGAATGGCGCTCATCAATTCCAGGAACCGCAACCGGCCACTGCTCGAACCGGATTCCGACGCCGCTTTCTGGACCAGTTCCACGAGCGTTGGCGGCAGGTTTTGAACGAGTTCCCCTTGGGCCAGAAAATACCGGACCTGTATGTTCAGTCCATTGGCGGCGGCATCCCCCAGAAGAGCCCCGCCCGTTCCCTTCAGATATACGGGAACAGGTCCGCAGTCGATCTTCACGGTCGTTTCGTTAGAGGTATCAAGTTTTAGCAAGTTACCAAAGGCGTCATAAAGTTCCAGGTTTGTGGCGCCGCTTACCGGAAGATTGATGGAATCCCCTGTTTTCTTTGACCAGATTACCGCCAACCAGTTGGCGCCATCGCGAAAAAGCGGGGCGCGCACTTGTGAGTGAACCACGCAATCGCCCACATAGGCTTGTCCTGAAAAATGCAGGGCGAGCCCGTTGAGAAAGGCCAGCATCTCCTGTACCCCCATATCATCCGCAAAAACGGACGCATTAAGCCCTATATGGGATGCGCCTGCGGAACGATACTCACAAAAATGCTGCAGAAACGCAGCGGCGCTTTGACCAGACCGAGGATACCAAAGGGGGTTGGCAACATGTACCTGCAGACCTTCAATTCCGTACTGTGCGGCGATATACCGTATGCGGTGCACTTCGCTTGCATCAGGCCATTCAGCGGAGGTCAGGGAAACATGCTTCGGAGACAAGTTTGGGGACTGGGCCATCAACTGGCTGAAATATTTAGCGTCCGGCACCGACAGTGCCATGCCTGCCGGACATTCAGTCTGTCGGAAGGCATCCATGAGAGAGGCACACTCTTGCTCAATGTCCCGGCAGTCGATTTCAAACCGGACAATATTTTCACATCGCGCTTCTATTACTTCCGCCAGGTATTCCGGCGCTTGCTGCAGTTGCTGAGGTGACAGGCTAAGGATAAGGTGTAAGCCAAGCAGCGAGGCCTCATCGGTAAGCGCATTTAAGAATTCACTGCTCGCCAGGAAATGAATGGTTTCTATCCCCACACTTTTCGCCGCGGTCAGGACACAGGCCTCGCTGTCCCCTCCGCAATGGGCATAAAGCGGAATGTGTTGCAGCGAGGCGGGACGGTCTATGCGGCAAAACCGCGTTTCCTTCTTGTATTCTTCCCCGTTGCAGACAAGATTGACTTCAAGCGTGTAGTAGCCCCGTGCTTGGGGCGGTTCCTCTATAACGTACCAGTAGGGACTGTCCGCATAAACCTGAAACGGCGTGATGGCAATCTCGGTCCGCTCGCCTGATCGGGAGGAACTGAACTTCAGGTTTCCGGTAATCTGAACATCCGTATCCGAGTAAATTTCCAGGATTAAGGGATCATCGCAATACACAAAAGGTATGGGCTGATCGGGGGCGATCGTTACTTCAACCGCCGCGGGTATGCATAAAAGAATAAGGGTTGTTGCTATCATTCAGTTCACCAAAAACGGGTTTGAACGCCGTTCCTTGCCGATGGTTGTTTCTGGTCCGTGCCCGCTATATACCACCGTATCATCCGGCAAATCGAGCAACTGTTCACGAATACTCTTGAGCAGTTGACGCATGCTGCCGCCGGGCAGATCGGTCCGTCCTACGCTGCCGGAGAAGAGCACATCGCCTACCAGCGCGATTCCATCGGTAATTAGAACGACATGGCCGGGCGAATGGCCAGGCGTATGCCGCACTTGGAACACGGTACCGCCCACGGTAATTGTGTCTCCATGGTTGATAAAACGGTCCGGAGCCGGAGAGGGCGGAAAATAAACACCAAACATGCTTCCTTGTTCTGAAAGGGTGTTCAACAGGGGCAGGTCCGCTTCATGACAGACCAGGGGCGCTCCTGTAAGCGCCACAATCTCCGCATTGCCCCCGGAATGGTCACAGTGGCAATGCGTGTTAAGAATCATGGTTACGCTGCACCCTGACAGATATTTCTTCAATTCAGGGGTAGCTTCCCCGGGGTCAATGACAATAGCTTCGTCACCCTCTTTGACGACATAGCAGTTTGTATAGAAGGGAGTTACTGGAAAAACCGTAATTTCCACAAGATGATTCTCCTTTGTCCAGTATATTCCTGTCTTTCAATACGGAAGGCCACATCCGTGGCTCTTTACAAACACTCTATTGTATCAGAAAATGGTAGTGTACCTCCCCTGCACAAGTGTTCCAGCCATGGGCCCGTGTTACGAGCCCGCAGCGATTGGCGCCGCAGTCCCGGGCAGGTTCAGGTTTTTCCCGTTGAAATATGGTGTTGTGCCTCCTCAAAATAGTAGCGGGCACAGTGCAAGTGGGGATTCTGTTCCAGTAAAGACGACCATTCCTGCAGCCGCCTTCGCGTTCCGCCGCGTTCCTGAAAAAAACGGTCGAGCCGGGCAAAAAGCACGAAGGTGTCCGGATAGTACTCCAGCAGGTTCAAACATGTTTTAAGGGCAACTTCCGATTGTCCTGTCTTATCTAGTATTTCCGCCTTAAGAAATGTAAATTGAATGCTTTGGGGTCTATTGGACAAAACTTTGTCCACCAGCGCAAGCGCCTCTTCATACTTCTCCTGGTTCCGCAGATTCTGTATATCCATTTCCATGATAAAGGGTTGGAATTCCCCATAAATGCGATAAGGACGCCAATCCACTCCAGCCCAAGGTATTTTGAGGTGCTGATTGGCTATGAAAAGTTCTTCCTTTTCAGGGATGGCCATATTTACCAGCAACCCCAAATCATCGGGGTTTTCTACCTGATGAAATCCCTGGAATAAATGGGCTTGTTCTCTGGGAAGGGAAATACCCACAAAATGGTTCCAATTGGTACAGGTCGTTACTTCATGCACCGGGAAAAAATAGCGCAAAGAAACACCGTTTACATCCGGAGACACTGCAAATGTGGTCGGTGCACTGAAATCCCAGGAAAGCCCTTCCCACTCATAAATGAGTTTAATATCGAGGGGTTCTTTTACATCCTTGAAGAACGCGGCGAGGTGACGTGTTTCACTATCCACTATCAGCCCCATGTTCTGGCACAAGCGGCATTTTCGCCCCGCAGTGGGTATAAATACCTCCCGGCCATCCCAATTCGCTACACGATGCGGGATGGGATTTAACGGTGTATCACGATAACTGTCTCTCAAGGCGATGACCCGGCTGTGTTGCCAGGCACGTGCAAGGACAAGGGGCGTATAAAACAATGCGATGGTAACCAGTGCCCACAATGCCGCCCGCACGAAAGCCCGGGGAAGGCTGCCCGCAAAAGATGGTGCCTGCAAACCCATGCGCGTCCGAAGCTTGCCCGGAAGAAAGGCGGCAATTCCCCGGTATAAACAGTGAAAGCAGAGCCCCGCGAAGAAATAGGGTATAAAACTCATATGGAAGGCATGCCTAAAGGCGAATTGAATACTGGTGTAGCCGCAGAAATAGCAGAGCATGACCAGGACCAACCACGCTCGAACCGGCGTTTGACCTGCAATGAATAACAATCCCGCAATCAAGAACCATAGTCCCCGTTCTTCAACGAACCTGGCCAAAGCATATTTAGCGGGTACAATGGATGTTGCCATGCGCAGTACGGCGGCATAAGCACGCGCAAGCATATCCCCGGGAAAAGTATTGATAATCTCAGTTACATAGGCACGCTTCATTGCAAAGTCAAAATCCGGATCATTGCATAGTTTGGAATAAACCTCAGGAGGAAAGGTAACGCCTCGCCGGGCGAGGTCATGTGCCTTAAGCGTACAGAAGAGGTCATTAAGCAAATAATGCTTTTCATACGAGGCAGGCTCTAAAAGCCCCAACTCATGGTCTGAGTAGGAAGCGAATCCCATAATCGTGTCATGGGCGGCAACATACCCGTCCCTGATAAGGGCCTTATGAACAGGGAGGCCTGAGATGAAAAACAGGACGATGAGCGCCGTAGCCGCACCTAGACGTATTACAACGGGGTGCGCCGTGTCGCGTATCCTGCCAACCATCAGAAAGAAAAGGCTCACAGGCAGGAAAACCATCATATCCCGTCTGAAGCCCATTCCAATTCCCAAGAGTAAACCGGCAAGCAAGGCAACGGTGAGGTAAACGCGGGTACCGGTCTTTCCTCGTACTGTTATTCCCAGCAAAAAAATCAAAGCCAGTATAAAAGGAGCCTTGGCAAAGTCCCTGAGGATTGGAAGAGTCCATAACACCGGTTGCGCGAATGCAAAACCCAGTGCGGCAAAAAAACTGAACGCGGGATTCATTGCCAGCCGGCATATGCCGTATACAGAAAGGACAGACGCGCAAAAGAAAAACAAAATAAGGAGTTTCATCGCATCCCATGAAACACCAAAAAAGCGCCAAATAGCAGCCACGGAATAAATGAGGTAGCGGTGATATTCCTGAAACGGATGGAGAGGTATATTTCGGATATCCTGGCGTATCACGTTACAGTCAAAATTTGGCGCCTGGAAATCCAGAAATGCCCGCAGGGACGGTGTTTCCGAAGGTTCCGTATTGGTAAAGCCTTTTCCTGCGTTCATCATGATGGCAGGAACAAACAGGTCATTGGTAAGCGATCCGGCCGGACCGCTCCAGCCCTCCAATCGCTGTTGGCCGACATGCCAAGTTATGACAGTCAGCAGGGCCAGGAAAATCATTTCGAAGAAAAAGGGCGGGAAAAACTTTGACAAGCACTTTTTCATACCTGCCTTCTATTCCTGGGAACGGATGATGCCGCCCATTTCCGCAAAAATACCTGCGGGGTCGCCATGATAAAGATCACTGGCCGCAAATGTGGCGCGGTCTGTCTGAATTTCCACCGCGCATACGGGGGGCTTCCCGGCTTTTTTCCCCTCTTCCAGGAAGAGATAGCCTCGGAAATGGATGGCGGCAAGAGATACGGCAACATCGACAGTAAACAATTCGTGAAACGTACGCAGGGGCAATTCATGAAGTAAGCGCGCATAGAGGATATCCCGCTCTCGGTCGGAAAGAATCAGTTCCTGAAATTGCTTTTTGTCCTCGTCATATAAGACCCGGGCCAACCGGGGCAGGGCGCGCAGTGGCGGCAAAATGTAATTGACTATGAGTATGCGGTTATCCGTGTCGTAATCCATGTCAAAGGTATGTGGAAAATAGAAGGGGTACTTGGAACGTGAAAGCGCCATGTCAAAGTAGTCAAGCACCGCATGAGGCTCGTGTTCCAGGTAGGCTGCCTTTTTAGAGTCGACGATTTGGACACAGGCCTCGCGTTCCTTTAAATAGGCGTTCCTGCCCCGTTCCCAAGCCATTACTTGTTGCTGATACCTGTTCCTGAGCGTTTCAACAGTCCCCTTATACGTCTCCATCTGCTGCTGGTATTTATAGCGGGCTTGCAGGCAGAGCCGTTCCCACTGGGTATGGACTGCCTCAAACCTCCTCCGAGCGTCTTCCTCCTTTTGTGCGCGACGCGTGTGCAGCAGTTTATCCATGGTTTCCAGTTTGGGAAGAAAATCGGGATCCGTTAACTGGGGCTCCCGTGGAATCTGGAATTTTGGCGGAGATGCCGGATATTCGGGGACAACAGGCTTTGGGAAAGGGTATTCAGGAAACTTTTTGAAGAACTCCCAGTCATAATCTGAAGGCGCGCCAAGTCCCACGGTAAGAACACGATAGGAACGGGCCAGTTCCTGCTGGGCGATTTGCGTGCGCCCTTCGGCAATCTTCAGCTTCTGGCGTGTCTTGAGGTCGGTTCGCTTGGCATTCATTTCGAAGCCGAGTTTTTTGTGTTTATACGCGTTACGTTCCCTCGACAGCCCGTCCCAGAGCATATCCTGAAGCGTGGCTTTGTGTATGGCAAATTCGGGGGTGTCAGAAGATATATAGCGATGCTTTTGTAACGAGGCGTAGACGACCGGCACGCGGTAACGTTTCAGACCGGACGGCGTCGTGTATGTCTCCATCGCGGACTCGTCATACATGGCATTGAATACCTGGCTGCAAAACTCCGTAGATTCTCCCATTAAAACCACACCCTGTCGGAGAGGCGTCCGGCATGGGTTGCCTGCATATCATAACCGATTTAGTCCGGAGATTTCAGATATGTTGGCATAATACAGGAAGGCCCGGTATGCCATGAACCTGCACTGCATGGCTTCTTCTGAAATCAACGAGTAATCAATCCTACCAAAAACCGGCGGAAAATAAAACACTCCATTCATGAGAGGCAGCAGCCTCGTCTGTAGACAGGATTCCTGGCGGTGCCTTATCGTCGAGAAAATTCATGTCCTAAAAACAGCCTATTCCTGCCCGGAAGAAGAGGTACTTACGGCGCAACTCTCTTTGTATCGGGTTGCTGGGAGCGCCGGCATCCTTCCCGGCAGTGATAATCATTTCGTCAAAACTCCGGCAAGGATACCGGCGCTACCGGTATTTTCAAACTCATAATAAATTGTCAGCGAAATTGCCCTAAGCGCCTATGTTCCATCCATGGTGAAGGGGGCCGATTCCATGTCCCACCTGTAATTTGCCACCTTGAAGAATCGCCTGGGTGAGATATTCCTTGGCCAATTGCACCGCCCGGGGAAGCGTTTCCTGCCGGGACAGGAAGCACGCGATAGCGGCGGAATAGGTGCAACCTGTTCCATGCGTATGAGTGGTGACAATGCGTGGAGACGGATAAACCTGGATGTCGCGGCCGTCATAGAGAAAATCATTGGCGTCGGAGGATTCCAGGTGCCCGCCTTTGAGCAGCACATATTGAGGTCCCAGCGCATACAAGTGCTTTAAGACGGTTTCGATATCCTTTTCATCGTGGATTGAAACGCCCGTCAAGGCTTCCGCTTCGGGTATGTTGGGACAGACTACCGTCGCCATTGGAATAAGATGTTCTTTCATGGTTTCGACCGCGTCCTCCCGCAACAGGACGGCACCGCTTTTGGAAATCATGACCGGGTCTACGACCAGGTTGATCGCGTGATGTTTTTTCAGTGCTTGGGCTGTTCCCCGAACAAGAGCGGCATTGGCGAGCATGCCCGTCTTTACAGCATCCACCCCGATATCTTCGTAGACTGCATCGATCTGCGCCTGTACCTGAGCCAAAGGCAAGTCGAAAACAGAGCGCACGCCGACGGTATTCTGTGCGGTAATGGCGGTGATGGCCGTCATACCATAACAGCCCAGGGCGGTGCATGTTTTTATGTCAGCCTGTATTCCCGCTCCCCCCCCGCTGTCGCTTCCTGCTATGGAGAGAACCCGGCCTGTTACAGGGTGCACATCATGCCTCCTTATCCCGGGTTCCTGCGCTCTTGCGGCCTCGGGGCGCCGTCTTTCTTTTTGCGCCGGCTTTTCGTGTGGAGGGACGTTTGGTTTTTTCCCGCTGCGAAGCGTCTTGTATCAACTGCAGTGCCTGGTCCAGCTCGACTTGTTCCACAGAGACGGTTTTGGGCAAAGATGCGTTCGTGCTTCCATCGGTAACATACGGACCATATCTCCCTTCATACAATTCAATGGCAGGAGCATCTTCCGTCTTCTCGCGAAGGGTTCGTAACAATTTTTTGGCACCCCGCTTGGGTTTGGGCTGTGCAAGCATTGCCAGTGCTTCTTCCAGCGTGATCTTGAACATCAAGGCGCCGTCCAGACTCCTAAAATCGCCGTCATGAACAACATAGGGACCAAAACGTCCAACGCTTACCGCAACAGAGTTGTTCGTCTCGGGGTGTTTTCCCAATATCCGAGGCAAACTGAGCAATTGCAGCGCTTTTTCAAGCGAGACATCCTCGGGTTTCATGCCTCGGGGCAGGCCGATGCGTTTTGGTTTCTTTTCTTCCTCTTCACCGCCCAGCTGCACATAAGGCCCATACGGTCCTTCCAGCAGGAATACTTTCTTGCCGGTTTGCGGACATATGCCCAGGCCTTCTTTTTGCTGGGCCTTGTTGTTGAACATCTCTTCCGCCTTGGTCACGGTCAATTCATCATAATACAGTTTTTCGGGAATTGAAGCTACTTCCCCATTTTCCCCGGAACCACGCTGAAGAAAGGGAACCGTTTTGCCCAGACGCACCACAATGCTGCGTCCTGATGCATCCTTTCCCACCGGAATCACAGGAAAATCAATGGTTTCCAAGGATTGGTCCACGCGCGGTTTCAGTCCCTCCTCATTCTTTTCTTTTCCGCCATAATAGAAGCCGCGAAGGAAAGACAGCCAATCCTGCTGCCCTTCCGCGATGGCGTCAAGAATATCTTCCATGTTCGCGGTAAATCCAAGGTCCACATATTCAGAAAAATGCTCACGCAGGAGAAAGGTTACGGCGATTCCCAGATAGGTCGGCGCCAATGCGGTGCCGATGCGTTCCACATAGCCGCGCTGTTGAATGACCGCCACGGTCGGTGCGTAAGTGGAAGGCCTTCCTATCCCCTCTTCTTCCAGTCTGCGCACCAGGGAGGCTTCCGTATAGCGGGCAGGCGCCTGGGTTTCATGCGGTACAGGCTCAAAGCGATTCAGTTGGATATCCGCCCCCGTGTTTGCGGCAATGGCCATACCCGGGGTAATTCGCGGCAGTTCCCCCTCTTTCTGACGGTCATTCATGACGCGTAGAAAGCCGGGAAATACCACGAGGGCGCCCGACGCCCGAAGCAGGCCTGTCTGCGTCGCACCCTTCGCCTCGATATCCACCGCAGTACGCATGATTTTGGCATCCGCCATCTGGGACGCGACGGCTCGATTCCAAATGATGCGATAAAGGCGGATCTCATCCTTGTTCAAGAATGCGGCAACGTCGTCCGGTGTTAAATGGATATGCGTGGGCCGGATCGCTTCGTGCGCCTCCTGGGCCATCTTCGACTTGGTTGTATATTGACGGCGCGCATGGTATGCTTCGCCGTACACACGGCGGATGTAAGCGCCTGCATCCTGAAGCGCTTTCTCGCTTAAGACAACCGAGTCCGTTCGCATGTAGGTGATAAGGCCTTCGCGACCGCCTTCTCCCATGTCCACGCCTTCATATAGTTTCTGGGCCAACTGCATCGTTTTCCGGGGGGAAAATCCGAGCAGACTGCTGGCGGCCTGTTGAAGAGTGGAAGTGATAAAAGGTGGATAGGGGCGCTGGGTCGTTTCTTTCTCTTCCACGGCGGCGACCTTCCACGGCAGTCCTCGGTGGAGCTCATCAATCAGCGTCTTCACCCTGTTTTCATCCAGCCATACCGGCCCGTCGCCACTGCTTTCCTTGAGTCCACCTGTGGCGGGGTCAAAATCCTTGCCACCGGCGACTCGACGCCCGTCCACGGAGACCAAGGCGGCTTTGAACGTCGTGCCATCGCGGGCCAATTCCGCTTCCGCGTCCCAGTAGGCCGCCTTACAAAAAGCCCGCCGGTCCTCTTCCCGTTCGACCACAAGACGGAGGGCGACGCTTTGTACTCGCCCGGCGCTCAATTTGCTGCGCACCTTGCGCCACAGGACGGGCGATAATTCATACCCGAACAACCGGTCCAGAATACGACGGGTCTCCTGGGCGCGCACCAATTGATCATTGACGGAACGGGGTGACCGCATGGCCTCCTCGATGGCAGTGCGGGTGATCTCATGAAAGGCGATGCGCTTCACCGGCACCTTGGGTTTCAATACTTCCAGCAAGTGCCAACTGATGGATTCCCCTTCACGATCCTCGTCGGTGGCCAGAATGACTTCGTCAGCATCCTTGCAGTACTTTTTAAGTTCCGCTATCTGGTGACGGCTTTCCTTTTGCACTACATATATGGCGGAAAAATCACCTTCCACATTGACGCCAAGGCGCGACCAGTTCTCTTTTTTTAAAGCCCCCGGTATTTCACTGGCCGATTTGGGCAAGTCTCGAACATGCCCATAACTGGCAAGAACTTTGTAGTCCGCGCCCAGAAACTTCCCGATGGTGGCCGCTTTTGCAGGGGATTCGACAATTACAAGCTTCAAAATACAATATCCTTGTGATAAACCGTTCGTTCAATGGACATCACAATAGTGATTGCCCTTTATAATAAAGGAAATGAAAAACATCTTTATTGCCACCCACATCCCAATGGCGGGACTATACACCAGAGTCCGCCGTAAAAACAACATTGCCTGTTCTCTTTTTAACGGGTCATACCTTTCAGTCCTTCCAAGTGCGCATGTACAAATACGGGATAGCGTATGAGCGTCCCTTCTAAACTGTTCTAAATAAACAGACTATATATTGATCACAGGGGTAAATCTCTGCATAATAGTGGGGTGTCTTATCTTCCCCCTTCGTTTTCAATCCCCCTTGTACAAAGAGAAATCCCATGGAAGCAAGTCTGGAATGTCTGGAATGTATCCTGCGACAAACGTTGCGTGCCGCTCGTATTGCTGGAGATGATGTTGATAAACAACGTCAAGCCTTGGATGGGGTTGCCAAAGAAATTCCTTTTATGAATTTGAAAAGATCCCCTGCGGAATTGAGTCTTGGCGCCTATCAATTGGTGAACCAAATTTATAATACATGTGATGTATATAAAACAATGAAACTAGAGCAAAATAAGATGGCGTTGTGTCTGGAAAACGAACTGGAGGAACTGGTCCGCAAAAGTACCGCTCCCCTGGCCACTGCCATCCGTCTGGCCGCTGCGGGCAACATCATTGACTTGGGCATACTGCAGGCTCATGAAATAGACCCGCGTGAGGCGATACAACAGGTCCTGAATGGTCCCCTGGCCATCGATCATACGGAATTATTTTTGCGCGATTTGGAACATTGCGAGGAATTGCTCTATCTGTTGGACAATGCCGGAGAAATTGTCTTCGATAAAGTTCTGATTCGAGAGTTGAAGAAACATACCCGGGTAACCGCAGTCGTGAAAGGGGAACCAATAATCAATGATGCCTGTGTGGAAGATGCGGAACAGGCAGGACTTACCGCCATTTGTGAGGTCATTGACAACGGTGGCCCCTTTATCGGCACACCAATCCCCTTGATTAACCCGCACCTGTTGAAACGGATGGAATCGGCGGACATCATCGTGGGCAAAGGCCAGGGCAACTATGAGACGGTAGATGATTTTAACGGCAATGTTTATCTGCTGTTGAAGATTAAGTGTGAAATTGTGTCGCGGCACAGCGGCGCGCCGTTGGGGTCGGCTGCCTTCATCTCCACCCGGAAACGCGCGCGCAACAGCGATGACTGACAAGGATGCTTATTTTTTGCAGGAAGTTGTGCCTAACGGTCCTTGCATCTTCTTCCATGCCTTCATCGACCGTGTCAGGTGGTCGCGGGCGTCGCCCTCAATACCGTAACATTGCAGGCCGACGGCGCCTTTGTAACCGAGTTTCTTCAACGTGTCCAGCAGCGTTGCCACGTCAAAATCGCCTCGGTCCAGCGGCTGGAGCCAGTTCCCGGTGCCGTCGCGGATGGCGTCCGCATGGTCCGCGCCGTTGATGCTGACGGCTCGCAGATACGGCAGGGCCGACTCCAACAGGGGTTTCAGATTTTCTTCCTGGTCTATTTTCAGCCAATGGCAGAGATTGAACATGACACCCACATTGGGCCGGTCAACGAGGCGCGCCAGCCGGACGGCGTCTTCCACCCGTTCCAGCCAGATATCCACGTGGGGATACAGGATGATTTCCGTTCCCGAATCCTTGGCCAAATCGGCCAATTCACGAACGATGGTTGTGGCGGGCGCGTCCCCTTTGATATCCGAAGGCGGCATGCCCTCCATCAGCAGGCAAATCTGCACGTTGCGCCCGTTGAGCAGCGGCAATACCTCTTTCAGCTTGGGGTCATAGGGCTCCTTGGCCGAGGCGACATTTACCCGGATGGTTATCTGAAATAACTTTAATCCCTCGGCATCGAGGGTATCCAGGCGCTCTTTGACGTTATCCAGCCACAAATGCCCCACCCCGTCATACCCCAGTTCCTTGAGCAGCGCCGCCTGCTCCTGCAACGAACGTTTCTCACTGTCATGGGTGTCAATGCAATAGGCGAAGAAAGGAAACACGGGGGGCTCCTCAGTTGTTGACGCTGTGGGCATGGCACAGAACAGCGCCAATAGCAGCCCTGCAACTGTTTTCATGATGAGATTCCTTTTTTATGGCGCTTAGGCACGCCAGGGACGCAGCTCCCGTTTCACATTCTTCAACACTTCTTTGGCTATACGAACATCTTCCTCGATTTCAAAGTCGAACATGCCCGCCAAAGAAAAGTCGGCGCCGTTCGCAAAAACATATTGGAACGCGTCCGCGGGCGGAATGGCCCCGGCCGCCATGACTTTAAAGGCAATCCAAGGCTTTTCAACGGCTTTCATCACGTCAATCACCGCCTGGGGATCGTTGCACCAGTATCCCGGCACCTCGCGGTAAATCTCCGTGATTTCATCGGGCCTGGGGGCGCTGGGGTAATTATGATGGTGAAAGGTCTTGATATAGAAGTCTGTCGGGACCCCCTTGTCCTCGCAGGTCTGGACGACACGCAGATCATGCCCGCCCACGCCGGAAGCCAGGCCGAATTCGTGGCCGATTTCCACCGCTTTAATCATGGCATCCACATTGCCTTCCTGGGTAAGCCGGTCTGCCGTCACCCCCCAGAGGTAGACCGCCTCCGTGCCCATGTCCGCCAGGTCCTTCACCTGTTTCCGATAAGCATCAGGTTCCTTGTCCACCTGCGCGGTGGGACAGATAATCCACTGCATCTTTCCCCCACGCTCATTGCGATAGCGTTTCAGGGTTTCCATGGCGGCTGGCACCGTATGTATCACCAGCGTGTTGACGCCATGCTTTTCCGCCACGGCCATGGTGTCCATGATTTTTTCGTCCGTATTGTAATGGGCGCAGAGAGTATAGACATATTTCAAATCACGGCTGTGGGTGAAATGGGTGAGGAGATTGCCCCCCAGCAGAATCCGGCTGACCGACAGCTTGCCAATCTTGCCCTGGGGCAGGCTGCCCTCCGGTTCAAGGTCCACCGGCGCCGGCAAGGCAAGGTCGTCCGCCGCCTTTGCGACAGAGGTCCCCAACGCTGCACCCGCCAGCGCGGTTCCTAATAATGACTGCTTGACGAACTCACGACGGCTTGACGAAGTATTCATGGCATAATTCCCTTTGTATCTTTTATCTAATAAGAACAGTATCCAAGACCCTAAACAACTTTGGTATGTTGTTCACGCTTTTAGCGTGCTCTTTTATATAGAGGCATTAGACTAACGCGGGCGCTGCCCGAACAGCAAGCAACAACCAAATTAACTGAGCATAAATGGGAACTGTAACCGGCGCGCGATAAGTCTTTATCAATCGGAAACAAACTTGAATCGCGCCGGTTGCTGTCCCCGCTTTTTTGCGGTATAAGCGATCAAGACCGAAAAATTGGGGACAGCGATTCATTAGGCTTTGCAGCCTTCCCCATAAACGATTTTTTCTGCGCACATGTATTCAACTTCTTGTTTTTATAGCGGCTACGAGCCAATAAGCTACCAACGCAGGCGTTACCCGCAACCTGGCTGGTACGTTCTTTGTTGAAGTTTTCGTAGTACCTTAGGCGTGTATTTTATCCTGAAAGGATTGAATAACAAAGCCCAGGGTTGCGGTACTCCGCTACCCTGGGAGCTGGTGCCGAAATTGCCTCTACCCTGAAAGGGTTATGTAACGCAGACTTACGCAACCCTTTCAGGGTAGGGTATAGAGATTGCCGTGCATTCACCCAAGGGTAGCGGAGTGCCGCAACCCTGGGCTTTGATATGTAAGCCCTTCAGGCTATTCAGATTCAACATCTTGTTTTTTATAGTACCAATGAGCCGATGATATACCAACGCATTGTTTTATTTAAAGGTCTTTCCAGCAACAGTATCGGTTACGCACTACGGGTTGCAACATATGTATTCTAACACATATTTCGTTGTAAACTTGCGCGTCCATGCTTCCAAAAAAAAACGGTTTCTCTCCCCCTCTTGGCCGAGGAAAGAAACCGTTGCTTATATGCGCTTCCTTGACTATAAGGAACATGAATCCTGTCCCACACGGAAATGCAGTCAACCGACTGTCGCGTTCAGGTTACTCACAATAGGTACAAGGCCCTCCTTGTCCACCAGAAGGCGTCACATACCAGCTTAGCGGAGTTGTGAGTGTACAGTCCAGATTATAGTACTCCCCATTTTGCCATATATAGGCCGCCCGTATGGCAAGGGCTATCGGGTTGGCGCCCTGTTGCCATCCGTTAAGGTAACCAATGGCTTCGCTTATCGTGATGCGCCAGTCCATGTTTTTGTCTGCCGGGATTCCCGCAAAGGCGGGACAATCGTCAAGCACTACCACCGTCCTGGATTTCATCGCGGTCTTCCCGGCAGCATCACTAACCGTGTAAGTAATTACGTATGTTCCAGGGTCGCTAATTATTACGGCATCGCCGCCCGTGGCTATAGCATCTGTCAGGTCGCCATCACAGTTGTCACTTGCTGTCGCGCCTGCTTCCACATACTCCTCGCAACAGGAGAGCGTCACCAAGGCGTTACCATTCAAGGTAACCACAGGCGGATGTCCGTCCACCACGTGTATTGTGGTACTGCAGGAATTTTCATTTCCTGATGTATCCGACACGGCGATCGTGACCGGATGATTCCCCAGGCCCACCCTGGTGCCCGCCGAGGGGAATTGTATGATGGACCACCCGGGACAATTGTCAGAAACGCTTAGGGCTTCGGATAAATCCGGAATCTCAGCCTGGCAACTCTCATCCGCCTCCAGTGTTTGGTCGGGCGGACATACCGTAATGACCGGATCAAGATTGTCCTCTACTGTCACAATGGCCTCACAGGTATCCACATTTCCACCAAAATCAAATATGGTCAACAGGACTGTCTTGGGGCCCAAGTCGGCGCAGGTAAAACTCGTCGGCGTCACTTCCCTGTTTGTTATCAACAGGTTGTCGGTGCTGCCTCCGTCTATATCGTTTTCCGAGATTTGAACTGAGCCCTCCTGGTCGAGAAATACGGTAGTATTTTTGCACAGGGCAACAGGAGGTTCATTGTCCTCTACAAAATCTTCCGCCCAACGTCCGGTGGAATCTTGTACCCTGACAATGACGCGATTATCTCCGGACGCCCAGTCTGGCACGACATCGATGGCTTGTACGTCCTCCAGAGGAGTATCGAACTCACCGTCAGTGGGTTCCATCGGAGAGCCTTCACCGGGTTCACTCTCGCTTTTTGTGGTCCATTCCGCGGCTACAATGTTAATCAGGCCAGGCGTCTGTATTTCGAAAGCCGCACTCCGGGGGATGCTCCATAATCCATTGGCGTCCTGTACACGTATGTTTAGACGGTGCAATCCTGGTATAACACCGGCCAGTGACAGTGCATCGGTGATTCCTACCCTGGGCGCCTCTGTCCCGAGTAAGATGGGTATGCCCGCCCCCTGGCCGGGGTCTTCGTCAATATACACTTCGGCGGCAACAACAGTCACGGGATCCGGGCTGTCTATGCGTACCTCGAAACGTCGCGCAATACTCCATTCTCCGTTTATTGATCGAAAACGAACCCCTCCAGTATATAGTCCGGGATGTGGAAATACTGCCGTGTTACCCGTATTAAGCTCTGCTTGTACCTGCTCAACCCTGTTGTCTAAAATACCATTGAATGTAAAGGTGGTTGTGGCATCTGCTTCTACGTCCGCCAGGGAATGTTGAAATGGACCGATGAAATACTCGGCTTCGGTAAGGGTTGGTGGCTGTACGGGGCAATCTTTAATGATCCAGGCTTCATTAATGCCTTCCGACATTAATGCGTAGCTGAGCCACACAAATCCATTGTCACCGCAGCCCGGCCCTGAAGAATCAATCGCCTTAAATGCGCCAACACCCGCGTGACCATCATCATAACCCACTAGACACAGGGCATGTCCGCCATCAGAGGTGCTGCTTCCCGATTCATACATGTAATATGGGCCACTGGGATTTCCCGGATTGGATACATGCTCCCAGTCAAAACCAATAATAACCGGTTTCCGCTCGGCTAACTGTGCCTTAACGGCGAGCACTTTGTCTGCACCCGGAACAAACAAGTATTCTCTTCCCGGGGATTGGGTTTTGTAGTTCTCCGCATTGATTAGATCTGCCGTGGTAGCTATACGTGTGTACCATTCCGGCCATAAATTTCCCCACTGCGCAACCGTACATATTCCTTTTCGATATAGCCATGTAAGGGCGGAATATTCAGCATTTGCGGGATCAGGATCAACGCCTATTGTCCAACTGATGTTTTCTCCCCTGGTACACAACCAATACAACATCATGGCGGCAAAAGTCGTTTCGGGTGTATAGGAGGATGTCCAGCCTTGTTCTTCCGCTTTCAAGAAGCCATAAGCATAGTAACCGCAGGCCCATGCGACGCAGGAACCCACCATGTCTTGACCACCTTCCGGGTTCTGATTAACAACGGGCGGCATGTCGGGTCCGAAATCAATTTGCGACGGCAACGTATCTTCGGAAACTTTCGGACCGCTATACCAAAGTTCCGCCGACGGGGTCTTACCAGGGGCTCTGTAACCCCGGTCAAGTGTCGACTCCGCTGCGACGAGATTGCAGTAAGTTACTGCGAAAATCATAAATACAGCGAGGAAGAACAGGAAATTTGCATTCATGCATTTATTTCCCGCGCAAACGCAACCCGCTCTTCCCCTGAAGAGTAAGATATTTCGCATGACGCATTCTCCCCGGGTTATTGCGCTTTGCCAGTCGCCGTGATGGTAATCGTTTGTCCTTCCCCTACCGACCCGGGGGTAACATGAAGGTCCGTGACCACAGGACTGTTTCCATAGCCGTCATAAAATCCCGCAGCCCCGGGACCACCATAAGCTCCCATGTCATTGCGAGAGCCGTCAGGATTACGTGCGTCACGACCGGGGCTGCCCGTATTGCGACAAGGTGAATCACTGGATAAGCGATAGTCTCCGGTTGCGGAATCTATATAGAGTGGGTCAACAGTAGTACAGAAACTGACATCGCTATAAGAAAAACCTCCAGAGACGTTACCATATGCATTGCAATAAAATGCTTGATTACGGTATGTATTCGGGGAATCCGTTCCATATTGTCCATTGTTAGTAAATAAACAATTATAAAATACACTTTTGGAATTGGCCGTAATCCCACATCCTCCATTGTCGGCGAAGGTACAGTTTGTTGCCATTACGTTCCCTATGCAACTGGAAGTTTGGTTGAATCCATGTGAAGAGTTTGATGCAGAGACGATGTTTTCAAGAACGTTTGTTACTGTAGAACTGCATTGTTTAAGCGATATTCCATAACCATTACCTCTAGTAATAGTAAATTGTTTAACACTAGCGCTAAGGTTGGCGTTAATCGTTAAAGGAACACCGCCTGCTCCGCGAATTACAGTTGTGTCAGGTCCACTTCCAGTGAGCGTTAGTGATTTGTTGATTACCACATTTTCCTCATAAACGCCAGGCTTTACACGTACTGTGTCCTCCTGCAAAGCGCTTCCGATGGCACTTTGAATTTTGTGGAAGGGGTATGTTTCACTTCCATCCTCAATGAGGTCCTCTGAGGTACCATCTACCCAAAGTTCTGCTGCGCTAGCATCAACTACACAGGCAATAGACCCTAGCAGAAGTACACAAAACATGCCGCAAAAATTGTGTTTCCAACCATTTACCTTCAACTTCATAATTTGCCTCCCATCGCTTGTTGCAGACAACTAAAATAAACCTTTTTACT
>Ga0116149_1002013_pt1 | contig 23297 bp, 15 predicted proteins | sample AD_UKC057_MetaG_FD_89787 | JGI IMG/M metagenome (GOLD analysis project Ga0116149, IMG submission 89787) | Active sludge microbial communities of municipal wastewater-treating anaerobic digesters from USA - AD_UKC057_MetaG | ecosystem: Engineered > Bioreactor > Anaerobic > Digestate | place: USA... | reverse complement strand
TCGATCGTTTCAACGCTGAAGTGCTCGGAAGCGAGACAGTCGATGGCGCCGAGTGCTGGAAGCTTAAGCTGACGGCAAAAAGCAAGAAAGAAACATACCAATTACAGGACATCTGGGTAGACAAACTCCGCTTTGTACAACGAAAAGCTCTTTTGTACAGTGCGGCAGGAAAAGCGATACGCTCCATGAGCGCCTCGGACATACGGGAGACAGGCGGCCGCTATCTTGCATTCACCACTGTGATGACCGACCTCCTCAAGAAAAACACCTGTACAACCATGACTATTACAAAGGCGGAAGTGGACATCGAAATCCCAGACCGTTATTTTAACCGCGAGGAACTTTCATGGTAAACCGCCGACGCACAGCCGCCTCAACGGCTCCTGCCGCCTCAACTGCTTTTGTGTGTGCGCTCGCACTTGCCTGTATGCAGACACCGTTGTTCGCGGATATCAGTCCATCTGCCCGGATCGAAGCTCAAACTACGTTGCCCTCGCTCTCCGGGGACGGGATTGCGGACTTCGTCGGGATTGCCCGCATCAGTCTTGATTCTTCGAAAAACGACGCGGTCAAGGGAAAGGTCGCCTTCGCGATTGCGGAGGGGGCGGCTTCTGCGATCACGCTCGAACAGGCATGGCTTCGTACGCGTTTCCCCTGGTTCACCGAAAACTCGTCGCTCAGGCTGACAGCCGGCAAGGCGCCGGTCTCCTGGGGTCGGGGCTTTTTGTTCAATGCCGCGGACCCCGTGTTTGGCCCAGTTCCGGCGATTGACGCGTTCGGTTCGGGCGAATACCGCACGGCGACCGACTGGCTTGCAGGCGCGTATGTCCCCTTCGGAGATTTCAGCTTTGCTGAACTGCTGTTAATGCCGGGCAATTCTGTTGTAACTACAACAGGCACAACAAAAAGTGCTGCAGGAGGGGTGCGCATGTTTGCAACGCCTGCGCTCGGCGTACTTCATTCGATCGAAATAAACTACCTCGCACGCGAACCGGTACAGTCAAGCACCACCGACAGTGGCAGCGGTATCGCCGGCGGTATCGCCGGCGGTATCGCCAGCGGCGGTGCGCATACTCTCAGCCTGTGCGCCGACGGCTCGCTTTATTTCGACTGGTACGCTGCCGCTTCAGTCGCGTTGCCGCACAATGCACTTTCAGACTTCCCGCCAGAAGCTGACGATGCCAAACCGCTCATCTCGGCCGGGCTTTTCAAACTGTTTGCGCCGCCCCTTATCCAAAGCCTGTCGCTGCGGGCGGAAGGACTTTTTGCTCCCGAAAGCTTTGAACGCACCGGAAACAGCACAATCGGCGTTTACGGCTCGATACAGGCAGCACTATCGGATCTCTGGTCGGTCGCAGTCCAGGGAAACACAATGCGCACAACTCGGAGCGACGATACCGAAGAGACAGCCTCCGCAGATTTCAAGGCTGCGCTCACCGCAAGCTTCACCCCGATCAAAGGCTTTACCGTCAGCGCAAGCGTCATCGCTGCCGAAAGCCCGTTCCGTCGCTTTATCAACAACGGCTTTTTCTGGACGTTCGGGTTTACCGCTGCATTTTAGCTTAGGTTTCCGCCAGGCTTTAGCCTGGTAACGTTAAAAAAAGGACAATCCGGGAAAGAACAGTTGTAAAACCACAATGCATCCACTACTATTTAAACGCAAGAGCTTCGTGCAAAAGCATCCAATTATAGGACCCCCGGATAACTCACCGAGTTTTTTCGAAAGTCCGTTTGCATAAAGCTCACTGCACTACCAATTCCAAGGAAAACTACACACGTATGAACAAATACCGGCACTATTTTAGACTGCTCGTACTGGCTGCTTCCATGCTGTTTTTAACCGCCACCTTCGCTGTGCTTTCCTGGGCCAGAAACGCCGCAGAAACAGCTACAGGCTCTCTCCTCCCCTTCCTGGCCGCATCGGCTGCATACCTCGTTCTGGTCAACTTGGCCGCAGACCGCTTTGCACACGCATTCAAGACCGACTTCAAAGCGCTGGAGTCGGACAGCGAAACATACCGGCACACACTCGACGAGTTCGGCCGCATTCCGCTCAAAACTCTGCTGGTATTTGTCCTGGTATCTGCCGTATACAGTGTATCGCTCCGGTTTATTCCCGGAGCGCTCGGACTGCCGGCAACAGCCGCATCCACGTTCACCATTCTCATGATCGGCATGAGCATGCTGGCCGCAGCATTCATCTTTGTACTCGGCGATATCGATGTATCCAAAACCCTCTTTGCCGCCAAACTGCAGTACTATCCCAAAAACCTCAAATATCCCCGCCAGACCACAAAGAACTTCATAATTCCGCTCTTTATCGCACTCATGACACTCACCAACGCCGCTTCCATGCAGCAGCTCCATCTAGCCCTCGCCCTGCATACGAACAAAGAAATCAAAACCATCGACATCTCTTCCATACTCTTTTACTCCGTGTATCTCATCGTCGTGTGCGTCCTGATTGCCCTGTGGACAAAGGGGAACTACAACCTTTTCCAGTCCTTGATGAAACAGCTGGAAGCCCTCACCGAACGCGAAAAAAACCTGGCCGGACGCGTCAATGTCGCTTCTGTCGACGAACTCGGCTTTATCGCCGGACGCATCAATGAATTCTGCACGGGACTGTCGGAGAATTTTATTGAACTAAAAGAATCTCAAGATCAACTTTCTTCGCTGGGCACCGACCTCAATGCAAGCATCACGAACTCCGCATCCTCGATCACCCAGATTGTCTCCGCAGTCGACGAAGTAAACGAACGGACGGCAGTCCAGGCAGGCAGCGTCCAGGAATCCTCGGGTGCAGTCGAGCAAATTGCTAAAAACATCGAATCGCTGGATTCCATCATCAGCAATCAGGCGAGCAGTGTTACGGAAGCCTCGGCGTCTATCGAAGAAATGGTCGGCAACATCAATTCAATCAATACGTCAACAACAAAAATGGCCGACCGTTTCGATGCCCTTTCGGCGGCTTCCGAAAAGGGAAAACAGGCGCAGGAAGAATCGGAAACAAGGATCAAGCAGATAGCCGAGCGCTCAAAAACACTGTTCGAGGCAAACCAGGTAATCGCGGCAATCTCGGCACAGACAAACCTGCTTGCGATGAACGCTGCCATAGAAGCCGCCCACGCCGGCGAAGCAGGTGCCGGGTTCTCGGTCGTTGCCGACGAAATCCGCCACCTCGCCGAAACCTCGGCAAAACAGTCCAAAAACATCAGGCAGGAAATTGCCCAGGTGCAAACAGCGATCTCCGATATGGTTGGAACCACGCAGAACTCTGAACAGGCATATTCCCAGGTCGTCGCCCTCATCCAGGAAACCAGCACCCTTGTCCGCGAAGTACAGCAGGCTATGGTCGAACAAAAAAACGGCTCCATGGAAGTACTTGAAGCGCTCCGCTCCATGAACACCATCACCCAGCAAGTACAGAGCGCCTCGAAAGAAATGAGCGAAGGCAACCGTACTGTACTGCAGGAAATAGTCAGGCTCCGGGAAAGCACGCAGCTCATCCGCGACAGCATGAAACAAATGAGCAGCGCAAGTGACGCGCTCAGCAGCGATTCAGGCAATCTCGGCGCCCTCGCCCGACGGACAGCCTCCACCATCGACCGTATGGAAGCAGTCCTGAAAAGCTTCAGCAGCTGACGGAGCGCCCCGGACTGCCCACCGGACGGACGGGTTTGGCGTGTTGCATGGAAAGGCCATTTCCGGTATTCTTTCACTCATGATTACCGTAACCGATCTCAGTCTCTCCTTCAGCGAAAAACCCCTTTTTAAGGACGTCAACCTCAAATTCACGCCGGGCAACTGCTACGGCATCATCGGCGCGAACGGCGCCGGAAAGTCAACCTTTCTCAAGATTCTCTCGGGCGAAATCGAGCACGACAAGGGAGACATTATCATTCCCGCAGGCCAGCGCATGGCCGTCCTCAAGCAGGATCACTTCGCTTACGACGAATACACCGTCAAAGACACCGTCATGATGGGATATCCCAAACTCTATTCCACACTCAAGGAACGTGAAGCAATCTACGAAAAAGCCGACTTCACCGAAGAAGACGGCATCCGCGCGAGCGAGCTCGAAGCCGAATTCTCGGAACTTGGCGGCTGGGAAGCCGAAAACCAGATCGAACAGATGCTTTCCGGCCTCGGTCTTGAGGAAGAACACCACAACAAGCAGGTGGCCGAACTCGACGAAAGCCAGAAAGTGCGCGTCCTCATCGCCCAGGCTATTTTCGGCACGCCGGACATACTCCTCCTCGACGAACCTACGAACGGTCTCGACCTCGAATCGATCACCTGGCTCGAAGAATTCCTTATCGAATTCCCGAACACCGTCATCGTCGTCAGCCACGACCGTCACTTCCTGAATTCGGTGTGCACCCACATCTGCGACATCGACTTTGGCAAAATCCGCATGTACTCGGGCAACTACGACTTCTGGTACCAGATGAGCCAAATCATGCAGCGCCAGGCCCGCGACCAACAGAAAAAACGCGAAGACAAGATGAAAGACCTGCGGGAGTTCATCCTGCGCTTCTCGGCCAACGCATCCAAGAGCAAGCAGGCTACAAGCCGGAAAAAAGTATACGACAAGCTCGCGCTCGAAGAAATCGAAGTCACCACCCGCAAATTCCCCTACGTCAACTTCAAGCCGGACCGCGAACTGGGCAACAACGTCGTACGCGTCGAAAAAATCAACTACTCGTATGAAGGAGTCCAGCTGCTCAAAGATTTTGATCTTATCGTCAACCGGACCGACAAAATCGCCTTTGTCGGCATGGAACACAACTCCAAAAGCGCCCTCTTCGACATCCTCGCAGGAGACGCCGTTGCCGAATCGGGCGACGTATACTGGGGCCAAACCGCAAAATACGCCTACCTCGGCCGCGACAACACAAAATTTTTCGACAACGACTACAACATCACCGACTGGCTCCGCCAGTATTCTCCCGAACAGGACGACGCCTACGTGCGCGGCTTCCTTGGCCGCATGCTCTTCTCCGGCGACGAATCGCTCAAACAGGTCAAAGTCCTTTCCGGAGGCGAAAAAGTCCGCTGCATGCTCTCGAAGCTCATGCTCTCCGGCGCGAACGTCCTGATCATGGACGAACCGACCAACCACCTCGACCTCGAAGCCATCACCAGCCTCAACGAAGCCCTCGAAGAATTCTCCGGCGTCGTTCTGTTCAACAGCCACGACCACGAGTTCATCGCGTCCATCGCCAACCGCATCATCGAAATCACCCCGAACGGCATTATTGACCGCATGATGAGCTTCGACGACTACATCGCCGACGAACACGTCAAACAGCTCCGTACCGAACTCTACAAAGGCGCCATAAAGAAATTCAATATTTAGGGCACCTCGAAAAACTCGGTCAGTTTTTCTCGGAGCCTTTGTAAATCCTTACAGCATTTACATCTACAATAAGGTACACCTCTAAAAACTAAAGTTTTTAGAGGTGCCCTTTAAGCGAAGCTCTTTCAAAACTCGGGAATTTTTGAAAGGGCAAAAGCGAAAACCTTCGCTTCGGTCTTTCACTACTCCGTCATATGCTCGAAATTCAGCGGCGACTCTGCTGAATTTCGAGCATTTTCAGCAGAGTACCTGTTGAATTTCGACCTGAATAATACTATCCTTACATTATGTATAATCGGATACTGGATGTTCACTCTCTTTCGCTAAAAAAATCCTTCTTCCTGTTCGGCCCGCGCAGCACCGGTAAAACAACACTATTGCGGTCGCTTTTTTCTGAAGATGCCATCATTAATCTTCTTGTCAGCTCAACGTATATACCGCTCGCCGCAAGCCCTTCCCGTCTGGCAGATATGATACGGGAACGATCCAAAAAAAATCAGGTAATAGTTATTGATGAAATCCAGAAACTACCAGCATTACTGGACGAAATTCACAATCTGATCGAAACAACAAACATACACTTTATACTAACCGGATCGAGCGCCCGCAAGCTCAAGCGAAGCGGCGTCAATCTTCTTGCCGGCAGGGCATGGCAGGCAAATCTTTTCCCGCTTGTTTACCCCGAGATAACCGACTTTAACCTTGACCGGTATCTGTTATACGGAGGATTGCCGCAAGTATACGCAAGCGATTACCCCGATGAAGAACTTGATGCTTATGTGCGCACATACCTCCAGGAAGAAATACAGGCAGAAGCGCTGGTTCAAAATCTTCCGCAGTTTTCCAGATTCCTTAAAACAGCCGCTGTCAGCAACACCGAGCAAATCAACTTCTCGAATATCGCAAGCGATTCAGGAATTCCGGCAAGCACCGTACGATCGTATTTCGACATACTGTCGGACACCTTCACCGGGTTCCTTCTCGAAAGCTGGCAGGCTTCAGAAAAACGAAAGGCTGTGGCTACGGCAAAATTTTACTTTTTCGATACCGGAGTCGCGAACTTTCTGTGCGGTCGTACATCGTTGGAACCTTCGTCAGCCGAATACGGAAAAGCATTCGAACACTTCATCGCCCTTGAATTGCGCGCATGGATATCATACCGGCGAAACCGCCTGGAATTGCGCTACTGGCGGACAAAATCGGGAACAGAGGTCGATTTCCTGGTCGGTGAGGAAATCGCCATTGAAGTCAAAGCGGCGCACACCATATCTGACAAGCACCTGAAAGGATTGCGCGCGCTTGCGGAAGAACGGATCATTGCCACATACATCCTCGTATCCTTCGATACCGAAAACCGCGAAACAGAGGACGGTATCCGCTGCCTGCACTGGTCGACATTTCTTGAAGAACTCTGGAGCGGCGCGCTTCGGGATGAAAAAGAGACACACTGATGCCCAAGGCTCGTCGCTGGTGCGAACACGTCACGCCATCGCCTGAGGGGGCGTCTACTGCTCCGGTTTCTCGATCACCCAGGATTCGGAGTTGAACGGCTCGGGCGCTTCGTTTCCCCGGATGCGGTCAATTTCGTCCCAGCGGAAATCCAGTTCCATGTAGCCGAACACCGGCTTGCGGGGAGGACGGCGCTTGCCGTTGTGAACGGCAATTTCCGCATCCAGATTGGTAATCGTTGAGCGGACAAGGTACGGCTTTCCGAGTGCAAGCGTACTGCCGTCTTCCGACAGGACAAAAGGCACCGGTTCATAGACCAAAGCCGCAGTGCCCTCGTACACGACATTTTCCGGTTTGAACAGGAGAGCGCCGCCGTCGACGGTGAATGATCCGCGCTCATAGTTGCGCAAAACGCGGCCGGTGGAGGTAATGCAGGTATACAGAACTTCACCGATCTCGAGGAATTTCGGCACCACGCCCTGGCTGCCGTCGCTCAGAAAGAACTCGGCCTGGATGTCTTTTTTCAACGCTTCAACTGCCCAGTACCGGATTCTGCAATACGATGAACCGACAAAATAATACGCAAATATTTCCTCTTTGAGTGCCTGCCGGTACAGCCGGATTCCGTCGGAGTTCCCGCCCGCCAGCCAAAAGCCGTCCAACCGGGATTCCGCCCCGGACGATGACGAGCCGACTGCTCCGCTGACGGCGATTGACGCAGGCGCAGGCGCCGAACCGGCTGCCGAGCCGTCGACCCGGCGCATGAACGCAAGATACAGTCCGTCGCCGGCAACCGCCACCGGAATCGACGCTTCGTTTTTTTCCCCGGGATAACCGGCTGTAATCGTGAACAGCCCATTTTCGCCGGCAACTGTTGCGGGAAGAACGCCGGTATCCTCCCATACAAAACCGTAGTACGGCTTGAGCACAATTCGCATACCTGCTTCTGAAAACTCGACGAATCGATCTCCGTTTTCCCACACGCCGTCAAGATCGCTCAAAGCAGGAATCGCTGGAGGAGCGGAGACGTCCGGAGAAGTCTGAGCCCGGAGAGGGGATGCAAGGCTGACTGCTGCGAGAATACAGAAACAGACAGCGGCACGGGCAGCAAAAGATTTCATTCTACCACCCTCCAGGAGCTGATGATCAGTATTCCGTCAGGAAATAGTATTCCTGAATCTGAAGCACGGGACGTATTGCGTTCCCCGACTGAAACTTTGGGAGTTTGTTCAGAAGGGAGCAGTTCTCCTTCGAATTCAATCAAAAAGCCCTGCTGTCCCAACAGTAACTCACCCTTCTCGGCCGGAAGGATACCGTATACCGCACTGTCGTCCGCTAGAATGATTCCGGGGACAGGCCGTTCGCCTGTCCCGAATGCGCCAACACGACCTTTCAGCCGAACAAGAGGTTTGTCGGGAGCGGGCGTTTCGCCGCCGTCATCGGAAGAAATCGCCGCAGGCTCAAGTTTTTCCGGCTTATAGTGCGAGAAGGACGCAGATATCGCGCACAGAAAAAGCAGGACGCACAGACCGGCGGCGGATTTGAACGTCACGGTCCTACCACCATAAGCTGCAGCTGCACCAACGGATTTAGGGGTTTTTCAAGTGTAATCGAAACCGAGTCCGCAACCGCATGCCATGCAGACGACGAAAGGAGCGACAAGCCCCAGGGGCGCAGAGGCCAAGGTTCAAGATTCCATACGCATGGACCGGTTTCAATCGGAACTCTTGTATTTTCGTTTTTCTTATCATGAATGATAAAAGGCATAAAGGAGTAGCTTTTATCACTGCCATCAGGAAACTCGGTCGGGCCAGTTTGTATATCGAAACGCCGAACATCCGAACTTCCAGCCGTCGCCGCGTTATATACCAGCGCTTCCCCGTAACGGGCAAAAACCGACTCGAAGGACTCGTTCGGGAAGCCCGCCGCATGCAGAGCCTCGGTAACCGACTGCGCCCCGACTGTACAATTCTTCTCCATCTCGGATACCAGCCTGATACCGCCGTAGTTCCGTACCAGGTATGCGCCAAAAGCATACCCCGAAGAATAAGAAAAAAGTACTTTATCAATATCCTCAGTATCTGTAATTGGATATGTTCCGGTTAACCAGTCGGTAACTCCCGACTCGTCATAGAAACCGTTGAACAAGGGAATACGACCGTCGATGGGACCGGCTTGCTCAATGCTGTAGGTTGTTCCGGGTTGCGACTCGACAATAGATTGTAGATGATCCTGCATAAAGTCCTCGGCCAGCATGGAAAGCATTTCATTGAACCAGTAGGGAGAAATGCTCTGGTTTTTTGAAGTATAGTAGATCATATGCTGGAACTCGTGCACCAGCGTCGAATACATTATATTCGGAAAGAAATCGGTAAAATGCGCATCGATATAAAACATCTCACATTTATTGCTATCGGTATAATTCATGAGGTCAGAAGAATCAAAATATCCGAATGCGCCGCCGGTTTGCGGTTTGCCTTCAGAATCGGCTTCATACCAGTCGTAATCGATATCGTACGCGAAAATGTGGATTCTCCTGTCGCGGTCCACTCCGCCGTCACCCGTCTCGCCCCCGCCGTTTTCGTACCCGAGAACGCCTGTAACAAGCGGATATACGCCGTCGAAGACGCGGGCAAGCTCGGCGCACTGGGCTTCGTTCAGCATATTGTCGTTCACTGTCCAGTCAGCCGGATTGGTTCCGGTTTCGTCCATATTGAACCACTGGTCCGGAACCCATACATAACAATTCGATCCGCGAGCCCGAAGAACAACAGGTACTTCGACATAATCGGTTCCGGCTTCATTTTCTATCCAGAAATTCCGGATACTCCCAACAGCCAACGAATCGGTACCGGTTTCGGAAGCGGAGCGGAGTGCGGGATTCTTGATGCTACGAGCAGAGTCGGCGCCGGACGCTGCGGTTCGCGGAAGCGGAGTATGGTCCAATCGGACCGGTGTGCCCGCCGGAATGGCAGGGGCGCGGGGAGCCGACGGAGAAGGAAACAGGGAATCGGAGGAATCAAGCAGGGATCGCTCGCTTTTTACGACGCCGGTATTCCCGGCGGGAACGATATAATTCGATGCGTTCGATTTTACCAGTACGACGGAGCGGCCGCCGAGGCCTGTGAACCGGAAGGTATTCACATCGTAGTTCTGATCGAAGGTAAACACACGCGACGACCCGTCGAAAGCGATGTCCATAGTTTTTTCGGTTTTCGGGGGAGGGCTTTCGGGTTCTTGCGGACAGCCGGTCAGGAAGAAAAAGGCAGCGCCTGAAAGCGCTAACCGTACAACAAAAGCAGTCATGGAAGAAATCTTTTTTGGGTGTGCAGGCCGCGCGGGGCGCGCGTCTGATAGTCGTGAAAGTACGTTTTTCATTCTACACAGTCTACCCCATTGCGAATCGATGGGCAATTGAAGGTTTCAATTTCAATTGTCTTTTTTACGTTGACAATCCTGAGCCGCACTTTACTCTTTTGCGCGGGAGGAATACACTTGGCGGCATCCATGAAAATTTCCATCCTCGAACGACGGGTTCTTGCCATTGCGGCGCCGGCAGTTGTTGAACTTTTGCTTACGTCGCTGACATCGCTGGTTGACACTATAATGGTCGGAAAGCTCGGCGCATACGCGATATCGGCTGTGGGGCTTACGACGCAGCCGAAATTCATCCTGCTTTCGGTGTTCGTCGCGCTCAATGTGGGAACGACGGCGCTTGTTGCGCGGTTCCGCGGGCAAAACAATAAAAGCGATGCGGACATTGTGACGGTGCAATCTCTTTTTTTGACAATAGGTGTTGCGGGGATTCTGTCGGTTCCCGGTTTTCTGTGTGCGCGCAGTGCGGTGCTTTTTATGGGTGCCGGGCCGGATACGGTCGATGCGGCGGCGGGGTATTTCAGGATCATTATGCTCGGTTTTGTGCCTACGGCGCTCCCGCTGACTATTTCGGCGCTGCTCCGCGGTGTCGGGGAAACGCGGCTTTCCATGCAGTATTCTGCGGCTGCAAATATAGTGAACGTCATTTTCAACTACCTTCTGATTTATGGGCATTTCGGTTTTCCGCGCCTTGGCGTGGAAGGTGCGGCGATCGCGACGGTGATCGGCAACGTCGTCGCAAGCGGCATTGCGCTCTGGGCGATTCTTGGGCCACGTTTCCACCGGAACGGAAAGCGGGGCTCGGAATTTGTGGAGCTCAAGCTGAACCGGTGGACGCTTACGCCGGATTTTCCGATGCTGTGGAGACTTTTACGCGTCGGGCTTCCGTCTGCGGCCGAACAGGCTGCGCTCAGGGTCGGTCTGCTCATGTATACGATTACCATTACCGGGCTCGGAACGGCGGTGTTTGCCGCTCACCAGATTGTGCTCACCATACTCAACTTGTCTTTTGTAACCGGACAGGCCTTCGGTATCGCGGCGGCGAGTCTGGCAGGGCAGGCGCTCGGCCGGGAAGACCCTGAAGGAGCAAAGGCGGCTGCGGCGGCGAGCAGAAGGATTGGTTCGGTTATCGCGACTGTTATGGGAATTTTGATGTTTTTGTTTCGCCGGCAGCTGGTGTCGCTTTTTACGGACGATCAGGCGATTATCGCGCTCGGAGTGAGCATCATGATCCTGACGGCGCTTATCCAGCCGTTCCAGTCGTCATTCCAGATTTACGCAGGCGCGCTCAGGGGGGCGGGAGACTCGCTGTATCCAGCAATATCGCTCGCCGTCGGTATTCTGATTATCAGGCCGGTGCTGTCGTATGTGAGCATTACGGTGTTCGGGTGGGGGCTCTTTGGCGCCTGGTGTGCGCTGTTCGTCGATCAGACGGTTCGTTTCGGAATGATCCGGCACCGGTTCAATACCGGAAAGTGGCTTGTGAAAAAAGTGTAGAAAAGCTTGGGAAGCGGGGACGGCTATTAAACGGGAACGGCCATTTTTTTGTACAATTGCCTGCGCTGATTGTTTTCTATTAAAAGCCTGAAACAGACCGACCAGTTCACGCAGGAACTCGACGGTCCGCTCAAGGAAATGGCCCGGCAGATAGCGCACGGTATTTCGGCGTTTGCGGCCGGAGACTTGCCATACCGGCTTGGGTTACCCAAAAACTGGTTTAAAAACAGCCAAACAGAAGCTGTGGGCAGAAGGTTGAAAACGGCGATTGAAGACTTTAACGGGATGACGGAAGTACCGCCGAAACGTATGTGCTTTGTCGGAGCAAACTCATGGATGGAGGGACAAATTGCCGGAGAAAGAATCGCAGCACTGCTTGCAGGCAAGGGAAAGGTTTTGTATCTGATTCCCCAGTACGATCAGGTGAATCATGTAATGCGCATGAAGGGTTGCCGGGATTACCTTGCAGAACACGCGCCAGGGATTTCCAACGCGGGTATTCTTGAGGCGAAGGGAGACCCGGAGACAGCGGCACAGCTTGTGGTCAACAGCATCGACAAGCATCCCGATCTGAGTCTGGTCTTTATCACCGACGGACATACACCGCACAGGGTAGCGCAAGCGGTTTCCGAAAAAAAACCGTCGGTCAAGCTGGTCATTTTCGATGCAACATCGGTGAATATTGCGCTTCTGCGTAAAGGGCTTATCACGGCATTGATCGAACAGAACGCTTTCGGTCAGGCATGGAATGCGCTTATATACCTGTTCAATTCGTGCGAAAGCAAATGGAAACCGTCGACGCGAAAACTGCTGATGGATCCGATCTACATTGACCGCAGCAATTACCAAACCTATTGGGATGACGCAGCGGACAAACGGATTATGCGCGAGGAAGAACAGAAGCAGCTTGTTGTTCCTGTCGAATACCGGTCCGGGAAGAAATACCGTTTTGGAGTCATTATGCCCCAAAAAACGGGTTTTTTTGAAGCGTTGGTCGCCGGAGCCGAAGCGGCTGCGAAAGAGTTGTCCCGTTTTGGTGTGGAAGTCGAGCTTAGGGATGCGTACCATGAGCAGTCGGATTTTGGCAGCGCAACGCTGTACAATCCGATTATCAGCTCTTTTATTGAACGAAAGTTCGACGGTTTCATGACCGGGGTTATCGATCCTGCGGTGATGAAGTCAATCAACGAGGCGGCGGACAAGGGGCTGAAAGTGACTACTTTCAGTACCGAGCCGTCCAGTTTTCGGGAAATTATTCTTTCGGTTATAGACAACACGGAAAGCTTGATCGACTCGGGACAACGGCTTTCCTCTGCAGCACAGGAGTCTGAACAGGCAGACGTCCGGATCGGGGAATCGATTATTGGTATCGAGGAGGACATCAGTGAACAGAACGCAATGATCTCTGATACGGAACTTCTTTTGGGAACTCTGAACAGAACGATTGACCGGTTGAATGAATCGCTTGAAGTGTATACCGGACTCGTTCAGAAGATGAACAACAAATCGCGCGCAGGAAACGCCGGCAAATCGTTTTCTGTTGTCGCCGGAGAAATCCGTTCGCTCGCCGCAAATTCGCGTGAAGCTGCAGAAAACATTAAAAAAACAATCGGAGATATCACCGGATCAATGAGCGAGATTCTTACCGTCAGCTCCAAGGGAACGCAACTGGTCGACAGTAATCTGAAAAAAGCCCAAACAGCACAGCAGATTTTCGAATCTATTTCTGATGGATTGCGGGGATCAACCGAGAATATCGGTAAAATCGCTGTATCGGCGTCGCAAATTGGAGCAAACGGCAAGAATCTACGGGAAAATATTGACGGGATATCCCGGGCATCAGCAAAAACTGCAGAACGTATTAAGGCGATTTCCGCTTCGATAATGCAACGCAATCGGCAGGGAGAACAGATATCCGAAACATCAAAACAGTTGCTGGAAATGGCAGAAGGGCAAAAAACGGCACTTTCGCAACTCTCGGTTCGGGAAAGCGGAGCGTGAGGAAGTGTTATTCCGGCAATCCCATACAGAGCAGTACCGTAAAAAGTATGGTAAAGGAAAGCTGGAACAGTAGCGCAGAGCGCCTGGAACTGCGCGAATAGGTGTTTTTGTCGAAAAACCTGAAGCAGAACACGAACAGATTAAAAAACACGATTGTTGCGGAAAGAGAAAAAACATACAGGTCCACTTCGTCTATTCGGCGGGTGTAGAAAAGAAAAGTCGCCGCTGCGAACAGCAGGCCGAGAATCAGAAATAAAACGGCAAGAACGATGGAAAGAGCTTGATGATTGACCTTGGACCGCCGTTCGGCGCTCATCGCCGATATGCCGGCAACAGATTTCCAAAACGGCAGCTTGAGAAACAGGATTATCGAGGCTAGTACGGACAGCAGCGCAAGTCCGCCGCCGAAAAGCAGAAAGAGCATACGTTTTTATACCCCGCACGGACGGCCCCAGTCAACCGGCGAATATTGATGCTTGTAGCATCAATATTCGCCTTGCAGTTTTTACGCTCGCCATTCGGCCCGCGGTGTTACATGGCGGGGGTCAGACTTCGGAAAACAGAGATTCAATTTCGGCGCGGTACAGATCCTGGATACGGTGGCGCATCAGCTCCTGCTTGCCGGACAGCTCGCGTCCAACCTGAAACGGTTCGTTCAGGAGCGCAAACCGGAAAATCGTCTCAAAGGGACGGAACCCGTTCTGATGGTTCACACGCGCATCGATAGCACTGCGGAACAGCTGGATAACCACCGGATTCTCCAAAAGCGCTTCGTAGTCGTCAGTTGCAAGGTCGTGCTCCGCCGCGAAGGCAAGCAGCGGTTCCTTTGCCGGCACAATGAGCGCCGCCAGATATTTCTGGTCCTGCCCGAGCACAACGGCGGCGTCCACGCACTCGAACCCCTTGATTGCCCGTTCGATCGGCGCGGGCTCCACGTTTTCGCCACCCCGAAGCACAATCGTGTCCTTGGCGCGGCCGGTGATTTTTATTTCCCGGTCCATCGACAGCATGCCAAGATCGCCGGTATTGAACCAGCCGTCCTGATCGATCACCCGGGCGGTAAGGTCGGGCCGCCTGTAATAGCCTTTCATCACCTGCCCTCCTTTTACCATGATGACGCCAATCTTCCCGGGTCCGAGAGCTTCAGGAGATTTCCAGGAACCTCCAGCGGCGTCTTCGATCACCCGCGCAAGCGCTTCTGCGTCCACGATCTTGCACCCGGTCTCTGCAAACACCTTGCCGACGCAATCCTGGCGGGGTTTCTTCTGGTCGCGGAACGAAAGAAGCGGCGCCGTCTCGGTAATTCCGTAGCCTTCGAGCATGTTAAGCCCGATCGCCTGGTAAAAAGAATCCACGTCTTTCTGGAGCGCGCCGCCGCCTGAAATGCAGATGCGGATACGCCCGCCGAGCTTTGCGCGCACTTTCCGGTAGATGATGAGGTTTCCCAAACCGTACAGCGGCAAAAGCAGGAGCCAGGGGACAAGGCCGGCAAGGGTGTCGAACAGGCGTATGCGTGGTGTAAATCGGGGAAGACGGCCAAAGACAAGATCGCGCGCAGCGCAGTACCGCTTGCCGATGTCGACGAAAAACAGAAAGAGCGCCTTCTTCGCGCCTCCTTCTTTTCTGATTGCGCGGAAAATACCGGAAGCGAGCGCCTCCCACAATCGGGGTACGCCGGGCAGAATCTGCGGGCGAATGGCGGCAATGTCCGGCAGCATGATGGAGGCTACCGGCTTGGAGTACGCCATGCCGCTCGCGCGTTCAATAACGATGTACTGCATGAGCCGCTCGAAGCTGTGCCAGACCGGCAGAACAGTGATCCACATGTCGCCCGGCTCCACATGGAGCACCGACGGAATGCGCTCGAGCTGCCAGGAATAGTTAGCCTGCGTCAGCATGACGCCCTTCGGCTCGCCGGTGGTACCGGAGGTAAAAATGACCGTAGCGATATCATCTCCGGTTCCCTTGTCTATTTCGGCTTCAAGTTCCGCTGTGCAGAGGTCTCCTTTGGCGCTCCGCTCCGACCGGCCGCGGCCGGCGAGCTCGGTGAACGAAAGCAGGCGCACGCCCTTGTGCGTTGCCGCGGACAGATCGTCTGTCGAAGGTTCGTTGAACATGACGAGAGTTTCGAGGACCGGAAGCGATCCTTTCGAGTTAAGTATCTTTGTAAGTTGACTCTTGTTTTCCACGAAGACGAGCCGGCATTCAGTGGTGGACAGGATGAAGGCGATTTCTTTTTCCATGGAGTCGCAGCCGCGGGGAACGTCGGCGGCGCCAAGGCTTTGGATTGCAAGGTCGGCAACAAGCCACTCCCGGCGGTTGTCGGAGATCAAGCCCACAAGTTCGCCCCGTGCGACTCCCTCAGCGCGAAGGGCACAGGCCAGGTCGAGCACGTCACTGTACAGTTCGCGGTAGCTTCGGGTTTTGAAGGCGGAAGAGCCGTCTTTATATGCTTGTACGGTAAGGTCCGGCCATGAGCGGACGCGAGATCGGAAGATACGGGGGATTGTCGGTTCGATTGCCATGAATGCTCCTGTCTGATTGAAGTGCGTGCGCGCGGACGCACCGGAATGCGCTCGCCGTGTTATTCCAGCTAAATACGATATGACGCCCTTGTCAACCGATTTCTTGACAGGATTGCGCGTGTGTTCCATTATACGAGCCATGTCCGAACGATCCTCGAGTACAGACGCTCTCGTGCTTTCCCTTGCAACTTTTGGCGAAGGGCACCGGGAAGCACTGCTTTTGACTGTGGACAGAGGTCTGGTGCGGGCTGCGGTTTTCGGCGGCGCAAAAAGCAAGCTCCGCGCGTTGGTGTCGCCCTGGCAAACCGGAAAAGTGTGGCTCTATTCAGATCCGGTCAAAAAATCGGTCAAGATAACCGATTTCGACGTTATGTTTTGGCGGCAGGGCATCAGGGAAAGCCTGGTACGCACCTGGTGCGCCTCGTTTTGCGTGGAACTGGTTGCGCGCTCCCACGGGAATGCGGACTGGAGGCTGGTCAATGCGTTTCTGGACGGAATCGCTGTTTCGGACGACAACGAGTGTCGGGTAGCCCTCCTCCGGTATATGTGGCGGACGCTGCTCGCGCAAGGGATCGCGCCCGACGTGCTTTCCTGTGCGCGCTGTGGAACAACCGGCGAAAATCGGGTATTATACTATTCTCCGCTGGAAGAAGCCTGCGTCTGCGATTCGTGCGCAAAGCCCGGCGACCGCCTTTTTCCGCTGCAGCCGAGATCTCTTGCCTGGCTTTCTGCAGTCGAGCATCTTTCGCCTGCTGCAGTGCGAGCCCTGGAGCTCAACGATGCAGACCTCGCCGACCTCCGCCGTTTTTTGTTTTTTCTCGCCAACCGCATGGCCGGAGGGCTTCTAAAGACGCTCGAGACGAGCGACGGCATTCTGTAAGGCGAATAACACAGTATGAAATGGAACAAGAAAGATATTGGAAATGAAATCGTACGGGAACTGCATTCCCGGTACGGATGTGATTATTTGACCGCATCGATTTTGGCGCGCCGCGGCATTGTTGAAGGCGAAGATGTACTGTTCTGGCTGGAGGACGACCTCCGCTACCTTCACAATCCCTTTCTCTTTTCGGAGATGGAAGACGCGGTAGACCGGATTCTGGACGCCAAGGACGAAGGGGAAAAAGTGCTGGTGTTCGGAGACCGCGACGTCGACGGCATCACGAGTACCACGCTGATCTGCCAGGCGCTTGCCGACCTCGGCATTGACGTCAGCTGGAAGGTTCCCTCTGGGAACGACCCGTACGGATTGACGATGGAAGCGGTCGAAGCCCACGCTGCGGCGTACGGGTCGCTGATTATTACGGTGGACAACGGTATCTCGTGCATTCAGGAAATCGCAAAGGCCAACGAGCTCGGCATCGACGTCATCGTGGTGGACCACCACAATCCCCAGGACGAGCTGCCGGAAGCGGTTGCAATTATCAACCCGAAACTGGAAGATTCCGGCTACCCGTTTCGCGATCTTGCCGGTTGCGCAGTTGCCTGGAAGCTGGTGCAGGCGCTTCGTTTTGCCAAAACCGAGCTGTATAAACAGCAGCTGTGCCTGCTCAACGTGCGGCCTGCGAACGAATCGTACGTTATCGAAGCGCTGAAAACGGTCAACATGGCCGAAACCGCACGCATCAGCGAGACGATTGTACCGGGCATGGTGTCCATTTCGCAAACGCGACTTTTGCCGTTCCTCCAGGGCCAACAAATTCTGGTATGGGACGAAGCCATGCAAAAAAAACAGCTTGAGCGCATTTTCGGGAAGGGCGTCGAATTCCATTTCCTGGATATCTCCACGCAGGTTTCAAAACTGATTCCGGCGGTCCGGGGAATGACGCTTCTGAGGCTGAAAGATCTCTCCCGAATTGGCCGCTACCAGGATCGCGCGATGAGCGAGCTCGACGGATTCTTCAATATTTTCGTCACCTACGCGCAAAAGCAAAACGCCCTGTTCGGAGAGCGCGAATCCGAAGAGCTGCAGCTGGTCGCGCTTGGGACGCTCGCCGACCTGATGCCCCTGACGAACGAAAACCGCATTCTGGTACGCAAGGGGCTCGCTGCACTGAACGAAAAACCCCGGGCGGGTATTGCCGAGCTGCTGGCAAAGCAAAACCTGACCGGAAAACGGATCGGCACTACCGACCTTTCCTGGCAGATTACCCCGGCCATCAATGCAACCGGCCGCATGGGCAAACCGGAGCTTGCGGTACAACTCTTGATGTCTGAGGATCCGAAAGAGCGGATCAAGCTCACGGAAGAAGTGGTCAGGTTGAATACAGACCGCAAGCAGCTTGGCACCGACAGCTGGAGTATCGTTGAACCGCTGGCAAAGGAAAGCCTGAATACACTTTCCGGTAAGCTGGTGTTCGCCGCAAGTCCAGAAATCCATCGGGGGATTACCGGGATTATGGCAAACCGCCTTTCTTCGTGTTTCCGCGTTCCTGCAATCGTAATCTGTTTTATGGAAGACGGCACGGCTATCGGCTCCATGCGGTCGGCCCGGGGCTACCATTTGGACAACCTTCTTGCACCCTGCGCAGACCTTTTTCTGGACCACGGCGGACATGCGTACGCCGCAGGATTCAGCTTTACAAAGGACCGGTTGGACGAGTTTCGCGAACGTATCACGAGACTGGCAGCTTCGATCGAATTTCCCGACACCTCGGAAGAGGAAGAAGTGCTTATCGACGCGGAACTGCCGCATGGGTATATGACGCCGTCGCTCCTTGAACTGACCGACAGGCTCGAGCCCTACGGAGAAGGGAACGACCAGATTATCTTCATGTCGCGCCGGATGCGCATTATTGCGGCAGACATTATGGGAAAAACCGAAAAGCTGCACCTGAAGCTGACGTTCGACTGCGGCGCTTTCAAGTGGCCCGGGATATTCTGGCAGGCAGCTGAACGGCTTAACCGGGACTTTTGCATCGGGGACACGGTGGACGCAGTATTCCAGGTACAGCGGAATACGTTCAACGGAGCCGAAACGCCCCAGCTTATACTGCAGGACATCAAAAGGACCGCTTCCTGAAAACCTGCACCGGAACGCTCTGCGCATGTCTGATACTCGCCGCACTGCCAGCCTTGGCGATGCAACCAGCGCCGGTTTCGCTGCAGCCTGCGCCGGTTTTGCTGCAGCCCGCGACGGCGCTGTCCGGCCGTTCAAGTCCGGTCCCAGTCCCGGAAAAGCTTATGTTTACCGCGCCGGCTGCAGTTTTCCAGGGCGACTGCGTTATTGCCGAAATTCAAACCGGTTTGGCAATTACCCGCGCAGAAGTCTCACTTCATTCGGCTGATGGTGAAGAACGCGTGCGAATCGCTGCGGTTCCGATCAATGACAGCCTTTTCGTTGCGCCCGTACCGCTTGATATCAGACTGGCACCCGGTGAATACGTCCTGGTCCTGACGGTTGAAACCGGTCTTGTGCGTCTTGAACGTAGACAAGTTCTGACGGTACAGGAGAAAATCTTCGTTAAGGAAGAGATATATCTGGATGCTAAAAACACCGCGGTCAGGCTGGATTCAAGTCCAAAGCGCATACAGCAGATACAGACACTGAACAAGATTCTGGAAACAGTTGATACCGACGCGATTCGTTATCCCGGGCCGTTTCATTCTCCGCTGCGAGAGGAGCCCGTCCGGCGCACCTCTTTTTTTGGAGATACCCGCGTTTTCAGGTATTCTTCCGGACGTGCCGATCTTTCGTTCCACTACGGTATTGACTACGGCATCCCCATCGGCACGCCGGTATTTGCTGTTGGCGATGGAACAGTGGTCATGGCTGAAAACCGTATTTCCACCGGATACACGATCGTAATCGAACATTTTCCCGGCATATACAGTCTCTATTATCATCTGGACACATTGCACTGTGCGCCGGGAGAACTCGTCCGGACCGGCACCTTGATCGCAAAATCCGGCAATACCGGTGTATCTACCGGGCCTCATCTGCATCTGGAGTTCAGAGTGAATGCTGTTCCGGTGTCGCCCGACTGGTTTTTCACGAACACCCTGTGGAGCACCCCTGCTCCATAAAAAAAAGCTGCCCGACAGGTTCCGGCCGGACAGCTCGTGGGTCTGTAAAGACAGGCGTAAAAATCAGAAACCCATGCGCATTCCAACGAACAGGTTCATACCCGAAAAGCCAAAGCTCTTTGTAAACGCCTGAGACTGCGAACTAAAGCCGATCTCAGTTTCCGTTATGCGGAAGTTGAGAATCATTCCAATACGGTGCCGCCACATTCGGTCGCGGTATCCCGTATCAAGATCGAAAATCAGGATGTTGGCCAGGTTTACTCTGGTGTTCAATCCGGCGTCGAAAAACACCCCGTCGTATACACCAAGCGCCAGGTCTGGCCGGAACGACAAGATTTTCCTGTTGAAGGGTCTCCAGTTTGCATTCAATCCGAACTTGAACGGCCGGAGAATCAGTATCTTTTCCTTGTCGTAGGAATAATCTGAAGTTTCCGTTGTTTGAACCGGATTATCCATATTCTTGAGCACCTGCTCCATGTCTACCGAATACCTGGCGGTAAATTTTGTACGATTCGCCAGAGAGGCAGGAAGCAGCGGAACAGATGTAAATGTGGCACCCAGATCTAGATTATTCAGCAGTGCGTAGGTCGCTCCCAGGGACAGGTCTATGCCACCGCCGGAACCGAGGCCGGCCGCCGGATTTGCACCGGTTTTTTCGATAATCGCTTCAAGATCCAGCACACTGTACATAGCCATATCAGCAACTGCAGTGGCCCGGAGAGTCCCGTCCGACGAGGTCACAAAGGAATACGTCACATCCGGGTCAGGAATATACAGCAAGGGCATGTAGAAGGCAGGTGTCACTGTGAGCCAGATCGGACCGGCTTTCAGGCCAATGGAAATATCGGTAAACCCGTATACATCGGCATTGACATCCAGCTTGCCGGCATAGGTCTTGTCCGGATCGTTTCCTTCTGCCAGCAATTCGAACAGGCTGCCGGGAACAGTAATGCCGCCAGAGGCTGATACGCCTGTGTTGAATCCAATAGAAAATTTCTTTGGAATTGTGAGGTTCATATAGGTATCGGCACCCATACCGAGACCCACCATAAAACCCATTTTGCCCAGATCCGAGTTCATTTGGTTCAGGTCGATAACAATCGTTTCTGTAAAAATGTCATTCCATCCAAGATAATTGTTTGCAAAGCCGGCTTCGACATCTACACCGAGCTCAAAAAAACGCCGGCTTTCCTGTGCCGAAATTCCGACAAGTGCTGCAAGCAGGCAACTAAGCGCAATCATTTTTTTCATCTCAGATTCCTCCCTGCAAATCAAATGTCTGATCGAAATCGGTTACGGCGGAAACGGTGACTCCAATAGTAAAGTCTCCATCGGTATCCAGGGAAATACTGTTATCGTTATTGGTTGACTTCACGCGCAGCGTTATATCCGGAATAAACGGCACCGTATTCTTGATTTTCAGGATATCCGCCCGGTCGATGGACAAAGTCTTAATCTGACTGCCGGAAGTCAACGACAAAATTTGAGAGAAGCCGCTGATCGGTTCAGACATTTCTAGTTCGAGTGTACCGTGCAGGATGCTGTTGTTGATATTGAGTGCAAGATTCATTGAAGCAAGCGAATCCAGCAGCATATCCATGTCTTCATCTTCCGCAGTCGCCGACGTCCTGCCAAAGATATCCTCGGTCATCTCGGTATCCTCGCCGAGACTGATCTCCGCACCATCCGGATTCGTCACAACCATTTTAAAGGGGAACACAAGAATCATCGCAACTTCAAGAGTGGTTGATGTCGAAAGATCTTCTTTAAACACGGTCACTGCTCCAGGAGTCAGGGAATACGAGATGCGCATATCTGTGGGACGTGCATTGATTGGGCTTGCCAGATCAATTGTTGCAGGAGTATACGGAATTGATCCAGAAAACTCACCTGTTGTATTCGTTGAAAAATCAGGCATCTCTTCGGCAAGGGTTAAGGGATTATCGAACAGTGCAGAATTCACGAGCTTTCCCGTATAATCGACATCAAGAACGGTCTGAAAACTCAAGTTCTCAAGATCAAAGCCACCAATATAGAGGTACACAGGTATTTCGGCGAAATCTATGTCGTTTCCCAGATAGTCTGAAATCGGACTCAAATCGATTCCTGGTTCGGTTGACTCGGGGAATACGCCGGAGAAGCTATCTTGAGGGCTGATAGATACTGATTGCCAGTCAGCAATAAACGTAGGTTCAGCATTGAAGTGATATGTAGCGCCGGGCTGTAGATTTTTAAGAGTCAAGTTCCCCGGATCTCCAGGGCTGTAACCGTTAAGAATAAACTCTATTCCAACATCCAGCGCAGATACAGCACCAGGCTCTGCTACAATATCAGTACCTACATCCAATGTAAAACCAGTACGAGAAAACTCAACAGTACTGGCATCACTTGTTTCAAAATCACCCACAACGGCTGTAATCCCTTGAGGGTAAGAAATTATTCCAAGAGCAGTGGAAGTGACGTCAATTTCAAATGTGTTAGTAACCGGAAGATCATGTTTGAAAGCCATGGCGATGCCGATTTTGTTGAACGCAATCGAGTCGACCCAGGCAAGCATCGTTTCGGGCAGATCCTGTGTTATCGGATCAATAGTAAACATATCTCCCTGAACGGAAACCGAAGTAAACTCGTCCACAGAGAACGCTGTTGTGCACGTAACTGTGAGCGGAGACCCCTGGCTCAAACCGCTAAAGCTTGCATCCGTAGCTAAAATCTGAACTGATCCGTTAACCAAAATTTCGTTCTTGTTGATCGACTGACCATCAAGCGTAAGATTAACCGAGTTTTCAGACGGAGCAGGATCAAGATTCAGACCGCCGGTCTGTGCAATCTGCAGATCCAAAGACTTGGTAAATCCAGTCCAGCCTGCAGGGAAAGCTCCCGTACCAACTGTTAATGAGCCTGTTCCAATAACCGCATTCACAAAAAAATCCTCGGTAATGGCCGGCACTGTAAACTGTGGAATGGAAACAGTTTCATTGATGTCTATGCCGGAAGCACCGCTGATGAAGGTATTGGAATCAAACGCGGGAGAAAAATCAACGTCATGAGTTGTTCCAAGC
>Ga0116149_1002009_pt1 | contig 23350 bp, 20 predicted proteins | sample AD_UKC057_MetaG_FD_89787 | JGI IMG/M metagenome (GOLD analysis project Ga0116149, IMG submission 89787) | Active sludge microbial communities of municipal wastewater-treating anaerobic digesters from USA - AD_UKC057_MetaG | ecosystem: Engineered > Bioreactor > Anaerobic > Digestate | place: USA... | reverse complement strand
GGCCACCACGTCATCATCCTCGGCGGCAGCGGACGCGTCTCGCTGGGGGGCGTCGGCGCCACCTGGACGCTCATGACCGGCGGATGAGGCTTGTCTTTGGCCCGCCCGCTCGCTACGCTCTGGCCATGCAACGCATCGGCATGGGATACGACTCGCACCGCTTCGCGCCGGGCCGCCCGCTCGTGCTGGGCGGAGTGCGGATCGAGCACGACCTCGGCCTGGCCGGGCACAGCGACGCCGACGCCGCCCTGCACGCCCTCACCGACGCCATCCTCGGCGCACTGGGCGAGGACGACATCGGCCAGCACTTCCCCGACAGCGACCCCCAGTGGAAGGACGCCGACTCCGCCCGTTTCGTCCGCGGCGCCGTCGACCTGGCCCGCTCCCGCGGCTGGGGCGTCGTCAACTGCGACCTCACCGTCGTCACCGAGTCGCCCAGGCTCGGTCCGCACAAGCGGGCCATGAAGCTCCGCATCGCCGAGCTGCTGGGCGTTGCCGCCGATCAGGTCGCCGTCAAGGCCAAGACCAACGAGCGAATGGGCTGGATCGGCCGGGGCGAGGGCCTGGCGGTCCTGGCGGCGGTGCTGCTGGAGAAGGACTGATCGCAGTCCGGCGGGGGGGGCAGTGTCCCGTTTTTGCGAAAATTCACCCGGTCGCCATCCAGGCCTGAAAGTGTGGATAACTGTCTGACAAGAAGCAAGTTACGAATTATCGACAACAATATGAATACTATGAATAGTCCCAAAAACATGAGCCAGAATGAGACATTGGCCCCCGAAATGGGACATTCGACCCCCGCAGTTTCAGTGTAACATCTTTACAGGCAGGCGGTTGCAATTGTTACCGTTTTGCCTTCGCCGCCTCGGACCCGCCGCTTCGTCGTCTGCAACGCGCCCCGGATCGCGGTCGCCGCGCTCGCCCCGCGAGGCCTGGACGACACGTCTACGGGTGACTGGAGATCTCGACCTTCGACCAGTACCCGCCCTCGTACTGCCAGCCGGTGGGGAGGTTCAGCAGCTCGAGTTTCACGCTCTTGCCCGCGTAGGCGGACAGGTCCACCTCGACGTCGGCCCAGCCCGACTTGCCGACCGTCTCCTTGGTGATCGGCTTGCGGAGCAGTTCCTGCCGGTCGGCCTTTACCACCAGTTCCCAGTCGCCCTTCTCGTGATGGGACACGGCGAACTTCAGCGCGGTCTTGCCGGCCGGGACCTGGACGGTGCGGTACAGCACGCAGGGGCTGAGGCGGCTGGGCGGATGCGTCAGCAGGACGCTCTTGCGCCCGCGGAAGGTCCCTTTGAGTCCGGGGTCCATGTCCTGTCCGCAACTCCGGATGGACCAGCCCGGGGCCACCTTCTTCACCGCGGCCACCACTTCCCCGCCGGCCATCGCGATCTTGGCCATCTCCGCGGAGGTGAACCTGGACCCGGCGGGCGGTCCGGGTTCCCAGCATTGCTCGAGCCTGGGCGGCCTGGGCGCCTGGACGGGGATGACGAATACCTCCTCGCCGGAGGGGTCCTTCTCGATCCGTCCGCCGGCGCGGGTGACGGCCTGGGTGGCCAGCTTGCGGCAGACCTCGATCAGGGCGGGGAAGTTGTACTCGGTGTGGCTGAACCTGGGAGTCTCGTCCAGGCCCGAGGTGAATCGCTCGGGCAGCTTGCCGAAGCCGACCGTGGTGAAGATCACCCCGCCGGCGTTGGAGGGGTTGCAGTCGCTGTCCTGCCCGGCGCGGCACGAGATGACGATGGTCTTGTCCAGGTCGCCCTGGCCGTACAGCAGGCCCAGGACGATGTAGGCGGCGTTGATCTTGGCGTCGATGTTGAAGTCGCCCTTGCTGCACGAGAACCGCCGCCACTTGGGGTCCTTGTTGTACTTGGCCTCGATCTTCTCCCAGGCCTTGGTCCAGTCGTCGGGCTGCTCGGCGTGCCAGGCCAGCACGTCCGAGATGCACGTGTGGAACTGGCTGCCCGTTGGCACGCAGCGGAGGGCGGCTCGGACGATTCTTTCCGGGTCGCTCTCGAAGAACGCCTCGGCGTACATCGCCCCGACGAACTGTCCCCCGTACACGCCGTCGCCGTAGTTCATCAGGCGTCCGAACGTCTCGCCCAGTTCGACGGCGGTGTTGGGCAGGCCCGGCGCGATCAGCCCGGAGAAGTCGGCTTCGATCTGGTAGTCGATGTCGTCGGCGTGCTGGTTGTACTTGGGGTGGCCCGAGTCGGGCGGGGCGATGCCGCGCCGCAGGTTGTCGCGCCCGGCGCGGTTGGCGTGCCACAGCGGATAGCCGCTGTTGGCGAAATCGATGCCCGCCTGGCGGATGGACACGTCCATCCCGTACAGCTCCAGCGTCCGCAGGAAGGTCATCTCCACGTAGATGTCGTCCTGGTTGAACTGGTTGATCATCTTCGCCTGCCACTTGGGCATGGAGGCCTCGGGAATGGTCTGGCCCTTCCAGCGGAACTCGGTGGGCCCGCCCCAGCCGACGCCGGCCATCTGGCCGATCCATCCGGCCTTCATTCTGTCGACGTACTGCTTGACGCTCAAGCGGCGGAAGGTCTCGGCGGCCTGGGCTGCGGAGGCGACGGGAAGAGCGGCGGCCAGAACGATCAGGACCAGGCGTTTCATGTCCGTATCTCCTGCGGGCTAAGGGATCGCCGCGGATTGTACTGTCGGCGGCGGGCGAAATCCACTGTTGCCCGGTACGCCTCACAGGCGGAATATGTTGCCTTCGCGCCCCAGATTGCCCGGTTTATCTTCTGCGCAAAACCGTGGATTTTCCCCCTTCGCGCTGCGGGCGAATCGTTCTACAATCAAAGTGTAATCAAGACGTGTCAGATTGCCCCAGGAGGTAATCGATCATGGCCAACGAAGAATTGCGTCGTAAAGTGCGAATGATCTTCTTCATCATCCTGAGCTTCGCCGCGATGTGCTGATCCCGGACGCACCCGCTATCTTTCGTCCTATCTGCGGCCTGCCCTTGCGGCAGGCCGTTCGCTTTTGTGCGAGGGGGGCCTCGCCACGACACGCCCGCCATCCGCAATCCGCATTGAACCCGCCTGCGGTCGGCTGTAGAATTCCGCTCGTGTCGTTTGCCTGGGTCCTGGACGCACGTCTTGGCCGCCGTGGAGAGTCGCCATGAACTGGACGCTCTACCTTCAACTCAGCCTGATGATGTTCCTCCAATTCGCCGTCTGGGGCGCGTGGTCGCCTGTGCTGGCCTCGCGGCTGCTGGGGCCGCTGAAGATGAGCGGCAAGCAGACGGGCTGGATCTACGGCTCGATCTACATCGGGTGCATCGTCTCGCCGCTGATCGCCGGGCAGATCGCCGACCGCTGGGTGGCCACGGAGTGGTTCCTGGCGGGGGCCCACCTGGCCGGCGGCCTGCTCCTGCTGGCGGCGGCCAGGCAGCGGCGATTCGGTCCCCTGCTGGTCGTCATGCTGTTGTACGCCCTGGCCTTCGCCCCGACGCTGGCCCTGATCTACTCGTTGAGCTTCTACCATCTCGAGAAGATGAAGCACTTGACCTTCGCGGTCCTGGTGTGGGGGACCATCGGCTGGGCGGTGGCCGGCTGGGGTCTGACGCTGTGGCGCCGCATGAAGGGCAGCGGCGAGGGCGCCGACTGCCTGGTGCTGGCCGGGCTGCTCTCGCTGGCGCTCGGCGTCTACTGCTTCTTCCTGCCCCATACCCCGCCGTCCGGGGGGACGGAAGAACTGCTGCCCTTCCTCAAGGCCCTGCGACTGCTGGGCGACGGCAATTTCCTGATCTTCCTGATCGTGGTCTTCCTGCTGGCCACGCAGTTGCAGTTCTTCTTCCTGGGCACGGCCCCGTTCCTGGGAGAACTGGGCGTCCAGGGGCGGTCCATCCCCGCCGTCATGACCATCGCCCAGGTGGCCCAGGTGGGTGGAACGCTGACGCTGTTCTTCTGGATGACGCCCATCCGCGAGGCCATCGGGTACGGGGGGATGTTCATGGCCGGTATCGCGATGTGGCTGGCCATGTACGCCATCTACACCTTCCTGCCGCGGCGCGGCCCGGTCATCGTGGCTCAGGGACTGCACGGGCTGGCCTACACCTTCGTCATCTGGTTGGGCAACTTCTACGTCGATCACGTCGCCCCGCCCGACATCCGCGGCTCGGCCCAGGGGCTGTACACGATGGTGCTCTTCGGCCTGGGGTTCTTCCTGGGCACGCAGTTCACCGGCCTGGTAATGGACCACTACAAGATCCCCGGCGGGACGTTTCGCTGGCGGTCGGTCTATCTGGTCCCCTGCGTGATCACGGCGATCTGCCTGGCCGCCATGACCCTCGTGGGGTGATGCGCCGCGGCCGACGGCGGACGAGCAGCGCGTTGAACGCCGCGGGTGGACCCTGTAGAATGCAGGTCGCCTCCTTTACGGCATGGAAAGAGAGATCACCTTGAAGGTCGCCATACAGCCGTCTCACAACCTCCACGGACAGGTCCGCTGCCCGCCCAACAAGAGCCACTCCTTCCGGGCCCTGATCATGGCCGCCCTGGCCGAGGGGACCAGCCTGATCCACGACCCGGCCATTTCCAACGACTGGATGCGCGGCGTCGAGGCGCTGGAGATGTTCGGGTGCGAGGCGCACCCCAAGGCGGAGAAGACCTGGTCGGTCGCCGGCAGGGGGGGCAGCCTCCAGGTGCCCGACGACGTGGTCGACTGCGGCAACAGCGGGATCATCCTGCGGTTCTTCATGGCGCTGGCCGCCTCCTGCGAGGGCTACACCGTGTTCAACGACGACCACTCGCTGCGCCACATCCGCCTCTGCCAGCCCCTCATCGACGCCCTGAACTCCCTGGGCGCGTGGGCGGTGTCCACCAAGGGCGACGGGCACGCCCCCGTCGTCGTCCGCGGACGACTGCGAGGCGGGCGGGCCGAAATCGACGGCTTCGACTCCCAGCCCGTGTCGGCCCTGCTGATCGCCTCCGCCCTCGCCGACGCTCCGACCGAACTCACCGTCCGCCGCGCGGGCGAGAAGCCCTGGGTCGGGGTCACCCTCGACTGGCTCAACCGCTGCGGAGTGGAATTCTCCAACGAAAACTTCGAACGCTACCGCATCCGCGGACGAAACCGCTGGAAGGCCTTCGAGTGCCAGATCCCCCTGGACTGGTCGGCCGCCCTGTACCCCATCGCGGCCGCCGTCCTCACGCGCGACAGCGAGGTCCGCCTGCCCGGCATGGACTTCAACGACAGCCAGGGCGACAAGGCCGTCGTCGACGTCCTGCGGAGCATGGGGGCCGACATCCGCATCGAGGGCGACCTGGTCACCGCCCGCTCCAGCCGCCTGACCGGACGCACCATCGACTGCAACGACTTCATCGACCAGTTCATGCTGCTGGCGGTGGTGGGGGCCTGCGCCGACGGCCAGACCGTCCTCACCAACGCCGAGGTCTGCCGCCACAAGGAGTGCGACCGCATCACCGAAATGGCCAAGGCCCTGCGGGCCATGGGCGCCGACGTCGAGGAGAGGCCCGACGGGCTGGCCATCCGCCGCAGCCGCCTGCGGGGCGCCGACCTCGACAGTCGAAGCGACCATCGAATGGTCATGACGATGGCCGTCGCCGGGCTGGTCGCCGACGGCGCCACAACCATCAGCGACACCGAGTGCGTCAAGAAGACCTTCCCCAACTTCATCGAGCAGATGCAGGCCCTGGGTTGCGACATGCAGAAGCAGTAGGGCGGAGCTGCCAAGAGGGGGTCGTCCACGTATATCACTTAATTGTGTGATAATATTCTTGCATTCAAGGCATTTCTGTGATATCCTGCGATTGAGGTCCGCATGAGTGAGAATGGCCAAGGGAGCAAACTGACTGGGAACTTCAGAGTCCGGGCGGTTAGGGCCTCCTTCTCTGCGGTCCGGAGGTTGTTTCCGAAGGCAGCCGACAGGGCCGAGATTCGCAGGCAGGCACTGAAACTGCGGTTTTGGCCTGAGAAGAAGCCGGCGATGGAGTCGGGGCGGCTGCTTGACTTGGACTGGGACTGGATCAGGGCCCTGAAAGGGTTGGACATAGGGGAGCTGCGAATAGCCGACGAGATCGGGGGGCTTGACAATATTCGGGTGGTCTTCTTTGTCGGAAACAAGAAGGTGCGTCAGCCATTGCCCATCATCTGGGTGTTGCACGTGATGCAGAGGAAGCGGATGGAATTCACTGCGGCCGACCTGGCTACTTTCAAGGCGCGCAGGTTGTTGGTGATAGAGTGGTTTTACAGGCTAAGGAGTTGATCCATGTCAACGCTCACCACGCACTCTCGGATGTCTCAGGGCCCGGACATAGACCGTCCGGCAGGGGCGTTGTTCGCCAAGGTTTTCGCCGAAGGTTACTTGGAGGCCAGCGAGTCCGTCAAGGAAGTCATTGAGTCCATGAGCCGGATCGTGAACGATCCAGCGGCCGATGAGGACGAGCGCAGTGCGGCCTTGGACACGCTCGTGGACGCTTTGTTCCCCCCGAGGCGTCCGGAAGATCTAGGCGTGGACCTGGAATCGCTCGAAGAAGGGAATTCAAGCCCGGCGCGGTGCGTTCGCGCGGCGATGAACCGCCAGGAAGCCCGCTTCGCGCGGGTCGTGCGGAAACTCATGAAGGACCGGGGCATGACGCAAAAGGAACTTGCCGAGAAGATCAAAGTGGGCCAGCCCGCCGTCTCCATGATCTTGTCCCGCCGCTGTCGCCCGCAACAGGCCACGGTGAAGAAGATTGCCAAGGCTCTTGGGGTGGAGACCACGATGCTGTGGGCGTAAGGGCCTGGGTGCGGGGGGCCGCCGGGTCTTTCTCTGTTCCGCAAGCTGTCTCCAGCGGACAGCTCACTTGCGGTACTGCGGGTCGCTGGGCAGGGGATCGTAGAAGAGCCAGTTGTGGTTGCGGACGGCTAATAGCGACTTCCAGGGCCGCCAGGCCGCCCCGCCGTCGGTGTAGCCGATGGCCAGACCCTCGGGCTCGAGCGAGAAGTTGTACGGGTCGGTGATGCTGTTCTCGGTGTAGTCCCACTTGTCGCCGTCGACGTGAGGGACCACGCCGCTGGCCCACGTGGGGGCGCGGACGAACTCGCGGCAGGTCATGTACGTGTTGCTGGTCCCCTGGTCGCTGGTCCGCTTGGGCGTCTTGTACACGTCGGACTGGAACAGGTTGGGGAACGTGTCGCGCCGGTTGCCCCAGATGATCCGCCCGATGACCGTCCCGCCGTAGTTGGTCTTGTCCTGGCGCCCGTAGCTGTTGACCTGCCAGTCGAAGCAGACGCACGAGGTGTTCGCGGTGGTCAGCCCGAAGTGGTCGCGCAGGACCACCCACGTGGGGTAGCGGAAGGCCACCATGTCGTCGTGCCCGTAGTGGACGTTCAGCCCGGCCTGCGCGTCGGCCAGCGACTCGCGGCAGGCGTCGGGGAACCACGTGCGGTACGTCGAGGCGTACGCGTGGGCGGCGCCGACGAACTGTTGCGTCCTGGCCGCGTCCACCGCCCGCCGGGCCAGCGACTTGCTCCGCTGAAGCGTCGGCGTCAGCAGCGCCAGAAGCAGCGCCAGGATCGAGATGACCACCAGCAATTCGACCAGCGTGAAGGCTCGCCTGGCCGCGGCCGCTGGCGGCGGGTTGTCTGGCTTGTGACACATACGGGGGCGCTTGTCTCCTGTTGGGCGGGCTTTCGGCGCGTTCTCAGGCTCAGAACCCGCCCGCACGGCTTGCCGGCTCCCGGCAAGCACCTTGTCCTACTCCATGATATTCGGCTTTTGGGGGCAAGGGAATTTGAAAATTGCCCATTTAGGCGGTATTCTCGTGCGTCTTTCGGACAGGAAAGACGCCCACTATGAAAATCGCCGTCGGCTCGGACCACGCCGGGTTCCAGTACAAGCAGCGGATCATCGACCACCTTCTGGCCCGGGGCCACCAGGTGGAAGACTTCGGCACGCACAGCGACGAGGCGTGCGACTATCCCCTCTTCATTCGCCCGGTGGCCCAGGCCGTGGCCCAGGGGCTCTTCGAGCGGGGCATCGTGCTGGGCGGGTCGGGCAACGGCGAGGCCATGGTCGCCAACCGCGTCCGCGGCGTGCGGTGCAGCCTGTGCTGGGACCTCCGCTCGGCCAGCCTGGCCCGCCGCCACAACGACGCCAACGTGCTCTCGCTGGGCCAGCGGATGCTGGCCCTCGATGATGCGCTGGAGATTGTGGATCTGTGGCTGGCCACCGAATTCGAGGGCGGGCGGCACGAGCGGCGGGTCCGCCAGATCGATGCGTGAGGGGCCGGACCGCAGGGGGGCTTACTCCAGGACGTCGACGACCATGACGGTGATGTCGTCGTCGAAGCGGGTGCCGGAGGGTTTGGCCTCGGCGCGGGCGGTGAGATGGAGCAGGAGCTGGTCGCGGGGCATCCGGGCGTAGGGGGCCAGCACCTGGCGGATGTCCTTCCTGCCGCCGGGGCTTTGGCAGAGCACTTCTTCCGCCCCGTCGGTGTAGAGCAGCAGGCGGTCGCCGTGGCCGAGCTGGACGGTGGCGGCTTCGTATTGCTCGTCCTCGAAGACGCCCAGGAGGCTGCCCTTGAGGCTGAGGACTTCGATCTGCCCGTCGCGCCGGATCAGCACCGGGTCCGGATGCCCGGCCCGGGCGAAGGTCATCGTCAGGTCCGAGGCGTCCAGGACGCAGTAGACGGCCGTGCAGAACTGGCAGCTCGTGAGTCCCTGCTCGCAGATGTCGGTGTTGAGTTCGGTGAGCGACACGTCGGGCGGGACGATCTGGTAGCTGTTGTCCAGGATGCGCTTGGTCTGGAGGGCCTTCTTGATGAACATCGTCAGCAGGGCGGCGGGCATGCCGTGTCCGACGGCGTCGACGACGTAGAAGCCCAGGTGGGTCTCGTCGAGGCGGATGATGTCGTAGATGTCGCCGCTGACCCAGCTCGCGGGGCGGTAGAGCACGCCGAACCGGATGGCGCCCAACTCGGGCAGGCGGCGCGGGAGGAAGTCGCGCTGGAGGCGGGCGGCCAGGCGCATCTCCTCGTCCACGCCCTCCAGGGTGCGCGTGCCCGAGGCGATGATGGTGTTGGCCGCCGACAACTCCGATAGCAGGTTCTCGATGGTGGGCTGAAGAGCCTGGGCCGCCTGGACCTGGGCCCGCAGTTCGCTGGGCCCGGCGTCGGGGTCGGCGCAGAGGTACTGCCCGCGCCGGCGTTGGAGAAGCTCCCGGCCGAGCGTGGCCTGGGGGGGCAGCAGGAACAGGCCGACCGTGGAGGTCCGTTCGAGCTGGTCGAGCAGTTGCCCGAGGCGCGACGGGCTGTCGCCGGCGCCGTTGGGGTGGAAGACGGCCAGCGGGTAGGGGCGCAGCTGCGGTCCCAGGGGCTGGTCGGGCTGATACACGTCGAGGCCCCACAGACCGTCCAGGGCCTGTCGGACGTTTTCAGGGGGCGGCAGCGGTCCCACCCAGAGCAGTTTGCCGTTCGTATCCAATGTGAGTCCTACGGTTAGTACCAATACCCGCAGGGGCAGTGTCCGTTAGCTCATCGTCACAGACCCGCCTCGGCTTTAGCAGGCGGCGGAACGGCAGGCGAGAAGTCGGCCTGGTCGCCCAGGCGGACGCCCGCGCGGGCAAGCTGCCCGGCGCCCACCTCCAGGGCGTACTGGGCCGGGACGTCGGAACTGTAGGCGACCTGCCCGATCAGGTCGGGCTCGACGCTCATGGTGTGCATGGCCACGACGCGGCGGTCGGCGTCGAGGAAGGCGATGTCCAGCGGGATGTAGCAGCCCCTCATGCAGAATTCCAGGACCTTGGGCTCGGGGTAGATGAAGAGCATGCCCACGTTCTCGCCCAGGTGCTGGCGCCCCGAGAGCCCCGTGTACCGCTGCTGTCGGGTCGTCGCCAGATCGACCAGCCAACGCCGCGAGCCCAGCGTCACGGCGGGGGCTTCCTGGCGGTCCTGACAGCCGCCCGGCAGGGCGGAGGCGGCCAGCAGAACCCAGATACACACTCGTCGCTTCAAGGGCGCTCCGGCTAGGAAATGTTGTGGGCCGATGCGTGGCAGCGAAGCTCGGCCAGCATGTTCTGAAGCAGTTCCACGGGCAAGCCGACGACGTTGTCGAATGCGCCTTCGACGGCGGTGACGAAACGGTCCGCCGTCTCCTGGATCGCGTAGGCCCCGGCCTTGCCCTCCCATTCGCCCGAGCGGACGTAGTCGGCGACTTCCGCCTCGGCGATCGGCCTCATGGTCACCCAGGTGGTGGCCGAGCAGATCAGGCGGGTCTGGGCGTCCTTGAGCAGGGCGATGCCGGTGATGACCTGGTGGCGCGTGTTGCTGAGGGTGCACAGCATGCGCCGGGCGTCATCGGCGTCGCAGGGCTTGCCCAGCACCTCCTGCCCGACGGCGACAACGGTGTCGGCGCCAAGGATGAGGGCGCGAGGATGTTCCTTGGCCACGGCGCTGGCCTTGAAATACGCCAGCGCTTCCGCCTGGCCGGCGGGGGGCAGGTGCAGGACGCTCTGGGCGGGCTCCTCGATGGCCGGGGGAACCACGCGGTGGACGATGCCCGCCCGCTCCAACAGCTCCCGCCGCCGCGGCGACGAAGACGCCAGGATCAACTCTTCATTCTGTTGCAGCACTTCAGTCATATCGCCAGTCTATCTTCCTGTCCGGGTCCACTGATTAAGAACGTTTTCAGGGAGTTTTAAATGCGTCTTTTACGCTATTAACCCCTTTTGCGCTCTCTCTGTGTACGACATTATAGCTCTCCCGGTTCGTTCAGCCGGACCGCGCCGCAACAGCGGCGTTTACTTTGGGGGCGCACTTGGCGTATCCTGTCGCCGTCCGGGCGATTGCCCCGACCGAGGACCAGCCCATGAGAAAGAACATCACAAGAATCATCCTGGTGGTCGCGATAGGAGCCTTGGCCTACCTGTTGAGCTACCTGGGGCTCGGGCCGTGGGGCGGGGGCGGGCGCAAGGACGGCGGGCCCTCCGCCACGCGACCCGCGACCACCCAGCCCACGACGGCCTCCACCCGGCCCGCCGCCACCCAGCCGGCGACGCCGAACGTGACCCGCCCGCTCGAGATCGTGATCGAGGACCGCGCGTACCTGGTCGCCGGCAAGGCCGTCAGCCTGGAAGAGATCGAGCAGATGCTCGGCCGGATTCCCGACGGTCCCGGCCCGGCCGTCATGGTCAACCGCCGCCCCAGCAGCCGGGCGGAAACGGAAGTGGCCCTGAAGCTCAAGCTCCAGGAGAAGAACGTCACGAGCAGTTGGTCGCCACCGCTGTAGACCCCGCGCCTATTTGCGGGCCCAGCGGAGCTTGGCCGACGAGCTGCGGGGGTTGGAGTGGACCTCGCCGGCCGTGGGGCGGACGACCTCGTCGGCGGCCTGGGCGTAGTCGCCGTTTCGCAGGCCCTCGCGGAAGGCCTGCTTCACCAGGCGGTCCTCGCCGCTGTGAAAGCTGAGGACGCCGATCCGCCCGCCCGCGCGAAGGCAGTAGGGGGCCAGCCGCAGCAGTTGCCGCAGGCTGCCCAACTCGTCGTTGACCAGGATCCGCATCGCCTGGAAGGTCCGGGCGGCTGGGTGAAGCCCCTCCTCGGTCTGCTCGCGCCACCGGCGGCGGTTGAGCTTCTTGGCTCGAAACACGGCATCCACCAGTTCGCCCGTGGTGCGGATCGGCCGCTCGCGCCGCACGCGGACGATCTCGGCGGCGATCGCCTGGTGGTCCTCCTCGTCGCCCAGCTCCCGCAACGCCTGCGACAGTTCCTCGCGCGACAGCGAGGCCGCCATGTCGGCAGCCGACCGGGCGAGCCGGCCGTCCATCCGCATGTCCAGCGGGCCCTCGTGCTTGTAGCTGAAGCCGCGCCGCGGGTCGTCCACCTGCATGCTCGACACGCCCAGGTCGGCGAAGATGACGTCGAAACCGTCCAGCCCTTCCGCGGCCAGGGCCTTGCCCAGTCCGGCGAAGTTCCCGCGGACCGCCTTGAACGCCTCGCCGAAACCCTCCAGGCGCTGGGCCGTCCGTTCGAGATGCTCGGCGTCCACGTCGAAGCCGATCAGCCGCCCGCCCGGCAGCACGCGCTTGAGAAACCCCTCCGCGTGACCGCCGTAGCCGAGGGTGCAGTCGGCTGCCACGTCGCCCGGCGCGGGCGCCAGCGCCTGCATGACCTCGGCGACCATGATGGGCACGTGCGTGCCGGCGGGGGTGCGTCCGGCCTGGCGGACGTGCTCGACCAGCTCGGGGTACTTCTCGGGCGACAATTCCTTGTATCGCTGGTCGAAGCGTCGCGGGTGCGTGCCCGCGTACCGCTTGCGGCGGGGGGGACGCGGCGGGTTGCCTGGGTCGTCGCTCATCGGCTAGAGCACCAGGATGTCGGGGCGGCTGTAGGTCCGTCCGTTCCACTCCACGTCGATGGTGGGGAAGGTGGACTCGCCCAGCAGTTGCCCGCCGTCGGGTGTGCAGAGGATGGTGTCTTCGCTCTTGGTGCCCGCGATGGAAGGGTTCCAGGCGAACGCCTGGTTCTCGACGGCCGCCGTCGCGTCATCCGGGCAGGCGCGCGAGTCTCGCGGCTGGTAGCCGATCGCCCCGCCCTGGTGGTGCAGGCGCCACTGCTCGCCGTAGCCGGTCTGGTCGTAGGCGGCCTGGGCCTGGGCGAAGATCTCTCCCAGCGTTGCGCCGGGCCGGGTGGCGTCCCACAGGGCGGCGTCGACGGTGCAGACGCTACGGTGACGCCGGCGGATGTCGTCGTCCAGGGGCGCCAGCGAGACGATGCGGCTGCACGCGGCGATCAGCCCGCCGCGGTCGCTGCACGTGACGAGCATGACCCGCTCGCGGACCGTCTGGGCGGTGGGCAGCGGGTGGCGGAAATCGCGCAGGCGGCGGTCGGCGGCCACCAGGACCACCCACTCCAGCAGCCCGCGACGGCGGATCTGGGCCGACAGCAGGCCGGCCACCTCGTGCTCGGTCATGTCCGCCTGCACCTGGCGGGCGGCGGACTCGACGGCCGAGATGACGTCCGTGCAGACGCCCCGGTATCGCTCGATCTCGGAGGGCAGGAGGGCGTAGCGGAGGCGATCGAAGTCCGCGCCGAGCCGCCCCAGTTCCAGGCCCGCGACGGGGGCGTCGGCGGCGACGGCCTGCCCGGATGTCAGGGCGCTCATCGCGTCCCGCTGGGCGGCCGAGTCGTGCCACTCCCAGTCGACCGCCTCGATGCCGCGGTCGTCGAGTTCCTCGCGCCGCAGGCGGGGCGACTCGATGTTGTTGGTCAGGACGATCGCGCGGCGGCGGTCGACCAGCAGCCAACTGTTGCCCGCGTCGGCGGCGTGGCCGACGAAATTCCGGGCCCCGCAGGTGTACCAACTGAAGTTGCACCGCCGGCTCAGCAGGACGGCGTCGAGCCGGTGCGCGTCGAGATACTCCGCGATGCGGGCATGCTTGAGACGGATTTCCGTTTCGAACATGGGTCTCATTCCCCGCAGTAGTCGATCAGCCGGGCCAGCTCGCTGCGGAGGTCTTTCCGGTGGACGATCATGTCGATGAAGCCGTGTTCGAGGAGGAACTCGGCCCGCTGGAACCCATCGGGCAGTTCAGCCTTGATGGTGTTGGCGATGACCCGCTGCCCGGCGAACCCGATCAGGGCGCCGGGCTCGGCGATGATGATGTCGCCCAGCATGGCGAAGCTGGCGGTGGTCCCGCCGGTGGTGGGGTCGGCCAGCACCGAGATGTACAACCCGCCGGCGTCGTCGAAGCGGGCCAGGGCGGCCGACGTCTTGGCCATCTGCATCAGGCTCAGGGCGCCCTCGTGCATGCGCGCGCCCCCGGACATGCACACGACGATCAGGGGCAGGTTCTGGCTGGCGGCCTCTTCGGTCAGCAGCGAGAGCTTCTCGCCCAGCACCGAGCCCATCGAGCCCATGAGGAACTCCCCGTCCATCACGCCCAGGGCGACGCGCCGGCCCTTGATGAACCCCACGCCGGTCTTGATGGCCTCGATGTTGCCCGTCTTGGCCTGCTCCTCGCGGAGGCGGTCGGCGTAGCTCTTGCCCAGCCAGTGAAACTCCAGCGGATCGGCCGGGGCGATGTCGGTGAAGAGTTCCTCGAACGTGTCGGGGTCGGTCAACTGCGAAATCCGCTCGGCGGCGCCCATGCGGAAATGGCACTGGCACTCGGGGCAGACCATGAGGTTCTCGGCCACCGCCTTGCGGTAGAGCATGCCCTCGCAGCCGGCGCAGCGCATCCACAGCCCGTCCGGCACGTCGCGTTTCTTGCGGAAGACCGGACCCTCAAATGCCTTGGACCCGTAAGGGGATGACGGCTCGCTCTGCATCTCGGTCATGCTGTGCTCCACGCTCGGGTTGCTAGCGCAACGCGGTTTCGGTGTCGAAAGAATACCAGGTCAGCCGGGGGTCGTGGTGTATCCAAAGCTGGCTGTCCTCCTGGCCGGTCAGGATGCACCGGGCCAGCGCCAGGGCCACCGGGCGAAGCACCACCAGCGCCGAGTGCCCGCGGTGGCGCTTCAGGATCGCCCGCAGGGCCTCCTCCAGCCGCCCGCGAAGCTCCGCCAGCGACTCGCCCCCCGGCGGGCGCACGCTGGCCGGCGATTCCTGCCACTGGTGGTACACCTTGGGCTGGCGGCGCTTGATCTCGCTGATCGTCAGACCCTGCCACAGCCCGTAGTCCAACTCGCGCAGGTCCGCCGCCGTGCGGGCCTTGGCATCCAGCTCGCCCGCCAGGATCGCCGCCGTCTCGCGCTCCGACTCGCCGTCGCCGCTGTAGACGGTCTCGATCTCCTGGTTGACCAGTTGACGCCCGGCCACCGCCACCTCGCCCGCCCCTTCGGGCGTCAGCGGTTGGCCCGTCGCGGTCTCCACCCGCTCCTGGGCTTCCCATACGGTCCGGCCGGTCTGGATCAAAAACAGTTTGCCCATGGCTGAACCCGTCAGGGGGCGGCGCCCTCCCGCAGCCGGGCCACGGCTGCGGCAATGTCGTCGCTGCCAAAGATGTCCGTGCCGGCCACGAAGACGTCCGCCCCCGCCTGGCGGCAGAGGCGGGCGGTGTCGGGATTGATCCCGCCGTCCACTTGCAGACGCTGCTCCGGGCGGAGCATCGAGCGGAGGCGGGCGATCTTGTCGAGCATGTCGCTCATGAACTCCTGCCCGCCGTAGCCGGGCTCGACGGTCATCACCAGCACCATGTCCAGCTCGCCGACCAGCTCCGCCAGGCTCTCCGCCGGCGTGGCGGGCTTGAGCACCATCCCCGCCCCCAGGCCCAGCTCGCGCAGGCGGGCGATCAACTCCCGCGGTCGGTCGGTCGCCTCCACGTGGAACGTGATGGTGTCGGCGCCGGCCTCGGCGAACCGCTCCAGGTAGCAGGCCGGGTCGGTCACCATCAGGTGGACGTCGAGGGGGGCGTCGGTGTACCGGCGGACGGACTTGACCACCCCGGGCCCCATGGACAGGTTGGGCACGAAGTGCCCATCCATGACGTCCACGTGCAGCACCTCGACCCCGGCGGCCAGCGCCTGGTCGATCTGTTGCCCGAGGCGCGCGAAGTCGGCCGCCAGCAGCGACGGGGCGATCACCGCCCGGTTCGGCGCCACTCGCGTCCACGGATTGCGGCTCTGTATCTGCCTGCTTTGAATCATGACAGGGCCCTGTAGTATACCCGCCCTGCCCCCGCAATGCACGGCCCAAGTGGGCGGAAATGACGTTCGGGTGTGGACGGCAGGCGGTGGCGGGGGCTACAATGCGAAGCCCCCCGCCCGACAGCATAGCGGGGGGGCATCTGGGAAATCTCGGCTTCCAGCATGCGTTCAAGCTATGAAGCCACAAGAGCGAAGGACACGAATCTATGAGAACGAATTTGATGATCGTAATCTGCGGGGCACTGATCGCCCTGACGATGGGGACCTCAGGCGTTGGGGCAGCCAAGCAAGAGGCGGCGCCGCAAACGCCGCTCACCGAGACTGGCCAGAAGCTTGAGGCGCGGTATGCCGATCAGCTCAAGAGCCTGCGAGCCGAACTCACCGCAAAGGTGCCCCAGGTGGATCCGGCCAAGCGCCAGGCCTACGATGCGGCGGCCGAGGCCGTAGCGAAGGCGACCGACCAGATCAAGAAGGCGGAGAAGATCCAGAATCCGAACATCCGCAACATCGGACTCAAGCCGGCCCAGGATGCGTTGGCCCAGGCGAAGGCCCGTATGGCCAAGGTCCTCGATGAATCCGATCTCAGCAAGTTCCTGGCGAGCGACTCGCTGGACGCGAAGCTCGTGAAATACGTCGTCCTGCTCGAGGCCACGCCTCATGGTCTGGCGGAATTCGCCCAGCAGGGAAAGCCGCAAGAGGCGCTGGTCGAGAAGCTCCTGGCGGACGCCGACCTCATGAAGCAGATGCTGGTGGCGGACGGCCCCAACGCCAAACGAGAGGGGCGCGGCTATGGCCCGGCACAGTACGGCCAGGCGATGAAGATCTATACCGACATTCAGAAGGCGAGCAAGAAAGCCGCCGCCGGTGTCTTCCAGCGGCTGGCGCTGGCCATCAGTCTTGAACACGCGGTGCCGGTCGAGCAGGCGAACCCCAAGGCTCAGACCGACGCCCCTGAAACCGTAGACCCGGTGAAGCGCTATCTGCACTACGAGAAGGCCTGCCTGGACGGCGAACTGGATCCGGCGTTCGAGTCCCTGAGCACCTGGGACCTCCGCATGGTCGTCGACGGGAACGAGCCGGACGAGACCCTCGCCTGGGGGCGCGAGATGCTCCGGAACTACCGCCCCGACCACGCCTGCAATCCGAACTACGGCTGGCGCTACGTGAACATCGTCAGTTCCGACGTCAAGTACGGGTCCGGCGACGTCAAGTACGACAGGCCCGAGTTGCAGAACTATCAGAACATCCTCATGAACGGCGGGGTGTGCGGCCGGCGCGCGTTCTTCGGGCGCTTCATCCTGCGGGCCTTCGGGATCCCGACCACGGCTCGTCCGCAGAAAGGCCATGCCGCCCTGGCGCACTGGACGCCCAAGGGCTGGGTGGTCAATCTGGGCGGAGGCTGGGGCGCCGGCTGGGCAAGTGGGCCCAACAATCGCACGGGCGGGCGCAGCGCAGACCTCGATTTCCTGGCAACCACGCAGGCCCGCAGTAACAGGGAGGCCTTTCTGAAGGTCAAGCGGGCCCAGTGGGCCGGCGACGTCCTGGGGGAGAAGCGGACATACGGGGAACACGACGGCACGCCCGCCTTCTGGAACGGCGTGGCCCTCCGCACGCAACGTGCCATCATCGAGGAGACGAAGGCCGTTACGCTGGACGCGCTCGGACAGGACCTCGGCGAAGCGAACGAGCCCACGGTGGCGGAGAAAGTCATGGCCTCGCCCGTCGCGCCCGAGGACAAGAAGATCACCTGCGGCGCCGACGGCGCCATTACGATACCGGCCGCCGCGTACAGCAAGCCGTCCGGCAACACGCGGGATATCCTGGCCATGAAGAGCTTCGGCGGCGGCCTGCAGATCTTCCTTCCGCGTTTCTTCCCCGAGGGCAAGACGGTCTTGCGCGGCGGCACGTGGAAGAACGACGCCGCCACCTGCACGTCCGGGACGCGCCTGCTCAGCGGCGGCTACGGCAAATACGAGAACTGGGGGCTGCGGGCGGCCGTGACGCCTGCCGGCAACGAAACCCCGCGCGAGCTGACGCTCGATCTGGGCGACGGCGTGACCATGGAACTGGTCTACATCAAGCCCGGGACGTTCGTAATGGGAGGCGAAAGCACGAAGGATGGCAGATTCGAGTGCGTTGAGCTTCCGAAGCACGAGGTCAAACTCACCCGTGGTTTCTATCTGGGCAAGCACGAGGTGACGCAGGCGCAGTACAAGGCCGTCATGGGCTCGAACCCCAGCAAGTCGACCAAGGCCCCGGACTGCCCGGTGGATAACATCGGCGCGCCTGATGCATTGACATTCTGTGAGAAGCTCGCCGAAAAGACCGGACAGGAAGTGCGGTTGCCCACCGAGGCCGAGTGGGAGTATGCCTCCCGCGCGGGCAAGAACACGAAATGGTTCTTCGGCGACGATCCCTCGCAACTCGGGGAGTACGCCTGGTTCAAGGACAACGCGGGCGGCAAGTCGCATCCGGTAGGCCAGAAGAAGCCCAATCCGTGGGGTCTCTACGACATCTACGGCAACGTCTGCGAGCGGATTTCGGACACGTATGCCCGGGACTACTACGCAAAGAGTCCGAAGGAGGACCCGGCCGGCCCCCGCCAGGGCACCAAATCGCGCTTCGAGTACACGCTCACCGTCCCGCGAGCGGGCAAGTACTCCTTGACAGCGCGGGTGGTCACGGCGAATTACGATCAGCGACTTACCGTCTCCGCGAATGACGCCGATTCCGAGGTCGCCATCGAGATGCCCTTCACAGTCGGGAAATGGCAGGACTCCAAGCCGGTCACGATCACCCTGAAGGAAGGCGAGAATGCCCTGCGGTTCTGGCGCGACCAGCCGCCGCAGTACGGGCTGGCCATCAAGCACTTCACGCTCACGCCGGCGAAGTAGAACGCTGCGCGGCAGAATGTCAGATTGCCTTCGACGAAAGCACAAACCATGGCTCGAATCGCTAGACGCACTGCCCTGGTGGCAGCCCTGTTCTTCTTGTCTCATGCCGCCCAGGCTGCCAAGACGGCGCCGCAGGCAGATTCGCCGCGCCAACCGGCGATCCAACTGGGGGCGCCGTTCTGCGACAATATGGTGCTGCAGCGCGAGATGGCCGTTCCGGTGTGGGGGTGGAGCAAGCCGGGCACGCAGATCACTGTCGAGTTCGCCCCTCGACAAGGCTCGGGGCAGGCCGGCCAGAAGAAGACCGCTGCCGCCGGCGCGGACGACAAGTGGATCGTCAGGCTTGACCCGCTCAAGGCGAGCTTCGATCCCGCCGAGATGGTCGTCACTGATAGCACCGGCAAGAGAGTTGTCCTGAAGAATATCCTGGTCGGTGAAGTCTGGATGGCTTCCGGTCAGTCCAACATGCAGTGGAAGGCGGGGAAGTCCTCATGCAGATCGCTTACGGTCGAGCCGGTGGGAGATAAGAAGGTCCACCCGATCCGTGAGTTTGAAGTGACCAGCGTCACGGCGCAGTTGTTCCCCATCGAGAAAGCGACCGGCGCCTGGCAGGACGGGTCCTACAACGACTACAGCGCCATCGCCTTTGCGTTCGCCCACAAGCTCTACGAGGAGCTGAACGTGCCCATCGGCATTCTCAACTGCTCCTGGAGCTCGACGCAGATCGAAGCCTGGGTTCCGCGGCAAGGGTGGGCCGCCGCCGAGGATGACTACGGCAAGGCGATTCACCAGAAGTGCCTGCAGACCGACCCGACCACTCCGGAGCACGGGGAAGCCTGGAACGCATTCTACAAGTCGCTGGAAGACCAGATTGCCCGGAGCGAGGCCCTCACCAAGAAGGGCGAGAAGGCGAAAGAGATCGGCGCCCCGGTTCCCGGCAACATGAAAAGCAACCGCGATGCGAGTTGGCTGTTCAACGGCCGGATGAATCCGGTGGTTCCCTACGCGATTCGCGGCGCCATCTGGAATCAGGGGTGGCACAACCGCAGCGGCGGGTTGACGTACTATAACAACCTGCACAGCATGATTCGCGGTTGGCGCATCGTCTGGGACAAGCCGGAGCTGCCGGTCTATTTCCATCAGTTCTACTGCCCGGACCAGACCGACAAGCCCGGCATCGACAGTACCGCCGAGATGCGTCTGGGCACGTGGATGGCGCGGGATATTCCCAACGCCGGAATGGCCAGCCAGATCGATATCGGCGGGGCCATCCATTACAGCAGCAAGGTGACTCCCGGCCGGCGCCTGGCGCTGCACGCACTGAAGAACCAGTATGGCCGTAAGGTCGCCGCCGAAGGGCCGATGTTCAAGTCGTACGAGATCAGGGGCGACAAGGTGATCGTCACGTTCGATTGCGTCGAGGGCGGCCTCGTCGTTGCCGACACCGCGTTCAATCGGTCGAAGGAGAAGGACGCCACCGGTTTTGCCGATCCGAAGGTCATCGAGAACGGCGAGGAGAGGGTGAAGTTGTTCTGGCTGGCCGGCGAGGACCGCGTCTGGCATCCGGCAAGCTTTGAGATCCAGGGCGACAAGGTCGTCGTTCGGTCCGATGCCGTGAAGAAGCCCCGCGGCGTGTCCTACGGCTCGGGCGGTATCGGCTTCCAGCCCTGTCTCTACAACAAGGCGCTGCTGCCGATGACCCCGTTCATCCAGTACGACAACGAGATGGTGACCACGAAGACCTGGCCGGACAAGAAGCTGAAACTCGCCGGCGCCGCCGCCGATGCAACCCCCGTCCGAGAGAATCCTGGCGCTGATGCTGCCGCCGCCGAAGATGATCCTGCCACGGATGCTGCCCCCGCCGAAAAGGACCCTGCCAACGGCAGCAGACTCCAGCTATACGGGAAGATGCCGCTGCTGAGCGTGCAGTTCCGCGACGACGCCGTGTTGCAGGCCGACAAGCCGGTCACCATCTGGGGATCGACCCGCAACTACGGGGAATGGCAGGGCGAACCGGAAAAGGGCGACTGCAAGGTGCATTTCGAGTTCGGCGACATCAAGAAGGTCATATCGGTAACGCCTGACATGGCGGAATGGCAGGTGACGTTGCCGCCGATGAAAGCCGGGCCCAAGCCGTACACCTTGAAAGTCGGGTTTACCATCGATGGCGAACTGGTACACGAGCGGGTCGCCGTCGGCATCGTGTTCGGCGATGTCTGGTACGTGGCCGCGCCGGCCGGCAAGTTCAAGGTTCCGAAGGGTAAGCCCTCCGGGCAGATCGTCCGCATGATCGAGAACCAGTCAAAGCGTGACGGCAAAGACGCTCCCAGCCGCTTCAGCGTCTGTGTCTCTCGGACCCCCAGGATCAAGGGGGCGAACGGCAAATGGGGCAACCGCTTCGCCTCTTACTGGAAGGACCCGTCCGGGTTGGCGGCGGCACTCGGCCACAGCATTGCGGCGAAGACGAATCGTCCGGTCGGCGTCATCTTCATGCAGACCAAGACGAACGGGCCGATCAAGAACTGGATCGCCCCCGGCTTCCTCAAAGACGCTCCGAGCCTGATGGAAGACTACAAAACGGTCGGCAGCAAGTATCCCGACAATCCCTATTACGTCGCCAATGTGCGCCGCTACATTGCGGAGTGGAAGGCTTACTGGGGTGAGCACATCCCTGCGATGATGAAGACGAAGGCGGTGCCGGACGGCAGTTCGTGGGGCCACTATCCTTCGCCCAAGCCGGATGTCGGCGATTCGACAGCCACCTGGACATACAACGTCTACACGCACTGTTTCACGCCGGCGGCTCTCAGCGGTATTGTGTTCCTCTCGAGCGAGTCGATGGTTGCCGATGACCAGGGCGGGAACTTCGGCCCGGAGATGTCGGTGCTGGCCAACTGCTTCAAGACCAGGTTCGGCGGGGAGGACGTGCCCTTCATTTACACGGTCCCGAGCAAGGCGCTTGCGCCGAAGGTTACGTCGCCTGTCGCGATCAAGGGCAAGAGCGCCGCCGTGGAACTTGACGACTGGTCGCAGGTCGGCGGGGTGATCGAGGCCGTGGCAAAACAGGCGGCTGCAGAATAGACATGACTCGGAGATTGAACCGGAGAACGCCAGAATGAGAAGAACTGTCCCTGTTTCTTAGAACGGATTGACACGGGGGAAGGTGGGGAAGCGACATTCTGCTCTTCTGGTTCTTTCGTGCGTCGGCTGCGGGGGCGGAGGGTGGATTCCAGGCCCAACTGTTCCGCAATCCGGCGGGTGGCACGACGACAGCGGGAGAACATCAGCCCGTGGGCCTGCCGCGGGATGTTCCAGGAGCGGCACGCCCGCCCGGCCTGCGTCCCTTGGGGCCGCCGGCTTGTGACGAGTTCCTCCACTTCTCTTGAGGGGCTACCCGCCGTCATTTCGGCCCGCTACGCGCGCGCAACAGCCTTGCGGGCGGGGTCGGCCCTGTGGTACACCTGTAGCGACGCCCTATCCCTGAAACAGGAGCTTCAAGATGAACCGACTTGCGCAAGTGTTGGCCCTGTGCCTGGTGCTGGTTGCGGTGGTGAGCCTGGTGGTCGCGGCGGACGACAAGCCCGCGGCGGTGGCCAAGGCGAAGGCCAAGGCCCGCCCGGCCGCCCCCAAGCAACCCCCCGACGACCCCAAGCTGCCCCGCGTGCTGATCCTGGGCGACTCGATCTCCATCGGCTACACGCCGTTCGTCCGCGAGCTGATGGCGGGCAAGGCCAACGTCCACCGCCCCAACGAGAATTGCCAGTCGGCCCGCCACGGCGTGGCCAAGGTCGACGCGTGGGTCGGCAAGGGGCCCTGGGCGGTGATCCACTTCAACTTCGGGCTGCACGATCTCAAGTACATCGACGGCAAGGGGACGCTCACCGACGTGAGCAAGGGCAAGCAGCAGGTCCCGCTGGACGAGTACGAGCAGGACCTCCGCAAGATCGTCGAGCGCCTCAAGCAGACCAACGCCAAGCTCATCTGGTGCGCCACCACGCCCGTGCCCAAGGGCGCCAAGGGCCGCGTGCCCGGCGACGAGGTCAAGTACAACGAGGTGGCCGCCAAGGTCATGAAGGACATGGGCGTCGAAATCAACGACCTGTACACCTTCGCCAACGAGCGGCTGGATAAGATCCAGCTCCCGGCGAACGTCCACTTCACCAAGGACGGCTCGAAGGAGTTGGCCAAGGTGTGCGTCGAGGCGATCGAGAAGCAGTTGAAGTGACCCAGTGACCGATAGGGGGGCGTGAGGAACAGACGATGAACCGTGCATTGCGGTTGTTGTCGGCGTCGGTGGTTCTGCTGGCGGCCGGGGCCCTGGCGGCTGCGGAAGTTGCCGCGCCGACGAAGCTGGCGGCCAACCTGGCGGCCGGCAAGAAGCAGACGATCATCACGTACGGCACGAGCCTGACCGCAGGCGGAGCCTGGGTGGCCCAGTTGGCCCAGGCCCTCAAGGTCCGCTACGGCGAACGGGCGCCGGTCATCAACAGCGGGCGCGGGGCCATGTGGTCCAAGTGGGGGGTGGACAACCTCGACCAGCGGGTCATTCAGAAGTCGCCCGACGCGGTCATCATCGAGTTCGCCATCAACGACGCCTTCCAGGCCTACAAGACCTCGGTGGCCGAAGCGAAGGCCAACCTGGAGAACATGATCGACCGCATCCTCAAGGCCCGGCCGGATTGCCAGATCATCCTGATGACCATGAACCCGCCCATCAACGTGCACCTGGAGCGGCGGCCCAAGATCGAAGAGTACTACCAGATGTACCGGGACGTGGCCGCGGCGCGCAAGCTGCACCTGGTCGACCACCATCCCGCGTGGAAGGCGATCCTGGACAAGGACGCGGAGCGTTTCAAGAAG
>Ga0116149_1002008_pt1 | contig 23352 bp, 16 predicted proteins | sample AD_UKC057_MetaG_FD_89787 | JGI IMG/M metagenome (GOLD analysis project Ga0116149, IMG submission 89787) | Active sludge microbial communities of municipal wastewater-treating anaerobic digesters from USA - AD_UKC057_MetaG | ecosystem: Engineered > Bioreactor > Anaerobic > Digestate | place: USA... | reverse complement strand
TTTAGGGGCGATGAACAGGTGGCCTCGCGCCGATGGAGAACGTCCCTGCATGAGGCTGGACACAGCGTGGCGGGACGGGTGCTCTTGAACCGTGTGGTCAAGGCGGTCGTCTACGAGGCGGATGTCGGCGCCGCGTATCTCGAGCTGGAGGCCGCCGTCCCTCGCACGTTCCAGGAGGTCTTGATGATCGCTGCGGGCCCGGCGGCGGAGACGCTCATTGACGGCCACGCACCGCCCCTGGAATCGCCACCGCCGCCGCTGACGGAGGCCTATCCCGAAGAGGCTGCGCCCCTGGTATCGCAACTGCGGCAGTCGCCTTCCGACGCGGTCCGGATCGCACAGTGGTGTGTCCGCGGGATCGAATGCCAGCCGGAGCGGTGGGCCAAGCGGTTCTACTGGATTCACCGAGAGGCGGACCTCTTCGTCGCCCGGTACCAGCGGGAGATCGTGGAGGTCGCGGCGGGGCTGTATCAACGAGGGATCGTCACGCTGGAGGCGGAGGTTGCTGCTTGTCCAGCCTCCGGCGAAGTTCCTCCACCACGTCGCTGACGTAATCCCCGTACCCCGACGCGCGGAGCTCGGTCTATGCCGATGTCGTCTTTGGTCGAGTGTTCGAAGGTTCACTTGCTACAGCAATCATCGTCTCTCGAAATGCGCGCGGTCCAAACGGCCGACGTATCGGGCAAGAGTTTGCAAATCACTGCTGGGCCGCATCTTGACTGCTGTCGACGGCGGCGTTTGGACTAGTTGGGGGTAGACCAAACCCAGGAGAGATTCCGGGGCAAAAGAGAGAGAAAAAGGCCCAAAACAGGGGGTCCTGGGGTGCAAGTAGTCCAAACCCCCGATGCGGTCGGCGGGTGCGGGAGACCGCGAAAATGCTTTGCCCGTGCGGAGATAACGCAACGGCCCGTCGGAGCGTTCCGGCGAGCCGCGAAAACAGAGAGAGCGTTTTGTAAAACGCTCTCAAGTGGGCCCTCAAGGATTCGAACCTTGGACCAAGGGATTATGAGTCCCCTGCTCTAACCGCTGAGCTAAGGGCCCGGCGGGGCCGCGCACGCGGCAGTACCGCCGACACAACTGATTCTCCACATTCGGGAACGATTGTCAATTCCGCGGGCATTGCCGTCGGCGGGTTGGGGCGAAACGCTCGCCGGGTCGGCCGAAGGCGGGTCCACTGCCCGGGCTCGGATGCCCGGCCGGAGGGGCTAGATCCGCTTGAACTGTTTCTGTAGATCGCGAAGGGTGAGGCGCAGGGTGGTGGGGCGACCATGAGGGCAGGCGGCGCCCTTGTCTGCCTCTTCGGCGCGGGCCAGCAGCGAACGGATCTCGCCCGGGGTGAGCGGGTCGCCGGCCTTGACGGCGGCCTTGCAGGCCATCACGTCCAGGACGCTCTCGAGCAGACGCTCAGGCTCGATGCCCTCTTCTTCGCCGAGGCGGTCGAGCAGTTCGCGGAGAAAAGGCGCAATGCCGAGTCCTCGCTGGATCAGCAGCAACGGAAACTGCTGGACGGCCACGGTGTCGGGGCCGAACGGCGCGGTCTCCACGCCCAGCCGCCCCAGCAGTTCTCCGCACTGCTGCAAGAGCGACGCCTCGCCCGGCGTGACCTTGAGCACCTCGGGAATCAGCAGCCGCTGGCTCTCGAGGTTGCCCTCGGCGAGGCGACGCTTGAGGTCGTTGTAGATCAGACGCTCGTGCAGCGCGTGCTGGTCGACGATGATCAGCCCGTCCTCGGCGGCAGCCACGATGTAGGTGCTGTGAACCTGAAAGGCCTGCCCGGCCGCCAGTTCCTCAGCCAGGGGGGGCTGCGGAAAGCCGTTTTCCGCCTCTGCCGGCTCGCTGCCGGGCGACGGGGCTGTACGCTCGTCCGCCGGGCCTCTGGTCGCGTCGAGCGGAGAAAACGTGCCCGGGACAGTGGGCGGTTGTCCCGGCGGCGTAGCGGGAGTCGTTGCGGGGAACATGGCCGATCCGGCGGCGGGGTCCGCGCCCTGACCTCCTTGAGCGCTGTCACGGCGGATGGGCGTGTGCTCGGGGAAGCTCAGCCTCGGCTGGGCGGGCGGAACGGACTTGAAGAAATCCGCCAGGGCCTGACGCAGCGATGCGCGGCGCTGCTCGTCCTGGGGCGAATCGGGTGCCTCGATTTCCGCGGGCTGCGCGACGGTCAACTCCGCCCGGGCGGTGAGGTTGCTGCCGGAGAGGGTCTCCCGCAGGGTGGCCAGCACCTCGCCGTAGACGGCCTGCGGATCGCGGAATCGCACCTCGATCTTGGTGGGGTGGACGTTGACGTCCACCTCGGCGGGGTCGATCTGGAGGAACAGCAGCGCCACCGGATACCTCGACGGGTCCAGGCGTCCGCGATAGGCTTCGCGCAGGGCGTGGCCCAGGAGGCGGTCGCGGACGTATCGCCCGTTGAGGAAGAAGTACTGCCACCTGGGCGAGGAGCGGGCGGTTGCGGGCGGCCCGGCCAGCCCGTTCACCTGAATGCTGCCGCCGCGCGCCCGCAGCGGGATGAGCCCCTTGGCGACCTCCGGCCCGAACAGGTCGCCCGCTCGGGCGGCGGTGGACTCGACGGCCGGCAGGTTGTAGACGGTGCGCCCGTTGTGAGTGAGCAGGAAGGCGACCATCGGGTGGGGCAGGGCCAGGCGGGCGATCTGCTCGCTGATGTGGCCCAGTTCGGTGTTGGCCGAGCGGAGAAACTTGCGCCGGGCGGGGGTGTTGAAGAACAGGTCGCGGACGGTCACCGAGGCGCCGAATGCGGCGGCGCAGGGGCGGACCTGGCCGGCACTCTCGCCGGACGCCTCGACTTCGTAGCCGGCGACGTCGTCTGCCTGCTCGCTTCGGCGGCAGGGCCGGATGTGGGCGTGGCTGACCGACGCGATGGATGCCAGTGCCTCGCCGCGAAAGCCCATGGTATGGATGCGAAAGAGGTCATCCTCGTCTCCGAGCTTGCTGGTGGCATGGGGCACGAACGCCAGGGCCAGGTCCTCGGCGGCCATGCCGGAACCATCGTCAGTGACGGTGATCCTCTTCTTGCCCCCGTCCTCGACGGCCACCTCGACCCGAGTCGCGCCGGCGTCCAGCGCGTTCTCCACCAGTTCCTTGACGATGGAGGCTGGGCGCTCGATCACCTCGCCGGCGGCGATCTTATTGACCAGGTGGACCGGGAGTATACGGATGTTCTGCATGGCGGCGATTGTACGATGAGACCGGGCGGAATCAAGGCGGGGTCCGCGGCGGACTCATCGCCACTTGTCGAAGTTGGCGGCGATGCGGCAGAGGGCCCTGGCGACGGCGTTGATGGAAGCCTGGCGGCAGCGGACGGCGACGCGGTTGTAATCGCCGCCCCAGCAGGGCAGGCCCACGAAGCAGACGTGCGAGCACTTCTGGGCGTACACTTCCGTCTCATCCACGTCGCTGACCGGGTCGGGCGAGAAGTCGTACAGGTCGTATCGCAGGCCCTTGAGACTGGCTCGCAGAAATCGCTGCAACCGCGGCTCGGAACACTTCTCGATAACGAAGTCCTTGTCGGTGGGCGCGGCGGTAACGTCGACGACCAGGACGAGGTCGTTGGGACTCAGGGTGCGGGCCACCTCGACCGCGCCGGCCATGTCGCACTCCTCGCCGTGGGTCAGCTCGATACGGACACGGTCGCGATCAAACTGGCCGGAGAAGAAGGCCTTCATGACCGCGTGGACGCCGACGAAGTTGTCCAGGTGGCCTTGAAGGACGCCGCCGCCGAGCTTAACGAGTCGGTGGCTGCGGAAGCCGGTGTCGGCGTGGCAGGAGATGATCAGCATCGGTTTCTTCATAATCGTCCGTAGCGGCCTTGTGACAGGCCATTATAGCGGCTAGGGCCTGGCGGTGGGGCCCGAGGCGGCTTGCTCCGCCGGGCCCACCGTCATGTTCTCCAGGGCCGACCGCAGCAGAGAGGCCATCTCCGCGGCCTGCTCGTCCAGTTCCTTACGCTGAGTCTCGTCCCAGATCAGCACGCTGAGCCACTGCTTAGGGTCGCTCCCCATGGGGGCGGCGGCGTAGGCGAACAGGGGTGAGACCCATCCCCGCTTCTGGTCGGGATAGGTGAACGAGCCGATCTTGACGCTCCAGGTCCGTCCGCCGGCCTGCAGCGAGAGCGTGCGGCAGACCTGGTAGAGCATGCCGCGAGCGACGGTCTGGGCCTCCTCGGCCGCCAGCATCTCGGCCATCGGCGCAGCGGTCGAACAGGCGTCGTGGCGGAGATAGACGGGCCACTTCTCGTGCTCGATCTGGATCTGCGTGAGCGGGTTATCCTGGGCGTCGAGGACGGCCTCGCGGGCCGAGCGGAGAAACTGGGCCGGCAGAGGGACGGTAAGCTTGAACCGCCGCCCGTTCTTGGCCACGCTGGCTTCCGGCTTGGCGGGCTTGGCTTCGCCCAGGCGCTTGGCCAGTTCGTCGACGACCGGGGCGTATCGCTTGGCGACGGCTGCCTTCTGCGGGTCCTCCAGGACAGCGGGGTGTTTACCCGCCAGCACGGCGTCGAGCCAGCCGGTCAGTTCGGGCGGGGGGGGCAAGTAATGCGAGACCGGCCCCAGGACCGGCAGCACAGAGATGCTCGCGCCCTGATCGGCGAGCTTGACCTGCACCTGACGCCAGTACATCAACGACGCCCCTTGCGTGATGTGATTGAAAACGAAGTAGGGGCAGGTCTTGAGCACCTCGCGATTGGGGTAGAACCAGATGGACGAACTGCCGCGGACGACGATCGGGTTGGTGGAGACGCCGATGACCGCCCGCCAGCGTTGAGGAAGCTTGTCGGCCAGGAAGAGGGCCATCTGCCCGCCTCCCGATACGCCCATGAGCAGCACGGTCTTGTCGTCCAGGGGATACTTCCGCTGGGCGTCGGCCAAGGCGTCCATGATGAACGTCTCCTCGCCGGCAGCCCAGATCTGCATGGGCGGGGCCTTGGGCTTGGAGCCGCTTGGCGGGGCCGGGGCCTCCTCCGGAATGCTGTGCGGCAGGACGACCGCCACCTTGCGGTCGCGAAGCAGCGGCCAGTAGTCTTTCTTGAATGCGGCGGAGTCGCTTTGCCCGGAGGGATGCAGGTACAGGAGGGTGGCGAACGGGCCGGTCCCGTCCGGGACGAGAACTTCGTAGCTCTTCTTGACGTCGCCGAGATCATGGGTGGCGACCACCTCCGCTGCTGCCGCCAACGTGGCGACGGCGACGGTCGCACAGCACAGCCCCATTCGCATGAGTATCATGTCATCACTCCTGTCGATGCACCAGCGGAGCCTAGAGTACCCGATTGTACCGCGCGGGGGCAAGGCGAGAGGGCGCGTCACCGGCGCACGCCGCCCTCTGCCCGGGCGACGAGTCGCGCCGCCACATGCGGGGGCTCGGCCATCTTCTTCGCTAGGCGAACTCCAGGCGCCAATGCGTCAGCGCTTCCAGGCCGCCGGCGACGATGAAGATCACCATCAGCCAGAACGCGAGCATGAACAGGCCGACCCCGACGTGCAGGCGGTATCGGAGGGAGGCAGGACCCGTTCGCCGCGCCCGGATCGCCTTTACCAGGTGGTACGGGACCAGCAGAAGCAGCGGCGGCAGCAGGAAGGTGAACAGCGAGCACAGGGCTGCGCGGGCGGCGTGGTAGTCCGGCGTGCCGGGTGTTTCGTGGGAAGAATAGACCGCCAGCCCTTCCGGACCGGGCGCGGCGTCCTCGTCGGTCGGCGCAGCGCCCTGTCTTGTCCAGTCCGCGTCTTCCTCTCGCAGGCGGGCCAGTGCCTGCAAGGCCTCCTCCGCCTGTTCGGCGGGCACGGCGATTCGGATGCCGGATGGGTTGATCGCCAGGCTCACGTGCCAAAGAAGACTGCTGGTGTTCCCGTCGACGACATAGGCATCGAAGCCCAGGTTGTGTAGCACCGCGCAGGTGACCTCGGCTTGGCCGACCTCCGGCTCGGCCGCCACGACGACTGACCTTGTCTGTTTGTCCACGTGCCGACTCCCCTGGCAAGCTATAGATCCGGACAACAACCCCGCCCAGTCGCCTTTACCTTTGCAAAACATTATTTAGAAGCAAGTTGCGAACTGTCTCTGGCCGGGAGGCTTTGCGGGCGGCCGAAAACCTACATTGCCAACTGTGGATTATGGCCTTTTCCCTTGGACGGTTCAAGCGATGGCAGTATAATCCTTATCAACTCACTCGGAGATGAGGGCCGCGATGAACGTCTCGCAGAAGTGTCAATACGCAATTCGGTCGATCCTGGAGTTGGGTAAACGCTACGGTCAAGGGCCGACGTCCATCTCGGAGATCGCCTCCAAACAAGTCATCCCCCCGCGCTTCCTGGAGATCATCCTCAACGAACTTCGTCAGGGCGGGTTCGTCGACAGCCGCCGCGGCGTCCAGGGCGGCTACATGCTGCGTCATCAGCCCCGCGATCTTACTGTCGGTCAGATCATCCGTTTCGTGGACGGCCCGCTCGAACCGGTCAAGTGCATCGGCAGCAAAGGCAGGGAGCAATGCGGACTGCGCAACCAGTGCGCGCTGATCCACCTGTGGACACGGGCGAAGGAAGCCGTCGAGGGCGTCTACGACACGACCACGTTCGGCGACCTGGTCGAGCAGGAGCGCGAACTGGAGCAGGCCAACGTGCTGGACTACTCGATCTGATGGCTCCCTCGCCCGATCCGCCCGGGCGGCAAGAAGGTACTTGGCGCATTTCAAAGAGCAGTTACAATCTAGAGTAGCACTCGGTTTGGTCCCGAGGACCAAACCTGCTTGCAGAAAAAAGCGAGGAGAAACCCATGGCGCGCATTCACGTCGTGTCGGGTACGGTCGTCCTGCTGGTCTTCTGTGGAGCACTTCAGGCGGGTCTGGTCGCGGAGTACAGCTTCAACGGCAGTCTGACCCAGGACTCCAGCGGCAACAACTACCATGGCACCAACAGTGGGGCGACAGCCGGTATCGGCCCGTTCGGCGGGCTGGCCGTCTTCGACGGAATCAACTCCTACGTCCAGTTGCCCAGCAACACCCTGCTGAACGGCCTTCAGAGCGGCGATTTCACCCTGATGGCCTGGACCAAGGCGTTCATCGTGCCTGCCGGCAGCGGGTCGGCCAATACGGCCCATTTCGGCATCGTAGAGAAGGCCGGCTACCACAGCGGGCTCAAGTACGAGAACACTTCCAGTTTCTCAACCGACCTGTGGCGGACCGGGCCAACCAACGTCAATCTCCCTTCGGCCGCGACGTACGGTCCGGCGGTCTGGCATCACGTGGCGGGAACGTACTCCACCGCCAACGGCACGGTCGACCTGTACGTCGACGGGCAGCACGTGGGAACGAAGACCTTCACGCCGGGCCTGGCCAGCTACAGCTACGGTTCACAGGCATGGAGGATCGGCATCGCCAACCCCAGCGCCGGGACCTATCGTTGGCCCATGAGCGGAATGGTTGACGAGGTCCGCATCTACGACGAGAAGCTCAGTGACGGGGCCATCGCCCAGATCTACGATTCGTATTCCGCTTCCGACACCCGCATCATAGTGGCTGGATACCGGCGCGACTTCTCCAGCCCCACTCCCGCTGCCGGTTGGAGCTACCTCTGGAATGCCAACGGGCCCCTCGGCGACAGCGGCAACTACTCCGCCCTGCTGTACGATACCGGTTCGTATCAGTCGGTCCAGAACGGGGCCTATCCCGACAGCGTGCCCGGTCGATACATCGCCCTCCACGGCACGGGCGGGCATCCGGGCCAGGGAACGACGAACCCCGAGCAGCCTTCGACGGCCTTCGACCGCTTCGCCATAGCCGCCTACACTGTGGACCACGACGGGCTGTTTGAGATCCAGGAAAGCTTCCTGGTCAAGTCGAGCACCAACAACACCGGACTGGAATTGTTCGTTCACGTCAACGACGCCGCCCCGTTGATCAGCCGCACCGTTGTCCCCGGCGGGGCGATCAACTTCGACGGCGAACTCGGGCATCTGTCCCCCGGCGACACGATCTACTTTGCTGTCGGGCCCAACACTCACGACTACTACGACGGCTTCAGTTGGGATTTCAGTATCGCTTACACCGAGATCCCCGAGCCGATCACCCTGACTGCTCTGCTGTTATGCGGGTCAAGCGTGGCCGGGTACGTCCGGCGCCGACGGCGCTGAGACAGGGGAACGCTCCTCCAGTCACGGTGGCAAGGCAGCGCCTTGCGCAGGTCTCGCCGATCCACCCGCTTCCGGGCCGCCGCCCTACAGCACCAGCGCCCGGTGCGGGTCGCGAGACTCGTTCTCGCAGGTGACCCGGATGCCGCGAAGCCCGGCGATCGGGCAGCCGTTCTCGCAGATCCCGCAGCCGATGCACTGCTCGATGTCAACGTGAGGCAATTGCAGGCGGACGCGGAGCCGCAGGCGCTCGCCGGTGCGGAGGGCGTCGGCCCAGCCGGCACGGTCGGCCAGGGTGATGCCGCCGGAATCGTTGTCGGCCAGGCCGGCGGGCAGGTCGCTGGGGGCCGTGTCCGGCACGACCAAGTAGTCGCCCCCGGCGTACCGCCCGGGCGGCAGGGCGGGCGAGACCAGCTCGATCCGCAGGCCGTCCACGCGGGCAACCACCAGCGGATCGATCCGCACGTCGGCGATCTGCTCGCGGACGTGGACGGCCTTGGGGCTCACCGGGCACAGTTCCTGGCAGACGATGCACGGACGGTCAGCCGCCCACGGCAGGCAGCGGCTGCGATCGACGAACGCCGTGCCGATCCGCACCGGCCCGCGCTTGGCGAACTCGCCATGACCGAGCTTCTCGTCCAGGCTCAACGGGCGGATCGCCCCGGTGGGGCAGACCTGCGAGCACGCCACGCAGTTGAGCTGGCAGCCGCTCGAGCCGATGCGGTTGTTGAGCGTCGGCGTCCACAGGCCCTCCAGCCCCGCCTGGAGCGAGGCTGGCTGGAGGACGTTGGTCGGGCACGCGCGAATGCACTGCCCGCACTTGGTGCAGCGGGCCAGGAACTCCGTCTCGGCCAGACTGCCCGGCGGGCGGATGAGACCGGCGTACGCGTCACTCGCGGTCCGCCCAGCCAGGCGGAGCAGCGGCGGCAAGGCCAGGCCCGTCGCTGCCGACACCAGTACGCCGCGCCGCGAGATATCGGTGGCTGTCTGTTGCGTGTCGGGCGGGACGGCCGATCGCAAACCGATCGCATCCTCGCCGCAGTCGTCGAGGCAGTTGAGGCAGACGACGCACTCTTCGCTCCGCACCTGGGTGTGGACCTCGCAGGCGCCCTCGCAGTTTCGCTCGCACAGGCGGCAGGCGGAGCAGTTGGCCCGCGTGCGCCCGACGCGCCAGAACGCCAGGCGAGAAGCCAGGCCCATCAGCGCCCCCAGCGGACAGACGAAGCGGCAATAGAACCGCGGGACCCACAGGTTGGCCAGGACGATCGCCAGGAACAGCCCGCCGATCAGGCCGGCCATCGAGTAGTAGCGAGCGCTATAGGAGACCTGGTTGCCCACCAGGGCGTCGGCGATGGGCAGGACGACGAGGCTCACGCTGCGATAGATCAGCGGCAGGGGGTCCAGCAGGCCCGTCTGGAGCGTCCAGGCCGACGCCTGGCTGCGCGGGAAGCAAATGCCCAGAAAGCCCCACAGCAGGACAAGCCCAGTCGCCACCGTCATCGCCCGCGCCGTCCGTCGGACCACGCGAGCCAGCGAGAGTCCGGCCGCTGCCCCCAGGATCGCCGCCGCGGCCGCGTAGAACGTCCACGATCGGACGTCGGCCAGGTCGGCCAGGCGGGCGATCGCTCCGCCCGCCGCGGCCGCCAGCAGGAACGCCAGCACGTAGTACTTGACCGCCTGGGCAGGGCGGTAGCGGTTGAGTTCGATCTGGCGGGCAGGGGCCTTGCCCCGCCGACCCAGATAGCCCACCGCGTGATTGATCGTCCCCAGCGGACAGACCCACCCGCAGAAGAACCGCCCGAAGACGAACGTCAGCGCGAGCGTCGCCGCCGCCCATAGCAGGCCCGCGTACAACACCCCCGTGGCCAGGGCGGTCCCCGCCGCCAACAGCGGGTCGAGTTGCATCAGCCAGTTGACCGGCCAGCCGCGAAGCTGCCTCCAACCCTCGCCCGGCGAGGAAACCACCACGAACCACACCAGCAGGAGCAGGAAGAAGAGTTGGCTCAGGCGGCGGACGGTGGTGAGCTTCATGAGAGGCCTCCCCCGGAGGCGGACGCAGGCTGCCTATGACCAATGCTCAGTTTCCAATGGCCAATCAAGTCCAGATTCTCAAATGACCAATGATCCAAAGGCCGCCCTGGCCTTTTGGTCAGTGGGACATTGATCATTGATTGGTCATTGATCATTGTGTCATTGGTCATTTGGAGATCGACTTCCAGTCAATCGTTCCCGCGCCGGCCCGTTGGGCCTTCATCAGGTAGGGCAGGTCGCTGGCTCGCAGGTCCAGCAGCTCGGCTGCGCACGCGTCAGCCGCCACCTGATCGGTGCTGACGATCATCGTTTCGGCGGCCTTCAGATCGCTCAGGCTCCCGCCGGTCGGGCCGTTGGTCATCATGGCCGTCGTGCCGTCCAGGATCACCAGGGTCGGCTTCAGCAACAGTGCCAGCTCGGCCAGCGCGTTGTGGATGTCCTGGTGGAACGTGTTGCGTCGCCCGCCCAGCAGGCCGTACCAGTTCTTGATAGCCATCGTGGCCCCGCTCCGCTCGTGGTGTTTGACGGGCGCGATGCCGATGACCTTGTTGGCGTCCTTGAGCGGCTCGTACAACACGGGCCAGCGGCGGATCAGCCGCCCGCCGCGAACGCTGACCGGTCGGAAAAGCTCGTCGCGAGAGTAGACGACGCTTGCCCCTGCTTGCCGGGCGGCGGCGGCGATGCCGTTGACGTCGAAGCACGCTTGGGGGCTGCTGATAGGGTGATCGGTGACGACCACCGATGCCGCTTCCGCGGCCAGGCACAACCGGACCACTGCGGCCACCACGTCCGGGTGGGCGGTCGCCCCCAGGGCCGGCGGCGTGGCGAACCCGGCGTTGACCTTGAGCACCACGCGATCACCCTTGCGGATGTAGGTTCCGATCCTGCCGACGGCTGCTATGGCCTGGTGAACCATCCGGACGCGATCGTTCCCACGAACGCGGGCCAGTTGCCGCCCGGCTGAGGGGATCGAGTAGTCGCCCAGGAACAGTTCCTCGCCGGCTGGCGCTTGCGGGGCCGACTGGTCGCTGTGCAGCCATGCGGCCAGGGCGGCCGTGCCGGCGATGGCGCCGGCCGACAGCGCCGCGCGGCCCAGCATCTGTCGCCTTCGCAGTCGCGGCGTCTCGCCGCCTTCGCTCGCGGCTTTGCGATCTGCTTGATTGTCGCGGTATTCCTGGCTCACGTCTCTGTCTTCAATGGTCAATCGTCAATGGTCAATGGTCAATGGTCAATGAACAATGCGGTCAGCCTGGCGGCGGCGTCTTTGTTTTCGCACTCGTGCACGCCGACGACGGCCTGCCCGGCTGCCAGTACAACGCGGTACGTTCCTGCCAGGCCCACCATCTTCGCCCCGTCCACCTGGTTGCCTGCTGGCCAGGTCTGTGCCTGCCAGCCTTGCTCCAACAGCGCTCGGACGTACTGGTCCGCCAGTTCGCCGGCCTTGGCTGGAGACTGTTGCGGGGCGACGAAGGCGACAGCCTGGTGGCCGTCGATGTCGTAGATGGCGGTCAGAAGCTGGCCCAGCTTGTTGAAGCCCGTTTGCTCCGCCGGCATGGGCGAAACGCTGTCCGGGCGCATGCACTCGTCTGGCAGGAGTTCGCGGCCCGCAGGCTGCGCCGGCGCGGAGGCGGCAGCGGGCAACGCCTTGACGATCCGCCCGGCCAGTTGCTGGGCGGCCTGGTGCAGTGCGTCGCTTTCCCCGGCTGGGAGGATCTCGACGTACATCCGCCCGTGGAGCAGGAAGATCGTGTGCCCGCTGCGGTAGGCGGGGCTGCCCATGCCAGGTAGCGACTGGGCGTCGCGGCGGCGCTGGCGGGTGAAGACCGACAGGGCGCCATTCGGATCGCTCATCAGGTATGCGTAGACTTCCAGGCTCTGGTCGGCCTGCCCGGGCAGGGCCAGGCGGCGGCAGTCCAGGCGGACCACGCCATAGGGCAGGTAGCCCTCGGCCTTGCCGTCGATCTTGACCCAGAGGTTGTCGGCGGCGAACGCCTCCGCAGGCCCGGCCGGCACGAGCAACCCGCGGGCCAACTCGGCCAGGTCGAGCTGGGCTCCCGGCCCGGCCGGTGCGGACGCCAGCGACGCGACGTATGCGGAGGGGTCGTAGTGGAACTGACGCAGGTAGACCCCCAGCGCGATGCCCGCGAGCACCAGCAGGATGGCCAGTGCAGCCCACGTCTGGCTGCGTCGACTTTGACAGGTGGAGCCCATGTTCGATAGCTCCAGTATCGCGATTTGGTCCGGTCGAGACAAGAGAACACGCCCGGAGCAGCCCGCACAAGCAAAAGAGCCACAGGAGGTCTCCTGTGGCTCCTCGTCGTCTGAGTCTTCTATCTTCGCGTCTCTGTGCTTCTGCGGCTAGCTGCTCTTCTTCGCCCGCAGACGATAGCGGTTGGGCGGCGAGAAGAGGAATACGGCCGCCGTCAGCAGGGCGACGGCCAGCAGCAGCAGCCCTCGCTTGGTGGAGGGCTTCTGCAGGCGGGCGTTGATCTGGAAGAGCAGGCCCGAGGGCGGGGCCGGGCGAGGATTGGCCGCGGGCGATCGCTGGTCGGGCAGGAGGCTCTGGCCGGGCACGCGGATGACTTCATGCGTCTGGGGGACCAGCGGTTCCTGGGCCATCGCATAACGCGCAACCAGGACCGGGTCCTCGGGCAGGGCCTCGATCAGTCGCCGGTTCGCCTCCACGCGGTCTTGTGCGTCCTGGAGGGCGGCTTCGTTGCAGCCCACCACGTAGCGGGCGGTGGCCATGTCCACGTACGCGGGCACGAGCACAACGGCGGCGAAGATCCCCAGGGCCAGTCCGGCCAGGAGAAGGAACCCGACCAACCGTCCGGCGGCGAAGAGCACGCCGGACGGCGGGTCGGCGGGTCTGTTCTTATTTACGCCAGCTTCCATACACAGCCCTCTTGCCCAGGGCCTCTTCGATCCTCAGGAGCTGATTATACTTGCACACCCGGTCGGTTCGGCAAGCCGAACCCGTCTTAATCTGCCCGGTATTCTTGGCGACGGCGATGTCGGCGATGGTGGCGTCCTCGGTCTCGCCGCTGCGGTGGCTGGTGACGGCGGTGTAGCCGTTCTTGTGGGCCAGGTCGATCGCCTCGAAGGTCTCGGTCAGCGTGCCGATCTGATTGACCTTGATGAGGATGGAGTTCGCGCAGCCTTCGGCGATGCCGCGGCGGAGGAACTTGACGTTGGTCACGAACAGGTCGTCGCCGACGAGCTGGACCTTCTTGCCCAGCTTCTTGGTCAGCTTGGCCCAGCCGGCCCAGTCGTTCTCGGCCAGTCCGTCCTCGATGGAGCGGATGGGGTACTTCTTGCACCAGCTCGCCCAGATGTCGATCATCTCGTCGCTGGTGGCGATCCGCTTGGGGTTGGACTTGAAGAAGCAGTAGCCTTCCTTGCCGCGGGCGTGGGCCTCGTTGACCATCTCGGAGGCGGCCGGGTCCAGCGCGATCCAGATGTCCTTGCCGGGCTTGAAGCCGGCCTTCTCGATGGCGGTGCAGATCAGCTCGGGGGCCTCGTCGTTGCTCTTGAGGCTGGGGGCGTAGCCTCCCTCGTCGCCGACGGAGGTGTTATAGCCCTTGCTCTTGAGGACCTTCTTGAGGGCGTGGAAGACCTCGGTGCCCATGCGGAGGCCTTCGGAGAAGCTCTTGGCGCCCCAGGGCTGGACCATGAACTCCTGGAAGTCCACCGTGCCGTCGGCGTGCTTGCCGCCGTTGAGGATGTTCATCATCGGCACAGGCAGGGTAACGGCCTTGCGCCCGCCGAGGTACTGGAACAGGGGCTTGCCCGCGGCCTGGGCGGCTGCCTGGGCGACGGCCATCGACACGCCCAGGATCGCGTTGGCGCCGAAGTTCGCCTTGGTCGGCGTGCCGTCAGCCTCGATCATCTTGCGGTCGATCTTCTCCTGCTCGGAGGGGTCCATGCCCTTGACCAGCTTGGCCAGCTCGGCGTTGACGTGGCCGACGGCCTTCAGCACGCCCTTGCCGCCGTACACCTTCGCGTTGCCGTCGCGCAGCTCGACGGCCTCGTTCTCGCCCGTGCTGGCGCCCGAGGGCACAGCCGCCCGGCCCAGGATTCCGCTGCTGAGAATGACGTCGACTTCCACCGTGGGGTTGCCGCGGGAGTCGAGAATCTGCCTGCCAATGACCTTCCTGATCTTCGTCGCCATGTCGCTCTTTCCTTTTCTTATCGGAACTCGTTGTGCCTTCGGGTGAGGCTTTCTTTCCCGCTCGTGGGGAAGTCTCACAAGTGTAGCGATTGCGGGGCGGGATTCAAGGACGATTGGCGACTGTCGAAGGTCGATTTGCGATTGTTGGTGTCCCGGGGCGAACGCCCACGGACCTGTCCGCCGTGGCGGAAGGCCTTCCGTGGGCTTCTGCGCGCGGTCAGGGGATATGCTTTCGTATCGTCTCGGCTGCCTTCTGAGGGTCGTCTGCCGAGCAGACGGCGGCGCAGACGGCTACGCGCTTGGCGCCGGCTTGGACGGCCTGGGCGACGTTGTCGGCGGTGATGCCGCCGATGGGCACGTTGGGCAGGGGGATCTCGGCGCAGACCTGGCGCAGATAGTCCAGGCCCTGGACTTCCAGGCCGGGCTTGGTGGCGGTGGGGAAGAGCGGCCCGGCCGAGACGTAGTCGGCCCCGGCGTTGACGGCGGCGTGGGCCTCGGCGAGGGTGTGGCTGGTCTTGCCCACGATCGCTCCCGGTCGCAGCAGGCGGCGGACCTCGGCCACGCCCAGGTCGTGCAGGCCCAGGTGGACGCCGTCGGCTCCGACGATGGCTGCGATGTCCGCGCGGTCGTTGATGATCAGGATCTTGCCCGTCTCGTCGGTCAGTTCGCGCAGCTCGGCTGCCAGGGCGAGGAACTGATCGTCGGCCAGGTCCTTTTCGCGGAGTTGGACAGCGTCGGCCCCGCCGTGGATGGCGGCGCGGGCGGTCTCCAGCACGCTGCGTTTGCAGAGCCTGCTGGTGATGAGGACGTAGAGCTTGACCTCGCGGGCGAAGCGTCCAGCCTCGAGCAGCCGTCCAGCCACGCGGGCCTCCAGCGTATAGGCGTCGTAGCGCATCCGCTCCAGGCGGAAGGCCTGCTGCGGCGCGACGACCTTGGCGTATTCCTCCAGCGTGCGCAGTGACTCGGTCAGGCGCTTGCAGGCGGCTGTCACGACTCCGTCCAGCCCGCCGCGGTCGGCCTCGCCGGCACTGGTGATGACCGTGCCCACGTCGCCGGGGGTGTCGCGGGCGGTCAGCAACTCGCCGCGCGGCAGGGCCTCGACGACGGTGCGCAGGTCGCTGCGGAGGGTCTTGGCCATGGCGGTGGTGGCTGGGTCGTTCAGGGCGAATCGTCCGCAGTCTTCGATGACTCGCAGGGCCTCGCGGGTGCGGTTGAAGTTGGCGTCCAGGATGCGGTAGATCTCTCTCATGGGCGGCTCCCGAACGTATTATAGCCAGACAGAAGGGAGCAGGGATCAGGGACTAGGGAATAGCGACAAGGCAAGAGCAAGCCGACTTCCCGGTCCCTAAACCCTAAACCCTAGACCCTAAACCCTATTCCCTGATCTGGCAATCGAACGCGCACTCACCGTCGCGGGCGGGGATGGGGAAGCTGCGACACAGTTCGAGCACGGCGCCTCGTACCTCGTCGATCGGTTTCGATTCGCCCTGGCTGAGCAGGATCTTGTCGATCCAGCCGGCGATGAGCTTCATCTCATCGGCCCCCATGCCGCGGGTGGTGACCGCGGGCGAGCCGAATCGCAGCCCCGATGCCCGCATGGGCGGGCGCGGGTCGAAGGGGATTGAGTTCCAGTTGGCGATGATGCCCGTGGAGGCCAACCAGTCGGCGGCCAGGTGGCCGGTCAGGTCAGGTTGGCGGCTGCGGAGGTCCAGCAGCATCAGGTGGTTGTCGGTCCCGCCGCTGACGAGGCGCCAGCCCTTGGCCATCAGTTCCCGGGCGAGGGTCTGGGCGTTGTCGAGGATCCGCTGGGCGTAGTGCCGGAAGGGTGGCTGCATGGCCTCGTAGAAGGCGACGGCCTTGCCCGCGATCACGTGCTCCAGGGGCCCGCCCTGAATGCCGGGGAAGACGGCGGCGTCAACGGCCTTGGCCCACTTCTCGCGGCAGAGGATGATCCCGCCGCGCGGACCGCGAAGGGTCTTGTGGTTGGTGGTGGTCACGAAATCGCTGTGGGGCACGGGGTCCGGGTGGACCTTCCCGACGACCAGCCCGGCGATGTGGGCGATATCCGACATCATCAGGCAGCCGGCCTCCTGCGCGATGGCGCCAAAGGCGGCGAAATCGATCTTCCGAGGGTAGGCGGATGCCCCGACCACCAGCAGGGTGGGCTTCTCCTTCAGGACGGCCTGGCGGACCTGGTCCATGTCGAGCTGTTCGGTCTTCTCGTCCACGCCATACGAGGCGGCCTGGTAGACCATCCCCGAGATGTTCAGTCGCATGCCGTGGCTGAGGTGCCCGCCGTGGGCCAGGCTCATGCCCATGATCTTGTCGCCGGGCTTGAGGCAGGCCATGTAGACCGCCAGGTTCGCGCTGGTGCCGCTGTGCGGCTGGACGTTGGCGTGCTCGGCGTTGAAGAGGGCCTTGGCCCGGTCGATGCAGAGCTGCTCGACGCGGTCGGCGTTCTCGTTGCCGCAGTAATAGCGGCGGTTCGGGTAGCCCTCGGCGTACTTATCGGTCAGGACCGACCCCATGGCCTCCATCACCGCGCCGCTGCAGTGGTTCTCCGAGGCGATCAGTTCGAGCGTCTCGCTCTGGCGCTTGACCTCGGCGGCGAGGATGGCGGCGACTTCAGGATCACATTTTTCCAAGCTGGCCATGCAACGATCTCCTGGGGCCGGGCCCGCCAGGGCCGCGGCAAGAGGGATACTGTAGCGGGGAAGGGCGGAATTGACAAGAGCGCCGCGAAAAAGCAAAGCCCACGGAAGGCCTTCCGTGGGCTTGGGCAACGTGGGTCTTATGGGTCGTATGGATCTCATAGGTCCTATAAGACTCATACGACCCATGAGACCTATGCTCAGTCCTCCAGGAACACCATCCTCACCGGCCCGATCAGCCCGGCGTTCGGCGTGCCTTTGTAGGGCGTGGGCGTGGTCTGGTAGTGGTTGGACAGCGTGCTGTAGACCAGCACCTCGATGCGGTTGTCGCCTGGCTTGACGTGCTCGGTGATGTCGGCGGTGAAGGGCTTGTTGACCAGCACGCCCGCCGGCTTGCCGTTGACGCGGACCTCGGCCGTCGCGACGACCTCGCCCAACTCCAGCAGGACCCGGCCCTTGACCTGGGCGTCGGAGAGCTTGACCGTTCGCCGATACCACATCCCGCCGCTGAAGTGGCGCATCTGCCCGACCTTGGACCAGTCGCCGGCTGGGAGCTTGCCCCGCCCGCAGGTCAGCGCGATCGGCTGATCGTTGGCGAAAGCTGCGCCGCCCTTACAGCCGGGCGGGAGCGTGAGTTGGAGGGCCACCACAGCCGGGGCGGCGGCGGGCTGAGGCAGTTGAATGCTGTAGAGTCTCGACCCATCGGTTGCGTTGATGGGCGCCTCCTGGGGAGGCACTGTCTGGCCATCCACGAAGACCTTCTCGATCCCGCCGAACGACACGAAGTTCAGCGACTTCAATCCCGGTGGGGCGGTGAAGCGGTAGCAGCCAGTGAGAGGTTTTCCGGTGGGATCGTACTCCAGGTGGTTGGCAGGGAGGTACCATTTCATTGCCAACGGGAACGTCTGTTTGTCGGGGACAGGCTGGTTCTCAGCGATCAGCACGACGGCGCTTCGCGGGCGGGTGTCGATCGGGTGGCTGCCGCCGGAGAATTTGCCCCCGGGCACGTTCTTGTAGGCGATCACGAGTTGGGTAATTCCCGGCTCCAATTCCACCACATCGCCCGATATGGGCTTGCCATTCGGCGATGTCAATATGGCGGTGGGCCTAACTCCCTCCACTACCACTCGCGCCTTTGTCTTCTGCTGCACTGCGACGACCGTCCGGAACACCACGTGCCCGCCGCCGTCGAGGATGAGGAAGTGATCGTTGATCTTGCCCTTGAGCCCGTGGTAGCCCTGCGAGCCGGGCTGGTTCTGCACGCCCCATCGCCAGGAGAACTCGTACGGCTGCCAGGCGGGCTTGTGGGCGCCCGCCTCCACTGCTTTGCCCGCGGCCGGTTCGGCCTCGGCGGCCGCTTTTACCAGCGTGTCGAAGTCCGCGTCGGCCGGAGCGAGCACGCGCCACATCTTCGGACCGAACCCATGCGTCACCTCGGGCCACTTGGAGTCGTCGAAGTCGCTCTTCTGCCATCCCTCGGGCGCCTGCTCGGCTGGGCAGTACCGGAAGGTCCGTGCCTCCGGGCCGATCAGGCCCTTGGAGGCGGGTTTGCGGAAGTCGCCCCACTGGTTGTCCAGCGTGGGTACCAGCTCGGTCTCCCACTCGCCTTCCAGGGGCAGCTCGCCGGTCTGCCTGGGCGGGGGCGGGGGCGCAGCCTGCTCATGCGGCTCGCCCGGCCCGAAGACGATCAGGCTGGACCGCGGCGGGTCGGCGGGGATGCGGAGGATCGTGCCGTTGTCGGTCTGGCGGGTGACCGAGAGCTGGCGAACTTTGCCCGTCCAGGCGTCCCACAGTTCGACTCGGCCCTTGGTGCGGAAGAAGCAGTCGCTGCCGGCCGGCACGTCCATTACCATGTACACGTCGCGGATGCCGGCGCGGCGGTGCAGGACGTTGGCCTTGACGCCCGCGGGCGGGATGAAGTCGCGGACGATCGCATCGCTGACGGCCTTGACCAGGCGTCCGGGGGGTGCGGCGGCTCCGGGGGCGGCGCCCGTTTTGTGGGCCGGGTGGACGTTCTCGGCGCTGACCTTCTGGAGCTTGGACAGATCGGCGGCGGTCCGCCAGTCCTTGTCCGGGGAGGCCGGCGTGCAGACGAAGTCCTCGGCGGACAGGAGCGTCTTGCCGCCCTGGGCGATGGCGACGAAAAGTCCGGCCTTGTGGTCGCCGTCGTCGGTGTCGACGGCGTCGATGGTGATCACGTCGCCGCCCTTGAGTTGGAGCTTGCCCGTCCATCCGGTCTGGTAGTCGGGGACGTGGGCGATCTTGCGGCCGTTGACGTAGAGCTGTCCGTAGTTGTCGATGAGGACCCTGGCGTCGAACGTGCCGCTGGGGAGGTTGTCCGGCCAGACGGTCTTAAAGTAGATCTTCGGCCTGGCCCGCGGCGACCAGACGAACCGCCCGGTGAAACCACCGTCGAACTGTCGCGGGGGCAGGGCGGGTCCGCCGTCGGCGGCCTGAGGCAGGATCACCATTCCCAGCCCCCCGGCGGCGTTGGTGATGGTCTCCGGGCGCAGGCCCTTGGCGACCTCGGCGCCGGTGGCGTCCATGACTTCCTTGAAGACCTGGTCGACCAGAACGTCGTCGCTGCCTGCGCGATCGCTGGCCAGCGGCAGGGAGCCGAGCGCGATGACCTTGCCTCCGTTGCGGAAGAACTCCAGCACCTTGGGAACCAGGCCGTAGCGGACGACTTTGGAGTCGGCGAGGATGAGCACCTTGTACCGCTCGCCGCTGACCACCAGGTGCCCGTCCTCGATCTCGGCGCGAGCGGCCGACTGATCGTCGATGAAGTCGAAGTCGATGCCGGCGTTGAACAGTTCGGCGGCGGCCTGGAACGCCGGCTTTTGATCGCCCATCCCCGCCTGCATGGTCGCGGTGGGGTACAGAATGGCGACGTCGCAGACGTGGCGGCCCTGGCTGAGCAGGTAGCTCAGCCGCCGGGCGTAGTGGAACCACTTCTGGGCGTGGGGCCAGTAGGGCATGCGGAAATGGAAGTCCGGCGGGGCCCACTCCCACCATCCGCCGTCGGTGGAGTAGTACAGCCCGTGCAGGCACAGCAGGTTGCCCCCGAAGAGGAAGTGGCGGTCAAGCTGCTCGGTCAGCCACTCGGGCCTGCTCGCCCAGCCCATCGAATGGAACGCCTCCAGCCAGGTCCGCGGACGCTCGTACAAGTGGGCGATCGAGCTGGAGACCTTCGTCTGGAGGAACGACAGCCCCCGGGCCGGGGCGTCGTTGCCCGGGGCGGTGAACCACCGCGTGGCCCGGAAATAGTCGCCGTACTCCAGCGGGGCCAGACCGCGCCCGTTGTTGTCGCAGCCGTAGATCAGGCCGCGCTTCCAGTGCCACTCGAAGACGGGTTTGAAGTAGCGCTCCTCGGCCAGGTCCATCACCACGTCCCAGTAGTCCAGGCGGACCTTGGGGGTGATCATCCCCGCGTTCTGGCGCAGGGCGGGCAGGAACTGGACGATGTCGTAGTCCTTGCGGTCCTGGAACTCCTTGCGGAAATCCTCCGACCACACGCCCAGGTGGAGCGGGATGCCCAGTTCGTCCTGGAAGAAGAAGTTGAGTCCCTTGCGGGCCTGGGGCGCGGTGCGGTCCTCGAATCGCTGGAAGTAGACGCGGCAGAGTTCCTGCCCGTGCTTGGGGTGGAGCATGTAGTTCGGCTTCAGCGTACTGACGACCACCATGCAGTCTTCGCCCGCCGGGGCGGTCCATGTCAGCGTTGCGTCCTTGACGGCGTCCTTGAGATCCTGGCCCGCGTTGACGTCCATGCCCTTCTCGGTCAGAGGATAGGCGAAGGCGGCGAGAAACTCCTTCGGCAGGGCCTGCTTGAGTTCCTTGCCGCCGGCGAGCCTGGCCTGCGTCCACTGGACCTCTCCGAGATAGCTCTTCATGTGGGGCAGGTTGGCCAGTTCGTCGATGTAGCTGCCGTTGCCGGGCCAGTTGAAGGTGTAGTCATCCAGTCCCAGGCCCATGCCTCGCTTGGCGCACTCCTGGGCGGCCTGGCTCCAGAAGTCCCACCAGGGCTGCGACCAGACGGGCGGCTCGCCCGGCACGGTGCGCCCGAAGGCCGCGTAGCCCTTGGCGTTGAGTTCCTTGTCGGCCTGCACGTGGGAGTGGATGTAGCTGACGGCGAATCCGTCGGTGCCGACCTGGGCGAGTTGGTCGAGCTGCCAGGCCAGACGGGCGACGTCCAGGCGGTCGCCGTTCCACCAGTAGAACGGCACGTTGCCGTACCCCTTGGGCGGGTCGGCGAAATGCTCCAACGGGTCAAGCTTCGGATCCGTGCTGGGAAAGCCCAGCAGCGGGCCCTTGGGCAGGGGAGGCAGGTTCTCGGCCAGCGCGTGCCGCCCGTCCTCGGCCCACAGCGGTCCGGCCTGCAGGCCGGACAGGAAGGCTAGAGACACGGCGAACATCCACGTCTTGGGCGTGCGGTGCATGGAGTTTCCTTTCGGTTCGCGGACGAGTATACCCCAAACGCTTCGTGGAGACCAAGGGGCCCCGCCCCGCTTTGTCCCAGGAAAGCCTCTGGTCGATTCTCCCACGCCTGCGTATAATCGACTCCCGCAAGGCGAGGATTTGTTCAAGCAAAGGAGAACGTGCATGAAGACGCCCTTCCTGCCGGCCCTGGCGATTGTGCTGGCCGCCGCCATGCCCGCTCGGGCGGCCTACGTCCCCTGGGACGCCCTGGTCGTCGAGGCGACCGACGGCCCCAACTGGGTGCATCTGGGACCGCCCGCCCGGATCAAGCTGTACCCGGTCAATGCCGCGCCGGTGGACTGCCTGTTCGATGTCCGAAAGGACAAGGACTCCAGCGCCAAAGGCCTGAACGCCCTCAAGTTCCAATTCAACGGGGAGAAGGCCGGGCACATGAGTTCCACCGCTCTGAGCGGCTCGTTCCAGATCATCAACGACCCCAAGGACTCCGGGCAGCTCTTCGCGGACATCCTGCTCATGGTGGCCGTCAACGCGCCGTCGCTCGACCCGTCGTGGAGTCTGACGCTCAACGGCAACACCCTGTCGGGTTCGCAGTTCGCCTACGTGGACGGCACAGCCGCCCCAACGGGCCGGCCCTCGGGATACTATCCTGCCGGCGAGCCGGGCGAGAGCGACCCCCAGGGCACCGACCCCTCGCGCGACGAGATCTCCCACCTGTTCACCGGCGGCATGGTGAGCATCTATGCGTTTACGGGCGTGAACCTGACCAAGACCGGCGGGCTGCTGGACATCGACTACAGCTTTGCCAGCCTTCCCGGCGACGCCACCTTCAGCGCCTACGCGACCATGCTGGACATCAACGGCGACCCGGTGGGCGTCAAGCATACCAACCGTTCGTGGGACGACGCCCGGGCCAGCGACGACCTGATTTCCACTTTCAGCGTGCTGGCCACGGCGGACGATGCTACTATTCCCGAGCCGGCGACCCTTCTGGCGGCTGGCACTTGCCTGGCCGCCCTGGGCGGGTATATTCGTCGGCGAAGGTGATCCGCCGAACGGCAGCAGCGGCGGATCGCCGGGCCGACAACAGGCCGGGAGAAGCCGTGCCGCCGCGACGAGACCAGAACGGTGACCGCCGTGCGACGATTCGCCGTGGCCCCTGCGCGCGGAGGGCGGCGTTTACCCTGGTGGAAGTCCTGGTGGTGGTGGCGGTGGTGGCGCTGCTGCTGGCGATGCTGGGGCCCGCCCTCGGACGGAGCAAGGATCTGGCCGCCTTCGCCGCCTGCAAGAGCCGCCTCCACCGGGCAGGGCTGGGCGTCATGCAGTACGCCCAAGCCAACCGCGGACTGTTGATCCAGACCCCCACGCTTCAGAATCCTCTTGTCGAGGCGGTGCGGGCGTATCATCTCGACCATCCCTACGTCCAGGCGCCGGAAGACCTGTATTGCCCCTCTCTCACCGCGCCGGAACTGGCCTGCGAACCGGACAACCTCCGGGCTGGGCAGATCGGCTACTTCTACTACTGCGCCAAGCAGTACCCCGCCGACTCGTCAATCAGCACGTTCCTGCGGCATCAGGTGCCCTGGCCCCGGCAACTGGCCACGTGGGAGCAACCGCACCGATGGGTCTTCAGCGACATCTTTCGCAGCGGCGTGCCCACGGCCCACTCGATGTTCAAGAAGGGCGTGAACTACCTCATGCTGAGCGGCGAGGTCAGTTCGACGACCGAGAGCCCGCGGGAAAGTTTCCACTGAGACGGACATGGCGACCTGGCTGATCGGCATTGACGACACCGACAACGACTCCAGCCCCGGCACGGGGCAGATCGCCCGCCGCCTGATGGGCGAGTGCCTCGCCCGCGCGTGGCGTCACGCCGGCGTGACGCGTCACCAGTTCCTGGTCGACCCGAGAATCCCTTACACCTCGCACAACAGC
>Ga0116149_1002001_pt1 | contig 23408 bp, 10 predicted proteins | sample AD_UKC057_MetaG_FD_89787 | JGI IMG/M metagenome (GOLD analysis project Ga0116149, IMG submission 89787) | Active sludge microbial communities of municipal wastewater-treating anaerobic digesters from USA - AD_UKC057_MetaG | ecosystem: Engineered > Bioreactor > Anaerobic > Digestate | place: USA... | reverse complement strand
TTGCGCCTCGAATTCGCCGCCGCCCAGCGCCGTAATCGCGTATGTGAACGGCTGGCCGGCGAGCCCCTGCGCGAGGGCCGGGCTGTTGATGATCGGCGCGCCGACATAGTTAAACGTGGCCGAATACGTGCCCCAATAGGAGTCCGAACCATGCTTGGCAAGGCGCAGGAAGTAGTGGCCCGCCCCCAGGTTCACAGCATGGGTTTGCGTGGTGCCCTGTCCCTGAACGGCGCCGTAGCGCCGGGCTCCCACATCCCCGGCGGACGTGGCCTCGAAGATTCCGATCCCCTCCGACGCCCCCACGGCGGAGTTGGAATTCAGGTTCAAGTTGCCGTATGTCGTGACGACGAGCTGCACCTGCCCGGTCGAGGGCATCGTGAATTGCCACCAGTCCGACTGATCCAGAGTCAATCCAGCCCCGCCGCCGCGAAAACCGAGATTGCCCTCGATCATGGCGCCCAATGCCGTCCACCCGCCGTCGCTGACCTGGTCGTTCGGCTCCGGATCCTCCGGCGCGGGAACCAACCGGGGCGTCACGGAGTAACTGCCGTAGTAGCCGGCATTGTCGATCTTCGCCAGGCGAAGGTAATAAAGTCCGGGCTTCAACCGCGTCACCACGTGCGTGTTGGTGCTGTTTTGGCCCTGAACCGCGCCGAAGAGCACAGTGGCAGCGTCGCTGTCGAAGACGACAATGCCGTTGTCGGCGCCAATCGAGGCGTTGACGTTCAGGTTCAGTAACTTGGACAAGCCCACTTCCAATTCCAGGTTGCCGGCGTGTGGAAGCGTCAGCCGATACCAATCCTGCAAGTCCGTGGCGGTGCCGCCTCCGCCGCCATAATAGCCCAGGTGCCCCGTGACCTCGGCACCCAATGAGGCCGTCAGCGCTCGATCGAAATCGTCGTTGGGCTCCGCGTCGTTGGGCAATGGATCGGGCGTCTCGGACGTGATCATCGTGTAAGGCCCCCAGCCCAGACTGTGAAAGGAACCGATCGCGGTCAGCCGGACAGAATAGCTGCCTGCGCCCAACCCCTGGACGACGTGGGTGACCGTGCTGTCTTGGCCCTGCACCGCGCCGTACAGTTGGTTCGTGCCCGTCGAGTCATAGACGATCACGCCATGGTTAACCCCCACGGCGGCGTTGGCGTTGAGGTTGAGGTACGGACCGACGGTGATCTCGAGGCTGAGCGAGCCGTCCTTGGTCAGCGTCAGAGGAATCACCACCGTGGGCTGGCTGGCGACATCGAGGCTGCCCGTAAAAACCTCGGCGCGCACCAGGCAGGCAACGCCGATCGTGCACGCCAAGGCGAGCGGCAAGAACAGGCGGGGGGAGGCGACGCCGGCTGGACGCGGCATTGCCGAGCCGGGCGTGCGCGAGCACAAACCCTTCACGTTGACGGTCCGTGGAGCCTCAATGAGTTGCCGATTTAACATGAGCGAGAGTCTAGGCTGCCGCAGCCGATCGCCAAGCCATTCTTTGCACCAAAACCTCTCGATCGCCGTCGGTCGCAGAGGTCAATGCGTTCTGTCCGCGCCCCTTTCCTTGCAGGGGGAGAGAGCGAAGATCCTCCATCGAGAACGCATCGGGCCCATGAACCTTGCGCATTCCCCCTCACCCGCCCCCGCAGTCGCGGGGGCACCCTCTCCCATCGGATGGGAGAGGGATGGGGTGAGGGGGCACGGTTCACGACCAGCAACTCGATCGGGGTGAAGGCGCTTGCACGCCCCGCTCCCTTCGCCCTGGCGCCCATTCCAGCCGCCGACCGTCGCCAACGGCGGATCGGGCGCCCGAGATTCAACATTCTGCCGTGGTTCGACACGGCCAGCTCTCGGTTTCTCGACACTGTGAGTCATGAGCCCGGAAATCTGTCTCCCTATCACGGCATGGGGTCTTCGGACCCAGAGTCTGCTCCAGACGGACCTCAGGGGCCATACAATTCGGCAGCACCGCACCGTCGAAAGTGTGTGCTGATTGAACAATCGATTCTGCCGGAAACTGAGGTCGGCTTTTTGAGCGCGTGAGCTCGCCCATGCCGATCGAGCCCTCACTGGTCATTAACGCCAGCCCGTTGGTGGCACCAAACGACAATCGCTCGCAGTGTGGATCGGCGACCGGCATGCGGAGAACCTGGACGAGGCATTCAGAGTCACGCCGGAAACCGAGATGAAGACGATGCGCGCTTGGGAAGGAGGGCTTTAGAGAAAGATGATTTGGCCCTCGGCATCTTCCGGCAGTGCGGCTTGTGAGGCCTCCAAGTTGGCGATGCAACGGCCAATGGAGAGGTCCAGTTGTCGGGCGAAGATCACTGTGGCGAAGGGCGTGCCCTCGCGCTGGCATCGGACGGCCTTCGCAATCAGGTCTTCGTCCTGGCTGAAGAGGAGGCGGCCCCGTTCGCGCGCACGGGCCAGCAACTCCGCATCGGGCAAGCGCGCGGCCCCGTCGTCTTGGGCGGTCAACACATCCACGCCGCGCCGCCGCAGCCCGCGCGTGACGGGCCGCGGCACATGCACGTCCATGCACAGCCCAAGGCTCATGCAGCTCGACGCGAGGCGGCCAGTCGGCGTTGCAGCGGGGATGGCGCCGCCGTGGTCCGGAGGGCGCGGAGACGCTCGTCCTGCTGCTCAATCTCGGCGTCCATCGCGGCCTGATGATCGTAATACCACGCCAGGGCCGCATAGACCTGGGCCAGGGAAAGGTGAGGATGATTCTCCTGGATGGTTTCCGCGGTCCAGCCGTAAGCCAGGTGATCCAGGACGATCTCAATAACTTTGACGTTGGAGTTGTCAATCCACGCGCGGCCCCGCTCATCGCAATGAATATGGGCCACCGGTTCGACCGTTGTTGTCATGGCCGAGTATTACGGCAGCCGGCCGGGATGGGCAAGACGCAGGTGGGCAGCGCGAGCCACGGAAAACCGAAAACACAGATTCCACAGAAAAGCTCCCCATCTGTGCCATCAGTGCAATCCGTGGCTCCCCTTCAAACCTGTTCCATCGGTGGCTAACAATCCGGCCGGCCATTTCGCCTCAAACGCGTCGAGCGGCCCCAGTCTGCGGCGAGCCTTCCGCCCGATTTCCGGGGCGCTGGTGCGGACGGGCTTGGCCGTTGCTTGGGCGGTTGGAGCATCGCGGAGTTGTGGCCGATCAAAGCCGGCCCCTACCCGGCGCTTCCAGCCGTTTCACCGCTCCGCGGACACCGCTCTGCCGGCGTTGATCACGGCTGACCCGAGCCCAAGACGGACCGGAACCCGAGGAAATGCCCTCTGTACAATACGATTCGTCCGCTCCGGGACGCACACCGACTGAACAACGCACCAGTGCCGTCACCCCAACAGCCACCACGCTCCACACGGATCGAGCCGCTGGTGGGGCCACGCGGGTCCGCTGCGGGCGAAACACCATAATACGAGGTTGAATACCAATCCCAACACCACTCCCACACATTACCGGCCATGTCGTACAGACCATAGCCATTGGGAGCAAAGTAACCCACCGGACTGGTATAGGGCTCACCTCCCGTCGCGAATGTTGGATGGTAGCCTCGGGTCGGGCTGGTGTCGTAGGTGTAGGACATCGTCGAGTTGTAGTTCGCGCGGCTATGCTGGATCGTGTCCCCCCATGGAAACCGATTGCCCTCCAACCCGCCCCGTGCTGCCTTCTCCCACTCCGCATCGGTCGGCAGCCGATACCCCGCATCCCACTTCACCCAGTCATTCTGCACGTCCACCTGCCCGCTCTGATACACAGTCGTCTGCCCGGCACTCGTGTAGTACGCCGGTATCCGACCCTCCCTCTCGCTCCGCGCATTGCACCATTTCACCGCGTCATACCAGTTGACGCTGTGGACCGGGTGGTCGGCCGCCCTTCCTGCCCCCACCGTGCCAAGGTCGTAGCCATTCGCATTGGCCCAAACCCGTACCTCGTCCCACAACGCCTCCGTCACCGCAAACTTGTCCATGTAGAAGGCGGAGACGTAGACCGAATGCACCGGACGCTCGCGGCTTTCCCCCTCGTTAAACGTGTCGCCCATGGTGAACGTGCCGGTCGGGATCAGGACCATGCCGGCGGGCGCCGGGGACACACCTCGGGGCAGAACCGCCAGACGCAGGAACCGCTGCGGGACATCGACTGGGATCGTCACCTGCCAAAGCTCGGCCAGGCCGTCCGGGGTGTCGCCGACCTTCACCGGCGTCGCTGTCACGGGCTGCCAGTCGGCGGCTTCGAGGGAGAGAGCGCCAACCACCCGCATCTCGATGCCCATGGCGGTCTTCGACTTCCGGTAGATGAAGTGGAACTGCTCTTGCCCGCCGGCGTCGTGCAACGAGCCCGTGGGCAAATCCTCCGGTTGCGCCGTCATCGGATTCACGCCCAACGCGTAGGCCAGGAGGTTGGGCAGATCGAGTGGGCCGTTGCGGTCAGTGGGCCCGCGCCGGTCTCCCGGCAGGCCCGTCTGGACTGTCCACGAGGCAAAGCCGAAGTCAGGCACCCGTTCCCAGCCATTGAGCTGACCGCTGTCGTTCCAGGCCTCCTTGACCGAGCCGACGCCCGGCGCCAGCCAGAACTCGTCCACATCGGCCCCTCCATCGTAGGTGGTGCGGACATGAACGCAATTGGAGGTCGGGCCGAAACCAGTCGACAGTTGCGGCAACGTTTGGCTGAGCGCCAGTACCTGATGCTGCTCCTCAAACCACGTCCACATCTGACCAACCTGAAAGTTCATGGGATACCACAGCACTGCTTGAGCAGGCGAGGCGGCGGTCCAAGTCTCTATGGGCCCGCTGGGCTTCCATCCCGCGACCTTGAGCGCGCGCAAGTCCCCTTGCGTATCCTGTGCAAGCCGGACATCGTAATACTCGTTCGCGTTGGCACCTGTGCCATGCCCCAACACCCGCAACACCAGGCACTTTACCCCGAGCACCGTTTCCCGTCCGATGATGGACCAACTGCGACTCGCGCCGGCGAACGTGCCGGTTCCGGCCAACGAATAGCTGTCACCGACCTGATACAACCCGAGCCATGGATTCGTGAACACGTCGGAGTTCGCGTCGAAGACGACCGAACTGGACGTAATCCGTTCCCAGCCATTGAGCTGACCGCTGTCGTTCCAGACCTCCTTGACCACCCCGACGCCCGCACCCCACCACGATTCGTCAACATCACCATCATTGGACACGGCCCGGACATGGACGCAATTGGGCGTCGGGCCAAATCCGGTGGAAAGCTGCGGCACGGTTTGGCCGACCGCCATCACATCGGACTGCTGATCGAACATCAGCCAACGCTGGCCTACCTGCACAGTCGCCGGGAACAACATCCTCGCGCTGGCTGGCGTCGACACAGTCGAATCGAGCGCCCCACCGGCAGGTTCCCACCCTGTGACCCTGAGAAACCGCAGGTTGCCATTGGTATCCTGAGCCACGCGCACATCGTAATACTCATTGGCGTAACTGCCCTTCCCATGACCGTGTATCCGCAGCACCAGGCACTTCACCCCGAGCACCGTTTCCTGACCGATGATGGACCAAGTCCGCGTTGCGCCCGTGAACGTGCCCGTGCCCGCAAACGAATAGCTGTCGCCCACCTGATACAGCCCCAGCCACGGGTTGGTGAACACGTCGGAGTTCGCGTCAAAGACGACCGAACTGGACGTAGTCCGTTCCCACCCGTTGAGTTGGCCGTCATCGTTCCAGACTTCTTTCACCACCCCGACGCCCGAGGCCAGCCAGGAATCGTCCGTGCCTCGCCGCAGTTGCACACAGTTCGAGTAAGGGCCGAGGCCGGTCGAGAGTTGCGGAACTGTCTGGTTCAACGCGACGACCTCATGCCGACCACCCTCGGGCCAAAGCCAGCTTTGTCCGGCTTGCGGAACGGACGGAATCAGCAAGGCGGCCTGAGACACCGCATCCGCGGTCCAACTGATCACCTCGCCACCGGATTCAGTGCCCGTGATCTTCAGGACTTGGAGGTTTCCAACCGTGTCTTGGGCAACGCGGACAGTCGTGTATTGCGTCGCCTCAGCGCCCGTGCCCTGTCCCACAACGTGGAGAACAAGACACTTCACCCCGAGCACCGTTTCCCGACCGATGATGGAGTAACTGCGTGTCGCGCCCGCGAACGAACCCGTGCCCGCAAACGAATAGCTGTCGCCCACCTGATACAGTCCCAGCCACGGGTTGGTGAGCACGTCGGAATTATCGTCGAAGGATACCGACGGCGCACTCAGATCGGCTTTTGCCACGTAAGCCGATACCTTGCCACCCGCCAATGAGAACGTGCCCCCCGCATACAGGTCGCTACCCGACACCGCCAGCGCTCGAACTGTGCCGTTCATCCCCGAGCCGAGCGCGTTCCAACTGCTTCCGTTCCATTTGGCAACGTAATTGGCTGACACCCCGCCTGCGGTTGTGAAGTCGCCCCCCGCATACAGGTCGCTGCCCGCGACCGCCAGCGCTGATACAATGTAGTTCATCCCCGAGCCGAGGTCGTTCCAAATGCTCCCGTCCCATTTGGCCACGTAGTTGGCCGCCACCCCGCCCGCGGTCGTGAACCAGCCCCCCGCATACAGGTCAGTGCCTGACACCGCCAGCGCATAGACATAGCCGTCCACCCCCGAGCCGAGCGCGGTCCAACTGCTCCCGTCCCAGCGGGCAATGTACTTGGCCGACACCCCGCCCGCCGCTGTGAAGTTACCCCCCGCATACAGGTCGCTGCCCGACACCGCCAGCGCATAGACATAGCCGTCCACCCCCGAGCCGAGCGCGGTCCAACTGCTCCCGTCCCAGCGGGAAACTCGCCCCCAGAACCCGCCGCCCGCATACAAGTCGTCGCCCGACACCACCAGCGCGGACACGTAGGAATCTAGCCCCCAGCCGAGCGCGCTCCAACCGCTCCCGTTCCATTTGGCAACTCGGTTGGCCGCCACTCCGCCCGCCGTTCTGAAGTACCCCCCCGCATACAGGTCGCTGCCCGACACCGCCAGCGAATACACCGGGCCGTCCATTCCCGAGCCGAGCATGCTCCAACTGCTCCCGTTCCATTTGGCAATCCGATTGGCCTCCACTCCGCCCGCCATCGTGAAACTGCCCCCCGCATAGAGGTCGTTGCCCGACACCGCCAGCGCCGACACACCGCCGTTCATCCCCGAGCCAAGCGCGCTCCAACTGCTCCCGTTCCATTTGGCCACGTAGTTGGCTGACACCCCGCCCACCTTCGTGAAATTACCCCCTACGTACAGGTCGCTGCCCGATACCGCCAGCGCATAGACCCCTCCGACCATCCCCAAGCCGAGGGCGCTCCAACTGCTCCCGTTCCATTTGGCAATCCGATTGGCCTCCACTCCGCCTGCTGTCGTGAACGTGCCCCCTGCATACAGGTCGCTGCCCGATACCGCCAGCGCACCTACCCAGTCGTTCATCCCCGTGCCGAGGGGGCTCCAACTGCTCCCGTCCCATTTCGCCACATAGTTGGCCGATACCCCTCCTGCCGTCGAAAAATCGCCCCCCACGTACAGGTCGCTGCCCGATACCGCCAGCGCACGTACGCAGTCGTTCATCCCCGACCCGAGGGGGCTCCAACTGCTCCCGTTCCACTTGGCTATGTTCTGGGCCGAAACCCCGCCCGCTGTCCCGAAACCCCCTCCAGCATACAGATCGCTACCCGATACCGCCAGCGCACCTACCCAGTCGTTCATCCCCGAGCCAAGCGCACTCCAATCGCTCCCGTCCCATTTGGCAATCCGATTGGCCGCTACCCCGCCTGCCGTCGTGAACGTGCCCCCCGCATACAGGTCGCTGCCCGACACCGCCAGCGCATAAACCAATCCGCCCATCCCCGAGCCGAGCGCGCTCCAACTGCTCCCGTTCCAGCGGGCAACGCAATTGGCCGACACCCCGCCCGCCGTTGTGAAGTAACCCCCCGCATACAGGTCACTGCCCGACACCGCCAGCGCCCAAACCCGGTTGTTCATCCCCGAGCCAAGCGCACTCCAACTGCTCCCGTCCCATTTGGCAATCCGATTGGCCACCACACTGCCTGCTGAGATGAAACTCCCGCCGATATAGAGATTGCCTGCAGTATCCATCGCGGCTGCATAGACCTCGCCCCCCACTCCTGGAACGCTGGGGATGATGCTGATCCAGTTTTCATCGCTAAAGGTCGGGTCAATGCGTATGGGATAGACGGCGTTTGCATCATTCACCAGGATGGCCAGTTCTCCGCAGCGGCGGGTCGGCAGAGCGCCGCCATCCTCCCGCCCATCGTCACCGGCGTTGTGCCCAGGTGCCGTCACATCAAACCGCGCCGGAAGTTCCCGCCCTGTGGCATCCGTGACGCGCAGGCGGCTATAGGCGATCTTTCGTCCTGAACCTTCAAGCACCAGCCGCGCGCCAAACGGAGTCGCCTCGACCCGCGCCCCACTCGCTGCCAGCGTCACCCGCAAGTCCCCCGCGTCCGGCGGAGGCGTCGCCACCAGAAAATCCTGTCGCACACCGTCCGCGCTCACCGTGTATTCCTCGACCAATCCCGGACGGCTGAAGCGGACCATCTTCTCCGCCAAGGTCACAGTGCCACTGGTGGGAAGTGAAATGGGAGGGCGCGGCACTCCGTGCGCGCCGTCCTCGGGCCTGTCACAACCGACGGCGGGCAGGGGACTGCCCGCCCTACCCACCGCCGTCGCCACGACGCGAAACCGGTCGGCGGGCATACTGCCTAGTCGGTTGGATACGCTACACAGACCCCTCACCCCGGCCCTCTCCCATCCGATGGGAGAGGGTGCCCCCGCGACTGCGGGGGCGGGTGAGGGTGACGATGTAGTGCATCCCGGTGATTCCTCAGTACGTTCCACCGTCGAGGTCAGCCACAGGCCCTCGGGCGTGGCCTCGCCTTCGAGGCGCTGGAACACGCAGCGCAATCGCGCGCCGTCCTGCGTGGCCGAAATGGAGAGACCGTCGCCGGTGTATTGCGCGTCCGCCTGCGCGCCTAACTGAGCCCACGGGATGGCGGCGGCCTGTGCGGTATCGTGAGTCGGACTCGCCTCTCTGGCCAACGCGCAGACCGGCGCCATTGACAGGAGGAGGAGCGCCAACACGAGCAGCAACCATGAGGCGGCACGGTGCCGGCCTGGCCGGCGGTCAGGCTCTGGCCTGTCGGCAGGCCGTTCCGCCGCGACAACGGCAGTGTGAAACAAGGGAGCGCGCGGCGTTGGCGCGGGCGCATGGCGATTCGTCAGATGGCAGTCCATAGCGATGATTTGTCGGGTATGGATACGTAGCCCGTGGACGCGTTCTTTCAGGAATTTGTAAGAATTCTCTGACAGACCGACACAGATTGCACAGAAAAGCTCGCCATCCGTGCCATCAGTGCAATCTGTGGCGAAAAACAGGCGCGGGACTCCCGGCTAGCGCGGATTTCTCACCAGGCCATGTGCAACGCGAAGCAGGTGTCATCCGGAGAAGCAGCCATGCGCGCTAGAAAAGCAAAACCGCGCCCGAGTGCAGGGCGGGAGCCGGGCAACAGAGTGTCGCCGCACCGGCGAGGTTTCGGAAACGCTCCGAACCTCATTTTCCCTGGCGCGGGCGCGGTTTTGCCAGAACCCGGATTTCTTTGTCATCTTCCCGGTTGTGAGAAATCCGGGTCACCGTGCGAGTTCGAGGATCTGGACCTGCTGGCCCAGGAGGATCAGGCGGCGGCGTCCGGTGGGCTCGGGCGGCAACAGTTCGACGCGCGCGAGGGGCGATGTCGTGGCAAATGCGGTCAGCAGGAAGTTTGCCCGGGGCTTGAGCCGGGGGTTGTAGAAGTGAAGCGAATGCCCGTGGTAGTGCCGGACTGTGGGTGGCCCTTCGGGATGCCCGAGGCTGGTGCCGGAGATGAACTCGACCTGCGCGGACTGGAGCACCAATTCAGGCCGTCGATCGCCATCGAGGTCGTCGGCCAACTCAGCCCGCAGTTGGATCCAGTCGTGGGTGCGCGCCGTGATCGGTATCAGGTGGCGGGGTCCAAGATCTGCATCCAGCACATGCAGAAAGCCCGAGCTGTCCCCGGCAAAAACCTCGAGACCGCGCTTCGATCTGAGGGTGGCAATGACCAGGCCCGACAGTTCCACGGGAACCTCGTAGCGGGCGAGTTCGTTGCCGGCGCGATCGAACTTGAGCACGCGGCTTTCGACAGGCAGTTTGCCCTCACTCTGCCGATGCGCCTCCTCGGAACGTACGACGAGCGCGTAGATGAAGTCGCCTGCGCCCGCCGGGGCAGGATACACAAGGCAACGCATGAACATGCCGCCGACCTCGTGCGACCAGAGCCGGTGCCCGGTGGCGCTCATCGCGTGCACATAGCACCGGCTGTCGTCCTCGCCGTCCGGGAGCCTCACCTTGTTGTCAGGCGCGTAACAGCCGATCAGCAGTTCGGGCACGTCGTCGCGGTCGAGGTCGTGGAGCACGGTGCAGATGGGCGAGGCGGCGTAAGGGACCTCCCACAGCATGGATTGACTGGCCCAGCCATAGGCGCGCAGGCAACGCGGCCAACGGGCGTAGTGCGTGTTCAAATCCACAATCACGCGGGCAGGCGTATTCGATCCGCCGGCCAGAAAGGCCAGTGGGGACATCGTGCTGCTTGGATACGGCCCCACGGGGTTCTGTTGCCAGGCCCCGGTGGCTGTGAACCGCTTGATCTCGTGCAGGTCCTGATTGAACACGCCGACAGAGAGATTCGTTCCATCCCGCCACGAGGCGAACACTTCAGAGAGCCCGTCGCCGTCGACGTCGGCCAGTTTGGACACAGAAAAGAAATCCCCGCGGAAGTCGTGCAACCGGCGTGATCTGACCAAATGGCCTTCGAGTGAAACGATGCTCAGATAACCATCGGCACCGCTCACGATTTCGGGAAGACCGCACCGGTCGTAGTCGCCCAGGAGCGCGCCGCGAGCGGGCCAACTGTTGGGCAACGAGAACTGGCGCACGACCTCGACTTCGGGCGAGCGACCCTTTACCCAGACCAGCCCCAGCCAGGCGAGCGCGACAACCGCCAGCGCGGCGGCTGCCCGTAAGCCAAAGGTGAGCCGTTGACGCCTCGAGCGGCTCTGCCGCAAGGACCCGCCCTCCTGCAACCGTCGCAAGTCGGCGCTCAGCGCCGCTGCGGTGCGATAGCGTCGGGCGGCATCGGGAGCGCAGGCGGTTGTGATGATCTCGTTGAGTTCGAGCAGGACTTCCTGGTCCGGCAAACCATCGAGTGCGGTTGGCGGGCTGGGGAAAGCGAGCCGGTCTTTGCCCATCGCCATCTCGTAAAGGCATTTGCCCAGGCTGTATACGTCAGCCTGCACGGTCCCCGGCCCCTCCGGCGGCACGTATCCCTCCGTCCCCACGAAAGTCCGGGCGTTCCCGGTCTGCGCCACGAGGCCGACGTCGGCCAGCTTGGGCACGCCGCCCACGAAGATGATGTTCGACGGTTTGATATCCCGATGGACCAGTCCGCGCGCGTGCAAGTGGTCGAGGGCCTCCGCCAACACCGCGGCGATCCGCGCACATTCGGCGGCGGGCAGGCGTCCTTCGCAACGGATCCGGTGATCGAGAGTCAGCGGGACATAGCCTTCTGCCGCGGCCTCGGACAGCGTCGTTGCGGCTGGCGGCGCCGCCGCAGGTTCAGAGGCGTGTGAAGCCAGCGGCTCATCAGGAACCGGGCGCACGGCCGGCTCAGCGGCGTGGTCGGCCAGTTCCATGACACAGTAGAAGAAGCCGGCTGCGTCATCGCGGCCCACCTGCAGGATGTCGACCAGGCCCGGGTGGCTGCGGGAAACAGGCTCGAATTGTTTCAGACCCTCGAATTCACGTTCGTAGGGCCGTTCGTGATCGAAGGCGTCGCGGTAAACCAGCTTGACGGCCCGCCATTGGCCCAGCGCGCGGCCTCGGGCCAGCCACACCTCGCCGTAGCTGCCCCGGCCGATGCGGCGCAACAGTTCGTGATCGGGAATCCCGGGCGGCGGCCCGCCCGTGTCCTCCCGCGAGGGGCTGCGGGTGGGTGGCGTCAAGGCTTTCGCGCTGTCATCTGTTGTCCTGCGCTCATTTCAACGGCTCCCTTATTAAGGGTCTGAAATAAGCGTCGCAACATCTTTCGGCGCACGGCCTCCGCCTCGCGCTCGGGCAGAATGCGGTATTCCCGAAACTCCCGGAACGGTGCGGTCAAGATCGAAAATGAATCGCGCAGCGGCATGGTGAAAAGGACCGGTTTCACATTGAAATTCCGGCCGGGGAAAGCGCCTCGAACGACGGCGCCTTCCCCGGACGTCTGCTCCCCAGTTATACCCCCGACGCCTCGAGGCGGGCCAATTCCCGCTGAACCATTCTGCTGACCCGATGGCGGGCCAGATACGTCTGGGCCCGGGTCACGCCCAAGGCCTTGGCGACGCGGCCGGGCGCCCACCCCTTCAGATGGCACAGCTCGAAAACCTGATAGTGCTTGGGCTGGACCCGCCCCTTCACGCGCCTGATGGCGGCGTCGATCAGGTTCTGCCGCCACTCCGCTTCCCACACCGCATCGAGCCGCGCGCTGGCGGGATCGCTCAGATCCGACAGGATGTCCTGAGAGAGAGGCGCCCCGTTGCCGTGGGGCGAATCAGGTCCGCGCTTGCGCAATTGATCGAGCACGCGCCAGCGCGTTGTTTGGAGCAGCCAACCCTTGAACGAGCCGGCCGCCGGGTCGTACCTGAAGGTCTGGATCTTCCGAGACACCGTCAGGATGGTCTCCTGGACCACGTCCTGGGCCTCGACATCCGAGAGGCCCGCCTGCCGTGCCGCACGATAGATCAGCTTCCAGTACGTCTCGAAGAAATCGCGCCAGGCCGACTGGTCGTCCCAATCCCGCAGCCGGCTCAACAGGCTGCGTCGGGTCGGAATGAACCGAGCTGCGTTTTTGGATGCCACGGACATGATGATCGCGTTTCCAAGATGAATACGTATCACGCAGGCCCGATCTTGCACGCATCGGCACACGTTTGGGAGTGCTCGGCTTCGCCGTGATCACAACTCCATGAAATATGCAGGGCTAGGGGGTCGGCGGCGGCGCGTTGGTGGCCGTTGCGGGCGGGCCGGTGATGCCGAGCTGGCTTTGCAGAATCGCCTTGGCCTCCGGCCGGATGCCGCGTTCCGGATCGAGCAGGTAACGGAGGATCTCGGCCTCCATCTCCTTCAACGGCGGCAAACCGACGCGTTTATCCGACGGTCCGCCCACAATCTTGCTCTGGTAGCGAGCCCAGATGTTCCGGGCCAAAGCCTGGTAGCCATTGAATGCGTCCTCATCGCCATCGACAAGGTTGAAATACGACTGCCGCAAAGCCCCCATGATGTTCGAGATCGTCCGGTTCATGTCGGTCTCACCCACATCCTCGCCTACGCGTCTGAGGGCGTATTCGTCCAGCGTCATGGCCCGGGGGTAATCCTTGGGATACTTCTCCTTGACGACATTGAACCACCGATCGGCATCGCGCGTGCGGCCGTGGACATAGAAGAAGTAGGTGGCGCTGAGGAGAAAGTTCTTGTGGGCGCGGCTGATGTGCTGGCGCATTTCCGCATCCTCCGCCATCGCCTCCTCATACGCCGCGTGGGCCTTGTCCGCGATGTCGAGATTGGGCTCGAAGCGAAACCCCTCGCCCAGCTTCGCATCGATCAGCCGGCCGCGGTGGAACGCCATGTCCATGGATTGATAGGTCACGCGGCGCAACTGGATCAGGTCGGTCTGGGTCTTGGCCTCCTGCTTGCCAACGAACGCCCAGTAGAGCGCGTGGGCCTCCGGCAGCCGCCAGTCCAACGGCCCGTAGAGTTCGTCCACCTTCTGCATGCGGGCCAGGTCCATCTTGTACACCTCGCGGAGCCGCCGGGCCCGCTCCCGCGCGTCGTCCGTTTGGGGATTGGCAAGCTCGTCCCAGGGCGGTCTGCCGCCTCCGAAGATCTCCTGCATCTGCGCGGCCCAGGCGCCTTTGAAGAAGAGATGGGCGTCGTCGAGGTTGTGCCCCATCTTGTGTTGGAAGTGCCAGGCCAGTTCCCGGTAGAGCAGCACTTCGTGCGGATTGTAGAGCAGGGCCTGGTCCCGCAACAGCTCGATCCCCCGCGACACCCAGAGCCAGCGGTCCCGCGGATCGCTGAACTTGATCGAGATGTTATAGGACATGTCCCACGCCTGAACGATCCAGACGGTCTTGTTGTGCGGCTGGAGTTTGGTGATCCAGTCCGCCAACTGGACCTTCTCGAAATACTTGTCCTGGTCTTGCAGCTCCATCGCGCGGATCCAGAGGGCGTTGGCGATCAGGCCCCGGAACCCGCCGAGCACAACCGTCGTGAGAGACAGAATGGGTGGGGCGTTCTTGAGCGGCTCGACGCGCGTCAGCCCCAGATCGCCGCGCAACTGCGTCAGCGTCCGCTGCGCCCAGGCGGCCCCCACCAACAGCGCGATCGCCAGCCCGGCCAGCCCCGCCTTGTACCAGTGTGAACGCGAGCGCGGCATCGCTACCCTTTCCCCTGCGCCGTGGCCAGCTCGCGGCGCGTGAAGATCGAAATGCCGAGGGCGGCGAACAGCCCGCCCATGAGCAGCACGATCTGCGTGATGGCCCGGGCCAACTGCGTCCACGACACCGAGCGTCCCGTGCTCAGCGAATCGATGGGCGAAAAGCCGCGCACCAGGTTGATGACCCCCAGCAGCCCCTTGAAGAAACCAACGGTCACGTGATCGAACAGGTTGGCCTTCGCCACTTCGCCCGTGTTCGGGTTGACCTCCCGGATCGTCCCTTGCTCGATGACCAGGCTCATCGTGCCAGTCGAGAACGCGACGATGAGCAGGCCCAGGGCGAGAAAGGCGGCGACCGGGAACGACAGGAAGCTCGCCGCGGCCAGCCCGAGAGCGGCGAGCAGGGCGAGCCAGCAGAAGAGGATCGCCACGCCGCGCACGTAATTCAGCCCGAACCCGCCCGCGCGGTAAAGCACCTCGAAACCCTCCTCCAGCGGGAACAGCACCGCGGCCTCGTTCTGGTTTGTGTATTCCACCGTGAGCAGGCCCGCGGCGTCGAACATGTCCGGCGGCACCGGGAATTCGTAGAAGGTCTCCGCCGCATGATTCTTCACATCCTGAACGCGCCGCGGCGATTCGGGCGGACCGACTTCCCAGAGGCCCCAGTACGTGCCGGACGGGCTCTTGTCGGACACGAAAAACTTGATCCTCAGATACAGCGGACGTCCGGCCAGCGCGCTCTTCACCGAGCCGAGGTCGATGCGCCAGACGCGCGTGTACGCGGGCGGGACGACCTGCAGCCCGGCCTTGAGCTGCTCGCGAATGATGCGGCGGGCTTCGGAGCGCGGCATTTCCGCGAAGGCCGGGTTCTTGAGCCGCTTCTGGTATTCCTCTTCGACGGCGGGATCGAGGTCAGGCAGACTCTCCTTGAACGAACTGCGGGCGACCAGGACTTCGTTGTTGAGGACATCGAGCTGTTCCTGCGAGAGGCCCCGGGCCCGCCACTGCAATTGGGCGTAGATTGCCCCGGCGCACACCCCGAGCATCAGCCCGTTGAGCATCATGATGCCGAGCCACTTGCCCAGCCAGATCTGCCAGCGCGCAATCGGTTTGACCGCGACCACCTGCATCTGGCATTCCTCGATGTCCCCCGCCAGGGTGCCGCACGCGAGCCAGAGCGTGGTCAACCCGAGGACCGCCGTCGTCAGTCCCAGCGTGTACGTGAGCACGATCTGCACAAACTCCTGCGCCTTGCCCGTGTGCTTGATGAACGCCGGCAGCAGGAACACCGAAGCCACCAGAAGCACCGAGAGCACGGGCACCAGCCGGAAACGAAAGGCCGCCCGAAACGTCAGCCGCGCCACGGCCAGGATCGGCCTCATGGCTTGTCCCCCAGCAGGCTCGAGAGCTTCTCGTCCGCCCGTTCGAGGTCGGCCGGCGGCGGCGTCTGAACCTTCACCGGCGGCGGGCTCTTCTCCCCCCCATGCGCCAAGGCCGCCAGCCTGGTCTCGTCCACGGACGGCGCCGCGGGACTCCTGACTTCAGGGGCCGGCGCGGGCGCTTGAGGCAGGCTGAGACGTTCGAGTCGGCGCTCGATGCTCGAAGGCTGATCGGCTTCGCCCCGCAGATACGCCGCCACACGGGCGCCCGACGTCGCGCCCGACGTCGTCTCGCGTTGCTTGGCCTGCTCGACAACCTTGAGGAAGTAACTCTCCAGATTCTGCGTCGGCGTGTCGATCTCGACGCGGTTGGCCCCGACATCGCGCCGGATGATCTCCAGGACCCGTTCGAGAGTCTGGCGCGGCAATAATGGGGATGTGATGCGCACGGCGTCCGGCGTGGCCAGGAGCTCCTTCAGCGTGCCCATGGCCTGGATTCGCCCCCCATAGTACACCACGACGCGATCGCAAACGTCCTCGACGTCTGCCAGCAAATGGCTGCTCAAAATCACCGTCTTCCCGCGTTGCGCCAACGCAAGGATCAGGTCCTTCACCTCGCGGCAGCCGATCGGATCGAGTCCCGACGTCGGCTCGTCGAGGATGATCATGTCGGGATCGTTGATCAGCGCCTGGGCAAGGCCGATGCGACGCTGCATGCCCTTGGAAAACTCGCCCACCGTCCGCCGACGCACCTGGCTCAGCCCCACCATCTCGAGCAGTTGCTCGCTCCGGGTCCGCCGCTCCTTCGACGTCAGCTCGAAGAGATTGCCGAAGAAATCGAGCGTCTCCGCGGAGTCGAGGTAACGGTACAGATACGATTCCTCAGGCAAATAACCGATCCGCGCCTTCGTCTTCACGTGGCGCGGGGAATGACCAAACACCTCGATGTGGCCCCGTGTGGGATGCAGAAGCCCCAGCAGCAGCTTTACGGTCGTCGACTTGCCCGATCCGTTAGGACCCAGCAAACCGAACACCTCGCCCCGCCGGACCTCGAAGTCCACGGCATCGACCGCGCGCGCCTTGGGCCGGCCCCAGAAATCCTTGAAAACCTTCGTCAGACCGCGCACCACCACCACCGCCTCCGGCGCGGACGGGGTGACGCCGCCGACTTTCGGTTCCAAATCAGCAATTGCCATAAGGGTGTGTCACCTTAGCAAAGCACCTCCGCCCCGACAACTGGGCGTTTTGCGGCACAGAACAGGACGGTGGATCCGATGGGTGTCGGTGTTCGATCGCCCGGCGAGGGCGCCGGGCCTACAGCGGACGCTCGCTGCGATGGCGGTAGTCCGGCCACAGAGGGCAGTTGAGATCGATCCAGGCCTTGAGCGCCCGCATATCCGCGGCTCCGAGCGCAACGGTCTTGTGCTGCTCTCCGGCCAGCGCCCCAAAGAGGCGGCTCCGCCGCGTGCCGAACGTGAGCGGTTCGGCCTTGAAATGGCGGGCCCCGTAGTGCCAGTCAAAGTAATGCACCCACCCGCCCCCGATCAGCGAGCGATACGACGCCGGCACGCGTTCCGCATCCCGCGTGCCCCGCAGATCGAGTGGCGCCTCGGATTGGGTGTCGTGGCAGCGGACGCAGTGCGCATCGAGCACCGGCTGAACCATGCGCTCGTAATCGAATGCCACCCCGCCCCAAGGCGGCGGATCGAGTGTCCGCGGCGCGGCGGCGAGCGGGCGGCGGGTCGGGCGCAGCGGCGCGGCCTGCCGGTCCTCGTGGCAGCCGATGCAACTGCGCTGTTCGCCCGGCTGCAGGTGAACGACGCTGCGCATGCGCTGCAGCTCGTTGAAGTCCTCGTCCAGCAGGTGGAAATAAAGCACCTTGCCCGCCGGCGCCGTGAAGTTGGCCGAGCCGTCCTCGGCGACGCGCACCGTGCCGATGACGGCCTTGGCAACGTAACTGGGCCAGCCGCCGTGTTCGGTGATCGTCGCCGTCCCGTCCCCGGCCCGGGCCGCGCCGCCGGCCCGAAAGGCATGCGGCTCCAGCGCGTTGGCGGTCCGCGTCGAGTAATCCCGGCGCGGGCCGGTCACCAGGTGAATCGGGGTTGCGTAGTAGTCCGGGTAGCCCGGATGCGCGTTGCGATACTGGCCGTCGACCAGCCGTTCCAAAGGGGAGGGCACTTCCTGGGAAACCTGGATGTACTTCGCCTGGCCGCGTGCGACCGTGCGACCAAGCCCCTCGTACACGTCCTGGACCACAAACTGGCCAAGCCCTTCCCGCGCAAGATCCGGATTAATCGTTTCAAACAAGAGCGGAGGACGCGGCTGCACGCGCAGCAGGGAAGGGCGCTTGCTGCTGATCGCCGGATCCAGATAGAGCAGTTCCCGGTTGCCGAAGCGGTCGATGACGTAGAGGCCCCAGTGCGATTGCCGCCCCGGATTGTGGGCGACCAGAAAGTGGTCGCGCGAGATCGCTTCGGGATCCCGGAAGGTCTCGTGGTGGGACCGGTCCATCTGGTACTGCGGCCGGGTGTCGGGCGTGATGCTCGTCAGGGCGGCTGTGTCGAACAAGCCCCGGGCCGGGTTGATCAGCGCAATCGGCCCCTGATGATCGCCGTGGGAAATGAGCGTGCAGACCAGTTCCTGACTGCCGGGCACCTCGCGCGCATGCCCGTAGCAATAGGGCGTGTTGTTCCCAAAAACCAGCTCGGGATGGGTCCCGTCGGGCCGAATCGCCCAAAGGGTGTGCCCGAAGTCCGCACCCTTGTCCAAATACTCCGACCGGGTCCAGAGTATGCGCCCGTCGCGCATCACGACCGGATCCCACTCGCTGATGTTCGCGTAGGAAAGCCGGCGGAGATCCGTGCCGTCCGGTTGCATCCTGTACAACACGTACGCCTGCGGCTCCCAACAGAGATACCGCCCCTGGCAACGGGTGGACATGAATCCCAGCGCGCCGTCGGGAAGCGGGACCGGGTCAAAGTCGTGGAACGGACCCTCCGTCAACCGGCGCAGCCCGCCGCCGTCGGCCCGAACCGAATACAAATGCCAATACGATTGCCATCCCTCGACCTCCGGCTTGTCCGGGCGATACGCAAAGTAAACGGTCCGCGCGTCGTAATCGGCTACCGGGTGGCGCACGATCCCCCCGCTGCCATCGAAAAGCGTCTCGACCTCCGCCCGCGCCGGGTCCAGGCGCCCCTCCGCGTCGCGCGGGACATGCAGCACGCAGATCCCCCCGCCGGGCGCAAATAGGGAATCCAAATGCTCGCTGTAGTTGTGCGATGGTTGGAGTGGATGGTGCTTTGCGAACAGCACGCGTTCGAGCGCCTCAAGCCGCGGATCGCGGAAGAAAAGCCGGCGCTTGGCGTGCCGCGCGCGCAGGTACAGATGATCCGAACCCGCGCCCCCCGGATCCTCCGCCTGCCTGCGCAGCACGGCCAGTTCGGCCCGCTCCGCACCAATATCGAGCCCCATCAGCCCCAGCCGCTCGATCATGTCCGAGTACTGGGTGAGCGTGCGCTCGAGCGGATCAAGCCGCGCCAGCCGCCCCCAATAGGGCGGGCTGTCCGGCGACGCCGGACGGTCGTTGACCAGCGGCGAGAGGTAGTCCGTTGCATCCATCCGGCTCCACGTGTCCCGCTCCCGCAAGAACGCGTAGTCGACCGCACCCGCCCAGGTCGGCTCGGATAACTCCCGCATCGGGAAGGTCAGCGTCGGCATCGGCGGACGCAGCTCGTTCGCCGAACGGCTCACCGTGCCGACCGTCTCCCAGGTTTGCCCGTCAAGCGAAAGCCGCACCTCCGCTTCGAGTATCTGCCTGTCCGTGAACCTTCCGTCGCGGTCGCGCGAGAGGACGACGCGCGCGATCCGGGCCGGCTCGGGCAACTCGATTTCGGCCCACTCCTCGCCCGCCGTGGCCGCGATCCAACTGTGGTCGTTGCCGTACAGACCGTCGTTCAGATGCGCCACTGCGTGCATGGCGTAGCCGGGGAGCAGCGACGACGCCCGCGCCACGGCACCGCGTCCGGCCAGGGCCAGGTTGGTGGCGGAGTCCGGCCCGTACACTTCGAGTTCGTCCAGGCACGGTTCGCCTGCGTGCGGACGGCGTATGACCAGCCGCACCACCCGCGCTTCCCTCGACTCGAACTCGACGGTTGCGACCAACCGGTTGACCGCCGCCGCCGAGCCGATTCCCGCCGCATGCGCCGCAAACTCCTCCTCGACTGCCTGGCGACGGGCGGCGCTCGATTGGCCCGTCACGTTCGCCGGCTCGAGGCCGCCGGAAAACAGCACGCTCCACGGCAGCGCCACCGAAGTCATGTAGACGCCGTTTTGGGCGTAGCCGCCGGGGTGGATGCATTCCCAGGGCGCCCCCTGGTCCGATCCTCGGCGGAAGTCGCCCCGGCGCGCATGATCGACATAGTCCGCGAGCACTTGGGCTGCGAGCCGCGGGTCGCGCTTCCGCAAGGCCGCAATCAGCCAGCCCGAGGGCGTGTGCCAATACGCGCCGTTCTGGTATGTGTTGAGGCGGACGGCAGTCCGTTCCCATGCCGACGTGGGCGACGCGTCAAGGTCCGTTGGCACATGCCGAACGGCGCCTTCAAAGACAATCGTCCGGCGTCGAACGGCGTCGACCACCGTTGCCAGGGCGCGCCCGGCCGCGGCTTCCGGCAGAACGCCCAGGTGCAGCGCATAAAGCGTGCCCCAGACGTCCGCCTGCCGTCCCACTTCGGTCGCCGCCATGAGCCAGCCTTGAATCCGCGGCGCATCGTTGAACGCAGGCGCCAGGCTCGCCGAGATCCGCTCCTGGATGCCGCGGTATTCCACGGCCCGATCCGCCCGCCCCAGCGCCTCGGATAACTCCGCCAACTGCCCCGCCGCCCGGTAGCGAAGCAGCGAAGGGAACAGCATCCTGCCCGTGAAATGAACCGCGTCGCAAAAGCCAAAACCGACCGCGCGCTGCGCCGCGTCGGTGGTCACCAATCCTGTCTCAGGATCGGTGCGCGGCGCGGCGAAGGCCGCTTCGACCCGATCCATCAGGCGCATCCCGTTGATGACCTGATCGAGGAAGTCGGCCTTGCCTGTCGCCCGAAACAGGCACCAGGCCATGTGCGCGAATTCGTAATGATCATCGACGGGCGGAAGGATCCCATAAGTCCCCGTCCCCTGATCCTCCCCGGACGCGTATGTGCCCGGGTAGAAGACCGCGCCGCCGTCGAAATTGACGTGGTCGGGAATGGCAAACGGTGGAATCACCAGCCCGTGTTCGAGGTGCCGCGCCGTCGGCCCGTTCTGGCAGCGCGCGGTGAGCCGAAGGTGGTTCAGCATCTCCTCCGCCGTGATGAAGCCCGATTCGAGAGACATCGCAAAATCCCGAATCCAGAATGCCGGGTAGCTGCCCCGCCCGCCCGGCATGATCAGCGTCACGCCGCAGGAATTCGCGGGCGCACCGCCGACCCGTTCCCCTGGCTTGACCCGCGAAGCCGCCACCACATCGCGGGTCAGCCCCCGCAGAAACTCGATGTCGGCAGAGGCAGCCCCCGCCGTCGACGCCGCGGCCCGGAGGTGCGGATGACCTGCCCACAGGAGCCCGACGAGAAGCGCCTGTGCGGGCAGCCAACGATTCTCCTTCATTCTCATTGAGTCAGCGCCTTTGCGGTGCGCCTCGCACCCAAGCCGGACGAGCTTTGTCTCGAGGCGCGGTCTTTCCACAACCCCGGTGTCTCAACCCGTGCGGAGCCCCGTGGATTACTCGTGGCAGGGTGCTCGAACTGCACAGGCATTTCAATGCGAATCACAAGGCGAATCACAAGGCGAATCACAAGGCGAATCACAAGGCGAATCAGGATGCGATCGAGCGATGCGGGACCGTGCGGACCTTGCAGGTGTCCTCGCGCCGTTCAAGGCGCTGGACAGGAGAAGCAGCCAGGGCATTCTGAGTTCATGAAATCGCCCGCGCTCCTTGCGCATCAGGCACCGGACCAGAATCCGCGACGAAAAGGCGCCTCCCGGATGTCAACGTGCGCGTCGGTATTGGCTGCCACCGGCTCTCTCCTCGCGCTGGTCGGCGGTCTTCGCGCCAGCGAGGCTTCCCGTCCGCCGGACATCGAACCCCAGACGATCAACGTCCTCGTGATCAACTTCGATCCGGTCCTGAAGACGCGTCAGAACCTCAGACTGCATGCCGCGATGAACTGGTCCGACCCCTGGGCACTGACTGATCGCATGGTCGAGGCCGCCCGGGACTGCAGCGGCGGCTACGTCAATTACCGCGTCGTCGAGAAAATCGAGCACGACGGGTTCACCACATTTCGCGACGGTTTCACCTACACCGAGAAGGCGTATCTCGAGATGTGGGAAAAGGATCGCCAAAAGGCCAATCCCGGCATGACCAGTTTCAAATGGCTGTTTTGGCAGTTCGATCTGGCCGCGAAGATCAAAGACCACGACTTGCGCGAGATCTGGCTTTGGGGCGCGCCTTACATGGCGTGGGACGAGCTCCATTGGAAGACGCCGGGCGACCGGATCCCTTACCAGACCGACAACCCCTGGTTCTATCGCCCCTATGACATTCCGGACGTCGGCCGGACTGTCTGGATCATGGGCTGGAACTACGAACGCGGCGAAGGCGAGATGATCGAGAGCTATTGCCATCGCATTGAAAGCGTCCTATCCCTCACCGTCGGCCGCGGGTTGTGGGATCCGAAACGCCATCCGGACAATTCATGGAATCGCTTCACCCGGATCGACAAGGATTTCCCCGGCCAAGCGGAGGTCGGGACCGTGCACTACGCCCCCAACTCCGTAAGCGATTACGACTGGGGCAACACCAACGCGGTGTGGACCTACGCCGACGATTGGCTGACTTATCCCAATCTTCCGCGCCGAAAGAAACTTCTCAATGCCATCTCCGGTGGATGGGACGGCATCGCGAGGCATCATCTCTGGTGGATGAAACGCCTGCCGCGGCACGCGGGTGTGACCGATGGTTTTTGCAGCAACTGGTGGCAGTACATCGTCAACTACGACCGGGCACTCAAGACCCTGCCGCCGCCCGGAGCGACGTTCGGGAAGGCCAAGTGCGCCACCTACGGCCAGTGACCAATCCTCGGCGAGGCGCCTGAGGCCAGAGCCATCGAGAGACCAAAACCGCACAGCGCTGTCGCCCCCCACCCAAGTCCCTCAGCACACAAGATGCACGAAACGTATTGAGTGACAGGTTCATAATTATTGACATGCCTTCGGTGTTGGGTCACGTTTGCCCCAGGTGATGGAGTGAATTGAAAGAGAGGGAGTGTATGCGGATGGCACGGATCAAGATCAGGGGGCGTGGAGCGGTGTATCACTGCATCTCGCGCGTGGTGGGCGGGCAGAGGCTGTTGGGGTCCTTGGAGAAGGAGAAGCTGCGGGAGATGCTCTGGGAGCAGGCGGCCTTCAGCGGTGTGGAGGTGATCACCTACTGTTTGATGTCCAACCATATCCACCTGGTGGTGCGGATTGGTGGGGAGGTCAGTGCGACTGACGCGCAACTGGTGGAGCGAGCGC
>Ga0116149_1001998_pt1 | contig 23418 bp, 22 predicted proteins | sample AD_UKC057_MetaG_FD_89787 | JGI IMG/M metagenome (GOLD analysis project Ga0116149, IMG submission 89787) | Active sludge microbial communities of municipal wastewater-treating anaerobic digesters from USA - AD_UKC057_MetaG | ecosystem: Engineered > Bioreactor > Anaerobic > Digestate | place: USA... | reverse complement strand
GCCATCGGGATCCACGGAGTGCTGAGCTACGGCGTGGCGCTGCGCACCCGGGAGATTGGCCTGCGCATGGCGCTCGGGGCCGACGCGGCCGGCGTGGTGCGCCTGGTCATCGGCGAGGGCCTCGTGCTGGCGCTCGCCGGCCTGGCGCTGGGCCTGGCCGGCGCCCTCGCGTTGACGCGGGTGCTCGCCACGCTGCTGTTCGGCGTGTCGCCGACCGACCCGGCGACCTTCGCGGCAATCGCGCTTTTCCTGCTGCTCGTCGCCGCCGCGGCCAGCGGCATTCCCGCCTGGAGGGCGGCGCACATCGACCCGGTGGTCGCCCTCCGCTCGGAGTAATGCCGCGTCGCGCCAGGCGCTACGGCGCGGCAAGCCCTGAGCCCTGAGCCTTGAGCCTTCCTTACACCGCCTCGATCGTCGACGGCGGCTTGGTGGCGATGTTGTAGGTCACGCTCACCACGCCCGGCACCGCCTCGAGGATCTCGTCCGCGATTCGCCGCAGCAGCTCGTACGGCAGGTTGGTCGGCGTCGCCTGGCGCGCGTCGAGGCTGTCCCAGCACCGCACCTCGATCTGGCCGCCGAACTGGCGCTTCCCGCCGCGCATGCCGGTGACCCGGTCCTCGTGGAGGATGGCCAAGTACTGGAAGGCGCCGACGCCAGCGAGCAGGCGCTCCACCACGGTCGTCGCCTTTCGTACCGTGTCGACCCGCTCCCGCGTCACCTCGCCGATCACCCTCGCCGCCAGCGCCGGGCCGGGGAACGGGATCCGGTTGAACAGCTCGGCGGGCAGGCCGAGCGCGCGGCCCACCGCCCGGACTCCGTCCTTGCGCAGCTGGACGAGCGGCTCGAGGATCCGGTAGCCGAAGGCCTCCTGCGGGTCGATGCCGAGCTGCTCGAACACGTTGTGCTGCCGCTTGATCCCCGCCACCGTCTCGTCCACGTCGGTCAGGATCGTCCCCTGCAGCAGCGACCGCGCGCCGCTCTCGCGGACGATGCGGCCGAAGACCTTCTTGTAGAAGGTCTGGGTAATCGCCTCGCGCTTCTCCTCGGGGTCGGTCAGGCCGGCGAGGGCCGCGAAGAAGTCGTCGCGCGCGTCCACGATGTCGACCGGCACCCCGAGCGAACCGAAGAGCCCGGCGACGCGCTCGGCCTCTCCCTCACGCATCAGGCCGTTCTCGATGAACACCGACTTCAACCGCGGCCCGAGCGCTCGATGCCCCAGCATGGTGACGGTGGAGGAGTCCACGCCGCCCGAGAGGGCGCTGATGGCCTCGCCGTCGCCGACCGCGGCCCTGATCTCGGCCACCTTCTCCTCGATGAACCGCTCGGTGTCCAGCTCGCGCAGCGTGATTTCCTTGATCATCTGAGCCGTCCTTTCGTGCCGGGGGCCCAGGCGGCAAGCCCCGTGAATGGTGATGCCTCACGACTGAAAGCTGATAAGTTAGCCCCTATGCCGCTCCTGGCCGTCACCCGCGATCTCAGCCCGTCGTTCGAGCAGTGCCAGCTCACCCATCTCGCCCGCCAGCCCATCGACCTCGCGCGCGCGCGAACGCAGCACGAGGCCTACGAGCGGTGCCTGGCCTCGCTCGGCTGCCGCGTGGAGCGGCTGCCGGCCGGCGACGACCTCCCCGACTCCGTCTTCGTCGAGGACTGCGCGATCGTGCTCGACGAGATCGCCGTCCTCACCCGCCCCGGCGCCGCGTCCCGGCGGCCGGAGGTGCCGGCGGTCGAGGCGGCACTTCGCCCCTATCGCCCCTCGGTGCGCATCGCCGCCCCCGCCACCATCGACGGCGGCGACGTGCTTCGCGTCGGCCGCACCCTGTACGTCGGCCTCTCCACCCGGACCACCGAACTGGCGGTCGAGCAGCTCGAAGGCCTCGTCGGGCCGTTCGGATACCAGGTGGTGGCCGCCAAGGTGCACGGCTGCCTGCACCTCAAGAGCGCGGCCACCGAGGTGGCTCCGAACCTCCTCCTCGTGAACCCCGCCTGGGTCGGCGACTGGGCCCGCGCCTTCGACCGCATCGAGGTCGATCCCGCCGAGCCGTTCGCAGCCAACGCCCTCAGGGTCGGCGACGCGCTCGTCTATCCCTGCGCCTTCCCCCGGACCCGGGCGCGCCTCGAGGCCCGGGGGCTCGACGTGCGCCCGGTCGACGTCTCCGAGCTGGCCAAGGCCGAGGGGGCCGTCACCTGCTGCAGCCTCGTGTTCGAGGCCCCGTGACGCCTGGGGGGCCGACCCCCCAGCCCCCAGTCCCGAGCCCCTATTTCCGTCGCACGGCCGTCACGGTGACCTGCGACGGGTACTGCTTCGAGTGGTGCACCACGTTGTGCGCCACGACGCCGCGGCTCTCGTCGTAGTTGTTGCCGCCGGTGTTCAGATTGCGATCGAAGCGCGGGAAGTTGCTGCTCGACACCTCGATCCGCAGCCGGTGCCCCGGCGCGAAGTAGTTGCTCGTCGTCAGCGGCTGCAGCGTCACCTTGTAGACCTTTCCCGGCTGCATCCACACCGGCGCGTCGTACCCCTCCCGGTACCGCATCCGTTGGATCGACTCGTCCAGGTTGTAGGCGCGTCCGTCCGGGTACACGTCGAGCACCTTCACCGTGAAGTCGGTGTCCTTCGCGTCGGACGAGACGTACAGCGTCGGCTCGATCGGGCCGCTCAGCTCGATCCCCTGCTCGAAGGGTTCCGAGGTGTACACGAGGATGTCGTGGCGCGCCTCCATCTTCCGCTGGTCGAACGACCCCGCCGTGACCGCCGTCCCCATGCAGCACACGTTGCCGCCGTACGAGGTCACCGGGTTCATCGGGTCGTACGTGAAGGCGTCGGGCGTGTCGGCCTCCGGCGGGCGGGCCGCCAGCACGCCGTCGCCGTGCAGCGAGTTCGCCTTGCCGCCGCTTGCCAGGTAGAACGTCATCGGGGCGGCGCCTTCCGGCGGCCACGTGGGCGACTCCTGCCACCGGTTCGACCCCATGGTGAAGTACGTCACCTTCGGCAGGCTCTCGAGCCGGCCGCCCTTCTCCCCCTTGAGGTACCGGTCGAAGAAGCCGTAGATCACCTCCTGGTAGTCGAAGCGGGCGTCGCCCATGCTGCGCTCGCCGACGACCGTGTCCTCGGTGGCGCGAGTGTAGGCGCAGTGGGCCACCGGCGCGATGATCGCCCACTGCTGCTCCGCGATCTCGGGCCGCGCCGTCTTGCGAACGTGGTTGTAGAGGGCCAGGTTCGGGCCGACCGACACGTCGTACCACGACATGAACCACAGACCCGGCACGTTGATGGTGTCGTTGTCGTGGAAGAGCCCACCCTTGTACCAGGCCGGGTCGTTCGGCGCCCGCTGGATCATGCGGCCCCCCGTCGGCACCGGCATCGGATCGGAGAAGATTCCCCGCTGGCCGTCCACGTTCTTCAGGATGTCCTGCACCGGGAGGTGCCACAGCGCCTGCGACCAGTCCACCTGTGCGATTCGCGGCGCGAGGTCGAAGTACCGCGAGGCGGCCACCAGGTCCTCGCGAGGCATGTCGCGCGGGAACATCGGCCGCAGCTGATTCTGCTCGCCGTGGAGCCACGCGATGAAGAGCATCTGGACGGCGCCGCCGCGGTACCAGTTGCCCTGCTCGAAGTACGGCGCGACGCGGCCCACCCCGGCGCCGAACCCCTGGACGTTCATCGCGGCGTAGGCGGGGTGACCCATCGCGGCGATCGCCATCTGGTACTCCGCCGTCGACGAGCACCCGGTCGTGCCGACCCTGCCGTTCGACCACGGCTGCTTCGCGATCCAGTCGAGGGCGTCGTAGCCGTCGGTGGTCGGCGCCCCGAGGATGTCGTAGTGCCCCTCGGAGAAGAAGTGGCCGCGCTCGTTCTGGATGACGTAGGCGTAGCCGCGCTTCACGGCGGCGAGCACCTGCGTCATGTCCCTCGGGACGCCGTTCTGCACGTCCCAGTGGTTGAAGTTGTAGGGCGTGCGGACGAAGATCGTTGGAACCTTCGCCCCGCCGTTCCTGGGGCGATAGACGTCGGTGGCCAGGCGGACGCCGTCGCGCATCGGCATCATCACCTTGCGCTCCACCTCGGCCACCTCCTGCAGCTCCCGCTCGGCACGCCAGCGTTGGGCGGCCTGGTCGGGGGTGAGCCCGGCCTGGCGTTGGGCGGCGAGCGAGCCGGCCATCGCGGTGGCGAGGGCGGCCAGGGCGGCGACGAGGAACCGGCGAACGGGATTGGGCATCGGGCGCTCCTCGAATGTGCGCCATACATTACAACGAACAGGCACGGCCCCGCGTCACGGGGCGGCCCGGCTCGGGGTATTCTACGGGGGCGTACGGCCCGTCCGAGCCATGAGACCTGATCCAGAAGACCCATGAACAAAGCACTTCTCGTTGCCGTCCTGGCCGGTTGTACCGCGGTCGTGTCGTCCCAGCCCCGGGCCGACTACCCGGCGGCGCCGGTTCCCTTCACCGACGTCCACCTCTCGGATTCATTCTGGGCGCCGCGCCTCGAGCGGAACCGCTCGGTGACCATCCCCCACAACCTGGCGCAGCTCACCGAGAGCAAGCGCGTCGAGAACTTCGACCGGGCGGCCGCGGCCATGGCGAGCGGCCGGGAGGGCCAGTTCTGCTCCGTCTTCCCGTTCGACGACTCCGACGTCTACAAGGCGATCGAAGCCGCGTCGTACGCCCTCGCCATCAAGCCGGATCCGGCGCTCGACGCGCGCATCGACGAGCTGATCGCCAAGGTCGCGAAGTCGCAGGAGCCGGATGGGTACCTCTACACCGCCCGGACGATCGGCGGCCCGCCGCCGCAGCCCTGGGTGGGCAGCCAGCGGTGGTCGTATCTCTACCTGAGCCACGAGCTGTACAACGTGGGGCACCTTTACGAGGCGGCCGCCGCCCATTTCCAGGCCACCGGCAAGCGGAGCCTGCTCGACATCGCGATCAAGAGCGCCGACCTGGTCGCCAAGGAGTTCGGCCCCGGCAAGCGGACCAATCCCCCGGGTCACCAGGAAATCGAGATCGGCCTGGTGAAGCTGTACCGCGTCACGGGGAACGCGGCATACCTCGACCTCGCGAAGTTCTTCATCGACGTGCGCGGCCGCACAGACGCGCGGATCCCCTTCGAGCTGGACGGCAAGACGCAGCTGCTCTACGGCGAGTACGCGCAGGACGACAAGCCGTTTGTGGAGCAGACCGAGGCGGTGGGCCATGCGGTGCGTGCCGGCTACCTCTACGCGGGAGCGGCCGACGTGGCCGCCCTTCGCCAGGACAAGGCCTACATGGCGGCCCTCGAGCGCATCTGGGCCGACGTGGTGGGGAAGAAGCTGTACATCACTGGCGGCATCGGCGCGGCCGGCGCGTGGGAGGGCTACGGCCCGGCGTACCGCCTGCCCAACGCCAGCGCCTACGCCGAGACTTGCGCCAACATCGCCACCTTCCTCTGGAACTCGCGGATGCAGCGCCTCGCCCTCGACGCGAAGTACGCCGACGTGATGGAACGGATCCTCTACAACGGCGTGCTGTCGGGGCTGTCGCTCTCGGGCGACCGTTTCTTCTACCCGAACCCGCTGGCCTCGTTCGGCCAGCACGAGCGCACCCCCTGGTTCACGTGCGCCTGCTGCCCGCCGAACGTCGCCCGCGTCCTCACCTCGGTGCCGGGCTACTTCTACGCGGCGTCCCAGGACAGCGTCTACGTGAACCTGTTCGCCGAGGGGCGGGCGGCGATGTCGCCTCGCGGGACGAAACTGGAGCTGCGCCAGAAGACCGAGTACCCGTGGCAGGGTGACATCCTGATCGAGGTTGACCCCGAGCGCCCCGTCGCGTTCCGCCTGCACGTCCGCATCCCCGGCTGGGCCCGGAACCAGCCCGTGCCCTCCGACCTCTACCGGTACATCGAGCCGCCCGCGGGAGTCCCCGTGCTTCGCGTGAACGGCTCGGAGGTGAAGCCCCCTGTCGAGAAGGGCTACGCGGTGATCGACCGCACGTGGAAGTCAGGCGACAAGGTCGAGCTGAGCCTGCCGATGCCGATCCGGCGCGTGGTCGCACACGACGCGGTCGAGGCCGACAGGGGGCGCGTCGCGATCGAGCGCGGGCCGCTGGTGTACTGCGCCGAGGGGCCCGACAACGACGGCCGGGCCGCGAACCTCGTCCTGCCCGACGGGGCCGCCCTGGCCGCCGAGAAGCGGCCCGACCTGCTGGGGGGCGTCGTCGTGATCAAGGGCGTGGGCGAGGCAGTTGCGGAGAAGGGGGGGCGGGTCGGCTCGGCGCCGAAGCCGGTGACCTTGATCCCGTACTACGCCTGGGCCAACCGCGGAAAGGCCGAGATGGCCGTCTGGCTCGCGCGCGATCCGTCACGGGCCCGCCCGGTCCGCGAGCCCGGCCTGGCGGCGAAGGCGAAGGTGGCCGCCTCACCGAAGGCCGCCTACCCGCAGCGCGTCAACGACCAGTACGATCCCGAGTCGTCGGACGATGGGACCGGCTACATGCACTGGTACCCGCAGAAGGGGAACCTGGCGTGGGTCGAGTACGCGTTCGACGCCCCGGTGACCGTGTCGGAGTCGTCGGTGTACTGGTTCGACGATACCGGCGGCGGCAGCGTCCGCGTCCCCGCGTCGTGGCGGTTGCTCTACAAGGACGGGCAGGAGTGGAAGCCGGTCGTCCTCAAAGAGCAGCCCGGCGTGGCCCGGGACCGCTGGAACACCGTGACGTTCGCGCCGCTGACCACCAGTGCCCTCCGCCTCGAGATCCAGGCGCAGAAGGACTGGTCGGTCGGCGTGCACGAGTGGAGCATCCGGTAGGGCAGCCGGGGGAGGACATGCACTACGCCTGGGAGGACAGCCCGGTCGGCCGGTTGTTGATTGGCGGCGACGAGCGCGGGCTTCGCTTCGTCCTCTTCGAGGAAGGCCGCGCGCCCGTCGTGCCCGAGCCCGGGTGGCGGGAAGACCCGGCGGCCGTGGCCGACGCGGTCACGCAGCTGCGGGAGTACTTCGCCGGAGTGCGGCGCCGCTTCGACCTCCCCCTGGCCCCGGCCGGGACGCCCTTCCAGCTGCGGGTCTGGGAGGCGCTGCGGCAGATTCCTTACGGCGAGACGGTGTCATACGGCGAGCTGGCCAGGCGCGTGGGGTGCCCGAACGGGTCGCGGGCCGTGGGGCTGGCCAACGGCGCGAACCCGTTGTCGATCGTGGTGCCGTGCCACCGGGTCGTCGGCGCCGGCGGCAGACTGGTTGGCTACGGAGGGGGGCTTGGAGCGAAGCGGTGGTTGCTGGCGCTCGAGCAGGGAAGCAGGCGGATGTTGAACCTGTAACCGGGAACGCGAGAGCGGAGGACGGAAGCGGGGGACATTCTTTCCGCCGCCCGTTCCCGCAATCATTGAGGGGCATTCCGATGAATCGACGCGACTTCATGAAGACGACGGTGGTGGCGACGGCGGCGAGCGCGATCGGGACCAGGGCTGCGGGGGCGAAGACCGTGCAGGCCAACGATCGCATCCAGGTGGGCTACATCGGCTGCGGCGCCCGGGCACACCAGCTCATGGATGCGACCGTGGCCCAGCCCGGCATCGAGGTCGTGGGGCTGTGCGACGCCTACGCGGGCCGGATCGAGCGGGCGCAGGCGCGGGTTGGCGGGCGGGCGCAGGTCTACCGCGACTACAAGGAGCTGCTCGCGAACCCCGCGATCGACGCGGTCTTCATCGTGACCCCCGACCACTGGCACAAGACGATGACCCTCGACGCGCTGGCCGCGAAGAAGGACATCTACATCGAGAAGCCGTTCACCTTCACGGTGGACGACGGCGTCGCGCTGGTCGATGCCGTGAAGAAGTCGGACCGCATCCTCCAGGTGGGCAGCCAGAGCGTCAGCTCGGCGGAGTACGGCACGGTGCGCGAGCTGATCCAGGGCGGCAAGATCGGCAAGGTCGTCATGGTGCGGGCGGCCTACAACCGCAACAGCGACAGCGGGGCCTGGCTCTACCCGATCCCGCCCGACGCCAGCCCGAAGACCGTCAACTGGGAGCAGTTTCTCGGGCCTGCGCCGAAGCGGCCCTTCGACCTGGCGCGCTTCTTCCGGTGGCGCTGCTACTGGGACTACTCGGGCGGCGTCGCGACCGACCTGTTCGTGCACCTGGTGTCGTGGATGCACTTCGCCACCGGCGCCAAGGCGCCGAAGATGGTGGTGGCGACCGGCGAGACCTACAAGTACGGCAAGACCCACGAGGTGCCCGACACGGTCAACGCGCTGCTGACCTACCCGGAGGGGTTCACCGCCAACCTGACCTGCACCTTCAACAACGAGCAGGGCGCCGAGTCGGGCATGGAGATTCTCGGGACCAACGGCAGCCTGGTCGTCCGCGGCGGCACGGTGACCTTCAAGCCCGAGCCGCGGCGCGAGGACAACCGGTGGGTCGTGGCCTCGTGGCCCGAGGCGATGGAGAAGGCCTACTACGACGACCCCAAGGTGCAGGCGATCGAGTCGCCGTTCCTGTGGGATCCAAAGATGGCGGGCGGCGTCGAGACCTGGGTCGCCGAGGGGCGCGACGACACCTACACCCACATTGCGAACTTCTTCGCGTCGGTCAAGTCGCGCAAGCAGCCGGTCGAGGATGCCTTGTTCGGCCACCGCGCGGCGGCCTGCGCGCACATGGTGAACCGGTCGATCCGCGAGAAGACGTTCGTCGAGTGGGATGCCGCCAACGAGCGGATGAAGGGATAAGAGGAGGGCAGGTCCGATGATTCGCAGCCGCCGGGAATTCTTGTCCGACAGTGCCGTCGTCCTGGCAGGGGCCGCCGTGCTCGGCGACCCCGCCACCTTGTTGGCCGCCCCCCCGCCCGCGAAGTGGCCCATCGGGTGCTTCAACCGCCCGTGGGCCCAGTGGCCGTTCGCCGAGACGCTGAAGGGTGTCAAGGCCGCCGGGTACGGCCTGACCGGCCTGCTCACCCGCACGAAGATGGACCGGTTCATCGCCGACGATGCGACGCCCGAGTACCTCGAGGGGCTGAAGGCCGCGATTGCCGCCAGCGGGGTGAAGGCGGTCATGGGGGCGCTCAGGAGCCGCCACGACGTCCCGCTGGAACAGACCACCGCCAGCCTTCACAAGCAGATCGACAACGCGGCCTTCCTCGGCCTGCAGTCGGTCATGACCTTCGGCATCGACAACCCGGCGCAGCTCGACCACTACTTCAAGGCGATGGCCGATGCGGCCGCGTACGGCCAGGAGAAGGGCGTCCAGGTCGTGATGAAGCCGCACGGGGGCAGCAGCGGCGCCTCCGACGAGATCATCGCCGCGATGAAGAAGGTCAACCACCGCAACTTCGCCGTCTGGTACGACGCCGGGAACATCATCTACTACACCGGCAAGGACCCGATCGAGGAGCTGAAGCCGATCGTCCAGTACGTCACCGGGTTCTGCGCGAAGGACTGCGGCCAGCCGAAAGGCGACGTGATGATCCAGTTCGGCACCGGCAAGGTGGACTTCAGGGGCGTCTTCAAGGTGATGAAGGACGCGGGGTTCAACGGCCCGATCATGGTCGAAGGCGTGGCCCCGGGCGAGACGCCCGAGGCGGTGGCCGCCAACGCCCGCGCCAACCGCGAGTTCCTCGAGAAGGTTCTGGCGAGCCTGTAGCACGCGGCAGCCGTTCGGGCTGTTCGCGAGGAGATATCGATGCCACACCACACAACCCGTCGCGACTTCCTCAAGGCCTCGGTGGCCGGGACGCTCGGCGCCGCGGCCGGCCTGCGGGCGATCGGCCTGGGCGCGCAGGGAAGCGTCGCGGGCCGCCTGGCCGTCTGCAGCTGGTCGCTGCAGCCGGCCTCAGCAGACGACCTGTTCTCGAAGCTGGCCGCCACCGGCCTGACCCGGGTGCAGATCGCCCTCGACCCGATCCGGACGAACGAGGGCGGGGGATGGGCCGACTTCGGCGCCAGGGCCTCGAAGCGCGGCGTGATGCTCGTCTCCGGGATGATCGCCACGGTTGGCGAGGACTACTCCACGCTCGAGAGCATCCGCCGCACCGGCGGCGTGGTGCCCGACGCCACCTGGCCCGAGACGTGGAAGAACATCCAGGCCGACCTCGAGCTGGCCTCCAAGCTCGGCCTCGGCCTGGTGAGCTTCCACGCCGGCTTCCTGCCCCACGAGGAGAGCGACCCCACCTTCGCGACGCTCCAGGGCCGGCTTCGCCAGATTGCCGACCTGGCGGCCTCCAAGAAGGTGCAGGTCGCGCTCGAGACCGGCCAGGAGGAGGCGGCGACGCTCGCCACCTTCCTGAAGAAGCTCGAGCGGCAGAACGTCGGGGTCAACTTCGACCCGGCGAACATGATCCTGTACGACAAGGGCGACCCAGTGGCCGCGCTGAAGGTGCTGTCGCCCTGGCTGCGCCAGGTCCACCTGAAGGACGCGGTGCGAACGAAGACGCCGGGGGAGTGGGGCGAGGAAGTGCGGCTCGGCACCGGCCAGGTGAACTGGAAGGCGTTCTTCAGCACGCTGGACTCGGTCGGCTTCAAGGGCAACCTGTGCATCGAGCGCGAGGCCGGCAAGGAGCGGGTGGCCGACATCCGCGCCGCGCGCGAGTACGTGGAGAAGCTGGTGGGGAAGTAACGGCGAACGCAATCTGAAGACCCATCCCACGCGTACCAGCGGTTGAGAGGCGCGGGCGCGCCTCGCGCGTCTCAACCGCACCCGGGGCCTGGAGTTCAACGCATGCCGCTCGTCATCGTGGCCCTGGGGATCGCGGCGCTGCTCGCGCTGATCCTCTTCCTCAAGCTCAACTCGTTCCTGGCGTTCGTCATCGTGTCGCTCGGGGTGGCCCTGGCCGAGGGGATGGGCCTCCACGAGGCGGTGGCGTCGATCGAGAAGGGGATCGGCGACACCCTCGGCATCCTCGTCATGATCCTCGGCCTCGGGGCGATGCTGGGCAAGCTGGTCGCCGACAGCGGGGCCGCCGAGCGCATCACCTCGAGCCTGATCGGCCTCTTCGGCCTCGGCCGCGTGCAGTGGGCCCTGATGCTCACCGCGTTCATCGTCGGGGTCCCGCTGTTCTACGACGTCGGCTTCGTGATCATGATGCCGATCGTCTTCGCCGTCGTCGCCTCCACCGGCGTGCCGCTGCTGTACGTCGGGCTCCCGACGCTCGCTTCGCTGTCGGTCACCCACGGGTACCTCCCGCCGCACCCGGCCCCGACCGCCATCGCGACGATGTTCGGCGCCGACATCGGGAAGACGCTGGTGTACGGCGTCCTGATCGCGATCCCGGCAATCATCGTCGCAGGCCCGATCCTGTCGCGCGGCCTGCGGAAGGTGAACGCGCGGCCGATGGACGAGTTCACCGCGGCGCCCTCGGCCGTCGAGCGAAGCCTCCCGGGTTTCGCCACCAGCGTCGTCTCGGCGCTGCTGCCGGTGATCCTGATCGGCTCGGCCACCATCGCCGCCTACCTTCTACCCGAGGGCAACGCGGTGCGCCGGGTGCTCGGATGGGCAGGCAACCCGGTGATCGCCATGCTCGTGTCGCTGCTGCTGGCGATCTACACGCTCGGGCTGGCCAGGGGCCGCGAGATGGGCGACATCATGGCGTCGCTCGCCCACTCGATCTCGAGCCTGACCATGGTGATGCTGATCATCGGGGGGGCGGGCGCGCTGAAGCAGGTGCTGGTGGACAGCGGCGTCAGCGCCTACATCGGCGGCCTGCTGAAGGGGTCGGCGGTGTCGCCGCTGGTGCTGGGGTGGCTGATTGCGACGGTCCTGCGGGTGTGCGTCGGCTCGGCGACCGTGGCCGGCATCACCACCGCGGGCATCATCCTGCCGCTGGTCAGCACGTCCGGCGTCAACCCCGAGCTGATGGTGCTGGCGATCGGCTCGGGCAGCCTGATGCTGGCGCACGTGAACGACGGCGGCTTCTGGCTGGTGAAGGAGTACTTCAACCTGAGCATCGTGGACACGATCAAGACCTGGACGGTGATGGAGACGGCGGTCGGGGTCACCGGCCTGCTGGGCGTCCTGGTGCTGAACGCGTTCATCTGACCAGGGCGAGATAGCATAAGGGCATGGCACCTCTTCCGCTGATCTTCGACGCACACCTCGATCTCTCGATGAACGCGCTCGAGTGGAACCGCGACCTGCGCTGGACGGTCGACGAGATCCGCGCGTCCGAGCGGGGGATGGCCGACAAGCCCGATCGGGGGCGCGGGACCGTGTCGTTCGAGGCGATGCGCCGAGGCAACGTCGGCATCTGCGTGGCGACGTTGATCGCCCGATTCGTGCGCCCGGGGAACCAGATCCCCGGGTGGCACTCGCAGCAGCAGGCCTGGGCGCAGACGCAGGGGCAGCTGGCCTGGTACCGCGCGATGGAAGAGGCCGGCGAGATGGCGCAGATCACGACGCTCGCCGAGCTCGAGCGGCACCTGAAGCTCTGGGAAGAGGGCGGGCGCTCCGGCCCCATCGGGTACGTCCTCAGTCTTGAAGGGGCCGATTCACTGGTCTCGCTCGAGCACCTCGCCCGCGCGCACGCGCGGGGCCTGCGGGCCGTCGGCCCAGCCCATTACGGGCCCGGCATCTACGCGCAGGGAACCAACGCCTGCGGCGGGCTCGGCGTGAAGGGGCGCGAGCTGCTGAAGGAGATGGAGCGGCTGAACGTCATCCTCGACGTCAGTCACCTGTGCGACGAGAGCTTCTGGGAAAGTCTCGAGGTGTTCGGCGGGCCGGTGTGGGCGAGCCACAGCAACTGCCGCTCGCTCGTCCCGCACGTCCGGCAGTTCTCGGACGACCAGTTGAAGGCGCTCATCGAGCGTGGCGCCGTCGTCGGCGCCGCCCTCGACGCGTGGATGCTGGCTCCGGGGTGGGAGCGTGGGCGCTCGACGCCGCGGGGGATGGATGTCACCCTCGCGCGGGTCGTGGACCACATCGACCACGTCTGCCAGCTCGCGGGCAACTCGCGGCACGCCGGCATCGGGTCCGACCTCGACGGCGCGTTCGGGACCGAGCAGTGCCCGGCCGACGTGGACACCATCGCCGACCTGCAGAAGATCCCGTCGCTCCTCGCCGCGCGCGGCTACTCGGCCGAGGACGTGGAGAACGTTCTGAGCGCCAACTACCTCAGATTCCTGAGAGAGGCTTGGCGCTAGTCACCGCGCGTCAAGCTCTTCGAGCCGCGACTCGGCCTCCTCGAGACCGATGCCGTGGCGAAGGCGCATCGTGGCGACGCCAACCGGGGGCGGGTAGACCTTGCCCGCGGCGCGCCGCGGCTCGACGTACTCGACCACCTCGAACAGCGCGTGGCAGGCCGCCTCGTAGCTGACGCCCGCCAGGTCGCTGATGTAGCGCGTGGAGCGATCGATCAGCTTCAGGTTGCTCGGCACCACCCAGATCATCCGGTTCCCGAGCACCCGGCCCAGCCGTACCATCGTGCAGGTGGACAGCGCGTTCAGCAGCATCTTCACGCCGATCCGGACCAGCGGGTCGAGCAGGAACGGCGTGTCGGCAACCGGGAGGACCACCGTCTGCCCCGCCGCCTGCGCCGCCGCCGACGTCCGCAGCCCGTGGAGGTCGGCGTGCCGGCCAACGGCGATGAGGGCGGCGTCGGCCTCGACGGCGGTGGCCGCCTCGATCTGGCGTGAGAAGGTCGAGCCGGCCTCCTTCACCAGGGGGAGGTCGGAGGTCGTCACGACCACCGCTACCGCGTCGCCGGCGCGCGTGAGCCGATGCTGCAGGCCGTCGAGGCCGATGCGGAAGCGCATCAGGTCGTGGTGGCCGATCTCGCGCACGACCGCCGCCTGCCGGGAGGCCGCCTCGGCGTCCAGCAGCTTGCGCAGGTCGCGCTCGGTCCATTCGATGGTCTGGGGTTCGCGCCGCAGCAGCGTCCGCCACGCCCCCTCGGTCCTCTGCTCACCGGTGAACAGGAAGGCCCACGACTCGGCCGCCTCGGTGTCGTCCCACTTGCGGAACGGCGGCGTGCAGAAGGTGGGGCTCCGCTCGGTGGTGTCGGTGAGGACGTCCACCGCCAGGGTGTGCGCAAAGTACGAAGTCCGGCCGCCGCGGCGGTAGATGCGCTCCTCCGTCTCGACGAGACCGGCCAGCGGTCCCAGGATCGCGTCACCGCAAAGCGTTCCGTGCAGCGCCTCGAGCCCGGACCTGATCTCGGCCGGAACCTCCTCGGGCCGCCCGACCCCGGCCTCGTGCCTCCCGCGCTCGCCGACCAGCTCGCGCACGACCATCTCGAGGACGGTCAGCATGGCCAGCAGTTCCATGCTGGTGGCCTGCATGCGGGTCGAGCCCGTGATGGCCATCGGGCCAGAGGCGAGGTTGACCTTTTCGATGCGCGCCTCGTCGAGCACCTCGCGGCTGCGGCGGACGGGGCGAAGGTCCTCGTCGGGGTTGTTGTAGACGAAGAAGACCCGCGCCCCGGTCTCCAGGGCTTGCCAGGCCGTGCCGATGACGAACGAGGTCTCGCCCCCCTCGGTGATCGCGAAGAGCGTGTCGCCCTTCTCCAGGCCGAGGTCCTGGACCTGCCGCTGCCCGAACGGAGCAAAGTCTTCGAACCCCTCCACCGACTTGATCAGCGCGTAGTCGCCGCCGGCCATGGCGCCGCGGGTGCGGTGCTCCCACCCGCCCGGGGCGGGCTGTTCGAGGCCGCGCGCCGCCCAGTTCTGCCAGAAGGCACGCCAGGCGGCGTCGAGCTGGATGCTGAGGCGGCCGGTGGCGCCGCAGCCCGTGAAGAACAGCCTGCCGCCCCTTCGCAGCGTCTCGAGGGCAGCCGAGGCCATGCGCGCCGCCTGGCCGCTGGCCGACCATTCGCGGTACTTGTGGACCACGTCGCCGTCCACGTCGAAGAGCGCGGCCAGGCCCTCCTCGGTGCTACGGCGGGCGACCGCGCTGAGATCGGCCGTTCGCGGGTGGGCCGACTCGGTGAGAAGCGAGCCGAGGTGGAAGTCGGATGCGATCTCGAGGAACTGCTCGGCCCGTTCGCGTGCGGTGAGGGATTGTGTCGGCATAAGGACGAGGGACCCATTGGGGGGCGTGCCCCTCGATTATAGGCCACGGTCCGGCCGGGTGCCCGATGCTGGCGCCCGCCGGGCCGTCCGTGGTGGAATACCGTCGCCGGCGAGCGACGTCATGCCAGCGAACCTCACCCCGAGCGTGTGGGGCTCGGGCGCCTTCGACGGCCAGACCGCCCACCGCGATCACGTGCTGGCGGACGGCGACATCGTCGAGATTCACGAGTAGGATCGCGAGGTACACCACGGCCGCCGAAGACATGCGCAAGCGTCACTCTTCGTGTTCTTTGTGATCTTTGTGGTTCAATTCGTCCGTGAGGGCCCGTGGCGGCCGGTCACATAGAGGAGAGCATGGCAATGTTTCGTCGAGCGACAGCGATGATCGGGGTTGCCTTGGCACTGGTGGCGCCCGTAGCCCTCGCAGCCAGTGCGCCGGTGCAGGGGGATAGCCCGATTGGCATCTTCCTGAGGTGCACCGGGCAGGACGATCCCCTGCGCGCGCTGCAGGCGGTCAAGTCGATGGGCGTGAGCACGATCCAGGTCAGCCGTCTTCCCGACCGCTTCTACAGCCCCGAGGGGGCTCGCGAGTTCGCGGGCATGCTGCGCGACACCGGCATCCGCGCCGACTCGGTGGTGGTCGTGTTCGACGGCGAGAGCTACCGCGACCGGGACGCTGTGGTCCGGACGGTCGGGTTTCGCCCGCTGCACCTGATTCCCGAGCGCCTGGCGTACGCACGCCGGTGCGTCGACTTCGCGCGGGCGATCGGCGCGCGGATCGTGACGTTCCACATGGGCTTCCTGCCGGCCGATCCCGAAGACGAGGCCTACCGCGCCATGCTGAAGGCGGTCACCGACATCGCGTCGTACGCCGCGAGCCAGGACGTGACCATCTCGCTCGAGACTGGCCAGGAGACCGGCGAGCAGCTGGCCGCGTTCCTGAACGAAATCACCGTCGCGCGCGTGGGGGTCAACTTCGACCCCGCCAACCTCGTGATCTACGGTGTGGACTCGCCGTCGCGCGCGCTGCAGCACTTCGTCACCCGGGTCACCTCGGTGCACGTAAAGGACGCGCTGCTGCCGGAGAAGCCGGGTGCGATGGGCCGTGAGGTCAGGCCCGGCGAGGGGCGCGCCGAGCTGGCCGAGTGCTTCCTGATGCTGAAGGCATCGGGCTTCCGCGGTGCACTGGTAATCGAGAACTACGTCGCCCGTGGTCTGAAGACCGACCCGATGGACGAGCTTCGCGGCGCGAAGGCCTTCATCGAGAAGACCTGGTAGACCCGCTCATCGCCAAACCCGGCCCGCCTCTGCTATGCTCTGAAACTCTTGAGCGGGCATGTTCAGCGAGGGTTCACTGGCTCAGCGGCAGGTCGAAGGGAACGCGGGCGAGGCGGCGAGGCGCGGGCGCGTTGGCGGTGTCCTGATCCGCGTCGGCATCGCCGTTCTCATGACCGCCCTCGCGCTCGTGGCCAGCGAGTGGGGCCTGCGGTATCACTACCGCGGGGTGGGCTCGAGCGGCCACGATGGGGACTACTTCTCGAAGCGGCCCGAGGTCCGGCGCAACAGCCTCGGGTTCCGGGAGCGGGAGATCCCGCCCAAGACACCTGATCAGTACCGGATCGTCGTCGTCGGCGACTCCTTCACGTTCGGGCAGGGGCTGGATGAGCGCGACCGCCTTTCGAACGTGCTCGCGGCGCACCTCGGGCCCCGGTACGAGGTCTTCAACTTCGGGAGGCGCGGCGCCAACCTGGACGACCACCTCGCAATCCTCGACCGGGCGCTGAGCGTGTCGCCCGACTTCGTGCTGCTGCAGTTGTTCACGAACGACTTCGAGCTGTCGGAGGCGAGGCGGCCGCGACACTACCCCCTCCTGCCGGCCGCGGCCGACCGGACGATGGGGCGTTCGTCGCTCACCTACCTTCTCGTGCGGCGCGGCTGGATCCGTCTGCAGGAGGTCGTGGGCCTTGCCGACAGCTACGCGGGCTATCTCGAGCGGCGGCTGCGCGACCCGGCGTCGCGTGACTCGGTGAAGACGTCAGCGCTTTTGCGCCGGTTGTTCAGGATGGCGCGGGCGGCCGGCGCCGGTGTGGGCGTGGTGATGTTCCCGGCAACCGACACCTTCGGCCCCGGCGGCAGCGGCTACCCTTACGGCTACCTGCACGAGCGAGTGCGCCTGATCTGCCGCGACCAGGGGGTCGGGTGCGTCGATCTCTTTTCGGCGCTGTCGCGGGTGCCCGACCCGCGCATCTGGTGGGTGAGCGCCGTCGATGCCCATCCCAGCGCGGCCGCCAACCGGCGGGCCGCGGGGGAGGTGGTGGCCGCCTTCGCGTCGGAGTGGGGCGGGCGGTGATCGAAGGAAGCGAGCCGGCGGTCCCATGAGCAACCCTGTCTTCGTCCTCGGCATCTCCGGCTTTTACCACGACGCCGCTGCCGCGCTCGTCCGCGACGGCGAGATCGTGGCAGCCGCGCAGGAAGAGCGCTTTACCCGCGTCAAGCACGACCCCGGGTTTCCGCAGCTCGCGATCGACTATTGCCTCCGCGAGGGGGGCATCGAGCCGGGAGACCTCGACGCGGTTGCGTTCTACGAGAAGCCGCTCACCAAGTTCGAACGGCTGCTCGAAACCTACCTGTCCTTCGCCCCTTCCGGCTTCGCCAGCTTCCGCCAGGCCCTGCCCATCTGGCTCCGCCAGAAGCTGCACCTGCCGCGGGTGATGGACCGGGGGCTGCGCGGCGGGTTCAAGGGCCGCTACGTCTTCCCTGAGCACCACGAGTCGCACGCGGCCAGCGCGTTCTTCCCCTCCCCCTTCGAGGAGGCCGCGATCCTCACGATCGACGGGGTGGGCGAGTGGGCGACGGCGGCCCTCGGCTTCGGCCGGGGGAACCGGGTCGAGCTGACCCACGAGTTGCGCTTCCCCCACTCGCTCGGCCTGCTGTATTCCGCGTTCACCTACTACACGGGCTTCAAGGTGAACTCGGGCGAGTACAAGCTCATGGGCCTCGCCCCGTACGGCGAGCCGCGCTACGCGGAGCTGATCCTCGAGAAGCTGCTCGACCTGAAGGAGGACGGATCGTTTCGCCTCGACCTGCAGTACTTCAACTACTGTCAGGGCCTGACGATGACGAGCGAGCTGTTCCATCGCCTGTTCGGAGGGCCGCCCCGCCAGCCCGAGTCACCCGTGACCGATCGCGACATGGACCTCGCCGCCAGCATCCAGGTCGTGACCGAGGAGATCGTCTCGCGCATGGCGCGGCACCTCCACGGCCTGACCGGGATGAAGAACCTGTGCCTGGCGGGAGGTGTCGCCCTCAACTGCGTCGCCAATGGCCGCCTGCGGCGCGAGGGGCCGTTCGAGGGCCTGTGGATCCAGCCTGCCGCCGGCGACGCCGGCGGCGCGCTCGGCGCCGCGCTTCTCGTGTGGCATCAGCTCATGGGGCGCGAGCGCCGGCCGCGCTCCTGCGACAGCATGCAGGGCGCCCTGCTCGGTCCGGCGTTCGACGACGCGCAAATCAAGGCGGTCCTTGATCGGGCCGGCGCCTGCTACCACCAGTACGACGACGAGACGATGCTCGAGCAGGTGGTGTCGCTGCTCGCCAGCGAGAAGGTGGTCGGCCGCCTGCAGGGGCGCATGGAGTTCGGCCCGCGGGCCTTGGGCAGCCGCAGCATCCTGGGCGACGCCCGCAGCACCCGGATGCAGTCGGTGATGAACCTGAAGATCAAGTTCAGGGAGTCGTTCCGCCCCTTCGCCCCGTCCGTGCTCCAGGAGCACGCCCACGAGTACTTCTCGATGGACCCGGAGGTCGAGAGCCCCTACATGCTGCTGGTTGCCGACGTGCGCCCCGACAAGCGGGTGAACGACGACGGGCGGCGCGCCGGCCTGCGGGGGATGGAACTGCTCAAGGCGAAGCGCTCGGTCGTTCCCGCCATCACGCACGTGGACTACTCGGCCCGCGTGCAGACGGTCGAGCGCGACCGCCACGCCTCGTACCACCGGCTGATCAGCCGGTTCCACGAGGCGACCGGCTGCCCGGTCGTCATCAACACGAGCTTCAACGTGCGCGGCGAGCCGATCGTCTGCTCGCCCGAGGATGCCCTGAACTGCTTCCTGAACACCGGCATGGACGCCCTGGTCATGGAGCACTTCCTCCTGCTCAAGGCGGAGCAGCCCGCGTCGCTGCTCGGCAACCAGGAGGAGTACCTGAAGGCCTTCAAGCTCGACTAGCAGGCGGCTGACCGCGATGAACTTTCGAGACCTCAACCTCCGACCCAACGACCGCGAGCTCCGGCAGTTCTCGGCCCTGTGGCTCGTCGGTTTCGGCCTGCTCGGCGCGATCGTGGCCTGGCGCGCCGGCGCCTTCGCCTCGGGCATCCCTCCCGGCTGGCACGCGCCGTGGCGCCTGCCGATCGCCCTCTGGGGGATCGCGGCGATGGGGGCCGCCGTCGGCCTGGCCGTCCCCCGCGCGATCCGGCCGGTCTACGTCGCCTGGATGGTGGCCGCGTTCCCCATCGGGTGGGCCGTCAGCCAGCTGTTGCTCGCGCTGGTCTACTACGTGTTGTTCACCGCGTTCGGCCTGGTGTTTCGGATCGCCGGCCGCGACGCCCTTGGCCGGTCGTTCGATCGCGGCGCGTCGAGCTACTGGGTCGCGCGCAAGCCGGCAAGCAGCCTCGAGCGGTACTTCAGGCAGTTCTGAGAGGAACCGGGATGGTGGATCGCGACTCCGTCGATCGCTTCGAGAAGGCGGCCGCCGCGCCGCGCGCGTCGCTGGCCGCCGAGCTGTGGCAGTTTCTCGCGCACAACAAGAAGTGGTGGCTGCTGCCGATCGTGATCGTGTTCGCGCTGCTGGGGGCGTTGATGCTGCTTGGCGGCACCGCGGCTGCGCCGTTCATCTACACGCTGTTCTAGGGTTCCGTCGGCGGATCTCCTTGCACGGCCCTCGACCACGCGCAGGCCCTCGGCCTGTTCCTGCACTTCAAGCTGCAGGAGACCGAGAACGACGACACTATCCGCGAGGATCGTGGCCCCGCCCCGACGGCCCTCGACCAGGGAGAGCTGGGCGTCGAGCGGAAGCTCTACCTGCGCGAGCTGGTCGCGCGATTCGGTTACGAGCTGGCGCTCAACTGGAACCTCGGCGAGGAGAACACGCAGACACCGGATCAGCAGCGTGCGATGGCGCGCTTCATCCGTGAGACCGACCCATATCCCCACCCGATCGTCATCCACACCTACCCCCATCTGCAGGACAAGGTCTACGTTCCCCTGCTCGGCGCCCAGTCGGGGTTGAGTGGCATTTCGCTGCAGAACCACTGGCGCACCGCCCACCAGCGCGTCCTCAAGTGGATCACCGAGTCGGAGAAGGCTGGCAGGCCCTGGGTGGTCGCCAACGACGAGCAGAACCCGCATTTCACAGGGGTGCCGCCCGATCCAGGCTACGAGGGACACGACGGCGTGGCGCGTCCCGGCAAGATCTACGTCGTCTACCTGCCCGACGGCGGCACGACCGCGCTCGATCTCGGCCCGGCGAAGGCGGAGTACAGCGTCCGGTGGTACGATCCGAGGAACGGCGGTCCGCTTCTGCCGGGCAGCGTGACCTCGGTCACGGGGCCCGGTGTTGCGACGCTCGGCCAGCCGCCTCGCGATCCCGGCGACGACTGGGTGATCCTGGTCAGGCGGCGCGGTGAGGACACGGAGTGACTCACATGAAGCACGCTCGATCGATGCTGCTGGTCTTGCTGGTTGGGGCGGTGGGGGCGGGCGCCGCCGCGGCGCAGGGCGACGCCGACAGGAAGGAGTGGGTTCCGATCTTCAACGGGAAGAACCTCGACGGCTGGGATGTGAAGATCACCGGCCACGACCTGAACGACAACGCCGGCAACACCTTCCGGGTCGAGAACGGGGTGCTGAAGACCGCCTACGATGCCTACGGTCAGTCGTTCGGCAACCGCTTCGGCCACCTCTTCTACCGTCAGAAGCTCTCCCACTACGTCGTGGCGGTGGAGTACCGCTTCGTCGGCGAGCAGGCGCCCGGCGCGCCCGACTGGGCGTTCCGCAACAGCGGCGTCATGGTGCACTCCCAATCGGCCCGCAGCATGACGAAGGGGCAGGACTTCCCGGTCAGCATCGAGGTGCAGCTGCTCGGCGGGCCGGAGACAGGCGAGCGCACGACCGCGAACCTGTGCACCCCCGGCACCAACGTCGAGATGGACGGCAAGCTGGTGACCCAGCACTGCGTCAACTCGACCTCCAGGACGTATCGCGGCGACCAGTGGGTGCGCGTCGAGGTCGAAGTGCTCGGCGGCGCGTCGATCAGGCACATCGTCGAGGGGCAGACGGTGCTCGCGTACCAGAAGCCCCAGGCCGGCGGCGGCAACGTGACCAGCGCCGACCCTTCCGTGGTAAAAGACGGGGCCCTGCTCGAGGAGGGGTACATTGCCCTTCAGAGCGAGAGTCACCCGATCGAGTTCCGGAAGGTGGAGCTGCTGAACCTCGTTGGCTGCACCGACCCGAAGGCCGTGAACTTCAAGAGCTACTACGTGAAGTCCGACAACACCGCGTGCCGGTACCGGTAAGGCCACCGCACAGCTGAGCGTCCCCTCCGGGGTCGGGAGTAATTAGAAGTCGTGCCGGATTTCCGATTTCCAATTACTCCCGACCCCAATCCTTCCGTCCGTGGCACGGCCATTGCTGCGACAGAGCGCAAGCGCGTCGTGAGGGCCGGAGGACGGTATGTGGAGCTATTTCGCCAAGGGCGGCCCCGTGATGTGGCCGCTTCTGGTTCTGTCGATTCTCGCCGTCGTGGTGATCGTGTGGCGGTGGCTCGCGCTTCGCGAGGCCACGAGGAACGCGGCGTCGCTGATGGCGGCCCTGAAGGAGCGGCTGCTCGCGCGCGATCCGATGGGTGCGGTGGCGGCGTGCGATGCTCACCCGGGGGCCGTGGCAAGCATCGTCCGCGCCGGCCTGCTGCGCCTCGGGCGCCCCAAGGACGAGATCGAGCTGGGGCTGCAGGATGCGTCGGCGCACGAGCTCATGGCGCTCGAGCGCGGCTTGCCCGTGCTCGCCACAGTCGCGATGATCGCGCCCCTTCTCGGCTTCCTCGGGACCGTCACAGGGATGATCAACTCCTTCGACGCGCTGGCGGCCGTGGGACTGAACAACCCCGCGGCCGTCGCATCCGGCATTTCCGAGGCGCTGATCACCACGGCGGCCGGCCTCATGATCGCCATCCCCGTGCAGATGGCCTACAACTACTTCGTGGTGCGGGTGAACGTCACGGTCCGCGACATGGAGGCGGCTGCCAACCTCGTGCTCGAGGCGCTGACCGATGTCCGCTTGAGCGAGACCGGCGGCGAGCGGGCGGCTGCGCCGCGTCTCGCCGTTCCGAACCCCAACCCGGCGGCGGCGCGGTAGGAGGAGGGCCGCATGCGCCTCCACAGGCCGCGCACGACGCTGCGGGGGGTGATCCCGACGGCCACGATGGCCGACATCGCCTTCCTGCTGATCATCTTCTTCATGGTCACGACGGCATACAGCCTCGATCGGACCGCGCTCGAGCTGCCCCAGACCGCCGAGCAGCAGCAGGCGCCGAAAGGGGCCGCGCTGGTCGTGATTGCGCCCGACGACACGTTCCGCTTCTCGGCCGGCGAGGAGGATGCCAAGCTCGTTGAAGGGCTGGAAGGGCTGGGGACCGCTGTCCGGCAGGTGACTGCCGCCAACAGGCTTCAGCCGTTCAGCATCAAGGCGGACAGGCGGGTGAAGTACCGCACCATCGACGCCGTGCTGGAGCAGTTGCGGCAGGCGGGGGCCGAGAACATCACGCTGCTGTCGCGCGGGGAGAACGAGCGATGAGGGTCCCGCGCCGCGAGGTGCCGTCGGAGATTCCAACCGCGTCGATGGCGGACGTGGCCTTTCTCCTGATCATCTTCTTCCTGGTCGCTTCCTTCTACAGCGTGACGCGGGGCGTGCAGTTCTCGCTCCCGCGCCACGACGAGGCGACCGTCAACGTCGAGCCCGAGGCGTCGGTGCTCGTCGAGATCGCGCCCGACGCCTCGCTGCGGGTGGACGGGCGTTCGATGCCGCTCGCCCACCTGCCCGGCTACCTGCGGCCCAGGCTGGTGGCGAACCCGGCGAAGCCGGTGATCATCCGGACCGACCTGGACGCGTCGTACTCGGCGATGACCGACGTGTTCGACGAACTCCGCCAGGCCGGTGTCCGCAACGTCGTCATCCCTACGCAGGCCGAGCTTGCGTTGTACGGGCTGGAGGGACAGCGGTGACCGACCAACCGCAGGCTCGCCCGCCCGACCGCCGGGAGGGACGCGCCCGCGAGGAGCTGGCGCTGGCCGAGCGCTGGCTGAGGAGGGACCCGCGCGACCGAAAGTGGGTGGCCCGGGGTGTCGCCGTCGCGCTGTTGCTGCACGCGGGTGTCCTGTTTGCGCGCATGCCTGGCTGGGGGGCCGAGCCGAAGCGG
>Ga0116149_1001990_pt1 | contig 23451 bp, 20 predicted proteins | sample AD_UKC057_MetaG_FD_89787 | JGI IMG/M metagenome (GOLD analysis project Ga0116149, IMG submission 89787) | Active sludge microbial communities of municipal wastewater-treating anaerobic digesters from USA - AD_UKC057_MetaG | ecosystem: Engineered > Bioreactor > Anaerobic > Digestate | place: USA... | reverse complement strand
GCCCCGGCCGGACGGGCCTTGTATTTCTCCGCCCTCGACGCCGAGGGCCGCGAGGTCCAGCGGATGCGAACCTTCGTGCAGGCCGCGCCGGGCGTCACCCGCTCGTGCATCGGTTGCCACGAGCACAAGCAGTCGGCGCCGCCGCAGTCCGCGGGGCGGCGGCTGGCGCTGGCTTCGCCCCCGCGCAAGCTCCGCCCGGAGAGCTGGGGCAGCGGCTTTCTCGATTATCCGACGATGGTCCAGCCGGTGTTGGACCGCCACTGTGCGACCTGCCACGGGGGCAAAGGCGGCATCGCGGGCGGACTGGACCTCACCGGCGGGTGGACCTGGGCGTTCAACATCAGCTACGAGACGCTGCTCAAGAACGACCTGGCGGGCTTCATCCGCTGCAACAACGCAGACGTGTCCTCGTCGGTGATTCACCCGCCGCGGACGATCGGTTCCGGCGCGGCCAAGCTGGGCCAGGTGCTGGCCAGCGGACACAAGGACCGCATCGGCAAGCTCACGCGGGCTGATCGCGACCTGATCATGGCGTGGATGGACGGCAACAGCAACTATTACGGCACATGGGACCACACGCCCCACGCCGTGTGCAACGCCCTGCTGGGCGCCAGGGCCCGCCTGGCCGCCGCCATGCGAAAGGCCGGCTGCACGAAGTGCCACGCGGACGGACATATCGGCAACGACTGGGTGAACCTGGCCCAGCCGGAGCTCAGCCGCATCCTCCGAGCCCCGCTGGCCAAGACGGACGGCGGGCTCGGCCTGGCCTGGTGCCGCAACCGAAAGGCGCCCGCCGGCCTGCCCCTGGTCGACCAGCGTCAACTCCCCCCCGACCGCTTCCACCCGCGCGAGTGGCCCAAGAGCGATCGCGAGGGCGAGCCTGTCATCGGCTTCGCCTCGACGGACGACCCGAACTACGTCGCCCTGCTGGACGTGATCCGCTCGACGCGGGCCCTGGCCCTGACCCAGCCGCGGGTGGACATGCCCGGGGCGCAGGTCATCCCCGGCATCTGTCGGGCCCAGGCCCCTATCCCCCTGCCCGACCCGCTGCCGGGCCTTCAGGCGGCCGTGCACGGCGACGCGACGGTCGAGTTGACCTGGCCGCGCGCGGCGGACACGATCGGGCTGGTCTTCGAGGTGCACCGCGGCCCGGCCGCCGACTTCGCGCCGACCGTGGAAACCCGCGTCTGCGAGACCACTCGCTTCGCCTATAGCGACGCGCTGGCGCCCGAGGGCAGGCAGCATTACGCCCTGGTGCTGGTTTCTGGCAAGCAGGCCAGCTCGCCCATCCGCGCCAGCGTGGACGTGCCGCCCTTGCCGCCCGTGCCCGCCCCGCAGAAGGTGGCCGCCACCGGCTCGCCCGGCGAGGTCATGCTCACCTGGTCCGCCCCGCACAGCGACCTGCTGTTCAACATCTACCGCTCAGCCGACGGCAAGACGTTCAACAAGGTCACCTCCGAGCCGCTGGCCGGCGGGGTCTTCACCGAGCCCGGCGAGCCGAACGTGAAAGTCTTCTATCGCGTCACCAGCCTGGACCGGCGTCTCCGCGAGAGCGGCCCGTCAGTCGTCGTTTCCGCCGCCGCCAAGGCTGAGTCTCGCGAGCCGGTGCTGGTCGCCTCCTTCTTCGCGGAGACTGCCGCGGCGGCGGGCGACCAGAAGCTGAGCGGCAAGGTGCAGGGCACGGTGCACGTAGCCGACAAGGCCCTCGCCCTGGGCGGCGGGCATGTCCGATTCGAGACGCCGCTGGCGGACCTGCGCGAGCGAATGAGCGTCGAGTGCTGGATCAAGCTCGACGGCGGCGGGTCCATGCCGGTCATCCTCGCCTGCGGGGCCTACAATCGCGACGGATGGTTCATCCAGCGATTCCAGGGCCGCTGGCGGTTCTACTGTGCAGGATCGAGCGCCGACGGGGGCCAAGCCCAGATGGGCAAGTGGACGCACCTGGTCGCCACCTACGACGGCCGGCACGCCCGCCTGTACGAGAACGGGCGACCGGTGGCCGCCGTCGAGGCCGGCAACCGCACGCCCCACCGCGGCCCGCTGATCGTCGGCCAGTACTCATCGCCCGCTGACAGCTTCGATGTCCGCGGCCAGATGGCAGGCTTGAAGATCTACCACCGAGTCCTGTCGGCCAAGGACGCGACTGCGGCGTTTAGCGCGGGTAGGTGATTCTCCGTCATCGCCATAGGGGCAATAGTGGCCGCACGACGACGAAGAGCGAAAGACGTGTACCGCCTGAGGTCGAATGGAGACATTTGGGTCGACCATGCGGAGATATTTCCAGAAGACCATGAGTGGTTGTCAGACGCCAGAAAGCTCACTCTGTGGAATGTGAAGGTTCCCTGCGGTTTCTTGCCCAGGCTCGAACGCCTGTGGTGGCTGGACGTTCGTGGGGGAGCCGCAAGTAGTCTGGACTTTGCCCAGGGGCTGCGAAACGTCCGGTATCTTGCGATTAACCAAGTACGGGGCTTGGCCTGCCTTTCTGCTATCAGTGAGATGTACACCCTCCGCTACCTCGCCCTGTACGGCCTGCCACAGATTGCCAAACTCCCGTCGTGTTCGCCACTCGTGGAGCTGGAACATGTTTCCTTGGGCTCAATGCGCGGACTGTGCTCTCTGCGTGGGGTATTGGACGCACCGAATCTGCGAGAGCTCCAGTTCATCCGGAAAGTAGCCGTGAACGATGAGGACGTCGAGGTGATCGCCACACACCCGACCCTTGAGAAATTCGGATGGTTCGCGGAGGACGTCCCGGCCAAAGATGTTCTACCCGTCGTTACCCGAATTGCATTGCCGCCGTGCGTTCCAGTATCGGCCGCAGAGTGGTTCACCCAACGAAATCAGGGAGCGACGTAACGGGCGCGGCTCTTCTACTCGGCCAGCGACGCCAACTCAATGCTGTCCTCGATGATGGCGCCGTTGCGTTCGTTACGGTAGTGCCCACGCCTCGGCGTGATGATGCTGGTGGTGAGGACGTTCTCCGGCCCGACGAGCTTGCGCATCGCCTGGAGCCCAGGCGTGTCCCGCTCGGACATGTCGGCCCACTTGCACTCGTACAACTTCACCTGGTTGCCGACCGGGATGACGAAATCCACCTCGTGCCGGGCGTGGTCCTGGAAGAAATGCACGGGGGCGTGCAGCCCGCGATTGGCGTACCACCGCACGATCTGCCCCAGTACGTGCGTCTCGAACATCTGACCCAGCAGGGCGGACTTGCGAAGTTCCTCACCTTTGCGCAACCCGCACAGGAAGCAGGCCAAGCCCGTATCCAGGAAGAACAGTTTGGGCGTCTTGATTAGCCGCTTACTTGCGTTCGAGAAGTACGGTGGCACCAACTGCACGATGCCCGAAGTCTCCAGAACGGACAGCCAACTGCTGATGGTGGGCACGCTTACCCGAACGTCCGCAGCCAAAGATGCCATGTTCAGAAGTTGCCCCGTTCGCAGCGCCGCCAGCCTCATGAACCGCTGGAAGTCGCGAAGGTTTCGGACCTCCAAGACCGAACGCACGTCGCGTTCCAGATAGGTGGCAATGTAGTCCGAGAAGAACCGTTGCGAGTCCAACTCGCTCACCTGCAACTCCGGATAGCCCCCTCGGAGAATCATATCGATGAGCGAATCGCCCCCGATTGCTTCTCCGCGATGCTTCTCGATCTCCAAGGCCGACAACGTGTGGCACTCCAGCACCGCCACCCGCCCGGCCAGGCTCTCCGTTACTCCCTCCATCAAGTTGAACCGGTGGGAACCGGTGATGAAGAACCGACCGCACTTCTGTCGGTCCTTGTCTATCGCGGCCTTCACATGCCTCAGCAGGGCTGGGGCGTATTGAACCTCGTCCAACACGATCGGAGGCGGGTTCTCGCGCAAGAGGAACCCCCGGCCGTTTCGGCCTGTTCGCTTGTCTCGGGCAAGTCCAGGGAGACATAGCGACAGTCGGGAAACACCCGCTGAAGCAGGCTGGTCTTGCCAGCCTGACGGCATCCGGTCAGCACCAATCCCGGTCTCAGGGTCGCAACCTTCGCCAAGCACGTCTCTAAGTCACGCTTAACCCACATTTTGTATATTATAAGGTATAGGTTTATAATTTCAATAGTAATGCTTCGTAATCTCGCGACCGCCCGAGAGAGCGACTGGGAAGCTCCTACTCATTCCCGTAAGCTTGTGGTATAGTCCTCCTCCTGATACCACGGAACTGCCGCACAAGGAGCCATCCATGACCGACTACGTCAAAGGTAAAGTCGTCATCATCACCGGCGGGAGCAGCGGGTTTGGATTGGAGGCGGCCCGCATCCTCCTGGAGCGCGGAGCGAAGGTGGCCATCACCGGTCGAAACGCCGACCGCCTGAACGCCGCCGCCCAGGACCTCAAGGGTGGCGACAACCTGCTGGCCGTCCAGGCCGACGCGAGGAGCACCGACGACTGGAAGCGGCTGCTCCAGCAGACCGCGGCCACGTTCGGACGCATCGACGTACTGGTGAACAACCACGGCGCGGGCATCAAGATCGCCCCCACCGAGGAGATGGACGACGCGAGCATCCAGGAGGCCCTGGACGTGAACATCGCCTCGGTCATCCGCGGCTGCCGTGAGACCATCCCCTACATGAAAAAGCGGGGCTCGGGCCTCATCATCAACGTCTCCAGCGCGTGCGCGTACCACTCCTGGCCCACCTGGGGCGTATACACGGCCGCCAAGGCGGGCATGGTGGCCTTCACGAGGAGCCTGCACCTGGAGATGGCCGAATGGGGCGGGCGGGCGACGAACTTCATCCCCGGCGCGGCGCGGACCAACTTCTGCCAGGCCGCCAACCTCGACGACTCGTGGCTGGAGGGCTTCCCAAGCGCCCACGACTTCGCCCGCACGATCGTCCAGTGCATCGACGTCCCCGACAACTGCTTCATCGAGGAGGTCAGCATCTGGGGCGTCAAGCAGACGATCAACCCGTTCTGAGCTCACGCATCTCACGGGCTCCACAGACTGCAGAGGGCATTCCGCCCGCTCACGATTTGGGCGTGACCCAGACGCATTCGATCGCGTCCTCGACGGGCTTGTCCGTCGTCACGGTCACGTAGACGGCGACATGCTCTTTGACGTCGAAGGTCGTTTCGGCCTGGCCCGTCGGAAGGTCCAGACGGTCTGGGGCCGGGGGCTTCTCCGGGCCCTTGGGGTCGCGCTTGGCGAACCAGAACGTTACCCGGGCCGACGCGTCCTGCAGCCGTGCGCCGCACACGTACGTTCCGCGTTCGCTCAGGCGGGAGCGGGAACTTCTCCACACGCCCGCCTGCTTGGGGTTCTTTGGCTTGGTGCAGGTCCATCGGTCGGGTTGTTCGGCCAGCAGATATCGCATCTGCGCGGCTGGGTTCTGGAGCAGGTTGCGGGGCGGCTCCATCGGCTCCAGCCCGATCTGGGTTGTGCAGGTCTTGCCTTCCTTCAACTCAAGCGGGGCCGAGACCGCCCAGTTGGCCCCTGTCCGGCAGGCCAGCACGCGGTACCGGCCGGGCGGGAGGTTGTGCAAGCGAAACTCGCCCCTCCAGCCGCCCTTCGGCTGCGGCCCGGCTGTGTCCGCCAGCGTCGTGAAAGAAGTAGCCGCCGCGTGAAAGCGGCCTTCGTGCCGCTGGGCCTTCTTCAGCGCGTCGTATCGTTCCAGGTCGAGCAGGACGATGCGAGCGCCCTTCTGGTCGTTCTTCCACAGTGCAGGCGCGGTCACAATCCCCTCCACCTCCGCACCCCCCTGCCGTGAGGCCAGCCCCAACGTCAGGACCGTGTGCAGCACGTCGGCCGTCGCGCGGGCGGACTCGTTGGCGGACTCCAGGATGATCGGTTCGACCTCGGGCCGCTTGGACTCTCCGGCCTTGACCAGCGGCATGGCCCGTTCGGCCCGCTTGGCGGAGAACTGCCTCAGTTCCTCCAACCGCTTTCGAAGCCCGGCCAGCGCCTCCTCATCGGTCCGTCCCAGCAGCCTCGGCTGATAGGCCTTGATGTTGATCTGCCGGGCAGGCAGCCAGTTCTCCAGTTCGCGATGGTGCGGCATGCGCGAGGTGTGCGGCGGGGCGCCCAGGTCCTCCACGTAATGCACCAGGGGCCCGAGTTGGCGACAGGCGTTCTCGGGCGTCTCGGTCCGCAGGGCCTGGAGGCTGCGTCGGAAATGCGGCTCGAAGGCCTCGCCCACGCCCGGCCAGATGTGCCCCACGGGACGAGGGCGGGCGCGAATCAGGAGGTAGTCGTCGATGTAGAACTCGCGCTTCTCCTCGCCGGCATGGTCCGGCATCCAGCAGTGAGAGTCGAGCGCGGCCAGGCGGGCCTTGCCCAGGACCCGCTGCCACCGCTCCAGGTCCGGCAGGACCGACAGGGCGGCGCGGGTGATGTCCGAGTGCGGCCCCCAGGCCAGGGCGGGCCCTGCCGACGCGGCCAGCAGCCCCACCGCCAGCATCCCCCGTTGCAGCGAACGCCAACGCGTCATGTCGGTACTCATCAAACCGAGACGGCCCGTCACTTCCGGCGCACCACCACCGCCGTCACGTCGTCGGCCTGTGGGGCGCCGCCGGTAAACTCGATGACGGCCTGATGGAGATTGGCGATCATCTGCTCAGAAGGCAGGTCGCGATCGCGCCGGAGCACGAGTTTCATCCGCTCCAGCCCGAACAGTTCGCCCACCGCGTTGGAGGCTTCGAAGATGCCGTCGGTGGTGAGGGCCGCGAAGTCGCCCGGGGTAAAGGCGAAGCTGGAGACGTTGTCGAACACCGCGTCCTCGAATACCCCGAACGGCAGGCCCGTCGCCCCCACCTCCGTAAACCGGTCCTCGCTGCGGCGGTAGAACAGGAGAGGCCCGTGTCCGGCCGAGGCGTACTCCAGATGCCCGTTCCTCGGGTCCAACATTCCCAGGAAGCACGTGACGAAACGGGCCTCGCCCAGATCCCGCGCCAGCAGGTTGTTGACCAGGTTCAGGATGTGCGCGACGTTGCAGCCGCCCACGCCGACCGCTCGGAGCATGGCCCGCGTCTCGGCGATGACCAGGGCCGGGCCGATCCCGTGCCCGCTGGCGTCGGCGACCACCAGCATGCACCGTCCGTCGTCCAGCGCCAGGAAGTCGTAGGTGTCCCCGCCGGTCTCGTCGGCCGCCCGCGAAAAACCGGCCACGTCGAAGCCGGGAATCTCCGGGTTCTCCTTGGGCAGCAGGTTCTGCTGGATCTCCCGGGCGATCTTCATGGCCCGCTCCATCCGCTGCTTCTCGACGTAGTGCTCGATGAGCCTGGCCCGTTGCAGCGCCACGCCCGCCTGGGCGCCCAGCGTCTCGGCCAACGTGATGTCGTAGGCGTTGAACGGCCCGCTCCGCTTGTTGAGCACCTGGAGCACGCCCACCAGCGAGCCCTCATAGTCGCGCAGCGGCACCGAAAGGATGTTCCGCGTCCGAAAGCCCGTTCGCCGATCCACGTCGCGGTTGAAGCGGGCGTCGGCATAGGCATCGGGAACGTTGACGGTCTGACCCGAACGGATGGTCTCGCCCACGATGCCCCGCTCGGCGGGCATGCGGATCTCGCTGGCCCCCACCGCCACCCGGCTGACCAGTTCGTTGTGGACCGAGTCGTACAGGAACAGCGACGCCCGCTCGGCGTCCAGCAGTTCCATCGACCGCTCGATGACCAGCCAGAAGACGCTGTCCAGGTCCATCACCGCCGCCAGCGAGCGCGTGATCTCCAGCACCTTCAGCAGGTCCTGAAGCTTCGACTTGTCGTCCCGTTCGATCATGTGGTGCGAGCCAGCGAGACAGTCTACCACAGCCCTGCCGACTTGGCGAGGTCTCACGAAAAAGAATGAGCCGTCCCGCCCGGACGCGCAAACCAAGCCAGCCATCGTGCCGTGATGCCGCGGTCGGCACGCCAGCCGACTGCCGCCGTGCCTCCGGACGCCTGCAGGCTACAATTCCCAGCCCTTGCGATACTCGCGGCTCAGCAGCTTGTTCGCCCGGTCGCTGTTGGTGAACTTAAAGGCGGCGCCATCCCACTTGAGGACCTGCCCCGGACAGCGGACGCCGATGTTGCCCAGTTGGCAGGTCTCGGTGAGCAGCCCGGCGTGGTCGGGGAAGTTAGCCCCGGCCGGCACGCCGCCCCGGCAGGCGATGACGAACTCCTCGTAGTGCCCGGGCGAGCGGGGAAGCGACTTGGGCGGGCGCCGGGCGGCCTTCATGGCCGACTCCGGGATGAGCCGGTGGCCCATCATCTTGCCTTTCTCGCCCACATAGAGCGTGTCGCCCTGGTAGCGTCCGGGTTCCAACTCCGCCGGACGAGGCGGCCGCAGGCCCCCGTCGTACCACTGGAGGCTCACCGGAGGCAGGTCGCCGCGGGCGGGGAACTCGAAGCGGGCGATCACGCCCATCGGGTAGGTCTCGCCATTGTCCCGCGTGGATGAGGCTTCGACGCTGACCGGGCTGCCCAGTTTCAAGGCCTTGAAGACCGTCGAGAGCTTGTGGCAACCCAGGTCGCCCAGCAGCCCCGTGCCGAAGTCCCACCAGTTTCGCCACATCCACGGCAGGTACTCCGGGCTGTAGGGACGCTCCGGCGCCACGCCCAGCCAAAGGTCCCAGTCCACCCCGTCCGGCACGGGCGCGGCCGGCGGGCGACCGTCGAACATCGCGGGCGCCCAGAAACGGGCCGGCGACCACACGTGGACCTCCCGCACGGGCCCGATCGCCCCGTCCCAGATCAGTTCGCACGTCACGCGGGCTTCCTCGCTGGCCTGCCCGTGGTTGCCGAGCTGCGTGGCCACGCCCGCCTCGCGGGCCGCCTCGGCCACCTTGCGGGCCTCCTCCACCGTGTAGGTCAGGGGCTTTTCGCAGTAGACGTGTTTCTTGCGCTTCAGGGCCGCCAGCGTGATCACCGCGTGGTTATGGTCCGGCGTGGCCACCATCACCGCGTCGGCGTCCTCCTTCTCCAGCAGCTCGCGGTAGTCGCAGTACGCCTTGCACCCGCGGTAGGTCCCGCCGGGCTTGTCCTTTGCGTAGGCGGCGTCGATGTACTTGCGGGAGGGCTCGCGCCCGGCCGCCTGCCGCTCCTTGCCCTGGTTCCAGTTCCACGAGATGTACCCGCCCGCCTCGCGGACGACGTCGCAGACGGCGACCACCTGGGCGGTGGGGATCTGCTGGAAGGCGGCCATGTTCTGGAGCCCCTGCCCGCCGACGCCGATGCCGGCGATGGTGGTCCGCTGGCTGGGCGGCGTCTTGCCGGGCCCGCCCAGGACGCTGGCGGGCACGATCGTGAAGGCGGCAGCGGCGGAGGCGGTCTGAAGCAGGTCGCGGCGCGAGAGGGTGCTTCGTCCGGAAACGTCCATGTCGATCTCCTCGGGAGGCAGCAGATGGCGTAACGAATCTCCGCCTATTGTCCGCTCCGGGTATGCCCGCGCCAAGGACGAACCCGCACACCCGTGGGGAATGCCCCCCGCGCCAGCCGATCCCCCCACGACCGGCCAGGATGCCCCAGGCCGCGTTCAGCCAAAAGACCGACCCCACATCCCCCTGCGCACCGGCCGAGCGATCCTGGACCCGGCCAGCCCGCCCCGCCGACCCTCGACAGGCCGACAAGTCCGGGCGACCCCCGCCCCGCATGCGTTCCGCGCCGGCCGGCGTCTTCCCCGTCGCCTCGCCCTCCGCCCGAGTCCCGAAAGAAAGGGAATACCCCCAAGGGCGCTTTAGGGCGCTTTCGCCGCCCAGCCGACACGAAACCGCCCGCCCGGCGGTTGCCTAACTGACGTTGGAACAGGGATTTACCCCCGCGCCCTGGTGCGAACGCCACGCGTCCTGTCGCGCCCTGTATGCGCCCTGACGCGCCCCGCCCTCGCCCCTCCGCGAACTACCAGCGCCCTGTCGCGCCGCGATTGCTCGCCGAGAACGCCGTCCCCGTCCCGTTCACGCACATGCAGGTCCAACGCGAAACGCCGCGGTCGCGCAGATCAACCGCCTGGACATACTCCGCCGCGCGATCGCTCCGGCATCGTGGAAGAGTCAGCCTAAGGCCCCGCTTTCTCCATAAGCTGCAGCCAAGCATGGAAAGCTTGATCTTCGGTCAGCCCGGCCTGAGTGGCCGTTTCAAGCTCTTCGGTCATATCGGCATCGGAGTGCTTCGTATACCGGAGAGCCCCACCGGAAGAAATCGCCAGCGTATGCAGCGGGCCATCTTCGCTTCCACATTCAATCCAAGCATCTGGATGCTCAGGGTCAGGCGTTGCGAAGACTTCCTGGATGGCTTGCCGCAACTGGTCCCTTGTCGGCTGTGGAATGCAATTGCCGTTTCGAGTGTAGAGGTTCGTCCACCGAATCATCGTCAGCCTTTCGTCTTCACTTCGGGTCGCCACTGGCCGGCCCGATTTCCGAGGACATCTTATTCGTTATTGTGATAGTGTGGTATCAGGCGGCAAACGGAGATAGCGGGCCCGCTCCTATCCCGGCCGGTGATCCCCGGCCGGGTCCGGACGCTTGGGGGATGTCACCTACCTTCCCCCTTTGCCTCGCAAGTAGTTTCTCACCTCGTCGTGGTCGCCGGCGAAGTCGAAGGCCAGGACGCCCTTCTCCGCGAGAAGCACCAATCGCCAGTCGAGGCTGGTGCGGCATTGGTACACGTGCTTGTCGAGCTTCCTGATCGAAAGCCCCGTATGCTCGTGGGGATTGCCAAACCCCTTGACTACCCGCTTCAGAGCGGCGGGAACTTCGGCTTCCCTTCCCGCTTCACGAACGATCTTCCTGAACCGTTTGGACAGTTCAACGGAAATCATCCGCGCCCCCGGTGAACTTCGTCATCCGGCCGGCTTTTCTCGCCTTCCGTATGTCCGCGCTGATTCGTCGCTCGGCCTTGGCCATCTCGGCCGGCGTCAGAGCGTATTCCTGAAGCGCATAATCGGCGGAGGTCACTTCCACCGGGTGCAACGCGACGATCTTGCCGTCGATGACGAAACCCACGTCCTCTCCTTGCGTGGCCTTTTTCAGCCAGTACCCCAGCCGCCCACGACCTTCTGTAACCGTTAGAGTCTTCATACGTTCATTATGGCGTACGCCCGACCCGACAGTTATCCCAATCAACTCCACTTCCAGCGAGGATTCGCGTGTGGGGCACGACGCCCGCGTCGCGCCGACGCCGGCGGTTCAACCGGTGGAAAGATCACGAATTGCGCTTGACAAACCGATTCGCATAGTATAAAGTACTTTGTAATACAAAGTCCTTCCCTGGAGAACGCCGCCATGAACCCAGACAAGGCCGCCGCAGAACTCAAGATCATCCGCCAGCTCATGGAGCGCCCCATCCGCTACTCGGCCATGAGCGGGCTGTCGGGCATCCTGGCCGGGGCGGCGGCGCTGGCGGGCCTGGCGCTGGACCGGCACATCAGCGGCGCCGGCACGCACGAACAGGCCTTCTGGATCAACCTGGTCGTCTGGGCCGGCGTGTTCCTGGCGGCCTTCGCGTCGGCGACGCTGCTGACGCATCTCCGCGAGCGCCGCCAGCACATGCCCTTCTGGACGCAGATGAAGTGGCGGATCCTTCGCACGATCCTGCCGCCCTTCGTGGCCGGGACGGGCCTGACCGTCATCGTCGCCGTCCAGACCCACTTCGCCGGATCCAACCAGTGGGGGCTGATCCCGGCGGCCTGGATGCTCTTCTACGGCGTGGCCTGCTGGCAGGTAGCCGAGTTCAGCATCGTCGAACTGCGTCTGATGAGCGTCACGTTCATCGTCCTGGGCCTGTTGTCGGCGGGGCCATTCCAGAACAACCCCTACATCATGCTCGGCGTGTCGTTCGGCGGGGTGCACGTCGCGTACGGCATCGCGGTCTGGGCGCGATACGGCGGATAGCGATGGCGAGCGGAAACGTGGACATTTTCGAGGAACATCTCTGGCGATTCTGGGTGCGTCTGGCCCTGCTGACGGCGCCGCTGGCGCTGGCGGGCCTGGCCGCCCTGCTGATCGCCCTCGCCGCCGCGGGCAGGACCACCGCGTGAGCCATACTCCCCACAACCAGCTTGACGAGACCATCCACCAGCGGACGCGGCTGGCGATCATGGCCGCGTTGTCGGGCGTCGAGAGCCTGGAGTTCAACGAACTCAAGGCCCAGTTGGGCCTGACCGACGGGAACCTGTCGACGCACCTGTCGGCCCTGGAGCGGGCCGGCTACGTCCGCATCGTCAAGAGCTTCAAGGGGCGAAAGCCCAACACTGCCGTCTCCCAGACCGCCCGCGGAAGGCGGGCCATGGAGAACTACCTGGCCCTGCTCCAGAAGATCCTGGACCAGGCCCGCGAGAGGAGCCAGCCATGAGCGTGCTTCGCCTGATCGCCATCGTCGTCATTTTCGGCTGCATGAGCATCGCCTGGATGATCCTGGGCGGATCGATTTTCGTCCGCACGGAGCTGGCCGACGACCGCAACTCGGCCGAACTGGCCAACCTGTGGGGCCCGCCGACCCTCGTGCAGGCCGCCCCCTACTGGACGGCCCGCGACCAGGACGACCAGGCCCGGTCGCGTCGCAGCGTCGCCTCCAGCGACGTCCGCGCCGACATCCGCCACAACAACCGCTACAAGGGTCTGCTGTGGTACAGCACGTTCACCGTGGACTTCGTGGGTCGCTACACCGTCGAGCCTCCGCCGGGGGCGCCCTCTCCCACGTCGCCCGAGGCAGCCAACGCCACGGGCGGCTCGACGTTCTGCTTCCCCCTTCCGCCCGGCGTGACGACCTACGACAAGCTCAACGTCCAGGTGAACGACAAGCCGCTGAGCGTGCCCCAGGGCGACGTGGCCTCCGGCGTCCTGAGCGTCCCGCTGACGGGCCCCGGCCCGCACGCCGTCAGCGTCACCTACTCCGCCGGCGGGCAGGAGTCGTGGCTGTACGTGCCCGGCGGACAGGTCCACCGCAGCGGCAGGCGAGGCGAGGGCACCCTTCGCACCGACGGACCGCCGGTCGAACTGCGGAACTTCTCGCTGACCATCGCGACCGACTTCCGCGAGATCGACTACCCGCGCGGCTCGCGCAGCCCCAGCCAGCCCGCCGCCGCGACCAACGGCGGCATGACCGCCACGTGGACCTACGAACAGGCCCTGACCAACCAGGCCATGGGCGTCGTCGTCCCCCAGCGCCCCAACGCCGGGCCCATCGCCGCCCGCATGGCCTTCTTCGCGCCGGTCAGCCTGCTGTTCTTCTTCACCGTCCTGTTCGCCGTCGTCGTCCTGCGACGCATTCCCCTCCACCCCATGCACTACCTGTTCATCGCGGCCGGCTTCTTCGCCTTCCACATCCTGCTGGCCTACCTGGTCGACCTGGTAGACATCCACGCCGCCTTCTGGGTCTGCGCCGCCGTCAGCGTCTTCCTGGTCGTCAGCTACATGCGCCTGGTAGCCGGGATGAAGTTCGCCGCCACCTTCATCGCCGCCGCCCAACTCGTCTTCCTGGTGGGCTTCTCCTACGCCTTCTTCTGGGAGGGCCGGACCGGACTGGTCGTCACCATCGCCGCCATCGCGACGCTGTTCGTGCTGATGCAGGCCACCGGGCGGGTGAACTGGAGCCAGGCCTTCAACTGGCGCAGGAACAGCGACGACGATTGGCGGCACGTGCCTCCGCCGATCCCGCCCGTCGCGCCGCCCGAACCGTAGGCGCAGCCTGTCGCAGCGACGCCCAACCGCGTCTACTTGCCGCAGTTCCCGCATCCGAACGTCCCTCGGATCGGCCCTTGCCCCTGTCGGTCCGGCGGAGTAGCATTCGGTCAGGCTGCCCGCGACGGCGGGCGACGAACCGGAAAGGGCGGACCATGAATGCGGGCCGGACATGGATGCGGGCGGCGGCAACAGTGTGGTTGGCGACAGCGGGCGCGATAGCGATGAGCGGTTGCCGGGCCAAATACGTGACCCCCGGTGGAGCCGCCAATCTGCACCTGATCCGTGAGGCCGACATCCGCGAGCGGTTCGAGACCAAGCCGGCCGCCAAGTGGCCCGTCCACGTTGCCCTGGTGCGGGTGCAGGCGCCGGGCTACTACTCGCACAGTTCCACGTCCTACGGCCAGGGAGCATACAGCATCGTCACCGCCCGCGACGTGGAGAAGGACGAGCACTTCAAGGCGATCCAGTCGCTGCCCCAGGTCGCGGGCCTGGCCACGGTAAACCAGTTGCTGCTGCCCTCGGAACTGAAGAGCCTCAAGGAGATCCGCATCGCCTGCGCCAGCCTGCACGCCGACATGGTGCTGGTGTACACGTTCAACACGGTCTTCCACGTCAAGGGCCAGAGCCTCGGGCCGCTGTCGGTGATCACGCTGGGCTTTTTGCCCAACAAGATGGCCCACGTCACCACGACCGTCTCGGGCGTGCTGTTCGACGTGCGGACCTCGCACGTGTACGGCCTGGCCGAAGCCAGCCACACGCGCCAGGAACTGGCCAGCCGCTGGTCCAAGCAACAGGCCATCGACAACGCCCGCCTGGACACCGAGAAGGAAGCCTTCGCCAAGTTCGTCACCGCGTTCGCCGAGACCTGGACGGGCGTGGTCAGGCAATACGCGCCGAAGGACGGACGGACGTCGGCGCCGGCCGCGGCCGCAACCTACGCCCTCCGCTGCGACAAGGAAGGCGACGGGGTCGCCGTCATCCCGGGCGACGACAGCGCCGTCTTCGCCGTCACCAGCAAGCGCGGCATCGGCTCGGCCACTATCCGGCGCACCGGCGGCGCCTGGCCGCCGCACGTGGTCGTCCGGCTGCACCTGGGCGGCCTGGAATCGTTCAGCCTCGGCTCGGACGCGATGGGCCTGAATGTCAGCATGCTCAGCCACGGCAACTTCTCGGTCCTGCAAACGCTCCGGCACGAGGGCCGGGAGAAGTATCCGCCCCTGCCCAAAGACAGCGAGTACTACGCGGACCTGCGCGTGTTCGACGCGGACGGCCTGGACGTGAAGGGCCTGCCGCCCAAGGGCGGGTACTTCGAGATCGTCGTGCCCAAGCCGCTGCTGGACAAGGCCGAGTTGCAGCTCCAATGGATCGACTTCTACCGATAGCGAGGTCCGCATGAAGAACAAGACGATCACGCGACGCGCGTTTCTGTCGTCGGCAGCCGCCGCCGGCGCCGTCATGTTCGCTCCTCCGCGCCGTGCCCGCGCCCAGGCAGCCGAGTCCAGCCCGCCCGGCAAGATCGACCTCGCCTTCTTCGGCTGGTCCGACCAGCACGTGGGCACCAAGGGCCAGGCGGACCACCTGCTGCCGGCTATCGACGCCATGAACGCCCTGCCGGGCACGGCGCTGCCGGAGGGCATCGGGGGCAAGGTGCCGCCTCCCGCCTTCGTTTTCGGCTGCGGCGACATCACCGACTGGCCCACCCACGCGGCCAAGGTCCGCTACGACGAGCTGATGACCAGGCGGCTGAAGTTCCCGTTCTACGACGTCATGGGCAACCACGACACGGGGGGCAAGGTCCGCAGCAAGACGATCGAGAACTACCTCCTCCAGCGTCACAAGTCGCTCAGCTACACGTTCGAGTCGGGCGGCGTGCGATTCATCGCAGTCTACAGCGAGTTCGACGACTCGCTGAACAGCCCGGCCCAGCCGATCACGAAGGAGGCCTTGGCCTATATCCACAACGAGATCGCCAAGGCCCCCGCGGGCCAGCCGATCATCGTGGCCACGCACCTCTGCCTGGACTCCATCACCAACTCCAAGGAGATGGCCGCCGCCCTGGAGGGCGGGCGCGTGGCCATGGTCCTGGGCGGCCATTACCACAAGGCGTCCGTGCGGATGCTGGGGAAGGTCCCCTTCGTGCAGTTGCCCGCGCCGGACCCCAAGTTCCCGCCGGAGATCACCTTCATCCGCATCACCGAGCGGCGAAAGCTGGCCCTGCCCTACGATTACCGCCGCAAGGCTTGGGTTGACGATCCACGAAAGGTCCTCGATGCACCGCTGTAGCGGCCCGATCGCCCCCTCCCGCAACCAATATCACTCGGCCGGAAATGAGCCTTGATCGCCGCCTGTACGAAACGTTCAATTGGCATAGAGGCAAGATTGGAGCCTATGTCATGACCCGAGTGCCGATTTCCAAAGCCCGCGAGCACCTGGCCGATCTGGGTAACCGCGTCGCCCTGCAAGGGGAGCGCGTCGTGATCGAGCGCCGGGGCAAGAACCTCTTCGCCCTCGTGCCGGTGGAAGACGTGGAACTGCTGGAGCGGCTGGAAGACAAGTTGGACCTTGACGCCATCCGCTCCGCCAAAGGCGAGCCTAGCAAGCCTTGGTCGCAGGTGAAGAAGACCCTCGGACTGTGACCCATGCCCTATCGTGTCGAGATCAAGCCCCAGGCCGAGAAGGTCCTGCTGAAAATCCCTAACCCGTACCGGCGGCGTATTGCGAACACCATCGATTCCCTTGCCCAGACCCCAGGCCCCGCCGGCTGCGTGAAATTGAGCGGTGCCGAGAACGCATACCGGATTCGGATCGGCGACTATCGAGTCGTATACGAGATCGTGGACAAGGTCCTCATCGTGTACGTGGCGCGTGTCGCCCATCGGAAAGACGGCTACCGCGATCTCAGACCCCGAAGATGGCTTGGGTGGAATCCGGCTTTCCCGCTCCTGAATGCGCGGGGGGCGTCACTCCGTACCGCTGTTCTCGACCCGGTCGCCCTCGCACTCACCTCGCCTCCGCCGTGGGATGAACCAGTCGCCCACTCTCGACAATGCCCCGTAGAAGAGTCTCCCCGTGGCCAGTAGCCATATGGCCATTAGCACGGGGGTCGTGAATGATGGGAGACTTCGGCCCGACGCAAGGAAGGTGAGCACCCCCGTCACGACTGTAAGCCCCGCCGCCAGCACCAACCACAGCGACCCCAAGACGACCGCAGTCGCGGTGAACACGCCTAACTCCGCCCAGCCTCTCCGCGTCGGCTTCATCCCGATTCTCTCGCGAACAGTTCCTCGACGATCTCCACGCCGTCGCGGACGACCTTGGCGCAGACCTTGTGCAGGGCGTCGCTGTCGCGGAAGTGTTTCTGGCCTTCGGGTGTGCGGAGGTCGGCGCCGGTCAGCTCGCCGCACAACAGCGTTCCGTTGCGCCGGGCGAACTCGTCGATCATCCACTGGGCCATGCCGGCGGAGCGTGCCTTGGAGACTTTGTCGGAGGCCTCGATGGCGGCGCACTGGAGCCCGACGCACATCAAGGCCCCGGTCAGGGCGCCGCAGAGGTTGCCCGTCTTGCCGATCCCCCCGCCGAACGCCTGGGCCACGCGAAGGGCCGTCTCGCGCGGCAGGCCGCGACCGACCCCGCAGGACACCAGAACGGACTGCGCACAGTTGCAGCCTTCCAGGAACATCGCCACCGCCTGATCGGCACGTTCGCTCATGGAGTCTCTCCTTCGTTGGACCTGTTTATCATACTTCAGCCGCGGCCCACAGAGAAAGCGCGTATCCAACAGGCAGACTTGCGTTAGACTGCCAAAGACATCAGGAGTGCCTACATGCTCGGACCCAAGCTCGCGACGACGGCCGCCACGTGGATGACTGCTTTCCTGGCCGCCGTCACGGCCCAACCCACGCCCGCGGCCCAGCCCGTGTGGCTCATCGACGCCAAGTCCCCAGCCGCCGGCTGGGGTTTCGGCAACGGCCCGGAATTCCCCGGGGCCACCGGCTCTCTGGGCGCGGACGAGAAGGCTGCCCGCGAGGGCAGGCCCGCGCTGAAGCTGGTGGGCGACTTCTCCAAGGGCGGCAACTACGTGCAGGCCGGGCGTAAGATCGACAGTGTGGACATCCGCGACCTGACCATGTGGGTCCGCAACGGCGGCAGCGACCGCATCACGCTGCGGATCAACGACGCCACCGGCCAGTGCCACCAGATCGCCCTCAAGACCGAGAGCATGGACGGCTGGCAGCAGATCCTCCTGCCGCTGGAGCAGTTCTTCGCCCGTCGCAGCGAGGCCGGCGCCGTGGGCGTCGTGGCCAAGTACGAGTATTGGGGCGGGGCCAACGACGGGCTGTGGCACGGCCCGGCCAAGGCCTTGTACATCCTGATCGGTTCACACGCGGACCGCAGCCGCCTGCGCGAGTTGTGGATCAACGACCTGGCGATCGTTCCCCGCCCGGCGGAGGCGGTGGGCGAGGAGATCCGCTCGACGGTCCGTCTGGACGAGATCGTCGAGGGCACGCACGATTGGCGCTTCACGCGGGGCGAGGAGTTCAAGGGGGCCAAGGGCTCGCTGGAGACTGCCGACAAAGGTGGCCCGGGCGGTCAGCCGTGCTTCCGCCTGTCCGGCGACTTTACCGGCGGCGGGGCGTACGTGGCGATGATCCGCCCCATGCAGGACCTGGAGGCCAAGGACACGCCGACCCTCCGCCTGCGCTACAAGACCGACAACGCCCGCAATGTGACCATCCTGCTCAACGACGCCACCGGGCAGGCCCACCAGCGAAAGGGCGTGGGCCTCCAGGCCGACGGGCAGTGGCACGAACTGATCGTCAAGCCGGCGGAGATCGCCGGCGGGGAGCACTGGGGCGGGGCGAACGACGGCAAGTGGCACGGCCCGGCCAGCCAGTTCGTCCTGTCGGTGACGACCGGCTCGGACGAGCGTGACAAGAAGCCGGCCCTGCTGGTGGCGGACGTTCGGGCGGAACTGCTGCGGAGCGTGTTCGTGCAGGACGCGGCGTACGCGTGCGACTTCGAAGGCGCGGTGAAGCTGCCGGCTGGCTGGTCGGTTGAGGGCGGCGTTTCCGTCGAGCCCGCGGGCGCCGCTTCCGCCAGCGCTTGCCTGGTCCTGTATCGCAGCGTCGAAGACGCCCAGAAGCCCTGCTCAGCGACAAGCCCCTCCTTCCCGGCCGCCGCGGGCAAGTGGGAGCTGGCCCTGCGTTGCCGGGCCGACCTGCACTCGCCGGACAACTCCTACAGCGCGTCCGTCCAACTCGAATGCCTCGACGCCGGGCGGAAGGTCATCGACCGCCTCGCGCTGGCCGACGTGTTCGGCAAGCACGACTGGCAGCGCATCAGCCGCCGCGTGGAGTTGCCGGCGGGCACAGCCCTCGCCCGCTTTCATGTCCAGTTCAACAAGACGTACGGGAGCTTCCGCCTGGACGACCTGTCGGCGGCCTACCTGGCCTCCCTGCCGCTGCGAGACGGGCGGATCTCGCGGCTGCTGTTCTCGACGGCGGCCTTGGGCAACCTGCTGCTGCCCGGCGACCCGCGCCGCGTGGACATTCGCGTCGAGACCCGCAAGCCGCTGCGAAGCGAGCAGCAGAGCGTCCGCTGCGTACTGCGCGACTACTGGGGCGCCGAGCAGGCCAAGCCCTGGACGATCGACCTGGGCCCCATGGCCAGGGAGGGCCGGCAGTTCGTGTACAAGGCGTCGCTCGATCTGGGCGCGGCGGGCCTGGAGATCGGGCGGTACTACGAACTGCACGCGGAAATCCCCCAGCCGGGCGAGGAGCCCTTCGCCAACTACACGTCGCTTGCGATCCTGCCCGAGGCGCCGGCCAAGGCGCTCAAGCCCGAGGACGTGCCCTTCACCAGCCGAAGCTGGGACAACCGCTCCAACGAGCACGTGAAGCTGACCGACCGGTTGGGCATCCGCGTGTGCGGCATCTGGGGCGGGTGGTCCTCGAAGGAGCCCTACAAGCCGACCGCGCCGCAACTGGACCTGGTCCGCAAGCTGGGCATGGGCTGGCTGACCGGCACGCCGGCGGCGACCATCGAACGCGGGCAGACGGATTACGACGAGCAGGCCCTTCGCCAGGGCGTGCGGAACCTGATCCAGACGTACGGCAACGTCCGCCCGATGATCATCAACCTGGGCAACGAGCCGCACGGCACGGGCGAGGTCGTCCGCCGCAACGTCGAGGCCTACCGCGTCCTCTACGAGGAGATCAAGAAGGTCGATCCGACGATTACGGTGGTCGCCACCTCCGTCGAGCCCAACGAGGAGTACTTCCGCCTGGGCTACGGGCGATGGTGCGACGCGTACGACTTCCACGTCTATGCCGACGGCGAGGCCCTGCGCGAGGAGATGCGCCGCTACCAGGCCCTGGCCCGCAAGTACGACCATGTCAAACCGCTCTGGTCCACCGAGCTGGGCCTCAACAGCCAGGGCATGACGCGCCACGCGGTGGCCTGCGAGGTGATCCGCAAGACGGCCACCTTCTTCGCCTGCGGCGGGGTGAACATGTCGTGGTTCGGGTTGGTGTACGGCGACCCCCAGGCGAAGCTGCACGGCACGGCCGCCAACTCCCACAACCTCTTCGACTGCCGCTACAACCGCCACTGCCCGCGGCTGGACGCGATCGCGCTCTACAACGCCGTCAATGCGGTGTCGTCCAGGAAGTTCCGTTGCGAGAGACTCTACGAGGGCGGCCTGCGTGCCTTCCTGTTCGACGACGGGCGGGGCGACTCGCTCCAGGTGCTCTGGGCCGGCAAGGCCGGCCGCGACGTCGCCGTCCCGCTGGCCGGCGCGGAGGACGTGCTGGTCGTCCGCATCGACGGAAGCCGGCGCACGCTGAAGGCCCGGGGGGGCAGCGTCACGCTGAGCATCAACGAGGATCCCCTTCTGCTGCTCTATAAGAGGGAGGCTCAGGGCTCCGTATCTCAGGCGAAGCTACCTGAGTTGCTTCTCCCGGCCGCGGCGTGGGACGATCCGCCGCGAACGATCTCGACGACGGGGCCCACCACTCTGGGCGTCAAGCTGGGCCAGGGGCTCGCGGCGAGCCAGGTCGAGTTGATCGCCCCGCCGTTCTGGTCGGTCAAGAAGGAGAGCACCGACGCATCGCTCGTGCGTTTCACCTTGACGCCGCCGCCCGACACCGGCGCCCGCGAGTGCGACCTGGCGGTTCGGATCGGCCCGCCCGACGCGCCGCGCGGCGAACTGTACCTCCGCCGGCCGATGGCGGACTGAGTGCCGGGGCCCTGGAGGGGCGGCGGAGACCCGGCTGCGGACCGCAAGGCGGTTGCGTTCCGCCCGTCATCGCCACTCGTAAAGGAGCTTGATCTCCTTCTCGCCGAGTGCCCGGTTGACGAGGATCAACTCGTCGACGGCGTAGACCCAGATCTGGCCTCGCAGGCGAAGCGGCGTGTCGGCGGTCTGATACGCGTGGACGAAGCCCTTGCCGGCCTCGACGCCGTCAGTGAACCACCGCGCGATCTTGCCGTCGTAGATCACCGCCTGATGATGCCATCGCGGGGAGTCCACCGGCGAGGCGGTTTTCCAGTCGTGCCCGTACCCGTAGCTCCACAGGAACCAGTGCTGCTCGTATGTTCCCAGACCGAACTGCCCGGCGGTACGGTTGCTGCCCCAGCCCAAGAACGCCCCCATCTTGCCGTGCGCGTACACCTTGCACCAGAAGACCACGCTGCGGGGGTGGCTGCCCTGGATGCCGATGTTTCGGACGGTGGTCAGGGAGTCGCCCTCGCCGGCAGGCGGAGGTCGCTTGGCCTTGCGGCGGCGGGCGGCAGGCGAGGTGACCGGGTCGCCCAGCAGCAGCGCCTGCCCTCGCTGCCCGCCAACCCACTCCCCCCCCTCCAGCAAGGCGTGGTTCTCATTCCCGCTGAGGTCCTTGACATAGGTCTTGCCGTCCTTCTCCATGACAGCCGCCTCATCGAAGCTCATCGCCAGCACCGTACCTCGCGGGTAGGTCGTCCCGAGGCGGACCAGTCCTTCCTCTACCTCGCGGAGGCCCAGATCAGCCTGGACGCCCGGCACGTCCGGCGCGGGATGGAGCGAGCGATAGCGTTCCAGGCACGACTTGGCCCGCCGCAACAGCACGAGCTTGCCCGCATTGCTGGTTCGCACCGACTCCTCCAGGCACCATCGCCCCAGTTCCAGGCATTCCTGTTCGGGCAGTTGCTCAACCGGCTGAAGCATCCGCGCGGCGACGGCCCGCAGCGCCGGGTCCAGTTCCCCCGTGACCAGTGCCGATGCCTCCTTGGCGGCGTCGAACTCGCACAGCAGCAGGCGCACGAGTTTGGCCCTGGCGGCCCCGCCGGGCGGCAGGTCGCCGGTCCGCGCTGACAGGAGCCTTCGCTCGTTCTCGGCCGTCTGGCGCACCATCGCGTCTTGCTGGAGGGCCTGGGCCAGACGCGTTCGCAGGGCGATCTCCCGGGCCTGTCTCGTACGGAGCGAGGCCTCCACTTCGCCCGCGCGGCGAAAATGGCCAAGGGACTCGGCGTACTGACCGGCGTCTCTGGCGGCGCGGGCGGCCTCCAGCAGCATCTCCAGGGAGGCCTCCGCAAGCCGGGCCTTGTCCGGGCCCTTGGCTTGACTCTGGCGCAGCAGGCACACCTGGAGAATCCGCTGTCGGGAGGAGGCCCCGTGCGAGGCGTCCATCTGCCCCAACAGGCGCATCGCCTCGATGGCCGTCTCATAGCCCCCGGGATGCTTGATCCCGTGCTCGTACGCCTTGTCGCACAGCACGACCCGCAGGTCGTGTTGTCCGTGAAGCGAGCGGGCGGCCTCCAGGATCTTCCCCGCCAGCGCGGGCATATCCTGGAGCCTCGCCTTCGCTTCTTCGCGACCAAAGAGCTTGTCGTAGTCCTGGCGGGCGTCGGCGGCCGCTGCCCCGACCGACACGTACAGCACCATCCCCGCGAGAATCACACCTGTACGCCCGCGCATGACTTGCCTTTCCGACAAAGGGTCTATGGAACTACGAGGCCCGCGGGAATGGATTATATCCTTCCCTCAGGCCCAGCACACCCACCAGCAGCCAGCCGCAAGACTACTCTTCCACCAACTCGCCTTCGATCACCCCGCCGTCCTTGCTACCGGCCTGGCCGGACGAGGCGGGTGCGTCTGTGGGCGTGAAGGTGAAGGTCTGGCCGTGGACGTCGACCAGGACGTGCTGGCCGTCGAGGATCTCGCCGCGGAGGATGCGGTCGGCCAGCGGATTCTCCAGCTTCTGCTGGATGATCCGCTTGAGCGGGCGGGCGCCGTAGGTCGGGTCGTAGCCGGTCTCGCCCAGCAAGGTCCGGGCGGCTTCGCCGACCTCCAGCGTGATCTGGCGGTCGGCCAGGCGGCGCGAGAGCAGGTCGACCTGGATCTCGACGATCCGCGCGAGGTTCTCGCGGCTGAGGCTGTGGAAGACGACCACCTCGTCGATGCGGTTAAGGAACTCCGGGCGGAAGTGCTGCTTGAGTGCGTCCTGGAGTTGGGCCTCGATCTCCCACTGCTCGGCCCGGCGCGAGGCCAGGTCGCTGATGAACTGCGAGGCGATGTTGCTGGTCATGACGATCAGGGTGTTCTTGAAATCGACCGTGCGTCCCTGTCCGTCGGTCAGGCGCCCGTCGTCGAGCACCTGGAGCAGGACGTTGAAAACGTCGCGGTGGGCCTTCTCGACCTCGTCGAAGAGGATCACGCTGTAGGGGCGCCGGCGGACCGACTCGGTCAGCCGCCCGCCCTCTTCGTAGCCCACGTATCCCGGCGGGGCGCCGATCAGGCGGGCCACCGAGTGCTGCTCCATGAACTCGCTCATGTCGATGCGGATCATGGCGTC
>Ga0116149_1001989_pt1 | contig 23452 bp, 14 predicted proteins | sample AD_UKC057_MetaG_FD_89787 | JGI IMG/M metagenome (GOLD analysis project Ga0116149, IMG submission 89787) | Active sludge microbial communities of municipal wastewater-treating anaerobic digesters from USA - AD_UKC057_MetaG | ecosystem: Engineered > Bioreactor > Anaerobic > Digestate | place: USA... | reverse complement strand
TGCAAGAACGGTAATGGGCCGTTTAACACGCACACGCAACGTGGGGTCACCGAAGATATGATAGAGATGATTTTGTACGCGGCCGGCGGCTTCACTGGCGTTCAAATAAATGTGCACTTGTCCGTCAAAGAACAGGTCTCCCAACCGGTAGCCATGTGTTCGAGCGGCAATTCCTTCCCCATATCCCATCGTGAGCAAGCCGTTGTCGTGAATTTTCGTCTCGCGCGGGGCTGCAATAACGGCCACGGCCCCCTTGTTCGCAAGGCGCAAAGCCTTCTCTGCGAAGCTGGTCTTGGAGCCCTCCGGACTGCACGGGGCGCTGTGGATTTCCAAGTCATAGAAACCGGAGTCGCAGGTGGTGCTAAGCAGAATGGGCAAGGGCTTACCGGTGGCAAGCGTATCCAGATTACCGGTGAAGAAGGGCGGCCCCCACCACCCGCCGCCATCACAAGCGCCGTGCCAGTTAAAGAAGATGAAAATGCGGCCATCGTCCCAGGCCGTCCTTAACTCATCGGTCTTGGGCCCCTGATTGTCCAGACTCCAATTGTAACCGCCACCGGGCCCGAGGTCTGGCGGCAGCGGATTCTTACTGGAGAACCTGCGCGGCATGGGATCATCGGTGTAGGGAGGTATGCCCTCGTCTGGGTCTCCGCCATATAGCGTTTCCCCATAGATGCGCTGAATCGTGAACCCGGCAGCGCTTATGGTATCGTACGCCGTTTCCAGCGGTTCAAGAAAAGGTTGCCGCTCAACGCCAAAGGAACTCATGAGACAAGCAGTCCCTTCCGGCGTCATCCAACAATTGGGCTGCTGGCAGCACTGCAACCGGCTGCACATGGCAGCATGCTTGTAGAAGTCTTCGATATTAGGCGGATTTTTTTCATAGTCAATTATCTTGTTGACGACGGCTTCGGCTTCCTCGGCGGTGCGAACGGTCAGCCGTCCCACGATGAGGTCGGAAAGGCGCTTGTTTGTCGGGTCGTTGAGAGTTGAATATCCGAAGTCACTGGGCGGTGGCGGTTCTTCATCCGACCCGCCTTTGGATTCCGGATAATAGTAGGCGGGAACAAATTCCACATCGCCTATAAGCAGCACGTAGGAAGGTTTGACCATGAAATCGTTCCAACGACTTACGATCAAATCACGGATCTCATTTTGGTCGAGAATGTTGCCTTGGTAATTGTCAACCAAATGGACATTGGTGATAAGGCCTCTTTCCGTTTTATGTTTGGCCAGGGCGTTGGCCTGAGTAATGAAATCCGAATGGGTGATAATCATCAGTTCTTCGCCAAATTCACTTCCCGTGTAGGGAGTGGGCCGTAGTTCTTTCAGGATATCCTTGTTTAACACCGTACCGACAATGTTCTGCAGGTGGTTGTCAAATTGTTTGTCGGGATCAATACTCCAGGAGCCCGAACCTTCAAAGGAAATAGTCACCTCCGCTTTTCGGAAAAGGTGCAGCGTATTTGACGCCGGATTATATTGGCCAACGGGCACCTGGATTTTGGCCAGGCGCAGCCCGCGCACCTCTCCCAACTCCGTTACCACCGCCTGTTTGGGCGGATATAAGGTGTTTGTGGCGTAAAACTTTTCGTCCTTGACGAAGGCCGGTATATCCGTCCGCGGCGGTCCGGGTTCCGGCTCTGGTTGCGCCAGTCCCTCGTCCTGGACCGGGTGCAGTTTCAGTAGAATTTCTTCCGCCTCTTCGACAACCGCCTGGACACTAATACGGACGTTGTTCGGCACCGCAATCAATTTGGAAATCATCGGTATATCCGGCCGCCCCAGTTCATGGGTACTCGATGCCACACCCGGTACGATAATCTTAGTAAAGGTTTCACCCTTTCCCAGCCGCGTTCCCACCTTCGGTTCACCAAAAGTGAAGATGGCGCGTATTTGGTTTTCATTGGTGGCCTGCGCGTCCAATAGCACGTCGGCTACTTTGCCGACATGCTCGTCTCCGGCACAAGGATTACTTTCGGGGGTCACAGTCAACATACGATAACGCAGCATGCGGCCACTGTTGTAGAGCATTTCCGCAGGGACAAGCGAATCGCCCTGCCGAAAATCCTGCAGTTGTACCAGATAGTCTAAAATGGCGGATGAGGCCGCACACACATCACCCCGCTGATAAGCGTCTTCCGCCTCGCCCAGTTTATCGTGCAAGACGGCTTTCTTCCCATCATCCAAAAGGGCGTCCGGAAATATATCAACATCGTTCTTGGCCTCCGCTATCGCGGCTGCGATTTCCCTCGCTCCTTCAGGTTCCCCCTCGCCTTCCACAGGTTCTCCCTCACCTTCCAGAAGTTCTCCCTCGCCTTCTAGAAGTTCTCCCTCGCCTTCCGCAGATTCCCCTTCGCCCTCTTCGGGTTCTCCCTCGTCAGGTACACCTTCTCCCTCGACGGGTGCGACCTCACCTTCCTCAGGTTCCCCTTCGTCAAATTCACCTTCCGCCTCGCCTTCTTCGGGCTCCCCTTCGCCTTCTTCCGGTCTGCACGTATCACAACCGCGGCAATCCGATTTCAGCAATGCTTTGACCAGAAGGTTTTGGGTGGCGTCATTGATCGGCGGACATCCAGCCCCCAACAGTATCGCGATACCCGTAAGAGAACACATGACAATCATAAATAGAATGTTCTTCGTCATGACCCGTCTCCTTATTATATTGTATCTTGAGCGTTTACCACTCCTTAATGCTATGGCGCCTTGCCGATTTCCCGGAAATGTTTCCGTCTAAAGCCGATTAATCTTTTTGCAAGGCGTCATCGGGTATTGCCTGTAAACAACCCGTCAAGACGGAGGCTAAGACTCGTTGAAAGCCAAAGGAATATCTAAAAATATGAGTTCCGGTTCCGTATGTCCGCCGAGGGCTCTCACCTTGCCGTTCGGATCGGCTATGGTGGAAAAGCCGCTGTGCAGATACCCTTTCCATTGTCCCCCCGCAACCTCGGAGAGGACAGTGTTTGTGCCTATTACCCATAACTTCGTCTTTTGGGCCACATTCTTTATGTGGTTGATAAAAGTAATCCCGTTATTCAGCAGGTCACTTTTCTTTTCCGCGAACCCGTGGGGAGCGATGAGAAGCCAGGCGCCCAGGCAAGCCGCTCGCTTTGGATTTTCGATGTCGAAATTATCCGCGCAAATTGTTAGTCCTACCCGGCCAAACTCGGTATCCACCACCTTGATATCCCCCGCATCTCCCGCATCATAAAGATGGGCGGTAAGTTCAGGCAGTGTAGTAATCTTTCTGTGCTTGAGTCGTATGTCACCCGAACGGTCTATGAGGATGGCGGCGTTGTAGGTTTTATCATCCGCTTTTTCCAGGCATCCGGCGGCTATCCAGAGGCAGAGTTTCCTGGCGAGTCCTGACAGAAAATCCGTATACGGTCCCGGAATGGGAAATGCGCTTTCACGCGCTTTCTGGCAGAGCCATCCGAAATCGGGCGCTTCGGGCAGGCACGCCAAATCCGCCCCTCCGAAAGCCGATTCCCGGATATACCTCTCCGCCCGCCCCATGTTCTCCTCAAGGTCGCCATCAATCACGTCCATCTGAATCATTGCGACACGCAGCCTTGGATGAAGTACAGGTTCGGCCACAACAGCAGTGGTCGCCTGCCCCTTAACCATCCCGAAGAAATTTAGGTTCATTTCCTCTGTCATTGTATAAATACCAAAGATAAGCCCGGAAAACACGAACCACGACCTACGCTACTTATACAGTATAATCTTTTCTCTCAGATTGCGCAAGGCCCCTCTGCTTCTCAGGAGTTTATTTCAGTTTTAATATCCTCGTAGATGCCAGCTAAAGTTGCCACTTTTCCCGCCCTTGCGTTCATTTCCTGTTCTGGCAGCGTTCTGGTCCTGTATGTTCGCGCCTGTAAATGTTCTTTTGCGGGTGTTAGTGATATCATGCCTCATTCTTGTCTCACAAAACTATGGTAGAAAAGGGAAACTTGAAATGAAAACTATACATATCTTTGCGGTTCTTGTCCTGTTGTTTGGATGGATGATGATCAATACACCCTGGCTTGCGGCGGCAGACACGGCGCAGGAAGATACTGTCCGCCAAGATGCCGCTGTTTTTCCCACGCGGGTTGACTTCGGCTACGCGTTTTCGACGCCGCACCGCATGACGGTTGCGCGGCCTGACAGCAGCGACAAGACGCTGCTGGACCTTGAACCGGGTCTTCTCAAACTGGTATGGACCTATGACAACTTGCTGCATCTTCCCTTGGCTGCTTATGTAACGCCGGTTGCCTCCTGGAGCATCAAGGTTACACCTCAAGTCGCGGACAAATCCTTTCCACAAAGCACCTGGACCCGGATTGAAGGGTATCTGCCCGCACTTGATAATTTCTATGAAGCCTCCCAAGGTACGATGCGCCTGGAGGTCACAGGCGGCGCAGAAGCGGCGATAGTTCGTATCACTATGTCGAACACCAGCGATGCCAATATCACGTTTCGTCTTGTATGCGAATCGCAGCGAGGCTTCTTTGGCTATAATCCCGGCTATGTGGATGCCGTCCGGGACCGCGATTGCCTGCTGGCAGGCTGGGGTGACCGGGCCGACCGTGTCCTGGCATGTGCCGTCGGCGCGGATGAATGCGTCATTCTTGGCCCGACAACGTTGTGCCCGACCTTTGAAGTCAAGCCTGGAGAATCCCGGTCCGGTTGGTTGATCCGTCCCTATCGCGGGTATGCGGCCGATCTCCCGGGCTTAAGAACGCAGAATTGGTCGGCACACTTCCAGGCATCGCTGGCGGAATGGCGTGCCCTGGCCGGACGGGCAACAAAACTTTCTTTGCCCGACACTGGTGTGGTAAACGCTTTTTACGCTTGTCTGACCGACCTGTTCATCATGCGAGAGCCGGTGGCGGAAGGGTATGTCGCGGCGACGCCGGGCACGGACGGTTATCGCGCGCCGAACGCGGGCGAAGCCTCCATTGTCGCCGTGGCACTTGACCAACTGGGCCTGCACGGGGAATCCGAACTAGGATACCAGATGTGCATTGACCAGCAGGGGGATGACGGCGACTGGGCGGATCCGAAAGGGTGGAGCCACCTTTGCTGGCTTTCCTCCGGATTCAAGTCCTGGGCTATCATGGAACATTTCCGGCTCACGGGAGATAGGGCCTACCTGGAAGCCGTTTACCCGCGAATGGCGGCAAGTTCCCGGTTCCAGGAACAGATGCGGTCGCGGACCCGCGTTGAAAAGGACGGGGTTCGGCCGCTCGAATACGGCCTGATGCCGCGCGGCATGGGAGATTGCGGCCTTAAAGACGGTGACGACCTGTACGGCGTGTTTGTACCTCATAATATCTGGTCCGTCTATGCCGACAACCTTACGCTGGAGGCGGCCAGGATTCTTGGGCGCACCAATGATATTGAAACGTTTCAGATAATTTATGATACGGCTTCCAGAGACCTTATCGACGCCATGAGGCGGGGTGCCATTGCCGAAACGGAGTACCGCTGGATTCCCGGTGTCCTGGGGAAAACCAGCGGCAGCCGCTGGGGCGCGCTGAATGCCCTGTTCCCCTGCGGCCTTCTGGCGCCGGATGATGAACTGGTAACCGGCACCATCCGCCATCTCCGCGCCGCCATGAGTCCGGGCGGGCTGCCCATGAACACCGGCTGGCTCGTAAACGGCATGTGGGTGGCCATCGCACTTGACAATCTGGCGGAAGCCCATCTTGTGCGCAACGAGGGGGATGAAGCCGCCGCCCTGTTGTACGCCACGCTGAACCACGCCACGCCGTTAATCACCTGGTGCGAGGAACGGGGTCCCGAACCCGGCGCCACGGAGGTGACGGGTGACCGGCAGCATTTGTGGACACCCGTCGCCGTGGTACGCGAGGTCCGCGACAGCCTGGTCATGGAAGTGGGCGACACCCTCTGCCTGGCCCGCGGTATTAACCGCGACTGGCTGGGAAGCGGCCTGCCCGTCGGCCTGGAGGGGGCGCCGACCCATTGGGGCCGCCTCAGCTATGAGATGCGCTATGACGCGGCAGCCAAGCGGTTAACGGGAAAACTCCGCATTGAAGACAAGCCGGGCAACGGCTCCGTTCCGGCGTCCATCCTGTTACATACGCGGCTGCCCGGCCCATTGCGGCTTCAATCCGTTAATACCGAATCCGAGGCGGTACTGGCGCCGGACGGGGCTTCCCTTCAGTGGTCCCCGTTTACGGGCGAACGCGCCTTTGAGGCCCTTGCGGGATAAGCGGGAGCCGCCCTCAAGAAGACCAAAGCACGGTCTGGAATCTTTACCGGGGTTGGTGTAGAATAGTCGAAGATCCGTTGGAAACAAGGTGTTTCCAATGGCCCGAACCCGATACCCAAACGCATAGGGCGCATCTCATTTTCATCAGCCCCCCCAGTTAAGGAGTTTTAAAGTATGTATCCTGCCTGTTTCATTCTTGGAAATCTGTTCTCTTATACGGTGTTGGCGGTACTATGTATCAGTGCCGTTGTGCCGGTCCATACAACGGCCCAGGCCCAGGAGCCGGCAGTAAGCGCTTCTCCGGGGATGTTTGTATCCATCAGGGAAAGCCTGCTCACGGACAACACATTCACCTCCACCAGCGAAGGCCTGAAGTACCTGGGTATCGACGCCGTGGAACTAAGCCTCGACCGGGATTTGTCCGTGCATGCGCCGGATGCGGAAGCACGGGTGGTTCTGGATTCCGATGACGCCGCCAGGGCCTATCGGGCACGGGCCGAACAGGCGGGGGTGAAGGTCTGCGCGGTGTTGACCGCCTGTGATTTCAGCGCCGGCGACATGGAATCAAACATCGCTTTTATAACCCGCGCCATTGAACTTGCCGAACTGCTGGGCGCACCCACCGTCCGCATTGATTCGGCCATGTCCCGGGAACGGGAACTGGATTTTGAAACCCGGGTAAACCTGTTCTCGGAAGGGCTGGGCGGCGCGCTCAACCGCACCAAGGATTCCACCATCACCCTGGGCATAGAGAATCACGGGTTTCAGGGCAACAACCTGGCCTTTCTTTTAAATGTGTTCAAAGCGGTGAATTCGGAACGCCTCGGCTCCACGCTCGACCTCTGTAATTTCTACTGGCGCGGCTATCCCCTCTCCGAAGTGTACGGCATACTGCGGTTGCTCGCCCCCTACGCGAAGCACACCCATGTAAAGAACATCAACTATCCCGAGGAACAACGCGAAGTCATCCGGGAAGCCGGCTGGGAATACGGCAAGTATGCGTGTCCCCTTGATGAAGGCGATATTGACCTGACGAAGGTGGTGGGTATCCTGAAAGAAGCGGGCTATACAGGCGACCTTTGCATCGAAGACGAGTCCCTTGGCAAATACGCCGCAAACGAAGAACGTATTGCCGTTCTAAAACGGGATGTCCTGCATATGCAGAACATCTTAAGCCGGTTGAAGTAACCGCACCGTTCCGGACAAAATGAGTAGACTCGGTACCACAGGACGGGCACAAGGTTGCCCCCTGCCGTTCAACAGGCCAGGCAACATAACTTCAGCATTCCGCCCGAAGGAAAAGCACGGAACTACGGTACATCTACGTTGTCCGGAATTAGTCACATGGCCTTAGAAAACAAACACGAACGTATCCACGCCATCCTGCCCGAAGTACGGCGGCTGGTGTCGCCCTGCCGGGCCTGCGGGCATGCCTGTGGGGCGGACCGGACCGGCGACGGCGCGGGTGTATGCGGCGCAGGATTGGGAGACGGTGACCATGCCCGCTGGCAGGCGGCACTCCCCCATTTCGGCGAGGAGCCGATGCTGGTCGGACGGGGCGGCTCGGGCACGGTGTTCTTTTCCCATTGCTGCCTGCGCTGCGCGTTTTGCCAGAACTGGCAGATCAGTCACTGCGGCGAAGGGCGCAACGGGCATTACCGGGAACTGGCGGAAGTATTCCTCGGACTTGAACGGCAGGGGGTAGAAAACATCAACCTGGTGACGCCCACCCAGTATATCCTGCCGATACTTTGCGCGATTGAAGCCGCCTGCGCACGCGGTTTCGGCATCCCCATTGTCTACAACACCAACGGCTATGACGCCGTGGAACTGGTACGCCTGCTGGACGGTGTGGTGGATATATGGCTTCCGGACCTCAAGTACATGGCGCCGGAACCCGCGCAACGGTTCTCGCATGCGGCGCATTATCCAGAAACGGCCCGCGACGCCGTGCGCGCGATGTATGCGCAAGCGGGCCCCCTGCGGAGTGAAAACGGGATTGCCGTGAGCGGCGTGATTATCCGGCACCTGGTGCTTCCCGAGGATATCGCGGGCAGTTTCGATTTCTTATTGTGGCTCCGCGATGAAAAGATGACTGAAGTCACGCTGAGCATCATGAGTCAGTATTCCCCCCAGTACGACGCGACGCGCTACCCGGAAATCGACCGGGCCGTTACCAGAAAAGAATATGAAGATGTCGTCGCCTTTGCAGAGAAACTCGGCTTTGAACATCTTTTGATACAGGAAATGGACAGCTGCGACGCCTTCCTGCCGGACTTCGAGCGGGAACAGCCGTTTCTTTAGGCGCATAGGATTTCTTGATTAGGCTTTATCACTGCGGCATGTGCTTTATTCGTCTTCAAAAGGATGCAACGTACATAAAGGACGTAAGGAACACCGCACATAAGGTATGGCCCTTTCAGTCCTTTAGGTCCTTTATGTCTTTTCAAAATGGTACTATGGAACAAATCATTAAGACCTATTACTTTATAAAGGAGTATGCCCATGAAAAAGACGTTGACTTTTTTGCTTGTACTGGTAGCAGGGAGTTGTGCGGGAAACGCGCAGGCGGCGTGGGATGAATGGCCGCCCCATGGCTATCTGGTAAAGAGCCTGGCGGAAGCGGCACCCGCGTATCTGAAAGCCTTTCATGCTGATACCGGCCGTTTTGGCAGTGAGCCCTGGATATGCAGTGACCAGAACCGCATTTTCCCCCTGGCTGCGGCATGGGCCCTTGAAGACCCGGATAATCCCTGGTTCCACAATGCCGAAGTGCTCGCGGCGATCGGTAAAGGCGGCGAAGCGCTGGTAGATGCTATGGATGAGCGTGGCATGTGGACGTTCCGAAAGAAGGACAACTCCACCTGGGGGCAGATTCACATGCCGTGGACGTACAGCCGATGGATACGGGCCTACGCGCTCGTGCGCGAAGCTCTGCCCGCCGAAACGCGCGAGAAATGGGAGCGGGGGCTCATGCTGGGCTTCACGGGAATCCGCAAGTATGCCGACGGCGGCACCCATAATATTCCCACCCATCATGCCATGGGCCTGTACATTGCCGGTGTCTGTTTTGAAAACGAGGATTGGAAGGCTGCGGCGACGCGGTTTATGGCGCGCGTTGTGTCGGAGCAGGATCCTGCGGGATTCTGGTCGGAAAACTTTGGCCCCGTGGTCGGCTACAACAAGGTATACGTCGATGCCCTGGGGGTGTACTATCATTTTTCCCGGGATGCGGCTGTGCTTGATGCGCTGGAGCGGTCGGCCCGCTTCCACGCGGGCACGCTATGGCCCGACGGTTCCGCCGTCTCCTGCATTGACGAGCGCCAGATATATCATAAGCACGTAGATATTGGAAACGTCGGATTTACACACACACCTGAGGGACGCGGATTCCTGCTCAAACAAGTGGATGCCTACAGCAACGAGGGCGATAACTACGTTGACGGCGACTATGCGGCCTCTATGCTACTGTACGGCGGTGAAGGAGAGTATGTGCCCTGCGCCGTTGACTTCGAAAAACGTTCTTTTATGCTGGGTAAAAACGACGCAACAATTCAAGGTCGTAAGCCGTGGCATTGGGCCCTGTCCGGCTACGCCTGTCCACCGCCTGACAACCGGTGGATTCAAGACCGCCAGAATCTGGTGGACATTTACCACGAGACCCTGGGCCTGGTCATCGGTGGAGGCAACACAAAACTGCAGCCCTACTGGTCCACCTTTACTGTCGGCGACCCGTCCCTGATCCGTCATACACCGGGAGATGAATCCCCGGATTTCACCCCGGACATTCCGCTGCAGTGGACGCCTGACCGGGCAGTCATCGCCGACACGGGTTCAGAAATGACCCTTCATTACGGAGCGGTTGAATGCCGGGTATCCATAGCTCCCGGCGATAAGGATGCCGTTGTGCTTACCTATACCGCCCCCATAAACCAAAAGATTGAGGCCCATATCCCGTTCCTGAACCGTTCCGACCGAATCCAAACGGCTACGGGGAAAGACGTGGTTCTTTCGGAAGAGGCCTTTGTTCTGACAGCGGAAGCGATTGGCGCGCAGTTTCGGTACGGTGGTCTGCACGTTAGCATGCCTGAAAACGCCTCATTGCGCTGGCCCGCGAAACAGCACAACCCCTATGCAAAAGACGGACATTCCTCCTTGTCCAATGCCAAACTTGTCCTGGTGCTTCCCTTCGATGCGGTTGACAAATATGAAGTGGTCCTCGCCTATATGCCGGAGTGACAAGGGTGGGGTTGGCTGTTTGTCTGCACCGACGGTCTGTAAGAAACCGCAGGGAAAGGACGCAAAAACGTACAAATACACCCTGTGGAACCGATACGCGTGTTTAGTTGCACTGTGCGGTTTGTAAACGCGATAATGCCCGCTCTCTTGTTGATTGTAGTAAACTATGCCCGTGTTTTAGGGATCTATTGTCGGCTGCGCCGGGTCAGGAAAGGTTGTTTTGTCCAAGTCCTCGTTATTGCCAACGCCATTTAAGTTCAACAAAGACAATCCCGCCGTTTGGGTTGCGTCCGGCGCCGGGCCCTATGAAAATACACGCAATGCTCTGGCGGGAATAGATCTTTCACCCGCATCGGGGCGGCGGGTATTGCTAAAGCCGAACGCGGGCCGGGTGGCGGAACCGGGTGCGGGTATCACCACCCATCCGCAGGTGGTTGCAGCGGCTATAGATGTCTTCCGGGAAGCGGGCGCGGAAGTGGCGGTCGGCGAAAGTCCGATTACCGGGGTGAAAACCCTTGAGGCCTTTGCCCGGTGTGGCATACAGGAGATTGCCGAGGCCCGTAACTGCCCGCTGGTCGATATGGACGCGCGTCCCAGCGTGCCGGTGGATATTCCGGCAGGGGAGGCCATTCAGCGGCTCAAAGTCTGTCCTGAAGTGCTGGAATACGACCTCATTGTTTCCATTCCCGTAATGAAAATGCACATGCACACCGGGGTAACCCTCGCCGTAAAAAATATGAAGGGATGCTTGTGGCGGCGCTCTAAGGTGGACCTGCACATGCTGCCGAAACTTCCCGGCAGGGAAGACGAAAAGTCGCTTAATATCGCCATCGCGGACATGGCCATCGTATTGCTACCCCATTTGTCGATCATAGACGGTACGGTTGGTATGGAGGGGCTGGGGCCCAGCGCCGGCCAGGCCAAGGCGTTGGGGGTGGTGCTTGCCGGTGTGGACCCTTTCGCGACGGATGCGGTGGCTTGTGAACTGATGGGGATTTCGGCACAGGATATTCCGCATCTGTGCCTGGGTGCCGCGCGGGGCTGTGGGGTTATCGACATGGAGCGGATACAGGTGACTCCGGAGGACTGGCGAAGTAGGGCAATTCCTTTCGACTTGCCCCCGAATAATCTGTCGTTGGAATTTCCAAACGTTACTGTTTTAGACAACCAGTCCTGCAGTGCCTGCCAGTCCAGTCTGCTCCTGTTCTTAAAAAAATACGGGGAACAGTTGTTTGACGCCGAAAAGGGTGGTGGTAAGACTCCTATCGCCATCGGCAAAGGTCATGAATCCCTGCCGCCCGGCACCTTATGCATAGGCAACTGTACCACCAGGTTCAAGGAAGGCCGACCCTTTGTACCCGGCTGCCCGCCGGTGGTCAGCCAGATACTGGCGGTTTATGACGAATATTTTCGGTAAGCAGGGTTCCTTGGGTCATGTTGAAACCGCTTCTTGCTTCCACATGCGGCAGCATGTATCATGACAAAAAGTATTTGCCTGACGAAAATAACGCCAACGATTCACGCTTGTTGTGCGCTCGTTCCTGAAGGGAAGTCGGGAGCGCGTATAGAAGCGCAGGGAAGGATACTCCGCTACGATGAAACGACGTGCATTTCTGGAACGGGCGGCGGGAGCAGCTGCGATACTGCCCTTTCTTCCCATCGGAGCAACGGTGTCGGCGCCAACACGCACAGATGATAAAAAACCAAACCTGGTATGGATTTGGTGCGACAATCTGGCCTACGGCGATCTGGGTTGCTACGGAAATCAGGCCATCAAGACGCCGGTGATTGACAGCCTGGCCCAATCGGGCACACGCCTTACCCAGTACTACATTGCCCATACCGTATGCAGCCCTTCGCGGGCGGCGTTGCTTACCGGACGGCAGCCGTTCCGCACCGGCATTGTGGACGTGCTCCGGCCGGACAGCCCCACCGGCATGCCGGACGATGAAATTACGCTGGGGGACGCGCTGCGTGCAGAAGGATATGCCACAGCCGCCATCGGCAAGTGGCACCTGGGTGATCGCCGTGAATACCTGCCGTTGCAGCACGGGTTCGACCATTATTTCGGGCTGCCCTACAGCATGGACATGCTTCCCACTATTCTGTACCGGGACAATGACATTATCGAGCGGCTGCCCGGTGACAAGGTGCAGAATATTACGGAACGTTATATTGACGATGCGATTTCTTTTGTAGAGACACACCAGGATCGGCCTTTCTTCCTCTATTTCAACCATACCCTGCCGCATCCGCCGGTGAATCTGCCACAGGACTGTCGCACCCCCGGCCGCTCTATTTACGAAGATGCCATTGAGCATATCGACCGGCAAACCGGGCGGCTCTTGGAGAGGCTTGATGCACTTGGGTTGTCTGAAAATACGCTTGTTGTTTTCAGCAGTGACAACGGCCCCATGGGCGAGCATGGCGATACGAGGGGCTTGCGCGGCCGTATTCGCGACAGTTACGAAGGCGGGGTCCGCGTGCCCCTTATCGCGCGCTGGCCCGGCAAAATTCCCGCAGGTGTCGCCGTTGACACCCCGGCCATATCCTATGATATTTTCCCCACCTTCCTGGCCCTGGCAGGGGGGAAGTTGGCCGAAGACCGCGTTTATGATGGACAGGATATTTGGCCCCTCCTTTCAGGCGCGGGTGCTGTTCGGCGTCGCGCCCCGTTTTTTTGGGTGTATCTCGACAACGTGACCGCCATGCGCGACGGGCAATGGAAACTGCATGTCGCCCATCGGGACAAGGCCTTGGACGCGCCGGAACTCTATGATGTGGAGGCTGACCCCAAGGAAGCCCACCCTGTAAACCAAGACCAGCCTGACATCTTGGAACGCATGTTGGCGCAAGTGAAAGCCTTCGAGGCTGAAATCCCCAAGGTTTGGACACTGCAGTACCCGGTCCGTGACCCGGAAAAGCGGAAAAGCGGGGTGAGGCGCGAATAGGGCTGCCCTTGTGGTGCCTATAAGCGAGAAAGGATATCGCCAGTATGGTTATCGCCCTGCTCATGTCTGCCGCCTTGGCGGTTAATCCAACGCCTCCTCTGGAACCGGATGCCGTAAACATCTTTCCAAACGGGTCCGGATTTCATCTGGAGGGTATGGAAGGGGCCGATACCTGGAATGCGCGGGACGCCTATCTCACCGACACGGAGGGCGTCTGCCGGTTTTTGCTCCGGTATCAGGCACCCGGGGAGGCCCCGAATGCCGGAGCGATTCTGGACCCTCTCCTCGACAGGGAACATCAGTACACGACGCCGTACACAGCGTATGCGGTGGGGGTGCTGCTTCAGGCGGGCCGGGCGCCGGACCTGCTTCCTGCAGGCGCGGCGGCCATGGAGTGGGCCACCCGCTGCGTAGCGGAGGACCGGGTGCCCGAAGCGCACGACGAGTTTTATCTTGCGCCGCTTGCAGAAGCGCTCGACCACTATGAAGGCCTCGTTCCCAGGGAAAAACTGGACTTGTGGCGCGGACGGTTGCAGGCCCCCGTGGAAGAAATTATTGAGGGGTTACGTGCCAAAACAAACAACTGGCGCATCTATGCGATGAAAGGGGAGTGGACACGGTATCGTGCTGGACTGGTCGACCGCGCATCCGCCGTGGCGTTTATCGAAGACGCCTGGCTGCACCGCACGCAGCGGGAGCGGATCGCCCTTGAAACGCCGCACCTGTACCAGGACTGGAGTAGTGATCCGCAATCCATGGCGGTGGAAGCGGTGGGACGCGGCAACCTGCTGGCGCTGGCCGCCGCCGGGTATGACGGACCTTCCGGCGCTGAAATTCGCACGGCCGCCGTATCCGGAACCCAATCCACCCTGTTGTTTCAAGACCCGACCGGACAGTGTCCGCCGAATGGGCGCACTGACAACCATGTGTTCAATGACGTCCTTTACCTCTTGGGTTTTGAAGCCCTGGCCTGCATGAAGCAGCAGGAAGAACCGTTGTTCGCCGCGCAGTGCCGCCGGGCTGCCGCTCTGGCCTATCAGGGCATCCAGCGCTGGAAGCGGACCGATGCGGGGTGGGCGGGGAGTTTCTACGTCACGAAAAACCGCATGGACCCCGCCGAGCGCGTCGGCTATCAACCGGCAAGTCAGTATAGCAACTACAATGCCGCCATCGCCTTTCACCTGGCCGAGGCTGGCGAAATCGCCTGTGATGCGGTGACGCCGACGACGGCCCCCTGCGAGATAGGCGGTTTTGTCGCGCAGGCCGGTCCAGCCTTCAGTTGTTTCGCGGCGAATGCGGGGGGCCTCCAGGTGTTCGGCAACCTGCGGGGCGATACGGTGCCCAAATACGGCGTCTTCTGGACGCCTCTCGGCGTGGTCCGCATCGCCCGCGCGGGCTGGGAAAGCCGGCTGGGCCCGGGCGACGGTGCTATGGATGCCCGTTCGAAGCAAGGCACCAGTTTCGGACCCACCTGGAAGGTCGGGAACAGGTGGAAACGGCTGGCCCAGGAGGCCACAGATTACCGGGGCCGATTGCAGGTGGAGTTTGTGCATCCCCTGCTGGTACGGTTTTCCATACTCTACACCTCTGTCACGGGCTCCGGCGGCCCGGCATTTCGCCACGATTTTACAATTACCCCCATCGGGGTGATGACCCGGCTTGCGTGCCTGAACGACGCCGAGTTCGGACTAACCCTGCCCGTGCTGGTAAACGATGGCCATGAATTGCTGGTACACGCGACACGGCGTTATGTGACTACGGCCTATTCGGAGGATGGGGACCAGCAGTGTTTTATTTCGCTCAACGGCCCCATAGAAGATGAAGAAGGGCAGGTGTTGTCCGGATATGGGCATCTGCATTCTTACCGGGCGGCCACAGCCGGTGAAGAGGTCGCTGTATTCATTTATCCAAGAAAGAAAGACGAACCCGGCGCCGAAGCGATGTTGAAAAGTTTAGAACTGACAGAAGACGGCTTCAGCACCGTGCTGGGCAAAGTTGCAGGCGATTTATACCAATCAAAAGACCTGACCGGCGGCCGGTCGGACCGGGCCACTGTCGGCAACGGAACAGAAGTTCATTTCAGCGAAGCCTGCCGCTTCATCATTCAACACAAAGAGGGCGCGCCTATGATAATCGAAGCAGACCGGACGGTTACCGTTGAAACAGGAGGGAAGATGCAAAAACTTAATGCTTATGTTCCAGAACACGTCTCAAAGGTGACTCTTAAAAAATAAGCGTGTCAAAGGAGTATAGACTTGTTATTCCCATCCTGCGCGTCATACCCGGGCAGCAGATCGCGATCGGTTCCGGGATGGTCTTACAGGCCCTGATGCGGTCCCGCACCCAATACAACCCATAAATGTCGCCCGCTATGCCGCCGCCCGCAATAATCAGGAGTGTTGTTCCGTCAGTAGTATGCAAGGTCGCCATTTCAAAGCCCTGGGTACTGGAGACACCTTTCAAGGGTGCACCCTGCTCGTGGAGTACGACGGCGACCTGGTCATTCCGCGCGGCGTCGCCCACCAGAATCCGCCGCTGTTGCGTAGCCCGGCCCGGTTCGCCCGGAAGAATCTCCATGCCGTTTGCCAACGCGGCGTTTTGCAGGTCCGCCAGGGCAAACGCATAGGCCGGGTCGTTGCGGAGTGCTTCACCGGGAATAATTTCCCAACGCACGGGTTTCGCAAAGGCGACAGCAAGAAGAAATTGGACGGTCAACAGGATCGGTGCAGTCCTGCCCAGGAGTGAGCCCATCTTCATAGCGGTATCCTTCCTGAGCGAATGCAGGCCCCTTTACAGCATTTTCCCCTGGCGGCGTATATCTGCGAAACGCAAAAGGAGATAAAGAGTTTCATTCATATTTCCAGGTGTCTTCGACCGCCTCCAGGGGCAACGCGCTGATACCGTCGGCAAGGGCATAGGCCCGGTCCCCGGGATAAAGAACCCAAAGATGTGCGAGTTCAAGGTCTTTCATGGCGCTGGCCATAGAGGCGGTAAGCCTCGGGGCATCGGCATATTTAATTTCTATGGCCCAGTTTTTACCGTGTTCCCGCCAGAAAAGATCCACCTCGGCACCTGAATGGGTCGCCCAGAATGCGAGTTCTTCATTCCGTTTGCCGATGGCTTTTGCCGCCGTTTCAAGCGCAAACCCTTCCCATGACGCGCCGAGTTTGTTGTTCGAGGCGAGGTCCTCTCTTGAACGCACCGCCAGTAAAGCATGGAGCAAGCCGGAATCGCGGAAATATATTTTGGGACGTTTCACCAGCCGTTTTCCGGTATTCGCAAACCACGGTTGTAGTATGCGAACCATGAAGGTGCCTTCGAGAATATCAAGATACCGCCGTACCGTCATATCCGATATACCGAAGGAGCGGGCAAATTCGGCATAATTCATGATCTGCCCGTGGTAATGGCAGAGCATGGTCCAGAAACGGCGCAGCGTTGACGACGGTATGCTGATGCCCAGTTGGGGTATGTCGCGTTCAAGAAATGTAGCTATGTAATGTTCCAACCATTGGTGGCTTAACGCATCGGTGTCAGCAGTATAGGAGCGAGGCAGACCACCGCGCATCCAGAGCCGGCGCCACTGGTCCTTTCCAACATCGTCAAGCCGAAATCCGCCCAGTTCATGATACGCGATGCGCCCGGCCAGCGACTCGGATGATTGCCGGAGCAGATCCCGCGAAGCGCTGCCCAGAATCAGGTACCGCTGTTCGGAATGGGTATCTACCAAGTATCGGATCAACGGGAAGAGATCGGGAGCACGCTGAATCTCGTCAATGACAATCAATCCTGTCAACGGTTCAAGCGCGAGTTGTGGTTCTGAAAGCAATACTACATCTCGGGGGTTCTCCAGGTCGAAATAATGGTCGCCTGCAAACTCACGCGCTAATGTTGTTTTACCTGCCTGTCGTGGACCTACTATAGCGGTAATGGGAAAGGCGTCTATCAGTTCCTGTAAAACTTTTTTATCTGTTGGTCTGGGAATCATAGAACGATGATACCATAACTGCATTGAAATATCAATATTAGGATATGATATTTCAATTGGGTGCGGCAAATATAGTGAGAAAAATAATATTTTATGACTTAATTGCTGTCTTTTAAAAAATTCCTGAGATTATAGACACTTCCATCTTTCTTATGACTGCGTGCATAGTGGACTTTCCAAAGCATATGCTATGCTATACGATAAAGTGAAATGGCTAAGTTGCGCTATAAAAAAGTCTTATGTTTCAACAAAATCATGTTTCCAAGAAATATGGAAAGGTAGACTTCAAAATGAGTATCATCCGTAGATTTTTCTCTTTGCTGTTATTGTTGCCCATGTTGTTCACAAATGATTTACACGGGGAAGAAGGCACCGGAATTCCTGTGGCCTACGACATTCAACTGGACACGACCCGCTCCGGCTTTGACAAGGAGATGTGCTGGGTTCATCCGCGCGCCGGTACGATTCCCGGCGAGACGCCGATTGTGGTCATGACCATGCAGAAGCTGCTTCTGAGCGGGTCGGATGTATTTTACGCCCTTAACGAAATGCGCACCGATGATCTCGGGAAAACCTGGAGTGGTCCCGTGGAACACGACACCCTCGGCCGGCGGCAGGAAGAAACAATGGTGGCGGTGGTCTGTGATTTCACGCCGAAATGGCACGCTTCGACCGGAAAACTCCTCGGCACGGGCCACGTGGCGCGGTACCAGGGCGATAAACTTGCCGCCGTCTATCCCCGGGAAACAGCCTATTCGTGGTACGACCCGGAAAACCGCACCTGGGCGCCGTGGCGGACCGTGGAAATGCCCGATGACCCGAAGTTCTTCAGTTCCGGCGCGGGCAGCACGCAGCGCGTGGACCTGCCCAATGGTGACATCCTGCTGCCTTTCTACTTCAGGCCCAAAGGCACAAAGACTTCTTCTTCGGCCGTGATGCGCTGTCGTTTCGATGGTGAAACCCTGCGCTACATCGAGCACGGTAATGAGATGACGGTTCCCGAGCCGCGTGGGCTGGGCGAGCCCTCCCTGGCGCTTTTTAAAAACCACTTCTACCTGACGCTGCGCAATGATGAGAAGGGTTATGTAACCCGGGGGGAGGATGGACTGCAGTTCGAACCGCCCCGGCCCTGGACCTTTGATGACGGCAGCGAACTGGGCAGTTACAACACGCAACAGCACTGGGTTACCCACAAGGATGCGCTTTTTCTCGTGTATACCCGGCGCGACCCGGAATATGACCATGTCTTCCGCCACCGCGCCCCGCTGCGTATGGGCCGGGTGGACCCTGAACGCATGTGCGTTATTCGGGACACGGAACGCATCCTCGTGCCGTCGCGGGGTGCGCGCCTGGGCAACTTTGCCGTAACCGAGGTGAACGACCAGGAAACGTGGGTCACCGTAGCCGAATGGATGCAGCCCAAGGGATGTGAGCAATACGGTTCGGACAACGCGGTTTACGCCGCGCGTATTCGCTGGCGGGACTGAACACTAACACCGTTCCCGTCCGGTCACCCGAATGCGGCGAGCATCGGCAAATGGTCGCTCAAGGCGTAAGTGGAAGGATCCTCCGGTTCCGGGATGAAGGGTGGTTTATCCAGTACCTCGGCATGCCGCGCCCTCGCGGCGAGTTCCGGCGTGGTCCAGATGTAATCAATGCGGCTTCGCGGCCGTATGCTCGGTGCCGTAGGTTGTTCACCGATACCCTGTCGGGCGCCGATATCCACCAGTCCGGCCTCGACCCACACCTTGTACTCGGGCGCGTCAGGCCGGTGGTTCAAATCCCCTTGCAGCAGCACGGAGCCCGTCTCGCGCAATTTGGTGATTAGCGCCACAATGGCGGCGGCTTCAAGCATGCGTACTTCGTGTTTTTGGGCATGGAAATGGGTGCTTACTACGTGCAATCTTCCAAACGGGGTGTCAAGTTCCGCCCGTCCCAAGTGCCGCGTAAACAGGATTTCGTCATGAGCCGCCCCGGCCGTGGGGCGATTTTCACTTGCAACAATATCAAAGCGCGTGACAATCGCGCCGGGAAATCCACCGGGGTATTCCGCGTTTCCTTCCCAGCCGCCGGGGAAGTAGGCGTACCGCATCCCCAAGGCCTTGGCAAAGCGTTTCACAAGCGCCTCGGAAGGCCCCTCCTGCAAGGTTACTATATCCGGAGTGAATGCAGCCAAGGCTTCCGCGGTCATTTCCGGATGGCGGTCACAGGCACCTTCCAAGCGTGATCGTGTAGCGTCCGTTTTGGGGAAGCCGCGAAAGGCCAGCACATTGTAGCTAATCGTTCGGAACGGTGTGTTTTCTTCACCAGCCCGTGCAAGCATACCTGTTCCCAGCAGTCCTGCCGCAAGTTTCAAGAAATGACGCCGTTGAATCGTGTCCATACCTTTACTCCATTTGCCAGTAAATGTTTCTGGCTTTCCGTTATAAACAAGCCCGGGATGACGGGAGTGACGCCGGTTAATAGGCATAGGGTAACTTTATGACTGTCGGAAGATCAATGTTGTTTTGGAACTCTGGGGGGTGTTTTTGTGTAGAATCCATGCCATGGAAATCCCTTGGTGGCACAAGACTACGGTCTATCAAATTTACCCCCGTTCCTTTATGGATACCAACGGGGACGGCATCGGCGATTTGCGGGGGATCATCGAAAAACTGGATTACATTGCAGATCTCGGTTTTGAGACTATCTGGATCTCGCCCTTTTATCCCAGTCCCCTGGCCGACCATGGCTATGATATTACGGATTACGAGGGGGTGGCGCCGGAATACGGCACCATGGCGGTGTTTACGGAATTGCTTGAAGAAGCGCATCGCCGCGGCTTGAAAGTGCTGCTCGACATGGTGCTCTGCCACACGTCGGACCAGCATCCCTGGTTTGTTGAATCGCGGCAGTCCCGGGACAATCCGAAATCGGACTGGTACATCTGGCGGGACGGACCGAAGCATCGGAAGCCCAACAACTGGATTGCCTACCCGGGCGGCACCGCCTGGCACTATGCTCCGGAACGAGGGCAGTGGTATCTGGCGTCGTTTTTGCCTTTTCAACCGGACCTCAACTGGCGCAACCCCGAGGTGAAGGCGGCCATGTTCGACGTGGTGCGGTATTGGCTGCGGCGGGGGGTGGATGGGTTCCGGCTCGACTTGTTCAGCGCGCTTATGAAGGACCCCGAGTTCCGTCCCAATCCTTTCCGGCCAGGATTATATGACGGGGGACGCCCCTATCTTTATGACCCGTGTATGCAGCATAACCACCCCGACACGTTTGGGGTCTGTAAGGAACTGCGCAACATAGTCCACGAATTTTCGGAGCCCGAGCGTATCCTGGTCGGGGAGGTCATGGGCGCCAAGGAGGATGTCCGGAAACTGCTGGGGGGTGAAACAAACGACGGCCTGAACCTGGGTTTCCTTTTCGATATGATTTTCCTGCTGCCCTGGCAGCGCCGAGCGAAGTGGTTTCATGATCTTGTAGCCCGATTCGAACACTATTTTCCCGAGCCCTTTCAACCTACCTATGTTTACGGTAACCACGATATGCGCCGGCTTATGAGCCGCATCGGTGATGATAAGGCGCTTGCGAAACTGCTGGCCGTGTTCCAACTCACCGCGCGTGGCGTGCCCACGGTCTACATGGGCGAGGAAATCGGGATGACGGATGTCTTTATCCCGAAATCACAGGCCCAGGATCCCGTGTCGAAACTCTGGCAGTGGGTGCCGGATTGGATGCGCAAATGGTTGCCGATTAATCTCAATCGCGATATGAACCGCACCCCCATGCAATGGACCGGCGGCGGAAATGCCGGATTCTGCCCACCGGAGGCCGTGCCGTGGCTGCCGGTAAATGAAGCCGATAAACACGAACGCAATGTGGAAACACAATCGGCCGATCCTGATTCCTTATTCAATGTATATCGCACGCTGCTAAAACTGCGCCGCGAACTGTCCCCCTTGCACGCAGGAACGCTCACGCTGCTGGAGGCACTTCCGTCCAGTGTGCTGGGCTATGAGCGTCACCGTGACAACCAGACGGTGGTCGTCTTGATTAACTTCAGAAAACGCGCGGCAACGGTTCCCCTGGCGCGGGATGCGGACCTGTTATTCGGAACCGGAGAAGAGGTCCGGGTCGACGGATGCCATGCCTTCCTGCCCGCGCAATCGGCGCTGGTAGCCCGGCATAGCGCAAACGCTTAACGCGGACAGCCAGTTGCCGGGATCTGTGGGTTAAAATTCCAACCCCTGCCCGAACCGGGGTTCACTGAGGTCATACAAGGCTGAGTGCGGCGGTTCTATGGCATCCTCACGGTAGTGGGTCCCACACGACCGCCGGTTGTGCCACGCCGCCTGCGCGATAATTTTGGAGGCCTGCGCCATGTTGCGCAGGCCGATCAGGGCATCATTGATTTGCGAAGCCCGGTAGAACTGTTCAATGGAATGCAGGAGATGGTCCAGGTCGTACAAGGCCCGGGAAAGACGGTGGCTGCTGCGCGTCAAGCCCACGTAAAGCCACATGGTGTCCTGTATCGTGCCGCAGTCGCGATGAATCAACGCCGGGTCGGGACTTTCGCGAGAACCGACCTCCTCCCAGGGGGGGATCCTGTCCTCTGAAACCAGGCACAGGTCATTCCGTTCCAGAATATCCCCGGCGGCGCGGTCACCCCAGACCAGGCCCTCCAGCAGGGATGTGCTGGCAAGACGGTTCGCGCCATGCACGCCCGTGCAGGAAACCTCTCCGGCAGCGTACAGGCTGTCAATGGTGGTTCTTCCGCACAGGTCGACGAGGACGCCGCCGCAAAAGTAATGCGCTGCGGGCACCACCGGCACAGGTTCAGCGGTTACATCAATCCCGGCTTCAAGACAGGTGGCATAAATGGTGGGAAAGCGTTCCCGGATATGGCTGCCAGACATGCAGGCAGCCAGGTCCAGCAGCACATGGGAATACCCGTGGGTTATCATTTCCGTATGTATGGCGCGCGCCACGATATCGCGCGGTGCCAGGTCTTTCCACTGGGGCGAATAGTCTTCCATGAACGCCCGTCCGTCCGGAGTGAATAACCGGCCGCCTTCACCGCGCACCGCCTCGGAAATGAGGAAATTATTAGCGCCGGGCACCGCGAGCGTAGTGGGATGGAACTGTACATATTCCGCGTTGATAATACGGGCCCCCGCCCGGTATGCCATGGCGAGCCCATCGCCCCGGGCCCCCTCCGGATTCGTGGTGTGCCGGTAAACACGCCCTATCCCCCCCGTAGCGAGCACGGTAGCACGGGCAAGCACACGGTGTATACTCTTTCCTGCGGTATCAAAAACATACGCCCCGTAGCACTTTACGGCTCGGTAACGGGCCACGGGATTCTTGTCATGATGCGCCGAGGTGATCAGGTCCACGGCGGTAAGGTCCGTTCTCAGGGTAACATTGGGCAGCCGCTTCAATGTCGAGACCAACCCCGTGATAATGGCATGGCCCGTGGCGTCGCCGACATGCAGGATGCGTCGTTTCGAGTGCCCCCCTTCCCGGGCATACGCCAGAACGCCTTCCCGGTTCCTGTCGAAGTGTACCTCTGATTCTTCCATGAGAACCCGTTGCACGATATCAGGGCCTTCTTCTACCAGAAGACGCACCGCCTCGGGAAAACAACAGCCGCTTCCCGCTTCCAGGATGTCTTTTTCCAGCAAATCCGGGTTGTCATCGGGGCCGCGGCAGACGATGCCCCCCTGGGCATAGCGGGTATTGCATTCGTCCGGGAGCGGGGCGCGGGTGATGACCAGGACTTGCCGGTTCGGGTCGCGCGCGAGACGAAGCGCGGCGGCCGCCCCTGCGATGCCGCACCCGATAACCAATACGTCTGTCTGGAGTGCCATGGTGTCGGTTTAAATTCCTTTTATATAAGGTTCCTGCTACGCGAAAGCACTTACTGTACACCAACAGGAACTTGGCGCACAACCGGCAGTGCGCGGCGGCCACTGCGGGGAAAAGGCGGCTCCTCAAAGACGGGTGATGTCCGTGAATAGGAAAGACTGTCCGGGGTTACCTTGTAATATTCACATCATAACTACC
>Ga0116149_1001988_pt1 | contig 23462 bp, 18 predicted proteins | sample AD_UKC057_MetaG_FD_89787 | JGI IMG/M metagenome (GOLD analysis project Ga0116149, IMG submission 89787) | Active sludge microbial communities of municipal wastewater-treating anaerobic digesters from USA - AD_UKC057_MetaG | ecosystem: Engineered > Bioreactor > Anaerobic > Digestate | place: USA... | reverse complement strand
TGCGCCAATGTGACATGGCCGACAAACGCCATGGCGGGGTTCGAACCCGCGGTGCGAGCGGAGCGAGCCCGCGACGACGCCGGAGGCGCCGCGCAGCGAATCCCGCCCTCTCCGTTTTCTATTCCCCGCTCGAATTCACCCTGCGCCAATGCGACATGGCCGACAAACGCCCTGGCGGGGTTCGAACCCGCGGTGCGAGCGGAGCGAGCCCGCGACGACGCCGGAGGCGCCGCGCAGCGAATCCCGCCCTCTCCGTTTTCGTTTCACCCTTCCCTCGCGTGGTCGCTGCACTGGCGATCGCCGCTCTCCGCTTGCCGTCGCCTGGGGATCAGCAGCCCCACCACCAGCCCAGCCAGCAGGATAATCGCCGTTCCGACCACAATCACCAGGTACTTGTGGAGCGGGTTTCGCAGGTGGCACCAGGCCTTCGGCCAGAGGTCCATCTGCGACAGCGACATCCATGCCACGACCAACAGGCCCAGTGCCACGCCGGCAGCGGCGGCGGCGTTCCCTGCCCGCCGGCTGATCAGGCCCAGCAGGAACAGCCCCACCATTCCGCCGCTGAAGATGCCCGCCAGCGCCCACCACGTGTCCAAGGCGCCCTTGATGTTGATCATCAGCAGCGCGGCGGCCGTGCCTACCACCCCCCACGCGACGGTAGCCCCGTGCAGCACTCGCATCGATTGCGCCTCGCTCGCCTTGGGACGCATGAATCGTCGGTAGTAATCCGTCATCACCAGCGTCGCCGACGAGTTCAGCGACGTGGAGACCGTGCTCATGCCGGCCGCTAGAATCGCCGCGATCAACAGGCCGGTCAGCCCGGGCGGAAGTCGTTTCCCGATGAAGTACGGGAAGACCTTGTCGCCGATGTCCTTCGTCGTCAAGCCCGCCTCGATCTCTTTTACCCGTTGGGCGCGTTCGACCTGCCCTGCCGACGCCCCGGCGGTCATGAGCTTCTGCTCGGCCACCGCGTGCCGCACCTCGGCCAGGTCAACGGGATGGACCTGGTACCAGGCGAACAGCGCCGTGCCGATCAGTAAGAATACGGCGCTGACGGGAATGTAGAGCAGCCCCCCCAGCCAGACACTGCGGCGAGCCTCGCGATCGCTGGAGGAGGCGATGTACCGCTGGACGTAGTTCTGGTCGATGCCGAAGTTCTGAAGGTTGATGACCACTCCGTAGACCAGGACGACCCAGAAGGTCGCATCGGTCAATGAAGCGTCGAAGCCCCCCAGCGAGAACTTCCCGTTGGCGGCGGCGATGCGGAAGACCTGGCCCGGCCCCTCGGGCATGCCCAGCAACAGCACGCCCAAGGCCAGCAGGGCCCCGGCCATCAGCACGATCGCCTGGAGGGCGTCGGTCCAGATGACGGCGACGATCCCGCCGACGAAGGCGTAGACCGTCACCGACGCCCCCACCACCAGGATGATCGCGCGGATGTCCCAGCCCAGCAACATGGCCAAGGCCAGGGCCATCAGGTACAACACCGTGCCCATCCGGGCCACCTGGGTCAGCAGGTAGAACACGCTGGCATAGATGCGGGCCCAGGGCCCGAACCGGTGCTCCAGGTGCGCGTACGCCGAGACCTCTCCGCTGCGCCGGTAATACGGCATGAACCACCGGACGGCGACCCACGTTGCGACCGGCAAAGAAAGCGAGAAGACGAACCAACTCCAGTTGCTCGCGTACGCCCCGCCGGGAATGGCCAGGAAGCTGATGCTGCTGAGAAACGTCGCGAAAATCGACAGCCCGCAGGCCCAACCTGGCAACGAGCGCGAGCCGGCGGTGAAACCCTCCGTCGAGCGGCTGCGTCGGTGAAAGTGGAAGCCGATGCCCATGGTGGCGGCGAAGTACGCCCCGAGCACCAGCCAGTCCAGGAGATAGAAATGTCTGCCCATCGCTCCGCTCTCGATCCTTTCCGGCGGCAGCCGTTCGCACTCAGCTTACAGCAGAACGCCTCGGGGGTATAGCTCATCCAAGGTCGAACGCCGGGCGCCCGCAGCCTGGAACTGCAGACCAAGCCTCCAGGTTCGCGGCTCCACTCAATCGGCCGGCCGATAGGCGCCGGACAGGTCCCAGGCGATGGACCCGATGCCGAAGTCGGCCTCGCTGCCCCCGGCCCCCTCGCCCCACTGTATGTACGTCTGACCGGCCTGGGCCAGCGGGTCTCGGGTGGCAGCCGCCCACCGCACGCCTAGCAGCTTGCCGTCGCGATAGACCCAGGCTCGCCCCGTCGCGTCGACAGCCAGGCGATAGACGTGATCGGCGGACCCATTGTCAAGCCCCGTCGCCAGGGGCGCGAACTTCTTGTCCAGCCACAGCACCGCGTTGGTCGTCACGGTGATCATGCTTCGCCTGGGCCCGTCGGGCCCTGCGACCACCGTCTCCAGGTCCACGCCCCGCGTCTGGCTGGTCGAACGAGAGACACGCAGAACAATCTCGACGGTGTGGCCCTTGTCGGCCTTGGCCGAGCCGAAGGAGTCTGCTCGGTCGTCAATCCATCGAACGCGCTGGCCTGGTCCGGTCGTCACTGTCAACCGTCCGCCCTCGAGCCTGACGGCCTTGTCCTCGGTGGTCCCGCTGCCGCTGAACCGCCACGCGAGCCTGGTCTTCGTGGGCGCCTGATCCGCCCGGTACACGACGGTCAGGTCCTTCTTCGCGGGCAACGGCTTGGCGCCGGCGGACGCGTCTGCGGGCCGCTCCTGCGAGGCCGCGGCGTCTGCCCGCGGCGGCGGGGCCTGACGCAGCCAAGCCAGGTTGAAGCGATATTGCTGTTTGGAGCTGATCAGGTGGATCACCCTGTCGGGCGTCTGGTGGATGGACATGTAGCCCCGCGGTTCGGCCGACATGTCGCTCATGGTGAACGGCCCGGTGTTGCCCCCGCCGTCCACGCGGCGCGGGGGACCGCCCGCGGTGATCAGGCGGCGGACCTGCCACGTCTCGCCCTCGTCGTCGCTGAGTGCGGCGAACAGGCCGGACCCCTTGTGGGTCTTGCCGGACGAATCGGTGAACTCCACGCTCTTGCCGAACGACGCGAAGAAGATCGGTCCCTCCGCCAGCCGCGTCAGCACCAGCCGCTGCCCCCCGCCGATAGGCGGAAACGGGCTGGCCTTGTACGCCCACGTGCATCCGCCGTCGGCCGACAAGCTCATGGGCATCTTGCCGTCAATGCTGTTGCCCCGCCCAGACGCCAGCAGCCGCCCGTCCTTCAATTCGACCAGGGCCGCGTGAATCCCCGCCATGACCGCCCCGCTCTTGCCGGACGAGAAGTCAGGAATCGGCTTGCCCTCGGCCGGGTCGGCCCAGGTCTTCCCGCCGTCGTCGCTGACGAGAACGGCCGATCCGCCCGAGCCGCCGGGCACGGCGTCGCAGGGGACGATCAGCCGGCCCCTCCGCGTCTTGATGACCGACTCGATAGGCATGTGATGCAGACCGTGCTCGGGCATGATCAGCCTGGCCCTCGACCACGTCGCGCCGCTGTCGCGCGAGGTTCTCATCACCGTCGCCAGCGCGCCCCACGTGCCGCCCGCGCCCAGGCCGTTGAAGTGAAAGATCGTGCCGTCGTCGTCCAGGAAGAGGGCCGATGCGTGGTCGTTGCGGTCGGGCGCGTCCCAGAACGGCTCGGCCGGCTCCCATTCCGTCGCCCCGCGGCGCAGCCGGCTGGCCGCGATGCCCAGCTCGCGCCCGGGCTCGGTGCGACAGGTGTACCAGATCGCCAACATGTCGCCGTTGGGGCAGGCGACAACGGCCGGGCAGTGATTGTGTCGCGAGAAGAGCGGACCTTCCGAGCCGGGCGGGATCTTCACGTACTGGATGGGCCCCTCGAAGTAGGGCTTGGACATGTCGGGCCCGGCGGACCAGTCGGTCTTCTCCTGGCGGACGTCTCGCGCCCAGCGGCGCGGCGGGACGGGCGGCAGCGGCGGCGTCTTCGGCGGATCGCCGCAGGCCACGCGGAAACCGATCAGCCAGTGCTTGTCGAGCGGCAGCGTGCCGGAGCGGTTGGCCGAGCGGAGATACTCCAGCAGCGTCGAATGGCTCCCGCCGCGCGTGACGCGGAAGTCGCCCTCAGCCCGCCCTGCCGGATCGATCTGGTCCCCTCGGGGGTATGGTCCGTACCAATCGGCGCACCACTCTTCCACGTTGCCGTGCATGTCCAGCAGGCCCCAGGCGTTGGGCGGCGTCCGGCCGACGTGCAGCGGCAGGACGTCGCCCTCGTCGCCCCGCGAGGGGAACCAACTGTTCTTGACGTTCTTGTGGAACTCTTTGGGGAGCTTGTCGCCCGCGTGGTACGGCGTGGTCGTGCCCGCTCGGCAGGCGTACTCCCACTCTGCCTCGCTCGGCAGGCGGTAGGGCTTGCCTTCCTTGCGCGCGAGCCACCGGCAGAACTCGGCCGCTTCCTCCCACGAGACGAACACGACGGCCTCGTCGTCGTCCTTGGAGAATCCGTTCTTGCCGCGGAGGGCTTTGTGCTTTGGGTCGTACTGCTCGTACTGGGCGTTGGTGACCTCGGTGGCCGACAGGTGGAACGGGCGGGAGATCGTCACCTTGTGGACGGGCCGCTCGTCGAAGTCACCCCCCTGCTCCTGGCCCATCTGGAACGCACCGGCCTCGATGCGGATCATCTTCATCCCAAGGGTATTCTGGAAGCCATCTGCCTCGGCCGCCCCGACAGCCGACCATCCCGCCGCCAAAACCAACACAAATGCTAGAGTCGTGGGCGTGTTCAAATCCGTATCCCTATTCGCTGCACAACACCGTCCGGCTTTCTCTACTCAACGCCCCGTACGCCGCGCTTATTCCACCGCTTCCCTTTTCCCGGCGGAAGCAGTGACCAGGTCTTGCCAAAGAACCAAGCTCTTCGATCAGGCCTGGCGGCAGTGCAAGGAGGATCCTTCACGCATCACAGGGGCCAGGCACGGCGCAAGCAACAGGCCGTGACGGAGCCAACGCCCCATCCCGGCCTGTTGGCGGTCGAGCAGGCGAACGCTGCTTACTTGCGGGCCTTCTTGAAAACGGCATTGGCCCGGGCCGCGAGTTGCTTGTCGCGGGTGGTCTTGGCCACCTTCTGCATCACCGGCTTCACCTCGGCCGGGTTGGAGCCCACGATGCGGTCGCCGATGGAGACGGCCGCGATGCAGGCCTCTTCCTTCAACTCGCCGTCCAGATGGGCGGCAACCATCTCCAGCGACTGGAGCGAGGGCACGTCGCCCAGGGCGGCCAGCAGGAGGCGTTTCTCGGCGGTCTGCGTGGCCAGGGCGGCGGCCTGCTGGAGCATCTCCACCTTCTTCTCCACGGGCAGGTTGGCCTGGGGGATCAGGCGGATGTAACCGCGGAGGCTGAGGATCTTGACCTTGTTGTCGCTGCTCTTGGTCAACTCGGCGACGGCGGGCAGGGCGTCGGGGCTGGTCCAGTCGCACAGAACGCGGACGGCGGTGTCCTTGACCTGGGGGTCGCTGTCGTTCAGGGCGGCCTGGACGGCCTGCAGGGCCTTGGGCCCCCCGGCCGTGCGGAGGATGCGAAGCAGGGCCAGCTTGGGCTCGCCCTTGGCCTTGGCGACGGCCTCGACTACGGGGTCGACACAGGCGGACGAGACGACCGCGGTCGTGAGGGTGATGTTCTCGCCCTCGCCGACAGTCTTGGTGGCCGGCTGGCCGCTGACGGTGTAGTCGATCTTCAGTTTCTTGACCAGGCCCTGGGCGGGGTCGCCGCCGAGGGCGGAGTTGCTGGCCTCGATGGTGAGCGTGCCGTCCTTGACTAGTTTGGCGACCTTCTTGGTCACGTCGGCCATCGGACCGTTGGGCAGGCTGCCGTAGACGGCCTTGACGACGGTGACGTTGCCGCTGGCGGGAGCGGTCTGGCGGGCGCACAGCGCCCCGACGGCGCTCTCTACGGCCTTGATCTCGGCATCGCCGCGGCCCTTGAGCAGGACGGCCAGCATCGGGGCCAGCTCGCTGAGTCCCGCGGTGTCGCGGAGGGCCTTGATGGCGGCCAGGCGGACGGATTCGTCCTGGTCGTCGGCGGCCTTGATGAGCAGCACGGCGGCAGCCGGGCCGGAGAAGCGCTGGGCGACCAGCTCGGCGCCCAGGCAGCGGGCCTTGGCGTCGCCGGCGGCCAGCAGGCTTCCGATGGCCTGGTCGCCTTCCTTGCCCGGGAAGCTGGCCAGGCACGAGCGAGCGACGGAAGCCGCCTCGCCGGCGCCCGACAGGGCCAACTGGGCCAGTACGGGCACAGCCGGGGCATAGCCGATCTGCGTGACGCTGCGGATGGCGACGACCTGCACGCCCTCCTTGCCGTTCTTGGCCAATTCCAGCAGGGCCGGTCCGGCGGCGGCGTCGCCGCGCAGGCCCAGCGTCTGGCAGAAGAGGATCTGCTTGTCGGCATTCAGCTTGGGCAACTCGTCGGCCAGGGCCTTGGATGTCTCGGGGGCCTTGAGTTCGAGGGCGGTGCGTGCGGCAGCGCCGACGAGGATCCAGTCGTCGCCCCGGACGGCCTCCATGAGCATGGGAATGCCCTGCGCCTGCCGGGCGAGGACCACGCCGCGGAAGCCGGCGGTGCGAACCTGGTGCGGAGCCTTGGGCAAGGTGCGGAGCTTGTCGTAGAGTGCGATGGCCTGGTCCACCTGGCCCTTCTCGCTGAGCGCCTCGGCGGCTCGGAGCAACCCTTCACAGAAGTTGCTGCGGTTCTCGTCGCTGACGGAGGCCAGCGAGTCCTCTATGGCCTTGGCGGCTTCGACCGTCCCGATCTGCCCCAGCGACTTGGCGGCGGTCTGGGCAGTGGTCGGATCGGCGTCCTTAAGCAGGGCCGCCAGCGCTGCGACGGCCTTGGCGTCTTTGCGGACGCCGATGGAGGCGATGACGCCGACGCGGTGCAGGCCCGTGAGCTTGCCCAGGGCGGCGCGGAGGGCCTCGTCGACCTCAGGCGCGGGAATCGGCTCGAGCGCATAGCGGGCGTAGTGCGCCAGGTTGGGCTGGTCGAGCAGGCCGGCCAGCACGGGGACGGCCTTGGCCGTGCCGCAGCGAGAGAGCAGGCGGCAGGCGTCGGCCTTGTCCTTCACCGAGGCGTCGGCGGACTTGAGGGTTGCGATGAGCTCGGCCTCGTCGGCCCGTACAGCCGGGGCGGCCATCAGCAGGGCAGCCAGCGCGAGTGTGAGTGCGGTTTTCCACATGATTCGAATTCTCCTGGATAGGATTCGCCTAGTAGGTCCACGGCTCGCGCATGGCTCGGCTGCGCATGCGGTTGGCCTCGTCATCGTTGATGAACACTTCCTTGATCGGGTCGAACTTCAGGTCTCGCTTGAGCCACATGCAGATGTTGGCGGCGTGGACCGTCAGCATGGAGCGGTGCATGACCAGCGGGTTGGCCACGGTGGTGCGGCGGCTCTTGACGCAGTCGAGGAAGTCACGCATGTGGTCCAACGAGCGCCCGGTGCGGGCCACGTACTCGCCGATGACTCGCTTGAACTCGCCCAGGAGCTTGATGGACGAGGCGTCGGGCTTGGAATAGCCGTCGGCGGCGGCGACCCAGCCCTCGGGCCCGTCAAACCGCTCGCCGCACGACCCGTGCCAGTACTGGTTGCCGCGGGCGAGGATCATCTTCACGCCGTTGCCGAACGTGGTGACCATGCCGTCGCCGCTGTCGTTCTGGACGTACTGGTAGGAGACGGGCGAGATGCCGTTGGCGTCGATGCCCGCCTGGGCCTGGGCAAACGTGTGGGCCCCCCACTCGCCGATGCAGCTCGTGTGGAAGTCGTAGTACCCGCGCCAGCCGCCGCTGACGTAGCGGGCGTTGTAGGGCCTCCACGGGCAGGCGCCCAGCCAGGCGTCCCAGTCCACCTCCTCCTTGGGCGGAAGGGGCTGCTCGGGCAGCCAGTCGTGCTTCATCTCGGCCGCGTCCCACGGGGCGATGTGGGCGTAGCACGTATGGACTTTGCCCAGCCGGCCCGTGCGGGCCATCTCGATGCAGAACACGTGATTGGGCTCGCTCAGCCGCTGCGTGCCGGTCTGGTAGACCCGCCCGTAGCGCTCGGCGGTCTCGACGACGGCCCGGCCTTCGGCGATGGTCATGCAGGATGGTTTCTCGCTGTAGACGTCTTTGCCGGACCGCATGGCCAGGATGGCGCCCATGGCGTGCCACCGGTCGCCCGTGGCGATCAGGACCGCGTCGATGTCCGTCCGCGTGGCCAGAAACTCGCGGATCTCGGGGTACATCTTGCAGTCCTCGTTGCCGTAGTTCTTGTCGATAACGTTCTTGATGGCCAGGCGTTGCTTCTTCTGGAGGTCGCAGATGGCGACCACCTGAACGTCCTTCTCGCGCATCATCCATCGCAGGTCGTGCATGCCGCGGTGCTGGATGCCGATGCAACCGGCCACGATCCGCTGGCTGGGGGGCACGGCCCCATCTTTGCCCAGTGCCGTGGAGCGCACCAGCGCGGGCGCCGCCAGGACGGCGCCGGCCTGGGCGGCCGACCGGAACAACCCCCGTCGCGTCAATTTCTGCATACTTGTCTCCTCTGGTATTGGAGCGGGAGCCCGCGCAAGGGACGCGGAAACGTGCAGGCCCGCTCCAGATAGTAACGCGGGGGGCGGAGGGTTCATTTCCGCATTTCCCGGTCGGTCTCGATGGGAGATTCCCTGGATGGTTCGGAGAATCCGCGATACCATGAAAACCAGTGTATCTCTCCCGACAGAAAGGCTTCACGCTGGTCGAGTTGCTGATGGTGGTGGCGATCGTCGCGCTGCTGCTGAGCATGCTGACGCCCACGCTCCAGCGGGCCAAGGAGTTGACTCGGAGGGGGATCTGCGCCAGCAACCTGCGGCACGTCCACGTCTGCACGCAGTTGTACGCCGACCAGAGCCGCAACCTCGTGCCGCCCCGCTACTGGCCCTGGAGCCAGTACCACGTCGGCAACGACTACACCACCGGGGCGCCCCAGATGGCCATGGGCTTCCTGCTGCTGACCAACGGCAAGTACGTTCAGCCGGACATGCTCTTCTGCCCGTCCGACCGGTACTTCTCCCTCCGCACCCACTGGCCGGAAGGCAACTACGGCGGCACGCGGAACTGGCTGGCTTATTGCTGCAGCTACGCCCAGCGCGAGGAGCAGTTGACCTCCTCGGGGGAGTTCGGCGTCCATCCCGAGCGATTCCGCATGCCTTTCGCTCCCTCCAACTGGGCTTACGCCAGCGACTTCTTCACGACGGCCATCCCGGCCAATCCCTACGCCGTCCACAAGGAAGGCTGGATGGTCGCCACGTTCGGCGGGGCCAGCGTCTGGGTGGAGCGAACCGACGAGATATGGGGCGGCATCACCTGGAGCACCGACTACACCGGCCAGGGCCTCACCTGGCAACGGTTTGACCGCTGAGGAACGTCCCTCCCCGCTCTTCATCCGAGTAGGCCCACGGGGTTGACCAACACCCGCGGCCAGCCACCTGCAGAATCTTGCGCGTCCAGCAAGGGCTGCCCGCTCCTGCCGGGGTTGTTTCGGGTGGCTCACGGGCTGGCCCCTCGCCAAGTCATCATCCCGCCGGGGGCATTTGACGGCGTCCGCCGCGGCGTGTATTCTCTTTGTCGCGTGGCAGTTGACATGCGATGGAGAATCTATGGGCAAGAGACGATCTCTGGAACCAACCATGCTGCTGCCGCTGATGGTGGCTGTCTCGGGCCTCATGCTCACGGCGGACGTCCCAGCCGCGGGTTCCGCAACTCCGCCGATGCACCCCTCCAAGCCCAACATCGTCATCATCCTGGCCGATGACCTGGGCGTGGGCGACGTGCGTTGCTGTTTCAAGGACGGCAAGATCGCCACGCCCAACCTGGACAGGCTGGCGTCGCAGGGGATGATCTTCACCGACGCCCACTCCGGATCGGCGGTCTGCACGCCCACGCGGTACGGCATTCTCACCGGGCGGTATGCCTGGCGGACCTACCTGCGCAGCTCGGTGCTGGCCGCCTATGACGATCCGCTGATCGCCGCCGATCGCCTCACCCTTGCCGGCATGCTCAAGCAGCAGGGCTACGCCACCGACTGCGTCGGCAAGTGGCACCTCGGCTGGGACTGGCCGTTCCGGTCGGCGGACATGCGCCAGAAGTACGGACGCGCCCACAAGGGATGCGTCGGCCAATACGCCGAGCCCAAGGACTTCGATTGGAGCCAGCCCATCGCCAACGGGCCGACCGCCCGCGGCTTCGACACCTACTTCGGGACGCACGTTCCCAACCAGCCGCCGTACTGTTTTATCGAGAACGACCGCACCGTGGGCCTTCCATCGGCCATGTTCGACCGCAAGACGGTTCCCGCCTATTACTGCGTTGGCAGTCCTGGGCCGATCGTTCCCGGACACACGTTCGAGGCCATCCTGCCGGCCATCACGAAACGGGCCACGGAGGTCATCGCCAGGCGGGCGGCTGCCAAGCAGCCGTTCTTCCTCTATTTCGCGCTGACCTCGCCGCACGAGCCGGTCGCGCCGTCCAAGCAGTGGCTGGGCAAGAGCGGCATCAGCCCGCTGGCCGACTTCATCATGCAGACCGACGACGCCGTGGGCCAGGTGATGCGGGCACTGGAGGACAGCGGCGTCGCCGACAACACGTTGCTGATCTTCACGGCCGACAACGGCCATTGTCCCTACACCGGGCTGACTCCGCTCCTGAAGGCCGGACATCGCCCCAGCGGCCCCTACCGCGGCTACAAGGCCGACATCTGGGAAGGCGGCCACCGTGAACCGTTCATCGCCCGCTGGCCGGGACGGGTCAAGCCCGGCTCGACCTGCTCGGACGTGATCTGCTTGACCGACTTCATGGCCACGTTCGCGGCCGTCACGGGGGCGGAGATTCCCGCCAACGCCGGCGAGGACAGCGTCAGTTTCCTGGGCGACCTGCTGGGGACGGCCAGCGGGCCGTGCCGCGAGGCCGTCGTCCACCAGGGGTGCAACGGCGGGCTGTCCATCCGGCAAGGACAGTGGAAGCTGGAATGCACCCCGGGATCCAACGGCTACGGTTCCGCCAGCAAGCCGGGCGATGCCGAGGCACGCAAGCAGGGGCTGCCGGAGGTTCAACTGTATAATCTGTCGACGGATGTCGCCGAGCAGAAGAACCTCCAGGCGGAACACCAGGAAGTCGTTGCCCGACTGACCGCCCTGCTCCGGAAGTACATCGACGACGGCCGCAGCACGCCCGGGCCGAAACAGAAGAACGATGTCCCCGTGAAGCTCCCTGTCGCCAATCTTCGTCGCCCTTGATGGAGACAGGACTGTCCGGGCCGTGGCTCCGCGACTACTTCTTATCCAACTCCGCCACCAGGTCCAGCAGGCCGTAGTCCAGGTAGCGGTCCTGCTTCTTGGCCTGGAGCGCCTTTCGGACAGCGGGCAGGGCCGGTCGGGCCTTCTCGCCCAGCAATTCGAGCGTACGGGCGGCGTAGATGGCATACGACTGGTCCGGCACAAGCGCGTCGGCCAGCACCCCAACCGCCTTCGCATCGTCGCATAGCCGCAGCACCGCGCCGGCCGCCGCGATCCGCACCGAAGGCTGGGCGTCGTCCATGGCCCGCTTCAATTCCGCCAGCACAGGCCGGGCCTTCTCCCCGACAGCTTCCAGGCCCCGCGCCGCCCACATCCGCACCGCCCCCAGTTCGTCTTCCAGCAGTCTCGCCTGGCGCTCCACCGCCTCGGGCCGCCCCACCAGTTCCGCCACCTCCAGAACCCGCTCCAGCGGATAGGCCTTCTCGTCCTGCGCGAGTTGCCACGGCGTAGAGCCCTTCTCGCCCGCCTGCTGGAGATCCTCTTCAGGCAGGAATCCGCTGTCGCGCGTCCGCAGCGTCCACTCGCACATCGCCTTGCGCATCCGCCCCAAGGCGGAGGCATGGGCAGCATCGCCGGCCAGGTTGCGCACGTTATGCGGGTCGGCCTGGACGTCGTAGAGTTCCTCGACAGCCGCCTTGGCCGGGCCCGCGTAGCTCAACTGGTCGGCGTTGAGCTTGCCCTCGCGGGCCAGGCGGGCGATCTCTCGCCGCATGGGGGCCTGGTCGCTGTAGTGCTCCGGCGCGTTCCACGACACGTGCGGGTTGTAGTTGCGGATGTACAGCCACCGCTTGTCGCGGATGCACCGCGACATGTGGACCTCCTCGGCGATGCGGTCGCGACAGCCCACCACGAAACGCCGCGCCGGCCGCTCGTGCGGACCCATGAAGGCCTGGCCCTGCATCTGCGGCGGAGTGTCGATGCCGACCAGGCTGAGCACCGTCGGGCCGAAGTCCACGAAGCTCACCAGGCGGTCCAGCGCCTCTCCCGGTTTGGCCGGGGCCAGCGACTTGAACTTCGGCGGGACGTAGACGATCAGCGGCACGAGCAGGCCGCTGTCATAGAGCGTCCGCTTGCCCCGCGGCAGGCCCGTGCCGTGGTCGGCGTAGAAGAACACGATCGTGTCCTCCGCAACTCCGTCCGCCTCGAGTTGCGCCAGGATGTCCCCCACCTGGCCGTCCAGGCGCGTGACCATGTCGTGGTAGTGGGCCAGCGTTCGGCGGATGACGGGCGTGTCGGGATAGTACGGGGGCACGACGACCTTGGCCGGGTCATGCTGGCCTGAAGCGAGCGGCTTGCGGTCGTACGCGGACGGGTCAATGAAACCGCCCGTGCTCTGGTGGGTGCAGGTGAAGTTGAAGACGGCAAAGAACGGCTGGCCCGCCTTGCGGCCGCGCCAGTGGGCCTTGCGCCCGCACTGGTCCCACGACTGCTTGACGATCCGCGGCTCGGCCGCGGTGTTGTAGTCGGTCTTGGAGTTGTTGGTGCAGTAGTAGCCCCCCTGCCGCAGGTAGGAGGGGAAACCCGCGAACCGCTCCGCAAGCGGATAGCGGGTGCGCATCTGCTCGGTGCCGGTCGTGGTCGCGTACGCGCCGAGGATCAGGCACGACCGCGACGGCGAGCACACGGGCGCTGTCGCGAACGCGGCCGTGTACCGCACGCCCCGCCGCGCCAGCGCGTCCAGGTTCGGCGTGACCGCGTCCGGATAGCCGTAGCACCCCAGCCACGGGCTGAGGTCCTCGCAGGTGATCCAGAGCACGTTGGGCCGCGTCTGGCCCGCACCACCGCCGGCCACCTCGGCCCCGGCCCTCGCCGCCGCCGTGGCCGCTCTTGCCCCGCCCGCCATCGACGCCCCGGCTGCCGCACACGCGGCCCCTCGCAGAAACGCCCGGCGAGTGGTCGGCCCGCTCGACTCCCCCCACGCCGACCCAGCCGCTGAGACTCGACCCCTTCCGCTGCCTTGACCCTGCTCGTTCATCACACTGTCTCCGTAGCTCGTCCACTGAACCAACGCAAGCCGCCCTCAGGCTATTGAATTCCTGGCGGGCGGTTTCTCTCCTCCCCCCACTGGAATGCCATCTCCTAAATGCCTATAATTCCTAGCTAGTATAAAATCGATATTGGAGAGTCGCTGTGCGCAAAGACGAGTCCGAACTTGACCGGCAGATGCGAGCGTTCGCGGAAACCTGCCGGGCAAAGGGCCTCAAGGCCACCCACCAGCGGATGGAGATCTACCGCCAGCTGGCCGCCACCCAGCAGCACCCGGACGCCGAGACCGTCTACCGGAACGTCCGCCGGCGCGTGCCGTCCATTTCTCGCGACACGGTTTACCGCACGCTGGCGACGCTGGAGGACCACGGCCTGGTGCGCAAGGTCGAGGCCCTCGCGGGCCCCACCAGATTCGACGCCAACACCGAACGCCACCACCACTTCATCTGCACTGTCTGCGGCGCGATCAAGGACTTCTCCAGTCCGGCGCTGAACGACCTGCCGATCCCGCCTTCGGTCCGGTCCTACGGCGCCATCGAGTCGGCCCAGGTACAGGTGAGAGGCGTCTGCGCCGCGTGCGCGGGACGAGGGCGATGAATGGGCACGGTCACCGGCTGATTTCTTTCTTGGGCTTCGTAATAGGAATGTGTACTATATCGGAAGATATACCGAAAGGAGATGCAACATGAGCGGCGAGAACAAGTGCCCGGTAACGGGGAAGACTCACGTACACGCGGCCGGACGAGGCACGTCCAATCGGGACTGGTGGCCCAACCAGTTGAACCTCAAGGTGCTCCATCAGCATTCCGCCCTCAGCAATCCAATGGGCGAGGTCTTCAACTACGCCGAGGAATTCAAGAAGCTCGACCTGAAAGCCGTGAAGAGAGACCTCTACGCCGTGATGACCGACTCGCAGGACTGGTGGCCGGCCGACTACGGTCACTACGGGCCGCTCTTCATCCGGATGGCCTGGCACAGCGCCGGCACGTATCGCATGGGCGACGGACGCGGGGGCGCAGGCTCCGGCAACCAGCGCCTCGCCCCCCTCAACAGTTGGCCGGACAACGTGAACCTCGACAAGGCCCGCCGGTTGCTCTGGCCCATCAAGCAGAAGTACGGCCGCAAGCTCTCCTGGGCCGACCTCATGATCCTCGCCGGCAACTGCGCGCTGGAGTCCATGGGGTTCAAGACCTTCGGCTTCGGCGGCGGGCGCGTTGACGTCTGGGAGCCGCAGGAGGACATCTACTGGGGAACCGAGAGCGAGTGGCTCGGCGACAAGCGGTATTCCGGCGATCGCGACCTGGAGAACCCGCTGGCGGCCGTGCAGATGGGTTTGATCTACGTGAACCCCGAGGGCCCCAACGGCAATCCGGACCCGGTCGCGTCCGGGCGCGACGTTCGCGAGACCTTCGCGCGGATGGCCATGAACGACGAGGAGACCGTCGCGCTGGTCGCCGGCGGACACACGTTCGGCAAGTGTCACGGGGCCGGTCCGGCGACGCACGTGGGGCCGGAGCCCGAAGCCGCTCCCATCCAGGAGCAGGGCCTGGGCTGGAAGAGCAGCTTCCGTAGCGGCAAAGGCGGCGACACGATCGGCAGCGGCATCGAGGGGGCCTGGAAGCCCAACCCCACCAAGTGGGATTCCGGCTACCTGGATATTCTCTTCAAGTACGAGTGGGAATTGGTCAAGAGCCCGGCCGGGTCGAACCAGTGGCTGGCCAAGGACGTGGCCGAAGAGGACATGATCGTCGACGCGCACGACCCGTCGAAGAAGCACCGCCCGATGATGACCACGGCGGACCTGTCGCTTCGCTTCGATCCGGGGTTCGAGCCGATTGCGAGACGGTTCCGCGACAACCCCGACCAGTTCGCCGACGCCTTCGCCCGGGCGTGGTTCAAGCTGACCCACCGCGACATGGGCCCTCGCTGCCGCTATCTGGGGCCGGAGGTGCCGGCCGAGGAACTGATCTGGCAGGACCCGTTGCCCGCGGTGGACCACAAGCTGATCGACGAGCGGGACATCGCGGAACTCAAGGCGAAGGTCCTGGCCTCGGGCCTGTCGATCCCGGAGCTGGTCTCGACCGCCTGGGCGTCGGCCTCCACGTTCCGCGGCTCGGACAAGCGCGGCGGGGCCAACGGGGCACGCATCCGCCTGGCGCCACAGAAGGACTGGGCCGTCAACCAGCCCGCCCAACTGGCCAAGGTCCTGAAGACGCTCGATGCCGTCCGGGAGACGTTCAACCGGTCGCAGAGCGGGGCAGGAAGGTCTCCCTGGCCGACCTGATCGTCCTGGGCGGCTGCGCTGCCGTCGAGGCCGCGGCCAAGAAAGCCGGCCACGATGTAACGGTCCCCTTCACGCCGGGACGCACCGACGCCTCGCAGGAGCAGACCGACGTGGAGTCGTTCTCCGTGCTGGAGCCCGCCGCAGACGGCTTCCGCAACTACCAGAAGGCCCGCTTCTCCGTCCCGGCCGAGGAACTGCTGGTGGACCGGGCGCAGTTGCTGACGCTGACTGCCCCGGAGATGACGGTGCTGGTCGGCGGGCTGCGGGTCCTGGGCGCCAACTTCGACCAGTCGCAGCACGGCGTCTTCACGAAGCGCCCCGCCGCGTTGACCAACGACTTCTTCGTGAACCTCCTGGACATGAGCACGGAATGGAAGCCGACCTCGGATGCTAACGACGTGTTCGAAGGCCGCGACCGCGCAACGGGCCAACTCAAATGGACCGGCACCCGCGTGGACCTCATCTTCGGCTCGAACTCCCAGCTCCGGGCCGTCGCCGAGGTCTACGCCTGCGCGGACTCGCAGGAGAAGTTCGTGCAGGACTTCGTGGCGGCCTGGAACAAGGTGATGAACCTGGACCGGTTCGACCTCGCCTGAGACCCGCGAGGCCCGCATCAGGAATACCCGTGCGGCGGGCAGTGCCCTGGACCAGCCAAGTCCGCTGCGGCAAGGCGGGTGGTCGTCGCTGGCCGCCCGCCCCGCCGCTGGCTCATGTCCGGGCCCATCGCCGTGTTCTTGACTGTGATAGCCCAACCTGCGACAATGCGTTCACGCCACGGGGCGTAGCTCAGCTTGGATTAGAGCGCGGCGTTTGGGTCGCCGAGGTCGCTGGTTCGAATCCAGTCGCCCCGAGTTGCAGCACATTGACTGAAGGGATAGCTGACAGGGAAGGGTGAGAAACCCATGCAAGGGCGGACAACACCGTTGTGGCAGTACTTCGCTCTCTTCCCGTGGTGGATGCATCTGATTGCATGGGGCGCTTTGGGCCTCCTCCTGTGGTGGGCGTGGCAAAAGTCATAAGGGCCCCCCGTAAGGTCAGCTTGGCGGACACACTCAAATGGCTGCGGCACTGACCATTGGGTTTCTACTCGCTGCCGCGATGGTTCTCCGGGCAACATTTGCTGTCATGCGCAAGGGTGTGACCTGGGCGGCCCGTGTCTTCTTCCTGGTCTGCTGCGCGGCGGCGTTGGTCGGCGCATACTTTACGACGTTTCACAGCATCCACGATGTGAATCCGGATACTCGGATCTTCGGCTGGCCGATTCCGCTCCACGCCCATCAACGAGCGAACGCAACGAGTCCGTGGCTTGATTTTGTAGGCCCAACGGTCATCCTCGCCTATCCGATGAACGCGATTCTCTTCGCCCTCTTCCCGGCGATCATATCACTCGTCTGGGTGCGGCGTTTGATAACTCGGGCGCGAGAACGTGGCGCATAGCGATGTTCCGCGGGTAAGGCCTCGGCGGAAGGACACTCAGTTCGCCGTGAACTGCATGATCCGCGCCGCTTGGCCGGCGCCGTGGCTCTTTTCGCTCACGCGGAGGGTGAGGGTGTGTTTGCCCGGCGCGAGGTCGGCGGCAAACATCACCGTGCGGGGATAGTGCAGGCCGGCGCTGAAGCGGTGCCGGAGGTTCACGTCGTTCTGCGGCTTGTCGTCCACGCGGACCTCCAGGACGCCCGCGTCGGGCCCGGCCACCACGTACGCCCCGACGGCTGTGCCTTCGAACTCCAGCGTCAGTTCCGCGCCGCTCTTGTCGGCCCAGAGCATCGGGATGTTCGTGAACCGCCCGCGCTTGGAGCCCTTGAGCGACTTCCAGTCGGGCACGCCCAGCGTCCAGCCCTCCTTCACCTTGGCCTTGGCCGGGTCGATGAACCGTCCGCGTGCGTAGCTCAGCGGGTCCAGCGGGTCCGGTAGCGGGTGGTCCTTGGGCTTGGCGTCGGCGGGCAGCGGCTGGGCCCAGGCGCGGGCCATCAGGTCGTCGATCATGCCCGCGCAGAGGGCGTTGCCGTACGGGGCCGGGTGGACCCCGCCGAACTTCTTCCAGGTCAGCGAGCCGGCCTCGATCCGGGCGGCGACTTCGCGCCACAGGTGGATGGTGGAGACGCCATAGCGCTCGGCCACCTTCTCGTGGGCGGTCACGGGAATGGGCGTCTTCTTCGCCTGGTGGTCGGCAAGGGAGGCCTCGTTGAGGAAGTGGGTGATGACGATGTCCATCCGCGGGTTGTGGGCCTGGCACTGGCGAACGATGCCCTCCATGCCGCGGACGCAGTCGGCCGGCGAGTGGTGGGCGTCCTGGTCGTCGTTGACGGCGAACTCCACGAAGAACAGGTCCACCGGGCCCTTGCTCAACACGTCGCTCTGGAGGCGAAACGCCCCCGTCGTGGAGCAGGTCGAGCTAATGCCCGCGTCTGTGAAGGTGAACTCGCAGCCGGGAAAGCGCCGCTTGAGGATCTCGCACACCATCGGGCGGTAGCCGTTCATCTCGGTGATCGAGCCGCCGATGAAGGCGACGTGGCCCTTCTTGTCGCGCTCGAACCGGATGCGGCAGTTGGTCAGCGTGCCGCGAAGGCAGACGTTGGCCGGATCGGCTTTGTCCACGGTCTCCGCGGCCCGCACAACGTCGCCTGCCAGCCAGGCCGCCATCAGACTCACCCCCGCCACCATTCGAGCGATCCGAATTCTGTCCGTCACGTCCGGTCTCCTTGTTCGCGTTTCGCGCACAGGCACTCTATGGCGGCTGGAGACGGGTGGCAACACCCTTTCGCCGGAGCACGCCCAAACGGCGCAAGCCGTGAAGACATGCCTGCGGCATCGCCTCATTCTCTGCTCGGCTCGCGGTCACCGGGCGCAGGCGGGCCAAAGGGCAGGCGTCTTCTCCCTGTACCGGAGGTATTCCTCTCCAAACTCCTTCCGGAGGCGTTCGTCCTCGGCCGGCAGGCAGATCCGCAACGACACGTACGCCAGCAGCGGCATGGGCAGCAGCAACCAGCAGCGGCTGATCACCGCTACGCCGGGAATGGTGAAGAAGACCGCCGAGGCGTACAGCGGGTGGCGAACGATCCGGTACAGGCCGCTCGTGACGAGCCGCCCCTCCCGAAGCCCGCGTCTCAGGCTCACCCAGGCCGACGCGTACAGGACCACGCCGACCCCGAGCAGCACCGCCCCCACCGTCGTGAACGCCCAGGCCGGCGCGAACGACATCACGAATCGCGGATGCAGCCCCGCGTGCAGGCCCAGGGCGACGGCAAAGTACCCGCCGACCGGCAGGGCCCACTTGGGGCCCACGCCCATCATTGCCCAACGCCGGTTTGTTCCCGTCTCGGTCACGGTCGCACCCGCCAAGCCGCCGACACGAGCCCTTCCGCAAGGCCCGGCGCACGGTCCGCCTTCACGAAGCGGTCTTCACCTCGTGCGCCACGCACGCCAGCGCCTGCTTGAGGTCCTTGACGAGGTCCTGGGCCGGCTCGATCCCCAGCGAGAGCCTGACCGTGTTCCGGCGGACGCCGAAACTCGTGCGCCGCTCCGGCGGCAGGTACAGCATCGTGGTAAGAAACGGAATGCAGATCAGCGACTCGGTGGCGCCAAGGCTCACCGCGTGGTAGATGGTCTTCAGGGCCGCGATGAAGCGCTTGGCATCCTCTTCGTCGCGGCCGACGTCGAACGCCATCATCCCGCCGAACCCTCGCCGCATCTGGCGGGCGGCCACGGCGTGGTCCGGATGCGAGGGCAGCCCGGGATACCACAGGCGGGAAATCTTCGGGCTCTGGGCCAGGAACTCCGCGACGGCCTGGGCCCCCTTGGCCATGGCCTCGGCCCGGAGGTTGAACGTCTTGAGGCCGCGGTCCAGCAGGAACGCCGAGTACGCGTCCAGCGTGGTGCCGATCGCCTGGCGGGTGAACCACAGCCGGTTGTAGTGTTCCTTCGAGCCCGCGATGGCCCCGGCCATCAGGTCGTTGTGCCCGCCGAGGGCCTTGGTTGCGCTGTGCACGACCAGGTCGGCCCCGAGGCTCAGCGGAGCCTGGTGGTACGGCGTGGCGAAGGTGTTGTCGACGATCAACAACGCGCCGACCGAATCGGCCGCCTCGCGGACAGCCGCCACGTCCAGCACACGGCACAAGGGATTGGTGGGCGTCTCCAGGAAGATCATCCGCGTGTTGGGCTGGACGTGCTCTTGTATCCGGGCCGCCTGTTCGGTGGTCAGCCAGGTGACGAAGACGCCCAGCCGTTCCAGGATCAACGAGACCTTGTAGTTGGCCCCGTACGTGTCGTGGAAGATGATGAGGTGGTCGCCCGCCTTCAGGTAGGTCAGGTACACCATCGTGCAGGCCGCCATCCCGGTCGTGCAGACGATGCAGTCTTCGGCGCCCTCCAGCTCGGCGATCCGCCGTTCCACTTCGCGAACGGTCGGGTTGTCGTCCCGGTGGTACGTGTAGCCGTCGATCTCGCCGTCAGTGATCTGCCGCAGGACCTCGAAGGAGAGATACTCGTAGTTCACGGCATTCACGATGGGAGTGACCATCGGGCGGTTGCCGTACGGGGTCAGGGGATCTGGCGCCATGGCGGTTCCTTTCTTCTGGAGGCCCCACTGCCGGCCTGCGAGTATCCTACTACACGCCTCCCCCCACCTCCAGCGTCCGGCGGACCCGCGTCCACAATTCCCGGACATCGGCGGAGCAGCCGTCCTGTTGGCACTCCACCACCGACAGGCCGCGGATCTGGGCAGCCGTGACGGTGCGGTCATATCGCACCCGCCCCGCCGGCTCGGCGCCCGCCTCGCGAGCCCGCGACTCGATCCCGTCAGCGATCTGCGGGTTGAGGTCCCACTTGTTGATGCAGACCAGGGTCCGGATGCCGAAGTGGCGGGTGAGTTGGGTCACGCGCTCCAGGTCGTGCTGACCGCTGAGCGTGGGCTCCGTGACGACAAGCACCAGGTTCGCGCCGGTGATCGAGGCGATCACCGGGCAGCCGATGCCGGGTGAGCCGTCCACGAGGACCGTCTCCAGCCCGCGCTGCCGGGCGATCCGGCGCGCCTCGGTGCGAACGATGTTGACCAGCTTGCCTGAGTTCTCCTCGCCCGCCCCCAGGCGGGCGTGCACCATCGGCCCGCAGCGGGTCTCGGAGACGAACCACTCGCCGTTATCCGCGGGTGCGAACTCGATGGCCCCCTCCGCGCAGAACCACGCGCAGACGCCGCACCCTTCGCAGGCGATCGGGTCGACGCGAAAGGTCCGCTCTGCCCGCCCGTTGCCGGGCCCGTCGAAGCAGATCGCGTCGAAGCGGCACAACTCCTCGCACTTGCCGCAGGCCGTGCAGTGCCCGCTCTTGATCCTCGCCCGCTTGCCGCCGGAGAACTTCTGGCGGCTGACAGTCTGCGGATCCAGCAGCAGGTGCAGGTCGGCGGCGTCCACGTCGCAGTCGGCCAGCACCACCCGCCTCGCCAGGGCCGCGAACGAGCCGACGATGGACGTCTTGCCCGTGCCGCCCTTGCCGCTGATGACCACGAGTTCCCTCATCGCGACGCCTCCTGGTCCAGCGCGGCCAGCAGGCGTTCGAAACCGGCGCGGTAGTGCGACGAGACCTCGGCGGCCAGCACGCCGTGCGAGTACGCCTCGGCCACCTCGCGGACGTCCGGGATTTCCGCCAGGATCGGAATCCGCCCGGTGTTACAGAACTCGCGCGTGCGAGAGTCGCCGACGTCACTGCGATTGATAAGCACGCCGAAGGGCAGCTTCAGCACCCGCACCGTCTCCACGGCCAGCCTCAGGTCGTGCAGCCCGAACGGCGTGGGTTCGGTCACCAGCAGGACGTAGTCGGCCCCCCGCATGGACTCGATGACAGGACAGGACGTCCCCGGCGGGCAGTCCGCCACCGTCAGATCCGCAGCCGGGGCGGCGGCATTGACCGCCCGGATCAATGGCGGGCTCATGGCCTGCCCCACGTTCAGCACGCCCTGGACGAACGCAATCGCCCCGGCCCGCCCGACTTGGAGGCGCCCGATCTCGCGGCGGTCCTCGTGGATGGCCCCGGCGGGGCAGACGAGGCTGCACCCCCCGCACCCGTGGCACAGTTCTGCAAAGGTGAGCACCGTCTTGTTCATCGCGATGATCGCGCTGTACTGGCAGATCTGACCGCACAACCCGCACCCGGTGCACCGGTCCTCGTCGACCGCAGGAACGAGCGTGGCGACGCTCTGGTCGTCCTCGATGGTGGGCTTGAGGAAGATCGCCCCGTTGGGCTCCTCCACGTCACAGTCGAGGTAGGCCACCCGGCGTCCGCCCAGCGAGGCCACGTAGGCCAGGTTGGTGGCGACGGTCGTCTTTCCCGTGCCGCCCTTGCCGCTGGCGACTGCGAGCTTCATGGAGCACCTTCTTCCAGGTCCGACTGGACCACGTTCTATGCCCCGTGCGGGTCCGCCCCCTTGGCGTCGGCTGCCGTTTCCTGGACTTCCTCGATCCGCTTGCGGATGTCCGCCAGCGCGTTCTCCAAGTGCTCCGCCTGGGACTTCAACGTATCGAACTGCTGCTCGCCGGCGAACGACGCGGCGCCAGGGGGATGGACTCCCATGCCCGCCCGCTGCCAGCCGGGCACGCCCGTCGCGCAGAAACGATTCCGCCAGCCGCGACCGCCCCGACCTCCGCCGCCGCCTCTCCGCCACCCGCCCATTCCTCGCCCGCCGAGGGGGTTCATGTGCCCCGGCACGGCGAAGCCCGCACAGAACCCCGCCGCGCGTCCGCTCATCGGCCCATTCCCAACCGGACCTGTTCCATCTCCACCTGGCATGATTGCACTTCCTGTTGTCTAAGGGTTGATTCAACCTCTGGTCATCTTCGACCCGCACCTCGGGCAGACAGTCTGGCTGCATGGCTGGCCTGCCACGTGGAGCACTTTCTGCCCGCAATTGGGGCATACGCACTGGCCGCCGGGTCCTGCGCCCATTCGTCCGCCCGTCCTGCCTCGTCCTCGCCCGCCGCCCTCGGGCGGACCGGTACCATCGCCTCTAGGCATTCTCGTCACCACCTCTCTGCCCGCGCCGCCGACATCGCCCGCCGCCTCGGCCGCCTTGGCTCCAACGACGACGCCCGCAGCAGCCGGGCATCAGGAATGTTCCCTGGTTCAACTGCCCGCCGATGAACGCCGCCAGCACCCGCTCGATCTCGCCGCACGTCTGCGAGATGACCTCGATCCCGGCTGCCGTCATTGCCCGTTCCATCGGCCGAGAGATCGCCCCACAGATCAGGACCGTCGCCCCCTGCTCGCGGAGCAGGTTCGCCCGTTCCCGAGGCTGCCCCCCCTTCATCGCCAGATCTTGTCGTTCCTGTTCCTTACCCTCGGCGACCTCCGCCAGCAGCACGCGCCCGGCCACGTCAAAGACCGGGCTCACCCGCCCCTGCCAATACGGAATGGCGACTTTCATCGCAGAGGCAACAGGTCAAATCCCGTGCCACGACGGCCGGAACGCCGGTAACTCCTGTCACCAACCTCCTCTGCAGGCACTATCGCACCCGGAACCCGCCCCAGGATAATCGTGCATAATGATGTAGATATGCCCACAGTTTACTTGTATACTGCACGATTATGTTTGGAGAGGAAGCCCCATGAAACCACGGACGCCAACCGGCCAACGCGAAGTGACGATCCTCGACTCCATCAACGAGGGCGTCTTCACCGTGGATCTGGACTGGCGGATTGCCGCCTTCAACAAGGCGGCTCAACAGATAACCGGCATCTCGGCCAACCAGGCGATCGGCAGCCGGTGCTGCGACGTGTTCCGTGCCAGCATCTGCGAGACGAGCTGCGCGCTGCGACGGACGATGGCCAGCGGCAAGCCCATCGTCAACGCCACCGCCCACATCGTCGACCAGCATGGACAGCGAGTACCCATCCGCATCTCCACG